>JAEEGL012611838.1_pt1 | contig 11029 bp, 13 predicted proteins | sample 9134231 | NCBI WGS metagenome assembly JAEEGL01 (sample SAMN16246548, study PRJNA631951) | gut metagenome | biome: gut microbiome; feature: rumen; material: fiber-attached | host: Bos | place: Iran: Karaj | collected 2018-10
GGGCAAGAAGACTGCCGATTATATCGATGCCATAATGTCCCGCATCACCCTTCCCGGGTCAATATTCCTGGCCCTGGTTGCGATTTTGCCGGCATTTGCAAGGTTGCTGGGAGTTAACAACCAGTTTGCAAGCTTCTACGGAGGCACCTCGTTGCTGATCCTCGTGGGAGTTATCCTGGATACCCTCCAGCACATTGAGAGTCACTTGCTTATGCGTCACTACGACGGCCTTATGAAGACTGGACGTCTTTCCGGCCGTTCGGGAATGTAAATTGATAGATTCCAAAAGATGATCAAACTCAAATCCGAAGAAGAAATCGCTCTGATGAAGGAGAACGCCCTGATGGTGTCCAAGACACTGGCAGAGGTGGGCCGCAACATCGAACCCGGTATCACTACCAGGGAACTCGATGCCATTGCCGAGAAATTCATCAGGAGCCTCGGCGCGGAGCCGGGATTCTTGGGATATGAAGGATTTCCCTACACGTTGTGCATGTCGGTCAACGATACAGTGGTGCACGGCTTCCCGTCCAATTACAAACTCAAGGAAGGCGACATCGTATCGGTTGACTGCGGCACACGTTACAGGGGATTCTACGGCGACTCGGCCTACACTTTCCCGGTGGGAAAGATCTCGGAGGAGGACCAGAGGCTTCTCGAAGCCACCAAGACCTCCCTTTACCGGGGCATAGGCCAGGCCGTTCCGGGCAAAAGGACCGGTGACATCGGAAATGCAGTCCAGTCTTACGTGGAGCCTCTCGGCTTTTCGGTCGTAAGGGAGCTGGTCGGACACGGCATCGGCAGGAATATGCACGAGAGCCCCGAGGTTCCCAACTACGGCCGCACCGGCCACGGAGTCAAACTCCAGGAAGGAATGGTGATCTGCATCGAGCCGATGGTCAACGCCGGACGCAAGGATGTCTATCTCGCGGACAACGGATGGGGAGTCCTGACCGAGGACGGAAAGAAATCGGCCCATTTCGAACTCACCGTCGCCATCCGCAAGAACGGACCCGAAGTTTTGTCAACTTTTGAGTTTATCGAGAATAACAGCAATTAGTCAAACCAATTATTTCAATTTATGCCGAAACAGTCATCAATCGAAAAAGAAGGAACAATTATCGAAGCCCTCTCCAATGCAATGTTCAGAGTGGAGTTGGACAATGGACTTGTAATTATCGCTCACATCTCCGGAAAGATGAGGATGCACTACATCAGGATTCTGCCCGGTGACAAAGTAAGGGTCGAAATGTCCCCGTATGATTTGACTAAAGGCCGTATTTCTTTCAGATACAAATAATAAAACATACACAAATGAAAGTTAAAACATCCATAAAGAAGCGTAGTGAGGATTGTAAAATCGTTAAGCGCAAAGGCCGCTTGTATGTAATTTGCAAGAAGAATCCGAAATTCAAGATGCGCCAGGGATAATTTTTTAATTTGTAACTAATAAAGTAAAAAATAGATTATGGCACGTATAGCCGGTGTTGATTTACCCAACAACAAGCGTGGAGAGATAGGCCTCACCTATATCTTCGGAATCGGTCGCAGCTCGGCCCAGAAGATCCTCAGGGAGCTTGACATCGATTACAACATCAAGGTCAAGGACTGGACTGATGACCAGATTACCGCAATCCGCAGCAAGATTGCAAATGAATACAAGATCGAGGGCGAACTTCGTTCCTCCGTCCAGATGAACATCAAGCGACTGATGGATATCGGATGCTATCGCGGTATCCGCCACCGTCTCGGACTTCCCGTTCGCGGCCAGAGCACCAAGAACAACGCACGTACCCGCAAGGGAAAGAAGAAGACCGTCGCCAACAAGAAGAAAGCAACCAAATAAGGCTTAGATTATGGCAAAGAAAACTACAACAAGCAAGAAGAGAGTTGTCAAGGTGGACGCCTATGGTCAGGCCCATATTTCGTCTACTTTCAACAATGTTATCGTAACTCTGACCAACAGCACAGGTCAGGTAATCAGCTGGTCTTCGGCCGGCAAGATGGGCTTCAGGGGTTCCAAGAAGAACACTCCCTATGCAGCTCAGGTTGCAGCTCAGGATTGCGCAAAGGTTGCGTATGACCTGGGTCTCCGCAAGATCAAGGCTTATGTCAAAGGTCCCGGCGCTGGCCGCGAGTCCGCAATCCGTGCCCTCGTAGGCGCAGGAATCGACGTCACCGAGATCATCGACGTGACCCCGCTCCCTCACAACGGATGCCGTCCCAAGGGCCGCCGCAGAGTATAATGTGTAATTTTTAAAGTATTAAGATTATGGCAAGATATACAGGACCCAAAACCAAGATCGCCCGTAAATTCGGGGAGCCTATCTTTGGCCCGGACAAGCATTTGGAGAAAAAGAACTATCCTCCGGGACAGCACGGCCTCGCCAAGAAGCGCAAGAAGGTGTCCGAGTACGGCACCCAGCTCGCTGAGAAGCAGAAAGTCAAGTATATGTACGGAGTCCTCGAGCGCCAGTTCCGCAAGACCTACGGTACTGCCGCAAGGATGAAGGGCCGCACCGGCGAGAACCTCATCCTCCTCCTCGAGTCCCGCATAGACAACATCGTTTACCGTCTCGGCATCGCTCCTTCGAGGGCAGCTGCACGCCAGCTCGTCTCCCACTGCCACATCACCCTCAACGGTGAGGTGTGCAACATCCCTTCGGCACACGTCCGCCCCGGTGACACCGTAGGTGTCCGCGAGCGCTCCAAGAGCCTCGAGGTGGTTCAGGACAGCCTTTCCCGCGGAGCCAACAAGTATTCCTGGCTCGAGTGGGATGCTGCCAAGTGCGAAGGCAAGTTCACCAACGTTCCCGTCCGCTCCGAGATTCCTGAGACCATCAACGAGCAGCTCATCGTCGAACTCTACTCCAAGTAGTGATCCGCTTGACACACTGATAGAAATAATTAAAAAAACAATAGTATGGCAATTTTAGCATTTCAGAAACCTGACAAGGTCATAATGCTTGACTCTACCGATACCTTCGGCCGCTTCGAGTTCCGTCCCCTGGAGCCCGGTTACGGCACTACCATCGGTAATGCACTGCGTCGTATCTTGTTGTCTTCTTTGGAAGGTTTTGCCATCACCTCGATAAAGATCGAGGGTGTCAGACACGAATTCGACACCATTCCCGGCGTTATCGAGAATGTCATCGACATCGTCCTGAATCTGAAGCAGATCCGCTTCAAGAGGATGATCGAGGATGTCGACGGCGAGATGGTAACCATAACTGTCGGTGGCAAGCAGGAATTCACTGCAGGGGATATCTCCAAGGGCCTCTCCAATTTCTCCGTCCTCAATCCCGAACTTCACATCTGCTCTATGGAGCCTACCGTGGAGTTCAAGATGGACATCAAGATCGGAAAGGGCAGGGGATATGTTCCCGCTGACGAAAACAAAGTTGAGACGGCTCCCGTCGACACCATCGCGATCGACTCGATTTTCACCCCTATCAAGAACGTGAACTTCAAGGTCGAGGACTGGCGTGTCGAGCAGAAGACCGACTACGAGAAACTCACTATCGAGATTACTACCGACGGTTCGATTCACCCGAAGGAGGCTCTCAAGGAGGCTGCAAAGATCCTCATCTACCACTTCATGCTCTTCTCCGACGAGAAGATCTCCCTTGAGACTACCGCTGAGGTAGAGAGCAAGGAACTCGACGAGGAGTCACTCCGCATGCGTCACCTGCTTCTGACCAAGCTTTCCGATATGGAGCTTTCCGTCCGCGCGCTCAACTGCCTGAAGGCCGCAAACATCGAGACCTTCGCAGACCTGGTTTCGCACCAGAGGGCCGAGCTGATGAAGTTCCGTAACTTCGGAAAGAAGTCTCTGAGCGAGATCGACGCGCTGGTCGAGCGCCTCAAACTCGGTTTCGGAATGGACATCAGTAAGTATAACATCGATTCTAAAGAATAACGCAAAATGAGACACAATAGATCTATCAATCATCTGGGACGCAAGAGCGGTCACCGCAAGGCTATGCTTGCCAATATGGCTTCGTCGCTCATTCTCAGCAAGCGCATCGAGACCACCGTTGAAAAGGCAAAGGCCCTCAAGATGTATGTGGAGCCGCTTATCACCAAGTCGAAGGAGGATACCACCCACTCCCGCCGCGTAGTGTTCAGCTACCTGAAGCAGAAAGAGGCTGTATCCGAGCTCTTCCGCGTGGTCGCTCCCAAGATCGCCGACCGTCCGGGCGGATACACCCGTATCCTCAAGACCGGTTTCCGCGTCGGTGACGCAGCTGATATGGCTATAATGGAGCTTGTTGACTTCGCTGATGTCGCAGTCGCTCCCGCAAAGGAGCCCGAGAAGAAGACCTCTACCCGCCGCGGTGGCGCCAAGAAGGCAGCCGCTCCCGCTGCTGAGGCAGCAGAAGGCGAGAAGAAGCCCGCTGTGAAGAAGGCTGCTCCCAAGAGCACCGGAAAGGCAGCTACCAAGGCTCCCGCAAAGAAGGTTTCGGCTCCCCGCAAGGCCGGTGGCAAATAATCGGAACCTTTATCGAGAAAAAGGCCGTCAGATTCTTTCTGATGGCTTTTTTTGTGTCCCGTCGGGTTCGGCCCTCCTCGGGCTCCTTTGCTCCGGGCTCTACGTGCGAGGGGCAAGAGTGCTCCCGTGCCTGCTCGGCTCCAGCATCCTTCGCAGCGGAGCGGGTCCCCCGCTTAACGCTCCCCGCTCCGCTTTTGCTCGTCTGCCGGGCCTCCCGACGGCCCTCCGCAATTGCCCCTCATACGTAGAGCCCGTCGCCGCCCGCCCTCCGTCGGTCCGGCCTGTGCTTGCCGGAATCAGCAACAGCCTCCGGTTGTGAGCATTATTTAGTATCTTTGTGTAATAAAGTAATTATGAAACGATTATTATTCAATTTGGCCGCTGTGGTCGCGGTATTTGGAGTATCGTTTATTGGGGCCTTTGAGGCGAAAGCGCAAGAGGGAAGGTTCGAGCATAATATCAGGCTCGGAGTGGGAGTTTTTCATTACGACGGCAGTTTTGGCCCGGCCTTGTCGCTGGCTTATGGCCCAGACATTTACCTTGGTTCGGAAGGTAGGTGGTCGCTGATGCCGGAGCTGGAATATGAACTGATGTCGACGGGACTCTTGCACTTGGGACAATATGGTGCGGGTGCCGATACGTTCCGCTATATCGGCTTTGCAGCCAATTGTCGTTATCATATCGGGCCGAATGTGGTTTTCGGCTTGGCCCCTATGGCGGCTTGGGCTCAGACTCATTGGCGTTATCGGGATTCAGGCCAGAGCTATTCCCTGGCAAAGCCTTGGGATTTCGGGGCAAAAATCACAGTGGACTTTAATATGAGCCGTCATTGGCGGATTGGCCTCGAAGCCTACGAAGGTCTCTGCAATGTGGCTCATCTTACCGCAGTGGTCAGCTACGCAATCTTTTGAGTACCTACCATCCATCAAATACGGTCAAATTGTGGATGGGAGCCGGAAATAAAGGCTCCCATCCACTTTTTTATGCCATTTTGTGGATGGGAGCGATAAAGCAAGTCGGCACCCGGGGCGGCTAGAAGAGTCCGTTGAGCTGGGCGTCGATCTTGTCGCAGATGGTGCTGAAGTCTTCGGGGCGCTCCTGGAACTTGAGGTTGTCCACGTCGATGATCAGGAGCTTGCCGTCGCTGTAGTGCTCGATCCACTCTTCATAGCGCTCGTTGAGGCCCTTGAGGTAGTCGAGGCGGATGCTGCTCTCGTACTCGCGGCCGCGCTTCTGGATGTTGGCCACCAGGTTGGGGATTGAGGAACGCAGATAGATCAGCAGGTCGGGAGCCTGGACCAGCGAGACCATCAGCGAGAAGAGGGACTTGTAATTCTCGAAGTCACGTGTTGCCATCAGCCCCATATCGTGGAGGTTGGGGGCGAAGATGCAGGCGTCCTCATAGATGCTGCGGTCCTGCACGATGACCTGATCGCTTTTGCGTATCTCCACCACGTCGAGGAAACGCTTGTTGAGGAAGTAGATCTGGATGTTGAACGACCAGCGCTCCATATCGCTGTAAAAATCAGACAGATAGGGGTTGTAGTCAACTGATTCGAATTTCGGGGTCCAGCCGTAGTGGTCCACGAGCATACGGGTGAGCGTAGTCTTGCCGCTTCCGATATTTCCTGCGATGGCGATATGCATAACTCTTCGTTGTTAAGTAACCTTACAAATTTACAAACTCTTTTCGTAATTTTGTAATAATTATAGGAAATATCCTCTTCGGCGTTTGATGGGGACCGTAACTGCGCGTGGGCGTTGTGGAGCGGCGGGTTCTTCCCGACACGTCGCAATGCGACGGGGCGGGAAAGGTTCCGACGCGCGAAGGAAGCCGATGGCTATTGTTGAAAATACAGACTAAATGGAAACGAAGGTGTTCTACTTCAACCCGCTCAGGGAGTGCTGCTATCTGCTTTGGGACGAAAGCGGCGAGGCGGCTATAATCGACCCCGGATGCTGCGGGGAGAGGGAATTCCAGCGCCTGAAGGAGTCTGTGGAGGAGGCGGGGCTCAAACCCGTGAAGATCCTCCTGACCCACGGCCATTTCGACCACATCTTCGGCCTGCGCCGCTGCTACGAGGCTTGGCGCCCCGAGGTGCTGATCCACAAGGCGGACATCGCGCAGGTGGAGCACGCCGACGAGACTGCGGATTTCCTCGGGCTCGAACTCCAGCAACCCTCCTGCGTCTTCGGAAACATCGCGGACGGCGATACTGTCACTTTCGGTCAGACTTCCCTCAAGGTAATCGGCACTCCCGGCCACACCGAGGGTTCGGTCTGCTTCTACGACGAGGTTGGGGGCCGCCTTTTCTGCGGCGACACCCTGTTCCAGGGGAGCGTGGGCCGCACCGATTTGCCCGGAGGGGACTACCAGGCCCTTATGGAGAGCCTGCGGAGGCTTGCGGAGCTGCTTCCGGATGCCACCGAGGTTCTGCCCGGCCATGGCTATCCAACCACCATAGGGGCTGAAAAGGCCTCAAATCCCTTTATGTGCTTCTGAGATGGATAAGGAGAGGAGTTTCATAGAGATCCGGGGCGCCAGGGTTCACAATCTCAAGAACATAGACGTCGATATACCGCGCGACAGCCTGGTGGTGATAACCGGCCTTTCGGGCAGCGGCAAATCGTCCCTCGCCTTCGATACCATTTATGCCGAGGGACAGCGCCGCTATATGGAGACTCTCTCGGCATACGCGAGGCAGTATATGGGCATCCTGGCCCGTCCGGAGGTCGAGGACATCAAGGGCCTCAGCCCCATCATCGCCATCGAGCAGAAGACGACAGGACGCAATCCCCGCTCCACGGTCGGCACCGTGACGGAGATTTACGATTTCTTCCGTCTGCTCTACGCCCGTGCATCGCAGGCCTTCTCTCCCGAGACCGGCAGCGAGATGGTGCGCTATACCGACGACCAGATTACCGACCTTATTCTCGAGAATTGCAAGGGCCGCCGCACAGTGCTGCTGGCTCCCCTCGTAAAGGGCCGCAAGGGTCACTACAAGGAGCTTTTCGAGCAGTTGGTTAAGAAGGGATACAACCAGGTGCGCGTGGACGGGGAAATCCGTGAACTCTCCGGAATCAAGCCGCTGGACCGCTACAAGATCCACTTTATCGAACTGGTGGTGGACAAACTGGTGCCCGATGAAGGGGACCGCAAGCGGATCCGCGACTCCGTGGTCACGGCCCTCAACCAGGGAAAGGGTTCGGTCTCGGTGCTGACCACCGACGACGGAGCCCTGCGCCATTACAGCCGCAACCTGGTCTGCCCCGATACGGGCCTCTCGTTCGACGTTCCGGCGCCCTTCACATTTTCCTTCAATTCCCCGCAGGGAGCCTGCCCCCAGTGCCACGGACTGGGATATATAACCAGCATCGACATCGACCGCATAATCCCCGACCGCACCAAGTCCATAGCGAGGGGCGGAATCACCTTTATCGGGGCATACAAGGAGAACACCACGTTCCATTATCTCGACGCCATAGCCAAGAAATACGGCTTCTCGCTGTACGATCCCATCGAAAACATCCCGCCGGATGCGCTGCACCACATCCTTTACGGCTCCGACGACCTGCTGCGCGTGGGTTCCGGCGCCGATATGGAGATGTCATCCTTCCAGGGCATCGTACCTATGATCGCCCTGACGGGAGAGGAGAGCGACCGGGTGCTGCTCAAGAAGGATATGTTCGTGGAGGAGACTCCCTGTCCGCTCTGCGGCGGGAAGCGCCTGAAAAAGGAGTCGCTCTGCTTCAAGATAGCAGGCAAGGATATCGCCGAAGTCTCGGATATGGACATCAAGGCGCTCTACGACTGGGTGGTATCGCTTCCCGGCCGCCTCTCGGAAAAGCAGAACCGCATAGCGGCCGATATCCTCAAGGAGCTTGTCTCCCGCATCGGATTCCTGCTCGACGTGGGGCTCGACTATCTGAGCCTGAGCCGCGCCACCCGCAGCCTGAGCGGCGGAGAAAGCCAGAGGATCCGTCTTGCCACTCAGATAGGTTCCAAACTCGTAGGGGTGCTCTATATCCTCGACGAGCCGAGCATCGGACTGCACCAGAGGGACAATATAAAACTGATAGATTCGCTCAAGAGGCTCCGCGACGAGGGCAACTCCGTCATTGTGGTTGAACACGACAGGGATATGATGCTTTCGGCCGACTGGCTGGTGGACCTCGGACCCGGTGCTGGCGAATACGGCGGTCGGCTGCTCTTCAACGGCGAGCCGAAGGATATCGCCTCCTGCGCCTCGGAGAGCCTTACTGCGGACTATCTGCTGGGCCGCAACGAGATAGAGGTCCCGGCCAAGCGCCGTCCGGGAAACGGCAATTACATAACCCTTCGGGGCGCCTGCGGCAACAATCTGAAGAATGTGACTCTCCGCCTGCCTCTCGGTCTGCTGGTGGGAGTGAGCGGAGTGAGCGGCAGCGGCAAGTCCTCCCTCATCAACGAGACGCTGATGCCGATAATCAGCAACAAGCTCTACCGCTCCAAGGGGCGCGCGCTGCCGTACGCCTCCATCGAGGGGATCAATAATATCGACAAGCTCATAGAGATAGACCAGAGCCCCATCGGACGCTCCCCGAGGAGCAATCCGGCCACCTATTCCGATGTCTTCACCGATATCCGGAACCTCTTCGCCCAGACCCCCGACGCCAAGGTTCGCGGCTTCGGGCCGGGCCGGTTCTCATTCAACGTGAAGGGCGGGCGCTGCGAAGCCTGCAAGGGAGCGGGAGTACAGACAGTCGAGATGCATTTCCTCCCTTCGGCCTATGTCACCTGCAAGGAGTGCGGCGGAAAGCGTTACAAGCCCGATACCCTTGCCGTGAAGTACAAGGGCAAGAGCATCAGCGACGTTCTGGATATGACTATCTCGCAGGCCCTGGAGTTTTTCGAGCCGGTGCCCTGGATCGCCTCGAAGCTGAGGACGATGGTGCAGGTGGGTCTCGGATACCTCACCCTGGGCCAGCAGTCCACCACTTTGAGCGGCGGCGAGAGCCAGAGATTGAAACTTTCTGCCGAACTTGCCCGCAAGGATACGGGAAATACATTATATTTGTTGGACGAACCCACTACCGGGCTCCATTTCGAGGATATCAAGGTGCTGTTGAATGTGTTGCAAGACCTTGTGGACCAGGGGAATACGGTGGTTATCATAGAGCATAACCAGGATGTCCTCAAGACGGTCGACTATCTGATCGATATGGGTCCCGAAGGCGGAGAGGGGGGAGGCAATATAATTGCCGAGGGAACTCCCGAAGAGGTGGCCCTCGTCCCCGAGTCTTATACCGGAAAATATTTAAAGGAGATACTTTGATGAACAAAGAGGAGATTTGGATCCGCGCCCTCAAGGAGAACACCGTAGATGCTCTCAACGAGGCTTTGATTGCAGGCTGCGGCCGCGACCTTATCCATATGGCGGAAGTCATCCACGTCCGCCAGCTTGCGGCTATAGCCGACGATATCGCCAACAATATCGACGCCAAGCTCGTGCTGATTGCCGGCCCTTCGAGCAGCGGCAAGACCACCACTTCCAAGCGCCTGGCTTTCCAGTTGCTTGCCATCGGCATCAAGCCGCTGATAATCAATATGGACAACTACTTCCGTCCGCGTGAGGAGACTCCGCGCGACGAACACGGCGACTACGACTTCGAATGCCTCGGCGCGATGGATGTCCCATTCCTCAATCTGCAGCTGCGCCAGCTCTTCGACGGTCAGGAGATAGAGCTTCCCTCATACGATTTCAAGGAGGGAAAGCGCAAGTTCAACGGCAACAAGATCAAGATGGAGAAGGGCAGCATAGTCGTTATGGAAGGCATCCACGGCCTGAATCCCGACCTGACTCCCGGCATTCCGCCCGAGTTCAAGTTCAAGGTTTACGCCTCGGTTCTCCGCTCGCTCTCCATAAACGAGCCTGACGATACTCTCTACGATACCCGTCTTCTCCGCCGTATGGTGCGCGACTACACTTTCCGCGGCACCGGCCCCGTCGATACGATTCTGCGCTGGCCGAAGGTGATCGACGCCGAGAACAGGAACATAGTTCCCTTCATGGACAACGCCGACGCCAAGTTCGATTCCACCCTCATCTACGAGCTCTCACTCCTGAAAAGTTACGCCGACAACCTGCTGCGCAGCGTTCCGCCCTATTCCGACGCCTATCCCGAGGCGGTCCGTCTGCTCGACTTCATTATGAACAACATCTCGGCCCTCACCCCCAAGGAGGTGGGCCTGATTCCCTCGTCGTCCATCGTGAGGGAGTTCATCGGCGGCTCTATATTCAAGTATTAATTCGGCCTCAGCCAGGATTCCGGGTTCTGCTTATGGGTTCCCTTCCAGATCTGGAAGTGGATCGAGGAGGCGTTGCCGTCGGCTTCGAGATAGCCGAGGACGGCGCCCGTGGCCACTTTCTGGCCTGATTTGACGCTTACCTTGCGGAGTTTGCAGTAGAAGGTATAATAGGCGCCGTGCTGCACCAGGACGCACTGGCCGTAGCCCTGCATCATCACTATCTGCTTGACGACTCCTTCGAAGACGCA
>JAEEGL012714024.1_pt1 | contig 11029 bp, 7 predicted proteins | sample 9134231 | NCBI WGS metagenome assembly JAEEGL01 (sample SAMN16246548, study PRJNA631951) | gut metagenome | biome: gut microbiome; feature: rumen; material: fiber-attached | host: Bos | place: Iran: Karaj | collected 2018-10
ACACGGTATTCTTTGCGTCTTCGGTGACACCCATAAAGGTTTTGAACATCAGATTGAACTGACGGATTCCGGTAAAATCGCTCTTCCCGCAGGTCGGGCAGGCAATGCCGTGTTCCGCGATAAAGGATTCCATCTGTTCATTCGTCCATCCATCAACCGGTGACTCAGGGGTTTCCCCTTTCTCAAAGAAGTAATCCTCGATCAGTTTATCTGCACGGAAACGGGATTTGCAGGCTTTGCAGTCCATCAGAGGATCATCAAAATTGGCGACATGTCCGGTTGCGACCCATGTCTCCGGGTTCATGATAATCGCACTGTCCATACCAACATTGAGTGAATTCTTGGCTATGAATGCATCCCACCAGGCTTTTTTCACGTTATTCTTCAGGGCAACGCCTAAGGGGCCATAGTCCCAGGAATTCGCAAGTCCGCCGTAGATCTCGGAACCAGCATAGACAAATCCTCTGGTTTTGGCCAGTGCAACGATCTTATCAAGTGATTCTAACATATTTCTTACCTTTCCTGATAACAGACACGTTATCTGAATTAGTATAACAAAAGCGCAGATAGCTGTCAAGGTGAGTCGGTAATTTTTCCAAGGAAGCCAAGAGAAGTATATCCGTGCTCTGTCTGCTCCGCCAGATAGTCCGTTACTGCTTCATGGATCTGTTTTCTGACTTCCTCGCTTACTTTAAAAGCGTAAGCTTTTCCAGGGGTTTGTTCGATCATATACCGAAGTGCCCGTAAAGCTCCAGGACTGATTCTTATGCCGGCTCCAACCGATGTTTTTCTCTGACATGCACTGCAGAAAACACCGCCGACAGAGGGCTGAAACAAAACCGGATCGACAGAAAGATCATGCATTTCATCTTCGTGAGCCAGTTCTCCGCGGCAGCGGCTGAGTTCCGGATAGAATCCGTTTTGGGCAAGGATTCGAAAAACCGTAACGTCAGCAGGGAGTGATTCCATTCCCTCTTCTGCTCTTGTCTCCATCAGAAGTCCCCTAAGCAGCATGGACAACAATTCTTCGTTTTCCTGCCCCTCAAGGCAGAATGTTTCTCCGACTTCCAGCATCCAGCTCGCATAGGAAAGCTTGAACAGATCTGTCCGAAGCGAATAGAAGCTCTCGATCAGGGAGCCTTCCTTGATGTAGTAAAAGGTCTGTCCATGTGTCAGAACCAGTTCCACATAGGAAAACACGCCTGTTAAAGCACGATATTTGCTTCTGGCGCCCATGGCACCTTTTGCGAGCACCGTGATCCGGCCCATTTCCCGGGTAAGAAGGACAAGGCGTTTATCTTTATCCCCCATCGGATCTTCACGAAGAACGATTCCGCGGACCTTTATTTCTTTCATTGAAGTTCCTTTTTATCGAATCCAAAGTTTTTGATCAGATATTCGCTGTCTCTCCATCGTTCCTTGACTTTGACAAAGAGCTGCAGGTTCACTCTTGCCTCCAGCATCTTCTCAATATCTTCTCTTGCGTAACTGCCGATCTTCTTGATCATCAAGCCGCCTTTCCCGATAATGATCGGTTTGTGGCTTGCTTTCTCACAGATAATGGTTGCATCGATATCGATCAGATCCTTATCTTCCCGTTCTTTGAAAGAATCGATCACAACTGCCAGACCATGCGGAATCTCCTTTGAAAGCAGCTTCAGCGCTTTCTCTCTGATCAGTTCCGCCGCAATTTGCTTTTCAGGCTGATCAGTCAGCATATCTTCCGGGAAGAAAAACGGTCCTTCCGGCAGTCTTTCCCGGATGACCCGAAGAAGCTCATCTACATTCTTTCCGGTCTTGGCACTGACAGGAACGATTTCTTCGAAGTCAAACAGTTTGCCAAACTCCTCTGCCGAAAGGATCAGTTCGTTCTGACTGACCGTATCGATCTTATTGATCACCAGAATCGCTTCCATACCGCTTTTGGCAATCTGTTCGATCACATCTTTATCTGCCTGCCTGGGATGTCCGGCTTCAACGATCAGCAGGACAAAATCAACATCTGAGATCGTACGGCTGGCCGCTTCCACCATGTATTCTCCCAATTTATGGGTCGGTTTATGAATACCTGGCGTATCGATCAGAACGATCTGTGTATCCTCGTCCGTGAGTACTCCCTGGATTCGGGATCTCGTTGTCTGCGGTTTGCTGGATGTGATCGCAACTTTCTCTCCCAACATATAATTCATCAGTGTAGACTTGCCTACATTCGGTCTGCCGGTAAGAGAAACAAAACCTGATCTGGTCATAAAAGAACTCCTTTTCAGTAAAAAACCGAGGCCGAAAGAAATTCCAGCCCCGGTCGGGATGGTCGCCTGCTTTGATCCTTGTCTTAGTTCGTTGGCTGCTTTATAGAAAGTTCGATGGTCTGGTATTTTTCGGATCGAGTGGGCGAATGATTTTATAATATACCCCATGTCATGGGTCCGACGATTCCGTCAACCTCCAGACCATGGGTACTTTGAAAACTGCGAACTGCCTGTTCTGTCGCCTGTCCGAAGATGCCGTCTGTCTCCAGGCCGGCACCATAGGTATTCAGCATTTCCTGCAGTTCAGTAATATATGACCCTTCATCTCCATAAGAGACTGTCGGGTATCCTTCTCGTTTTTTCGAAGAGGAGTCCGCGCTCTGCGTGACCTCCTGGGCTGGCTCAGGTGTTTTGCTCTCACCTGATCCGGCATTGTAAAGTGCCTGCCATGTCATTGGTCCTACTACGCCGTCAGAATCCAGTTTTTGCGCTTTCTGGAAACTGATGACCGCACTGTAGGTGGCATTTCCAAAGTCGCCATCCTCTTCCAGGTCATATCCGAGTTTATTCAGGATCTTTTGCAGTGCCAGAACATCATCTCCGTATGAACCAAAGTCAATGGTCTCCCGGTCTGCAGCCTGAATGTCGGAGGATTCTTTAGTCGAATCTGTCCTTGACGGCGGAACCCAATTATCATTTCCGAGCATCTGATCCACGTAGGTATTGATGATCCATCCCCAGGTATCTTCCCCTACGATCCCATCGGCAGAGAGTCCTGCTTCTTTTTGTACGGAGGCAACGATCTGTTCGGTGATCGATCCAAAGTACCCGCTGCTTGGAACATCGTATCCGATCGCTCGCAGATAATCCTGCAGTTCGGAGACGTCCTCGCCGGTCATACCCGTTTGAAGCATTTTTCTGGTGCCTGCGGCCGATCCCTGATAGATTGGATGGTCCCAGTAGTTGGAAGAATCATAGGAACCTGGCTGTACGCTTGTTCTGACATCGAGCCCTCCGGCTGATGCATAAAGGCCTATGATGATATCACCGTAAGAGCGATGCATCGTACGCGCTTCTTCCAGTGAATCATATACATCCGGATCATATCCCGGAACTGCCCAGCGTCCGCCTAGTCCTTCCCAGCTTGTCCGACAGCCTCTTTGTATCAGGCCGAATCTGGGATCCAGCAGATCTCTCCCTTCAGGAAGAAAATCTGTACTGGCATAGGCAAACAGATGCTGGATATGTGCTTCCACGCCTTCTTCGACACTGTCAAACCGGGCGTAGTCGCTGGAATCATGATTGAAAAGGCCGCAGAAGTTCATATAGGAATCATCGACATCTCCGCCGTGACGAAGATATCCTGTTTCCAGAATGGCCTGGAAGAAAGCAATATCACCCCGGATACCGTACATATCTCCAAAGTAAAGATACGCTTCAGCAACTCTCTTCGCATGGGTTTCACTGATCTCGCTGTTGCGGGAACAGAGGAAATCCACCATCGTATCGGCACTCATCGTACTCTGTCCGAGAATCGGATTGTTGTACCATTCCGGATGACTGGAAACATCGAGGTCCGAACCCTCGTTATGGACTTCGTAGGACTCCAGCTTTTCCCCGACCATCATCTTGAACTCTTTCCACAGCGCCCAATCATTTTCTGACATGGAAAGTGGACAGATCTTTCCGTTTGCATCATAATGGCGAACCAAATGATCCATAGGAAGATCATATTTCCACAAAAGGTAGGCGGCAAGATCGATCGTGTTCTGCATGGCCATGTCGTAGTCTCCATCGGAATTGATACACATTTCAATCCCGATCGAGTTCGTATTGCTGATCGGTGTAGCGTAGCTTTTATACCGTACACCGCTGTGCCATGAACCTTCTGAATCATCGATGATCTGGATCACTGAATGATCATCCACAAAATAATGAGCGGAAGCATCTCTGTCTGCGCGGCTGAAATACTCATAATGGCTTTCAGCATCCGCACCGGCATTGGTGTTCCCCGTATCGTGGATCACGATGTATTCTACCGTATTGTTTGGAAATTTGTTATAGCTAATTTCGTACTTTTTGAAAGAAATCCCGGATGCCAGACCGTGATTGCTTTCGACCCCGTTTTTTGCAGCAGCATGACCCGAAAACAGACCGCTGAACAATATAGTCATGATTACGATGCCTGCTGCTATCTCTCTGTATCCTTTTCGCAAGCAGTCTCACCTCCTTTTTCTACGCAAAAAAGGATGCTAAAATTATAGCATCCTTTTCCATTTCCGTCAACTATTGAAGACCGTAGAAATGCGCTAAAATTGCGTCCGCAAGGGGTACTGCCTCCTTCATTTGGGCACCTTTTTCAACCAATACTGTGATGGCGATATCTACCTTTCCGTCCTTCACCGTATAACCTGTGAACCAGGAGTGAGCATCATCATCTTCCCCTACCTGAGCGGTACCCGTTTTGCCGTAAACTTCATAGGGATAACCGGATAATCTGGCTGCTGTACCATACTCGGTCACACCTTTCATCAGGTTTTCCAGAAAATCTGCTTCCGGCCTGGTCATGACCGTTCCCCAGATCAAAGGATCCACACTGCGAAGAACATTTCCCTTTGAGTCCGTAACAGCCTGTGTCAGATACGGCTGATAGAGAACGCCATCATTGGCAATGGCACAGGTCAGCATATTCATGGCAAAAGGTGTTACCAGTGTTTCTCCCTGTCCCATGGCTGTCTGCGCAACCATTGAATCCACATCTGTTTCGGACAACTGCACTTCCGAAACATTCTGATCAAGGACAAAGTCGAAATCGTTGCCAAGTTTTACATAGGAAGCCGTTCCGACCAGTGCTTCCCATCCCATATCGATTCCTGCCTGTCCGAAGAATCCATTGCATGAGTAGGCAAAGGCATCTTCGATCTCTACATAGCCATGTGCCCGATGGTCACTGCACATGATGATCTGTTCATCGACCTCAAGTTCTCCGTCACAGTCATAGCTGTAGCTTCGCCATGCAGGCATATTGCGGTACATCGCCAGAGCGGTAATGATCTTGAAGGTCGAACCCGGCGGATACAGTCCCATCGTCGCTCTGGCATACAGCGGGCCTCTTTCATCATTGATGATTACTTCCCAGTCATCCACGATCGCTTCCGGATCAAAGGAAGGATTGGAAACGAGAGCCAGAATCTTACCTGTAGAAGGTTCAGAAATGACGACAGCCCCCTGAAAATCACCCAGCTGTTCATAGATATAATTCTGCAGATCGATATCGAGTGTCGTCTGTACATTGCAGCCCTGAACTTTTTCTTCGCTTGCCCAGCTCTGCAGCTGGGAAATCAATGTAGATGGCTCCATCAGAACACCGGAAAGGATCGCTTCGAGTCCTGACTGGCCTCGTCCGATATATCCAACCACATGAGCAGCAGCTTCACCGTAAGGATATCTTCGGATTTCGCTTCCGTCTTCTGCAACATCGGTATAGGCAAGCAGCTTTCCATCTGCAGAAAGAATGGCACCGCGCCTGACTTCAGCCATCTTTTCTTCTGTCAGCGGATTATAGTCGCTGGCTGTGATCTCTTCCCGGTCAATAATCAGGATTTTACCAAGCCAGACGATCAGACTGAAGGACAAAAGGATGAAGATCCATTGAATCACCTGGAATGTCTTTCGATTTTCCGGTCGTTTAGAAGGGATCGTCGAATTCGAACGGCTGGATCGGCCCTTTCCTCCTGCCTGACGCTGCTGAGGGCGTTTGCCGGACATGCTTCCTCGCCTCCTCTCTGTCGATTCTGTAAAGACGAATGACCGCTTCAATGATTCCGATCGTAATGAAGTTGGACATCAGTGAACTGCCGCCATAGCTGATAAACGGCAGCGTCACACCTGTCAGCGGAATCAGTTTGATCACACCGCCTACGATGATAAATGTCTGTGTCATAAAGAGAATTCCAAAAGCCACCAGGAGGTTGCGCCGGAACTGATTTCGCTCTCTTCTTCCTGTCTCCATAACGAACAGAAACATCAGAAGATAGATCAGCAGGACGACGATGGCAAATATTCCGCCAAATTCTTCGACGATGACAGCAAAGATCATATCCGTCGTACGAGCCGGAATATAGCCGGGGGAACCCTGGAAGAGGCCTGTTCCGAAAAATCCGCCGTCTGCAATTGCAAACAGAGACTGAGCGATCTGATAGCCCTGTCCGTTTACATCAGCCCAGGGATCGACCCAGATATCAAACCTTACCTGCACATGTTCAAACAGATGATAGGCTGCATATCCTGCTACCGCAACCAGAATCACGCCGCCCCAGAGCACATAGCTTTTCCCCACATAATCATAGGTCATCATCCATGCAAGGATTCCGAAGATGAGCAATGTACCCAGATCTCTTTGAACCAGAAGTACAAGGGCCATAAAACCTGTCACTGCCCCGGCTACCAGCACCGAATACAGTTTGCGGCTTTTGGTGTAGATCACCGCAAGGAAAAATGCGAAGATGATCTTAACAAATTCTGACGGCTGAAAGCTGAAACCTTTGATATAGACCCAGTTGAGTGATCCGTTGGCCTCATAAGGAAATATAAACGGCAGAACAATCAGTCCGACACTTGCCAGAAGAAACAGCCAGACGGGAATATTCCAGATCCATCTTCCGTGGAAGAACAGCATAACAGCGTTGATCACAATAAAGCCGGCTGCAAGCCAGTACACCTGATAGCGGGCTGTTTCCTGATCCAGTCTCCACAGCATCACAAAACCGATCGATACCAGCATAAAGACACAGTTCCATAAAAGACGGTTGGTATGCCGGTGCAGTCTGTGGATCAACAGATACATGCCAAGCAGCAGTACCATATAGATCAGGAGTGTAAAAACAACACTGAACCGAAGCCAGGATGGAAGAAAATGCTCTGTGATCTGCTGCATTTTCAGCATGATGCCGCGGATCGTCTGAAAATGCGTACCTTCGCTTAAGATACCGGATTCGATCGCATCTTCCACTGTTTTTGCCGTATGCACTTCCCTCAGGATGATCAGTACAAACGATAAAATATTGAAAAGGATGATGATGGCAGTCTGATATGCGAACAGTTCCTTACAGACAAGACTGCTGGGCTTTTTCAGATACATATAATAGCCCATTCCGGTAAAAAGCAGAATCAGGGCCAGATCTACATATTTAGCTACCAGCGCGGTCATCTGGAACAATCACATCACCTCCTTCCTGAAATGTCCTTCCATAGCACAGATACTGACCGAAGAATCCTCCTCCAGAAGGAAGGACAGTACATCCTTTACTTCCCTTCCGGTCTCCGTCGTCAGTTCAATTCTCAGTACTTCAGCAGGACTTTGGTTCTCTTTGTTCAGCACTTTCCAAAGATAACCGCTTTTCTTTGAGATCAAAACGGGATCTTCCGAATAAAGAACATTATAACAAAGATCACAATGACAGATTCCCTTAATCTTCTCTCCTTTACGATCGATCAGTCTGTATCTGTCCCCTTGTTTTCTGCAGCCAAAGTATTCCCTCACCGGGCACTGCTCGGTGATCATATAGGGAACTCTTCCGTAAACAGTCAGTCCGGCACCTTCCGGTTTTCCCAGTTCTTCGACTTCCCGAAGCGTCAGTTCCCGGCTGATGCTGTAGCCTTCACACTGCTTCTTCATAAAAGCGGCACTGACACGATTCCAGATTCCCATATCCGGACCGGCATATACAATAGCTCCCAGATCACGAATCCATAGGATCTGGCCTGGAAGAGAAGCTTCAAACCGTTTCACAGAGCGATTCATCCAGCTCATTATCTCATCACTGACCAGTTGTCTTTGTGAGTCCCGTGCTGTCAGCGGAAGCTGTACAATAACCGAGTCTTTTCCAAGTCCGCTCTTATCGATTGCTTGCATGATAAGATCTTTATCTTCGCGAAGAAATCCTTCCATCGAGAGAAGCAGGATCGGATCATCACCAAGAGCTGTATGCTGTTTCAGTACCTCTTCAAGTTGTTCCCTGTTCTGCACAAGAATCAGGATTTGGGGATTTTTTTCTGTTTTTGTCTGTACATGATCCAAAGAGATAGCCGGATCGGAAAGAACACCTTTTCTGCTTCTGGCAAATGACCTTTTTTCCAGCTTTTCCTGTAACTGACGAACAATATTCCTTCTCAGTTCATTGAGCTGGGAAACGGGAATAAAGAGATCGTTCTCCATCTCGATCCGACAGGATGAAAGAGCAAAAACAGTACCTCCGAGCCTCTCAAGCTGCCTTTTAATCGTCTGTTCATCTGTCGGATTCTTCATCGCTTTTTCCGGTACAGGTCCGGATAATTCCACTATCTCTTTATCTGCACCGGCACGCCAGAAAGAGGCTTTTCCTTCCTTCAGAACGCCTTCGATCGAAAGATCGATGAGTGGAGGTTTCATTGCTTGTGAAACCAACCGTTCATTCAGTACCGGGTCTACGATCCTCCTGACTTTTACAGGTTCTTTACCTCCCTCCGGGATTCCATTCAGATCCAGAACAGCCGTATGATCATTCCTGATCATGGAACCGGACAAACGTATTTCAGCCGGTTTCCCTGTGAATTCGATCTTCAGCTCATCCCCGGCATGCAGAATATGATCTGATTCAATTCGGATCTGCCTGTTCCCGCTAAGTCTGGCCTTTCCAATCACGATCCCATGGTTTTTCGGGTCACTCGCTTCGATCATATGGGTCTTATCACGAAAATAACCGTCGGTGAAACTTCCCCGGTTATAGAGCTGCATGATCTCTTCCAGTCTGGCCAGATCGATCTTTCCGATATTTCCTGTTTCAAGATAATTCTTTTTCAGCTCCTGATAAAATCCGGTAACACCGCTCACATAAGCTTCTGACTTCATCCGTCCTTCGATTTTGAATGAATCGATCCGAAGATCGAACAATTCCTGTAGAACAGAGAATGCCGATCGGTCTTTCAGACTGAGAAAATGACCGCTCTTTGATGTCTTTCCTTCCAGTTCAACAAGATAGGGCATGCGGCATGGCTGAGCACATTGGCCCCGATTACCGCTTCTTCCGCCATGAAAAGAACTCATCAGACAGCGCCCGCTGTAGCTGTAGCAAAGCGCACCGTGGACGAAGACCTCCAGCTCCATGTCAGTATGGGAACGGATATACCCTATTTCAGAAAGAGAAAGTTCTCTTGCAAGTACGACTCGTGAGAAGCCCAGTTCTTCCATCCATTTCACACCGTCCAGATTGCTCACTGCCATCTGCGTACTGGCGTGCAGCTCTACCTCAGGAAAATGCAGACTGATATAAGAGGCGACCGCCGGATCCTGTACAATGACCGCATCAATGCCCAAAGGAAGGATCTCATGAAGAAATGCTTTTAGAGAATCCCACTCTTTCTCTTTGACCGAAATGTTCACAGTCAGATGGGTGCGGACACCGTAAAGTCTTGCCAGGCGGATCGTCTCTCTGATTTCATCTTTCGAAAAATTACCGGCTCCGGCCCGGGCATTGAACAACTGTCCGCCAAAATAGACTGCATCTGCGCCCGAACCGAGTGCCGAAAGAAAACAGGAAAACGTTCCTGCCGGAGAAAGGATCTCCGGTTGATAGTTTTTGATCATAAGCAATTAATATAAAGTGATCTGTTCACTTTCTTTTCTTGATGAACCGTGATCGGATGAAGCAGGAAAATGAAAATATTCCCGACACAGATTCGTGACCATTCGTCCGCGTGGCGTCCGCTGCAGGAAACCTTTCTGCATCAGATATGGTTCACAGACATCCTCGATCGTTCCTGCATCTTCTCCGATCGAAGCGGCCAGCGTATCCAGACCTACCGGTCCGCCGCCGTAAAGTTCCATCATGGTAAGCAGCATCTTTCGATCGACACTGTCCAGCCCATTCGGATCGACCTTCAGTGCATCCAGTGCCACAGCTGCCACATCTTCATCGATCACTCCGCCGTACCGAACCTGCGCGAAGTCCCGCACACGCCGAAGCAGCCGGTTTGCCAGTCTCGGAGTTCCTCTGGAACGGCGTGCGATCTCTTCTGCGCCTGCCTGATCGATCTCAACTTCCAGTGTCCTGGCAGAATTGGTAACGATCTTCGCCAGATCCTTCACCTCATAGAATTCCATATGATTGACCAGTCCGAACCGGTCTCTTAATGGAGCAGACAACAGTCCTGCTCTTGTTGTCGCACCGATCAGAGTAAACCTGGGAATATCCAGACGGATGGATTTAGCCTGCGGCCCTTTTCCGATGAGAATATCCACGGCAAAATCTTCCATGGCAGGATAAAGTACTTCTTCTACCTGACGGTTCAGTCGATGGATCTCATCGATAAACAGTACGTCGCCCTCACTGAGGTTATTGAGGATCGCAGCCATATCACCGGGGCGCTCGATCGCAGGTCCTGTTGTGATCTTGATATTCACACCCATTTCACTGGCGATCAGCATGGCAATCGATGTCTTGCCCAGTCCCGGAGGCCCGTAAAACAAGGCATGATCCAGCGGCTCTTTACGCTGTTTTGCCGCTGTGATAAACAGCTTCAGATTTTCCTTTACTTCTTCCTGACCGATATATTCGTCAAAGGTCCGTGGACGCAGACTCTTTTCGGTTTCCTTCTCTTCCTGCCTGACCTTTGTATCCATCAGCCTTCCGAAGGCCTGCAGTTTTTCTTCTAACTGATCCTGCTGTAACATGACCCATTAACCTCTTAGTACAATAGTTTCAGACTGCCGCGAATGATATCTTCAAGAGAAAGATTCTCTG
>JAEEGL013242771.1_pt1 | contig 11029 bp, 9 predicted proteins | sample 9134231 | NCBI WGS metagenome assembly JAEEGL01 (sample SAMN16246548, study PRJNA631951) | gut metagenome | biome: gut microbiome; feature: rumen; material: fiber-attached | host: Bos | place: Iran: Karaj | collected 2018-10
ACTGAGAATTGCACTGGAATGTTTAGCGTCACAAATAATTGTTACGATTGCCTTATCTTTCTTAACATTTACTTCAGCCGCTTTCTGTAAATCCTCAATAAGACCAGTTAAATCTGTTTTGCCGCTTACAGTTAAAGAAACAGATACTTCTGAAGTTGCAATTACATCTACTGAAATATTCCATTTCAGGAACTGATTGAATACATGGGCAAGGAAACCGCAGGCTCCAAGCATACGGCTTGACTCAATATCAATAAGATTAATGTTTTTTACACTGGTGATTGCAGTTACCAGAGGAGTTGCACCAGAATGTTTTTCTACAATCTTTGTGCCCTGACTTGAAATATTGTAAGAATTCTTTACACGAACAGGAGTGCCTGTTTTACGACATGGAATCATTGAACGGGGATGAAGAACCTGAGCGCCAAACATTGCAAGTTCCTGAGCTTCCTCATATGTTACTTCCGGAACAGAGCGAGCCTCTTTAACCAGGCGAGGATCTGTTGTCATAATACCATCCACATCCTTCCATGTCTGAATTTCATCAGCACCTAAGGCAGCACCAATCATTGTAGCACTTAAATCACTGCCGCCTCTTCCCAGAGTTGTAATTATTCCTTTTTTATCCTTTGCAATGAAACCGGTTACAATTGGAATTTCTTTCTGGCTGCCGGATTTATAATCTCCAAGAGCCTTTGGAATATTGTCCCAGACTTCATCCAGTAATTCAGCAGACATATAATTGGAATCACTAACCATTCCAATATCCCAGGCATCATAAAACTTTGCAGGAGTTTTTTCCTTATTAAGATATGCGCTCATCATACGCACAGACATTCTTTCACCAAAAGAAACCAGATAGTCCCGGGTGCGTTTAGTCAGTTCTTTCAGCATACTGATGCCGGTAAGAAGAGTTTTTAATTCATCAAGAAGATCTTTTATTGCAGGAACTTCAATTCCAAGCTCTTTTGCTGTGTCAAAGTGAAGTTTTTCAACTTTCTGAATGTCAACTGTTCCTTTTACAGCCAGATCTGCAGCATCCAGTAAATGATCAGTGGTATCACCCATTGCACTTAAAACAACAATAGGTCTGTCATTCTGGTAATTCTGAATAATTGATGCAACGTGTTTAATACGTTCCGCATTTGCTACTGAGCTTCCGCCAAATTTCATTACTATCATAATGAAGTGGATTATACAAAAACTTGTATTTTTATTCAAATGAATTGTTTGCACTTCATTGATGAAGGAAAAGAAATATATGTTGATTCTTTTTTTATGAAAACAGATAATGAGGGCATGGAAAAAGAACTATTTATAAAACAATTACGTCAGGGCATTTATCTTCTGGATGAAGCCCACGAATCAACAGGATACCTGGTCATTGGAAAAAATAAAGCCTGCCTGATCGACACAATGAACGGCTACACTAATCTGAAAGAAGTTGTAAGCAAATTAACTGACAGAGAACTTTTGGTGGTAAACACTCATGGTCATCCGGACCACATTTTCGGCAATGTTTTTTTTGATGAAGTTTATATGAATCCATCTGACTATGAACTGGCTGCAACTTTCACGGACAATCCTGAATTTAATAAAGCGGGGCTGCATTTTCCACCCTACAAGCCTATTCAGGAAGGGGATGTTCTGGAGCTGGGAGGCAGAAATCTTGAAATCTACAACCTGCCCGGCCATACCAGAGGTGGAATTTTACTTCTCTTAAAGGAAGAAAGGCTTTTGTTTACAGGTGATTCCATTAACCATCATCTCTGGATGCAGTTAGACGGTTGTCCTCCAATGGAAGAGCTGGTAAAAAATCTGGACAGAATAATGTTCCTGGAAAAAGAAGCAGATTTTATCCTTCACGGCCATGCCCGGGATTTTGATGACATTTCCCTCCTGCCCTGCATGAGACAAGGTGCCCTGGAAATTGCCCAGGGAAAGACAGGAGAAGATGAAGACTATCACTGGTTCGGAGGAATCGGTAAGCAGCATCACTTTAAACTTAATCCGGACAAGCACTACAGTCAGCTGCACAGTGTAATCTGCTACACACCGAAAGAGAATGACAAATCTTAGAACCCTGTTACATAATAACGGCCCTTCTTGTCTACAAGAAGATTAAGCCGTTTTATGCATTTATTATCCTCTTTTTCGAATTTAACCAGTATTACTACAGGAAGGGCACTTTTACCTCTGAATAAAAAAATTGGTGGACGTTTGAATGACTTTGATACTATCTGTACAGAAACCTTGTAATCTTCCAGATTTTCATAACCATTTCTTTTATCCTGAAGTATGCTGATTAAGTTTGAATGATAGGATTCATCCCCTGCGTAAACATATTTTTCCCACTCCGGATTATTCCTGATGTAGTAGTAGATAAATGCTTCTGCGACTTTTGCCGGATTTTTTATGTTTACAGTGGACTTTTCATCAAAGCTGTTTATATCTGAATACTCTACGTTAGCAACTGGTGGATTAATATTACATTCTGTCTGAAAATTTTCGATAAAAAATTCTACAACTTCCAAATCCAGCAATCCGGAAACAGCCACTTCCCCACCATAGATAGCCATCATTATTCTGGCATTGAAGAGCATTTTACTATCAACCTGAGCAAGAAGATGTCTGCCAATATTTGCATTGGTTATGTATCCAAAAAGATATGCACCTTCTTCATTAAATGTTATGTTCAGCTGATAATATTGGGGAACAAAATCATCTTCTCTAATAGTGATTTTTTCTATATAAGAACCGTCAAGAACTATCTCCTTTTCTGCAAGAAGTTCTATCTTTTCCAGATCATTATAAAGAGTAAGTTTTTCATAGCCTTCAGGAACATTACCCTGAAAAGCATCCACATCCTCCGTGAATCTGAATTTCAAGGCAGAATAATCTGTTGAAAAAGCGGCAAGAGAAACCATCAAAGTCAAAATACAAAACAATATTTTTTTCATATATCTTCCTTTTTGTTAAAAAAAAATTAAATCATTACAAAATCAACTTTCTGCTCGGCAATATCTATATTGCAGGCTTTCACTGTTATTTCTTCATTCAGGTTTAATTCTTTACTTGTATTAAGATAGAACTGCTGATCCAGGGATGGAATATAAAACTGAAGTCCTCTGTTACCTGTGTTATCAATAAGAACAGCCTGGCCTGTCCAGTCAGGATTTTGAAGAAGATAAACTAAAGTCCAGTGCATGTCACTTTTTCTTTCAGCTTTCCGGGCTGCCATGGCACCTGCGTCCCCTTCAGAGATGCGCATGAGCATAGTGTCCTTGTCAAGAAGAGTTCTTCCGTCAATAAAAGCCCTTAACTGCTGATGGGCAATTAAATCTGAATAACGGCGGAGAGGACTTGTTACCTGGGAATACATATTAAGTCCAAGTCCACAGTGCATGGCAGGAGTTACCCCCACATTTCTTCTGTGCATGCATCTTACGATTCTGAATTCTCCAGCCAGACCTTCCGGAACATCTTTTGGAATATCAGGCGCTTCCTGAGAAACAAAAGGGAATGGAATGCTGTTTTTGAAAGCAAACTTTGCGGCACCTTCACCGGCAAGCAGCATCATTTCTCTTACCATATCCTGACTTGAATAGTGTTTGTCAGAAGTGATTGAAACCTTTTTACTTTCACTGTCAACGGAAATATGAACTTCCGGTAAATCAATCTGAACAGATCCGCTCTTTTCCCTTTTAGCAATATTCTTTGCTGCAATTTCAAAAAGAGGCTTTAGCTGAGGAGATTCCTTTAATCCATCCGCCTGTTCGTAGGTATAGCGGATAACTTTTACCTTTGTTTTTAAAACACAACATTCCTGAATTTCAGCCTTTTCATCCAGAAGAAGACGGAAACTTAAAGCATTACTGATTTCACTCAGGCCAAGGGCATAATCTGCAAGGCAATTTTCTGCCAGCATACGGGCGGCCCCTTCCGGAATATAAAGAGTAGCTCCTCTCTGGCGGGCAGTTTTATCAATGGATGAATCAGGCATAACTGTACTTGCAGGATCTGCAATGTGAACCCAGAGATATTTTCCATCAAACATTACAGCATCATCAGGGTCAGTTGAATAAGCATTGTCGATTGCATAAGATTCACCTTCTACTAACAGCCTTTCTTCTTCCGGTGGAGATGCAAGACCTTCCTGAGCCGACTGCATTGAAAGTCCCCAGCGGATTGGGAAAGGATTTCTTGTTATATCCCAAAGACCTGTCTGCAAAAGAATTTTGTGGGCATTTTCCGGAGTCTCAGCAAAACCTGCCTCGTGAAGAGTTTTACTTCGGTCAGTTTTTCCCAGAGCAAGAGCTTCCACATCCCCCATAAATTTTGAATCCCCTGGAAGATCAAGTTTTTTATTCTTAAGACGATTAATAAAGTCTTTCCGGACTTCAGCTTCCTTTCCCTTTTCCTCAGCTTTTGATACAAGTGAATTGATTTCATCTTTTGTTCTTGGAATAAAAATAATTTTTCCATCCAGCAGGGATTTCTGCTGAAGGGAAAAATAAAGGGTATTTTTGAGGGCAGTATACATACAGTAACTTTCATCTGCCTGCAAATCTCCCCTGAAGAGAGAAACCAGTTCTTCAAAAGAAATTTCCTGTCCGGCACTTTCCTCATCACTCATTAAAAGTTCCCAGGCTTCCCGGATTGAAAGGGCCAGTTGATTTTCGGTTTCCAGCTTATAAGAGTCTTCTTCTTTTGGAGAATTTTCCTCCTGGAATTTCAGCAGGCTTTCCAGACTTGAACATGGATTTTCTGAAAGAACAATAAAATCCTTCTGACGAACACTTTGAGTGGAATAAACAGCAGCTTTTGTCTGAGTAGCATTCTGTGTTCTGAATTTAATTTCAAATTTTTGTGATGGCTGCACATTCAAAATAATCGCAGCAGAATTTTTGTAAAGGACTACAGAATTCGCTTTTATCATTTCATACACCTAAAAAATATCGTTTGTAAGCCCAGAAATTACATTGTCTGAGCTATAAAAAAAATCTTCTCTATTTTCACGATTTTACAATGATTTTCAAGTGTATTACAAGAATCTTTAAACTTAAAAAGCCCCTTTTCTGAAGTACAAATGATTTAACACTTCATTCAGGGGCTTCTATGTAATCCGATTCTAAATGTACAGACTCATGTAGAATAGTCAGAAGGCATTAATCTTATTTCTATCACTTTGCTGCAGTTGTTCCATTCCAGTAAAATACTTCTTTCTTTTCAGTGGACTTTATAACATTACCGCTGTAATCTACTTCCTGATCTTTGCATATAAGAATTATTTCATTTGATTTTCCTCTTTCAAGCAAACCCAGACTCTGCCATTTTTTATTGTAAACATCAAATGAAACATCTGGAAAAATTACTTCATAGTTCTTAAAGGCAGGCACTTCCCAGAAAGCACTTACACTGCAGATTTCAGTAAGAATCTTTTCATCGCTGAGAATACAAACATTACATTCAATTACGTCTCCGGCACCGTATCCGAAGTTTCTGATAAACATTACAGCAGGTTCTTTTGTTTTAAGGCCAGTTTCTTGTTCAATCAGTATTTCTGTACAAGGTATTGAATACGTTTTATTTTTAATCAGGGAAATTCCTTCCAGTTTTGTTACCTTTTTTTGTCGAATGAAAAATATATCTTCGCCAATATATTCTCCGGAATCAAATCCATAATTGCCATTTTCTCTAAATAAAAACTGACATGCAATATAATCATTTTTTGCATAACCATACTGTAAATCACAGTCCTTATATATTGAAGTCATCCAGCGGCCAAGAATATATCCTTCACCCTGCCAGCAGGTGATTTTATACCAGTTGGCCCACGCACCTTCAACAAACATTTCTTCAGTACATCTTTCAAGGATTGTAACTTCATCTCCTGCATCAACTTTATAAAGTTTTTTTGCACTGGTAGAAGGGCTGGAACGAACATTAATATCATTGTCTATAATCAAACATTTCTGATTTCGAGCGAGCATTCCGTCGTGATAAACTTTCTGTGCATAAACATTTGCAATGGAAAACAGCATAAATAATATCAGTAACTTTTTCTTCATTTTTTTCTCCAGTCGATTTTTTTTTCAGGCAAGGAAAACAGTCACAAGTCACCAGGCCGATTTTTAAATAAAATATTTATCCTTAAAACTCTATTTGCTGATTTCAGAAAAGTCAATAGAATCTTTTGACCAATATCCGGTAAAATAAAATTGTATTTTTTATTTAAAGCCCTTCAAGCTTCCTTTCTGAAAAGTCCATTCGGGAGTTTCCAGGATTTTATCTTCAACATAATACCAGGGACTTATATCATCATAGCTTTTTAAAATATGAAATTCCTGTGACGGCATATAGCTTTGTCCAAGCAGCATTATCTTTTTCCCTGTCGACTTGTCTATAGCAAGATCCAGAACAAGAACCACATGGCCTGGACTTCCACCATAAATAAAAAAGTCACCTGGCTGAATATTTGAAAGACTTTTGGAAAGGGATTCCATTGCCAGGGAATAGGTTCCTGCATAGGTGTATATGAATTTTAAATATTCTTCAAAGACACTTCTTGAATATCCGGATTTATAGCCATCCTTCCATGAAGTAGTATTGCCCGAAACAATAACACGCTGTCCTTCAGCATATTTGGAAAAGGGTACCAGCATTCCATTTGTAATGTGAAACTGAATTTCTGAATAACGTTTTTCTTGATATAAATATTCGGCCCGAAGTTTTATTACTGCGTCTGCACATTGAATCAAATCTACATTTAAAATCGCCATGTCAAAAACAGACACATGAACATCGTGGGATTTTCTCTTTCCATCATAAAGTAAAACCGGACTGCCGTATTCTTTTAGTGGATAAGTCCTCAGAAATTTTGCAAATGAATGATCAGCCGCATCTACCCTCTTGTAATTTTCCGGCGGCATAAAGCGCTCTAGAATTGTTTTGCCATTTTTATTTATTTTCTGTGACTGCTGTGAAAAAATCTGAAGTACACAAAACAATGCTATCAGAGCAAATACAGTTTTTTTCATGTCAGGGTCTCCTTTTTGACCTTAATATTTTACATGGCTTTTTTTGAGATGTAAATTAATAATTACAGGAAGAAGACAGAGACTTTTATCAGGAGTTGATTGACATAGATCCGGAATTATAAAATTAAAATTAAAGCAGACCCATATAGCCGAAAGAAATACTCTTTAGTTTACCGTTTGAAAAATTAAATTTGACTACTTCGTCATAGTTTCCATCACAGTGGTTCCATTCATTTATCAAAATATCACTGCCGAAAATTTCTTTTAATTCAGATTCGCTTATTCCAAGTTTTATGTTGATTGGATTATCTGCATTTTCAACCATTTCAGAATTGCACCAGGAAGTGTCGCCCAAACTGCTCTGGGCTTCAATTATAAATGGACCACTTTTAAAAACTAATATTTCAACACCCATCAATCCTTCTGGAGATCTCCAGTTTTCAGTTCTTGTGTCAATCAAAGTGCCCTTAGAATAATATGTTCTTGTTTCACTTATATGATCAAAAATCATGCCCCAGAGAGAATAGAGCATTGCCCCACTTTTAGAATATGTTTCAATTTCTGTCCAGCTATTGGAAACTTCTTCAGCCTTAAAATATCCACCATATATCCATTTGTATTGATTTCCTGTCTGGATTAAATACCAGGGTTCATTATAGCCATCAATTTCAGAGTTTGTTTCTGTCATTGCAATAATTTCAAAAACATCGCCTTTGTTTGCATAGCCTTCAACCTGAGAATATTTTAAATCCGGAGCACTTCTAAGTCTGACCCTATCATCTAAAACTGTTCCACTTCTTGCAAAAACAGAAGAGACAGATATTAAAGCAAGCAATACTGTCAGTATAATTTTTTTCATTTTTTCCTCCTGCGGATTAAACAGTCAGCATTTCTTCTGACAGCACTGTATAGAATGAGTATGGTATAATTATATATTAAATTCCAGTGTCATAATCAAAACTGCTTGATGGAATCCAACCTTCAATATCATTGAATTTAATTCTCAGCCATTTTTCATTATCGATTTTATATGTTAATACTTTCAAAGCAGTAAAACTGTCAGTTTTTGAGATTGTAGCGATTACTGGATTATCAAAGCCTGGAATTTCATAAATATCTGTGCTGTCGTCTAAGAGATGGTATTCAAAATAAGAAACTGCATCAATTTCTGCAGGCACGCCTTTAGAAATAAGGTAGTCTCTGATTTCTTCACTACCTGCATATAAAAGAATATTTCCACCGATTCCAAATCTTGGACCCCCGGCATTTCTTGAGCCATAAAGCCAGTCCTCTTTACTTTCCAGAACAGGGATTGCCTTGTCAAAATAGAACTTAACATCGTCCAGGGATTGATTTTTTACGACATACAAAAATGGTGATTCTGAATAATTTCCGTATTCCAAGTTTCCATGAAGAAATAAATTCTTTCTATTTTCCAGAAGGAAGGTTAAATTTTCCGGATATTTTTCATAGCATAAGAACACTGGATTATATTCATAAACAGGATCATCATGATGATATTTAGCCAGAGATTCAATAAAGTCTCTGAATTTAAGAACCTCTGTCAGATCCTCTTTTTCAAAAAGTATTTCATAAATTTCTTTTTGTTTTTCATTTGTCCAGTATTCCGGATCATCTGTATTGTGATTATATAATTCAGCATTAGTGATATTTACATTGTCAACTGAGCTCTCAGTACTTACCTGATTATTATCGCCAGTAACAACGATTGTCTCTGTAGAATCAGAAATAACAATTTCATTGTTTGAACCATTAAGAATTACAACATCATCGTTTTGAACAGTTGTTGAATTATTGGTTTCATTTTCTTTATTGCAGCTTACAAAAAGTACACTAATACAGAATAAGCAAAAAATAATTCTTTTCATTGTTTTGACTCCTGGTGCCTAAAAGGCGGTCGAAAGTATAATCATGGCATTTATGAGTGTCAAGTTTGGCTCAATTCCGCTTTAAGCAGTCTACAGAAAAAATCTGCCTGATTTCCATATTTGCAGATTCATCAATCTTACACGTTAATTTACCATAAATATGAAATTGATAACTTTTGTTTCTATTGTCCTTAATTTCGGATAAGATATTTTTCTTGAAAAAAAATATTAAATCGGAAATATATCATTTGCTTTAAAATTAATTCTTTGATAAAAAATTTCTTCATTATTCTCGAAAACAGAAAAATCAATTTTTATTGTACGTTTTGGATTATTGTATACATTTTCTTCCAGATGATATTTCCATATGATAAATCTTAATAAAATACTTACTCCAGAAAACAGGATACAAGCTTTTAACAGTTCAACATCTAATTTTATTATGGATACACAAGCTGAAATTATGCACATTAAGATGAACAAATAAGTAAAAATTTCATACTTGATTCCCGTTCTGGAAATTTTGATTTGACTGACTACAATTATTGCAAAAAGATTAAATCCTATAAAAAATATGCCCAGTTCTCCAAAATCGATTGGAACCCCTTTCAGATAAAATTTTAGAAGAGAAATAGCCCCAACATATGCTTTGAAGCAAATTTTTGGACAAAATTAGCAAGAACATCTTTTACATAATGGCTGCCGAAAACTTATCGAATTCTCGTATTCATTTCCACATTTGTGGCAAAACCTTTCTATGTAATCAATATTTTCAAACTGTACCCATGTTTGGTAACAATCATCACACAGAGGACGATTTAAATTAAATGCCATTCTATTTCCACAACGAATACATGATCCTTCTTTTGGAAACTCATCATTTTTAAATGTGAGCTCTCCATGAACATCTTCTATTCCCATTGTTCTTTTTATATCTCTAATAACATCTTCCAGTTTTTGGCGTATTTCAGACGAAGTATATCTTAGAACAATGTAGCCCAAATTTTGCAAATCTCTATCTATACTTCTATCCCGAACAGCTTGATATTCAGTTCTTTCATGATATGTATGACCATCAGTATAAATACATATTTTTTTATTGTCTGTTTCAACATAAAAGTCCGGTATCGTAAGTATTTTTGAAGGATTTACATCTTCAGGAAAATGTCCAGTTGAACCATCTTTATTAATTCGCATCTGTAATTCGACAGATATTTCATTTCGAACTAAAGCTAGTAATAAATCTTTTTCAAGTGGACTTTCACAGACTATACAACACCGATAACATTCTTTCATTCTCAAATCACATTTTTGACAATCGGATCTGTCTATTACCTTTTTTATATCCCTTGCATCTTCTATGGTACAATTAAATTTTTCCATAATAGGCTTAAATCCGAGAACAGTTGAAATATCATCTAGCAATGATTTCATTTCATTCTCTGTCATTATTTTTGATACTTGAGTATCTCCAGAAAGAGGGAAAACAATTCTGTACTCTATTGAATTGTTATTTTTATCCGCTTCAACTTTAATTTTCACTTTCTTCTCCAAAAATCCCATACTGAGGGCATTCACTCGCCAAACTTTTTTACTATACATATATATCATATTACACTAAATTTGATTTCGCAAACTCGGGTTATATTTATTTGACTAAAATGATTTGAAAGAATAAAAAAAATTCTGAAGGAGATTTTACACAAGAAATATGAACTGGATTATATCCAATAAAAGAGTATATTTGTTATAACAAAACCATAAAAAGATTCTTTTCAGCAATTTTAAGTCTACACAATTACAAACTTCATTTCTCCCCGTTTTACAATTCATAATATTATCATCTCTTTAAAAAACAAAAAAACCGCCAGACTTCAAACGAATTTGAATCTGACGGCTATCAAAAAAGTCCATCAAAGAGGGACTTTCGCTTCTGAAAAATCAGTAAGCATGTCCCCTTTAACTAAACTTATTTTGCGGCTTTCTTAGCTGCCTTTTTTGCTTCCTTGGCAGCTTTTTTTGCTGCTTCTGGATCTTCAAGGTGATCAGCAGTTACCTTATCATAACCTACTTTTCCTGTAAGAGGATTTGTAAGCCATG
>JAEEGL013784914.1_pt1 | contig 11029 bp, 9 predicted proteins | sample 9134231 | NCBI WGS metagenome assembly JAEEGL01 (sample SAMN16246548, study PRJNA631951) | gut metagenome | biome: gut microbiome; feature: rumen; material: fiber-attached | host: Bos | place: Iran: Karaj | collected 2018-10
AAGTATATTAAAGAAGTAATAGGAGTAAAGAGCGAAGAAGAGAACAACGAAGCGTAAACATAACCATTAATCATTTATATATATAATAAGAAGGTATGAAGAAAAGTGTTATCATGTTGGCAGTAGCGACGGCGATGGTGCTGACGTGCTGTGGAGGAAAAACTGCGCAGGCCAGTGGCGAGGCAAAGGATGCCGATAGTGTGAAAGTGGTTGGCGGAGATACCGCCGCCAATAGCGGTACGGAGGCCGATGACAAGACCACCGCCGACAACGAGGCAACCGATGGCGAGTCCGTTAACGGCGAGGAATGGGACGTGAGCGTTCGCACTTTCGATTTGGACAGTCAGGACCCGGGACCTGGGTATGAGGTGATTATCCGAGACAGCAAGGGAAAGACGCTGACGTTGGGCGAGCGCCGCGGAAACGGCTATCCACGGGATATGCTTGAGACGTTCGGCAATGTGTGGCAGGCTGACGTAGACTTCGACGGCCATACCGACGTGCTGATCAGTCTGGGCCTTGAACCAGTGAGCGACCAGGTGTTTAAGCGTTACGATGCTTGGCTGTATAATCCTGAGGACGGCAAGTTCTACTGTCCGGATACGTTCCGCGATATTTGCAATCCGGAGATTGACAAGTCGGATACAAGAATCCTTGGGCATTATGTGGCGCGTGACGGTGTGACGAAGGTGTACTCGGCGCATTACTGGCAGCGCGACGGCAACATCCAACAGGTGGGCGAGACATGGACATCGGAATGAACCACGAGTAATAATAAACCACGAATTTCGAGAATTACACGAAATAATAATAAAACGAATTAAGACGAATTTATCGAATCATAAACATTAAACAATAGAAACGATGGATGGGAGAGTAGTGATTGCATCGCTTGCACTGATTGGAGTGGCCGTGATGGCGAGTGCTGCAGGATGCTCAAGCGATAAGACTGATGACAACGACAACAATAAACACCAGACCACAGACAAGTGGGCCGGGCTAGTGAACGAGACGAAGTACGATGCGAAGGTGAATGGCAATACCGTGACGTATGGCTCGCATTCATACACAGTGACGGGAACCATCGGTCTTGACGGTCGGGACGTGAATGGCGACGGCACCGTGGATACTGACGCCTATCAGGATAATGCTTTGGCAACGGTGTCCTTCTCGAACATTCCGAGTGGCTATACGGAGTTTGAGGCTGTGTATTCGGCTCTATTGGGCAAGACGGTTGCCGGTACGGTGGGCATGATTCCGATGGCTATGGAGATTTATGCCCGCAACGAGGCTACGGGTAAGAAGTGTATCGAACTGTTGTGCGGTACGGAGAATGCCACGACTATGATTCGCTCGCTGCAGTCGAAGTTTCAGGCAACCTCGGCAAACAGCAACGACCCCTATATCCAGCGTTACCTGCCCGCTGCTCTGCTGAAGGGTGCCAAGCCAGACAATGCCTATGCTCCATCGACACCTTATACGGTGGAGATGACGGCCAGCGTCAACAAACCTCAGTCGGTGACGGGCGGTACTGACACTTTTGTGTATATTCTGACTTCTGGCGGTTGGGATACTGCTCAGCGTCAGGTGGAAATCTACCAAAAGACTGGCTCTGACCAGCATACAGTGTATAATTGTCCGTCGGTCTACACCCAGTGCAAGACTATCGTCGGTACGTGGGGCGGACTGAAATAGAACCACGGATTTATCGAATTAAACGAATTATAAACATTAAACATTAAGAACGTATGAAGAAAGTAATTTTGTTTGCCTGTGTGGCTATGATGGCCGCTATGGTAGTGAGTTGCGGAAAGAAGAAGCTCGAGGGTGAGACCATCGAGACTAAGTATTTCAGCGTGATCATGCCCGAGGGATGGAAGAAGGGCGGATCTTCGAAGCCAGAGATGGGCTGTATGATTTCGAAGGGTGACGACTTTAAGACACAGATTGCGATGCACTTCAACACACAGGAGTACAATCCGAACATGAAGATTCATGATCCTGCCGAGATGAAGCAGTGGAACGTTGAAAGGCGCGGTGCTGTGGACAAGGGCGAGATGGAGTTCAACGGCCATAAGTACTATGCCTTCTATGAGGAGAAGTATGAGAAGCTGACGCTGCTCTCTCAGTTAGCTGACCAGGCTGTGCTGCGCATCGAGATTAAGCGTGCCGACTTAGAGAACGAGGAGATCAAGACCATCCTCGACAACGTGACCATCAAGGAGGCTGCCAGTATGCCTGCAGCCAGTGAGGCCAAAGCTGAAGACAATGCTGAAGCTAATCCTGCTGCTCCCGCTGAAAAACCAGAGGCCAAGCAGTTCGAGTGCAAGTATTATACTTGTATGCTGCCTGCTGGTCGTGAGGTTGATTTGGAAGACGAGTATGGCATCAAGCTGAATGTCTTTGAGCTGAACGACGACGGTACGAAGAAAGGTGCTCACCAGCGTGTAGAGCTGACCCATCCCAAGGAGACCGTTGCCGAGTTGATGAAGAAGTGGGGCGATCCGAAGTATTATCCCAAGGGCTTTGAAAAATACAACGGCGGCAAGTACACAATAGACGGTCGCGAGATGACTGCCATTGAGATGGTTGGTCAGGTTCACCTGCTGATGGATACCCCTGCCGACGGTGGCTGCATTCAGTTCAAGGTTTCGAAATTCTCTTTCGAGAAGGCTCCGCTGGTACAGGACCTGCTCAAGAGCATCAAGTTTAAATAATCATATTCAAAACTATAACTTAACACATTATGAAAAGAAATCAAATCATTAAGGTCGCATTGGTTGCAGGCCTCCTCGTTGTAGGAAACAACGTTACTTACGCTCAGTTCGGTAAACTGAAGAATATGGCCAAGAAGGCCGTGAAAGAGACGGTTGACGATACGAAGAACAATGCTGTTAACGAAGCAAAGAACCAAGCCAGTGATGCCACAGGCGTTAATATGGGCGGTGACGCTCCCGATGCCTCGAACGTTGTATGGCGTTGGAAGGGCAAGGAGAGTGAGCTGGGCGACTGGGCCAAGTCAATTACCTTCGACGGCGACAGGAAGTCGACCGCATACATGCAGCAAGTGAAATTGCACATGGATATTTTCAACAAGGTTTTCGCCAGAGTCGGCTCTACCGAGGCTTACGGACTGACTGAATACATCACCTTCGGCCCTGACAAGAAGACGGCTTTCCCCGTTGACGAAATACCTCGCTATGCGTGGACGAAGGCGTTCGTCGACAATCCCACGATCGACTACTTTAAGGTGTTTGCTATGGCACTGCTCTACGATACGCCTACCTATATGACTTATCTGCAGTACCCCATGAGCAATGCGACAAGTGGCGTGGTGAATACCAATAAGGGTTGGATGCTGGCCTGGCCTTCTGAGACAGCAATGATCAGTGAGCGCAGAAACCGTGAGGAGTATGCCGTTGAGATTGCCCAGAAGAAGATTGCTTTGAAGGACATCTGTGAGTACACCCTCATGCAGTATCAGCGTGCCGAGGCAGCTCTGGAGAAGGGTTCTGCCAGTCTGGCTCACGGCTACTTCATGGCCGAGGCTATCAAGACGCGCGTCATTGAGGGTCATTCGCAGTACAACGCTTCTGACGAACTGGTCCGCAAGGTGGAAGCCGAGTCGGCAAAGTGGCAAGCCAATCAGGGTGAGATGTATCGCAGGATGCTCGACCTCTGCAGCACCAGTGCGATGGCTCCCGTTGACGTGCCTGCTGGCGTGAGTGTGAGTGCTGACATCAAGAGCAATGGCGATGCTGCTGCCAAGAAATGGGCTGCTACTGCAAAGTTGGAGTACGTGAAGACCATCTACTTGGATAGCAAGTGGCATACGTTCAAGAATCCTAAGTACCCTTATAACATCACTCACTACTCAGTTCCATGTGCCGTCATCGTTAAGCAGGGCGATAAGTATATGATGCAGAAGATGGATCTGCAGAAGACCGTAAACGGACAGTACGGTGTGGTACAGGGACTCGGTGCCAAGCTGCAGCCCGTAAACTACAAGTAATTATTTATTTATACAAACCATTATTTAAACAAACCGTGTTATGAAAAAGGTATTATTTTCTTTCGTCGTTGCAGCTGTAGCAGCTGTCATGGTATCGTGTGGAAACAAGAGTGCACAGAACGCTGAGGCCCAGGAGGCTGAGGCAACCGAACAGGCTGCCGAGGCTACCGAAGAGAAAGCTGAGGAGCAGAAAGAGGTGCCCATCGACCAGCTTACAGAACTTTCAAGCGACAAATACACCGCAAAAGTTCCTGATGGCTGGAAAGCTCGCTCGAGAATGGTCAACAATTCTTGTGTGATGGGTCTAAAGCAGCCCCCCTTCACCGGGGCAAGCCTCAATATCATAGGCTACAAGACTCCTGAGCAGTATAAGGCTGACACGGAGAAGAACGGTAACAAGGAAGTTGGCAAGGAAACCATCAGCGGCAAGGAATTCACCATTTTCGAGGGTGAGAGTAAAGACGGTAGGCTCCAAAAGATTGCCATCACCCCTTTGGGGGAGGATCTCTTCGTAGCCTCGTTGCAGACTGGCGCTCACAAACTGTCGAAAGAGGAAGCCAAGGCTGCCATCGATGCTAACTTGAAGACCGTGCTTGAGAATACCACGATTAAGTAATTACCTCTGTTTGGGCGAATTTGCAATCCTTGCATTCCCTCGTTTGCAAGTGAGCAGAGCCCTCACAATTGTCAAAAAAAGAGCGCTGTGTGTTTTACACGGCGCTCTTTTTGAACACAGTGCCCTGTTATTGTTCTCTCAGCACATAGTATTTCTGGCTTCTGCTTCCTCTGCTGGTGATTCCTGACGACTGGTCGCAGGCAATCTTCCGCAGCTCCATCGATGCCGTTGTACGCGAGAGCCCCGTTAGCCTGACGTAGTCTGGAACCCTCATGAACTGATGCTTCCCAAGAAACTCACGTGCCTTCTCGATGCGCTGTTCGATGGTGAGCTTGGACTTCCGCAGTCGGCTCACGCCGCCTTTTTCAAGTATGCACTTCTTGTCCGTCTTCCACGTCAGCTCCGGGTCGGCTCTGAACGATACGCCCGTCACACAGATGCTTTTCGCGTTTCTCGACGATTCGCCCTCCTCGAAGGCATCCTGCATCTTATCGTCCCTGACGCCCAGTTTAGCATGGAAGGTGCCGATGCCGTCGATTTTCACAGAGTAGCCCTCGGCGAGACACAAGGCCAGTTTCTCGCTCACCAGTGTCAGGACACCACTGACGAGACTCTCGTCCCAGTGGCCTTCGCGTGCACACTGGTTCACAAACTCTTCGTGACTCTTCGGAGTCAGCTCCATCTTATAGCAGGCCTGCGTACGGCCTGTGCCGTTCAGGTCGGCTATTTCCTTTTTGATATACCTTGCAAACATAGTTTTTTTGCTTTAATCCTCGGCAAAGATAAGAAAAATCTGCGAAAAACAATCATCCACGACGTAGATTTATCAAACTACGTCGCAGATTTAACAATCTACGACGTGGATTTAACAATCATCGGCGCAGATTTAACTCCAACCTACGCCTTTCACGTCTTTTAATTACGGCAAACGAACGTTTTAACGGCACTTGACTATCGTTTCTTCGGTAAGAATGTTTGTCAGAGTCGTAAAAAAGTTGTATCTTTGCAGGCAGTAAACATTAAATAGTATGACGATGATGAAGAAAACGATGTTGATGGCCGTTGCGGCTGTGTTGCTGCTGTCGTTGCAGACCGTTGCGGGTGAACGGTTGACGCTGAAGGATATCACTTCGGGTGAGTATCGAGGCGAGTCAATGGCTGCCGTACAGGCTTTGGCCGATGGGGAAAGCTATGCGCAGATGAGTGATGACGGGAAGCGGATAGAACGCTATTCTTTCCAGACGGGGAAGCTGTCGGGAACGCTATTCAACGCAGACGAGGCGGAGGGTGACACGTTGCCAAGCCTCGACGGATATATCATGAGTCCTGACGGCAAGTATATGCTGATTCAGACAAACACAAAGCGCATCTATCGCCACTCGTTCACCGCCACCTATTATATATATAATATAGGTACGCACGCGTTGGTGCCGTTGTCAAAGAACGGACCTCAGCAGACGCCGCTATTCTCGCCCGACGGCAATCAGATCGCCTTTGTGCGCGACAATAACATCTTCCTGATTCAACTGCTCAACGACAATGCCGAGGTGCAGGTGACGAAGGACGGACGGTGGAACGAGGTGATCAACGGCATACCCGACTGGGTGAACGAGGAGGAGTTCGGTTTCAGTCGTGCAATGGTGTGGACTGCTGACAGTAAACAACTGGTTTGGATTCGCTATGACGAGAGCGAGGTGAAGCAGTACTCGATGCCGCTGTTCAAGGGGCTAAAACCTGAGCGTACGGAGTATGCCGATTATCCAGGATTCTATACTTATAAGTATCCCATTGCAGGTGAACGGAATGCTACTTGTTCGGTGTGGAGCTATGATGTCAGCAGCTGTCAGACATGTCAGTTGCAGGTACCATTGGACGCTGACGGCTATATCCCCCGCATCGTGATGACCAGCGACCCGCAGCGCGTGGCTGTGTATACGCTGAACCGTCATCAGGACTGCCTGTGCATCTATATGGCCAATCCGCTGACTACGAAGAGTGTGCTGGCCATTGAGGATGAGGTGGCTCGCTATATCAAGGACGATGCCATCAACGGCATCTGCTTCACCGGCAAGCATATCCTTGTGCCCAGCGACCGCGACGGCTTCATGCATCTCTATCTTTATAGCCTCGACGGACAGCTGTTGCGACAGGTGGACAAGGGCGACTATGAGGTGAGTGAGGTGTATGGCTACGACGAAAAGACGGGCGATGTCTATTTTGCCTCGCACGAACGTGGGGCTACCGAGCAGCAAGTCTGGGTGGCCCGGAAGAATGGCAAGCGCGAGTGCCTGACACCTCAGTCAGGCTGGCATTCGGCCATTTTCAGCGCTGACTACCGCTACTTTATCCATACGTGGAGCGACTGTAATACCCCAACGGTGTATGAGGTGTGCAATCGCAAGGGAAAGACGCTGCGAACGGTGGTTGACAACCAGAGTCTGAGAGAAGCACTGGGGCAATACCAGCTCGGGAAAACCGAGCTGCACACTATTACCACCGCTGATGGTGTGGAGCTGAACGCATGGATGGTGAAGCCGGCAGATTTCAATCCTAACAAGAAATATCCCGTGGTGATGTATCAGTACGGAGGACCTGGCTCGCAGCAAGTGAGGAATGCCTGGGGAATCGGTATGGCCGGACAGGGTGCATTGTTAGAGAAGTACCTCTGTCAGCAGGGCTTCGTCTGCGTTTGCGTGGACAATCGCGGAACGGGTGGTCGCGGTGCCGACTTCGAGAAGTGTACCTATCTGAAGTTAGGACAACTCGAGGCACACGACCAGGTGGAGGCAGCCATCTGGTTGGGTGAGCAGCCTTGGGTCGACAAATCGCGCATCGCTATTTGGGGATGGAGCTTCGGCGGTTTCAACACTCTGATGGCCATGTCTGAGGGCAGACCGGTGTTTTGTGCTGGCATAGCCATAGCACCGCCGACGTCGTGGTGCTACTATGACACCATCTATACCGAGCGCTTCATGCGGACGCCGCAGGAGAATGCCGAAGGTTATGAGGAGTGCCCGATCAGTCGTGCAGGGAAACTGCACGGTACGCTGCTCCTGTGTCACGGTATGGCAGACGATAATGTGCATTTCCGTAATACGGCAGAATATACAGAAGCTCTGGTGCAGGCCGACAAAGACTTCCGCCAGTTGGTATACACCAACCGGAACCACAGCATCTATGGGGGCAACACGCGTCGCCACCTGTTCCGACAGTGTGTCGAGTTCTTCGAGAAAGAGCTGAAGTAATTGCTGTATAACGGTATTTCTGTATGACGACTGTTAGAGGGTGATTTCGCCGCGAATGCTCCGGCTCATCATGTCGCGTACCTGCTCCGGGTCGTCGTAGTGCGATTGCAGGAACATCAGTTTGGTAACGGCACTCTCTACCGTCGAGTCGTATCCACTTACCACACCGGCTTCCTTGAGGTGGAAGCCCGTGTCGTATCTACCCATCTCCACGCAACCCTGCATGCACTGGCTGATGTTGACAATCACCTTGCCGTTGCGGGTGCCTTCGCGTAGGGCGTTCAGCAGCCAGGGACTCTGCGGCGCATTGCCAGAGCCGAACGTCCGCATGACAATCGCCTTCAGGTTGGGGGTATGGATGATGTGGCGGATGAGGTCTTCGCGGATGCCAGGGAACAGGGAGAAGATGATGACGTTGTTGTCCAAGCGGAAATGTGGCGTCATGGGCCGTGTCCAGTCGGGTAGGAGGATGCGGTCGGTGTGGTAGACGATGTTGACGCCAGCTTCCACGAGAGGGGGGTAGTTGAACGACTCGAAGGCATTGAACTCCTCGGCGCTCTGCTTCGTTGTGCGGTTGCCGCGCAGCAGGTGGGAGTTGAAATAGATGCCGACCTCTGGCACTCTTGCATGCCCATCGTCATCCTTCGCAGCGGCAATCTCTATCGAAGTAATCAGGTTCTCCTTGCCGTCGGTACGCAATTGCCCAATCGGCAGCTGCGAACCGGTGAAAATGACGGGCTTGGTCAGGTTCTCAAGCATGTAGCTCATGGCCGATGCCGTATATGCCATCGTGTCCGTACCGTGCAGCACGACAAAGCCGTCGTAGCGGTCGTAGTGGTCGGCTATCACGTGGCTCAAGTCAGTCCACAGGGCGGGCGACATGTCGCTGGAGTCGATAGGCGGCGAGAACTGATAGGTTTCTATCTGCGTATCAAACTGTTCGAGTTCGGGCACACGCTGCAGCAAGTGTTCGAAGTCGAAGGGTTCCAAAGCCCCAGTCTGCGGATTACGGTTCATGCCGATGGTTCCGCCGGTATATATCAGCAATACTTTACTTGTCATAGCTGCAAAGGTAGCTGAATTTTGAATAAAAAACAAATTAATTTGAGAATTTCTTTTGTTTTTCGTCTGATTTACACTACCTTTGCACGCAGAAATCCAAACTTAACGAGACGTAACAAATAATATTTATAATAATGTGTGGAATAGTAGGATACATAGGTAAGCAGGATGCTTATCCCATTCTTATCAAGGGACTTCGCCGTCTGGAATATCGCGGTTACGACTCTGCCGGCGTCGCCCTCATTAACGACAGCGACGAACTGAACGTCTACAAGACGAAGGGCAAGGTGGACAATCTCACTGAGTATTGCAACGACAAGGATGTGGCGGGGCACATCGGTATAGCCCACACCCGCTGGGCGACGCATGGCGAACCGTCGAGCCGCAACGCGCATCCGCACTATTCCCAGAGCCACAACCTGGCCATCATCCATAACGGTATCATCGAGAACTATGCTGACATCAAGGCCAAGCTCATCGACAAAGGCGTGAAGTTCCAAAGCGATACCGACACGGAGGTGTTGGTACAGCTCGTCGAATATGTCATGGTGAACAAGAACATCTCCCTCCTTGAGGCCGTGCAAATAGCACTTTATCAGGTCATTGGCGCATACGCCATCGCTATCATCGACAAGCGTGACCCCTCTCAAATCATTGCAGCCCGCAAACAGAGCCCCTTAGTGGTCGGTATCGGTAAGGACGAGTTTTTCCTCGGATCCGATGCCAGTCCCATCATCGAATACACCGATCAGGTGGTTTATTTGGAAGACGGAAACATCGCCGTCATTCGTCAGGGCGAAGAGCTGAAGGTACTCAGCATATTAGGTGAAGAGCAGGATTTGCAAGTGAAGACGGTAGACATCGACCTCGGCCAGATAGAGAAAGGCGGCTATCCGCACTTCATGCTGAAGGAGATTTTTGAGCAGCCAGACTGTCTCACGAACTGTATGCGCGGTCGAATCAATGTCGAGGGCGATCACGTTACGTTGTCGGCACTCATCGACTATCGCCGCCAGCTGCTCAATGCCAAGCGCGTGGTCATCGTGGCTTGCGGTACTTCGTGGCATGCCGGACTTATCGGTAAGCAGCTGATAGAGTCGTTCTGTCGCATTCCCGTTGAGGTGGAGTATGCCTCAGAGTTCCGCTATCGAAATCCCGTCGTCGGCAAGGACGATGTCGTCATAGCCATCTCGCAGAGCGGAGAGACAGCCGACACCCTTGCTGCCATCCAACTTGCCAAAGAGCGTGGTGCCTTCATCTATGGCATCTGTAATGCCATCGGAAGCAGCATTCCCAGAGCTACCGATACCGGTACCTATATCCATGTGGGCCCCGAGATTGGTGTGGCATCTACCAAAGCCTTTACTGGCCAGGTCACTGTGCTTACGATGATTGCCTTAGCATTGGGCGAGGCACGTGGTACCATCGATCGTGACGAGTATCTGCGCGTGGTTAAAGGACTGAACGAGATTCCTGACAAGATTCGCGAAGTGTTGAAGACCAATGAGCGTGTAGCCGACCTGGCTCGTACGTTCACCTATGCCCACAACTTCCTCTATTTAGGTCGCGGCTACTCCTATCCCGTGGCTTTGGAGGGTGCCCTGAAGCTCAAGGAGATATCTTACATACATGCCGAGGGCTATCCGGCTGCTGAAATGAAGCACGGACCTATTGCTCTTATTGATAGCGATATGCCTGTAGTCGTCATCGCCACCCACGACGCCATGTACGAAAAGGTTCTTTCCAACATTCAGGAAATCAAGGCCCGCAAGGGTAGGGTCATTGCACTTGTTACGAAGGGTGACGATACGATTGCCAAGATTGCCGACGAGGTGATTGAGCTGCCCGACGTACTCGAGTGCTTGGAGCCTTTGGTTGCGACCATTCCCCTGCAGCTTCTAAGCTATCATGTTGCCGTTTGCAAGGGAAAGGATGTCGACCAGCCACGCAACCTCGCAAAGTCGGTAACTGTTGAGTAAATCTGGCAGAATAGGCCGTTTCATGGGATAAGATGCGTAAAATTAAAAAAAAGTATAGCAAATATTTGGCGAAATGCTAAATATTTGCTATTTTTGCACTCGATATGACTAAAAC
>JAEEGL014710115.1_pt1 | contig 11029 bp, 6 predicted proteins | sample 9134231 | NCBI WGS metagenome assembly JAEEGL01 (sample SAMN16246548, study PRJNA631951) | gut metagenome | biome: gut microbiome; feature: rumen; material: fiber-attached | host: Bos | place: Iran: Karaj | collected 2018-10
CTGGATAAGGCAGAAGCCCTTTATAATTTGCTTTCGCTTGGACAGACTCAAAAACTGGCTCTGGCAGGCATAATGGCTGTAGAACCAAAAATTCTTATTCTTGACGAAGCCGTGTCCATGCTGGATGCCCAGTCCCGCCAGTCTATTTATGAGCTTTTAGATGCATTGAATAAGCAGGGTACAACTATCATTCATGTTACCCATGATATAGAAGCCATTTCAAAGGCCAGAAGAGTCATTGGTCTTGATAAAGGCCGCCTTTTTTATGACGGCAGTTCAAAGGATTTTCTTGACCGGGAGCTTTTTGTTCAAAGAATTACGGGGCCTGCCCTTATTAAACAAGACAGAAGTACTTTTGCCGAAAAAGCCGCTCATTCAGAAAAAACTTTTATTTTTGACAAGGTTTCTTTTTCTTATGAAGGCAGTAAGAAAAAGCAGACTCCTTTACAAAATCCATTGCTTAAAGACCTGTCCTTTTCTCTTTATGAAGGCAGTCTGACTGCATTAACGGGAGCCTCGGGAGTTGGAAAATCTACTCTTCTGGAGCTGGGGGCAGGGCTACTTACTCCTCTGGAGGGTCGGGTGCTTTGTAAGGAATATCCGGCTTTAGCCCAGCAGAATTGTTCTGCCGCCTTATTTGAAGCTTTTGCCGCCGATGATGTTGCTTTTGCTCCAAAAAATAATGGCATTCATGGAAAGGAACTCAGAAATCTTGTAAAAAAATCAATGGATATGGCAGGCCTTCCTTTTGACGAATATGGAGAAAGACAATCAGCTCATCTAAGCGGTGGCGAGCAGAGACGACTGGCTCTTGCGGGAATTCTTGCAATGAACCGTGAGGTTATCTTTTTTGATGAACCAGGTGCAGGGTTGGATGGTGAGGCCCGAAATAAAATAATGGAGCTTATGCGTTCTTTGGCAGATCAGGGTAAAACCGTGCTTTTTACTACTCATCATCAGGACGAAGCAGACTTTGCAGACAGAGAAATCAAAATTGAAAATGGACTTATTGTTAAAGATACTTTGACTTATGCAGCAGAAGGGGGAGAGGTTCCTGTCCTTTCTACATATTCTTCTACAGCAATTTTAACAGGGCTTAAAGATGTTTCACAAAAGCTTTCCGGTTCAGGCTGGAAAAATAAATGCCCTCTGGAAAAAATTCCTGCTGCCGGCAGACTCCTGCTTTTTCTTATAATTTTTACTCTTTGTCTTGTTTTTCGTTCCATAGTATCCTGCAGCATTATGCTGGCTCTTGCCTTTGTTTATTGTCTCTTTGCAAAATTTCATCCAGGAAGAATGTTAAAAAGTCTTTTAAAAATTCTTCCCTTCCTTTGTTTTTTTGCAATTTTTCAGATTATGTTCAGGCCGGCTCTTGCGGGAGAAATTCAATATACATCCTGGAGATTTTTTACGGTCACTCCTTCAAAGCTCTGGTTCTGTCTTAATTCCATGTTAAGGACTTATGCTGCCCTTTTAAGTATAAGTGCCTTTTTTATTTCTACTACAGAATATGATTTGATTGACGGGCTTAAGAAAATAATTCCTTCCCGAAATTTAATTTTGATTCTGGAGGTTATTTTCCGTTTTATTCCTCTGCTGGTAGATGAAGCAACTGATATTATAAAGACTCAGATTATAAGGGGAGGCCTGGGAAAAGTAAAAGGCAAACTTGCCAAAATAAAGGCCTTGGTGCCTCTTATAGTTCCTCTGGTTATCAGAACTATCCGCCGTTCAGAAAAGCTTGCAGATGCAATTGTTATGAGGTGTTTCCATGAAAAATGAATTTAATATGTGCCCCATGTGCGGCAGTAAAAATATAAAGTGGAAGGACGACAGAAAATGGCTGTGTCCCGACTGTGGTTTTGATTTATATTGCAATATAGCTGCTGCTGTTGGCATTGTTCTTTTTGACGATCAGAAGAACCTTCTTTTTGAAGTACGGGCCAAAGATCCCCGCAAAGGCTTTTTATGTCTGCCCGGAGGTTTTGTAGATGGCGGTGAATCTACAGAAGCAGCCATGGTTCGTGAATGTCAGGAAGAGCTTGGTGCAAGGATAGAAGAAAAAGACCTGACTTACCTTTGCTCTTTCCCAAATATTTATGAATACAAAAATATTGAATATAAAACCTGCGATGTCTTTTTTGCTGCAAAGCTGCCGGCCCCTTATAAAAGTATGGAGGATTTTGTAAAGACTCTGCATGGCCAGGAAAGTGAGGTTGTAAGATTTGAAATTCGTAAGGTTGCGGGAAGGGATGATGTAGAGTCTCTGCCCTTAGCTTTTTCCAGTGCCCGCAAAACTTTGATGAAATGGATTGCCGGAGATTGAGGACTTGGAATCAACAAATAATATCAGGAGGCTTTATGTTCTACAGTAATTTAATTGTTTATATAGCTCTTGCCCTTTATGTTATACTTTTGTTAACCATTCCCTTTCGGATTAAAAAACACGGGAAGGAGGCTTTACAGGGGCGGGGACGGGCCTTCTGGATTCGCGAAATTTCAATTTTAATAACCGCTCCTCTTATTATAGTGCTTTGTCTTTTTATCCATTTTGAACCCCTGCCGACTGCAGCCCTTTGCGGTTGTGGAGTTCTTGGAGCCTGGGCCGGACTGCAGGAATTTTTTCCCAAAGCTTCCTGAATCTGTTGAATAAAAAAAGAGCCGGCTCTTGCGAACCGGCTCATATATATATAATCAACCCGGAGCTTAGCTTCTACGGGCTGCTAAAAAAGGAGTTCGTACATGAACTCCTTTTTTTTTCGAGTTTTTACTTGCTTGCGAAGCTCTCATTTTTTTGCTTCTCAAAAAAATGTCAAAACTCTCAAAATAAAAGGCTGCCTTGTAAAAAGACAGCCCTCTCTATTAAGGAGTGGATAGGAGTCGAACCTACCAATGATGGTTTTGCAGACCAGTCCCTTACCGCTTGGGTACCACTCCGTTGGTTTGTCCAATATATCAAAAAAGTGGGTTGATTGTCAAGATATAATGCCTGCCTCAAAGCCTTATGCCTTTTTTGTGCCGTAAATAATAAAGCCAGCAGGTAATTTTTTCTTCCTCAAGCTTGAGCATACGGGCTGCAGCCTTACGGTAACATTCCTGCTGCTTTCTGTATATTTCTATGTCTATCTGCTGGTCGGATTTGTAGTCGATGATTGTGTAGCTGCCATCCGGGTTCTGGAAAATCAAATCTATGGAGCCGGTAAAAAAAATGCCATCCAAAAACATTCTGAAGGACCATTCTGCACGGTAGAAGCGGCCGCTGGCCTTACATTCTTCAAGGGCTTTTCCTAAATCGCTTTGGGCAAACCAGCTGCACATTGTTTTGCAGGAATCCAGGAACTGTTTCATGACAGCAGGACTGTCCGGCAGATTTTTAAGGAGCTTTGCATCCGGCTGGAAAAGGTCGCAGGAAATGCCATTTGTCTGGGCTTCCAGAAAGGCGTGAACCAGGGTACCAAAATCGGCGGCGGTAAAAATGCCTGTCTGCAAAGTGTCTTCCGGAGAGTCAAAGCTTTTGCCGCTGTCGCCGTCCTGGGCCTGCCGGGCAAGGTAATCTTTTTCAAGCGAGGAAGGAGTTTTTCTGTTAGATTGAGGCCATTCATATTTTATGGCGGGTTGGGTTTCCCGGTACAATTTTCGTGCAAGGTCCAGACTTTCTTTTTCCTTTTCAAGATCCTTACCGGCAGATAAAAGCTCTTTCATTTCTTCGCGGGCAACTGCTTCTATTTTATAAAAGGCAAAAGGGCGTTCGCCGCTATAGCTTTCTGAGCAGTAATAACGGACCAGATTTTCTATCAGATGGAAGGAGTCGTCCTTTTTGTCTGACTCTGTTTCAGTTTCTTTCCAGCTGCCTACAATTTTGACTTCCAGTTCGGCACGGGTTATTGCTACATAAATCAAACGGCGGAATTCTGCAAGCTCTTCCTGCATGGCTCTCTGTTCCTGCCTGAGGTAAAAGAAATTTTTGCTGCCGTCCACAGGCTTAATTGTAAGTCCGCTTTGCCGGTCAAAATAAAACTGAGAATCTTTTGTACTTTTGTTTACATTTGTACAGCCGTAAACAAAAACAAATTCAAACTGCAGGCCCTTGCTCTTGTGAATTGTCATGATGTTTACAGCGTCCCCTTTTTCTATAGGGTAGGTAAGTTCATCAACATTAATTTCTACCTCGTCGCCAAAGGTGGAAATTTCTTTATCCTTAATCTGACTCAACTGATCTGCAAACCAGGCAATGCCCTTGTCGTTCTGGTCTGTCTGGCGGGCAAGTTCAAAAAGCATGTCAAACTGTTCGGCATAAAGACTCTTGCGGTAGCTCAGCATTGTTTCGTAACGGTAACCGCAGTCGTTCCACAAAAGTTCAAGGGTTTTTGTAAGCGGCCGGCTCAGAGTCAGAATACGCTGGCTTTCATAAAAATCCCGGGCACGGCGGTATTTATTTTTTTCGTTTTCATCCTGCCATTGCTCAGGATCCTGGCCTGCAAGAATTGCTTCTACACTTTCTTCACTTAAGTTTGCAAAAGGAGAAGCAAGATAACCTGCCTTTGAAATTTTATCATCAGGATAAACACAAAGCTGAATAAAATTATAAATGTCATTTATCGGGCCGTCAGAAAAAATAGATGTGTTCATGTCCAGTCTGTAGGGAATGTTAAAGACATTGAACCATTTTATAAGATAGCGGCGGTCAGTGCGGCCCCGGTCAAGAACTGCAAAGCTTGAATATGGAATGGCTACATGAAGCTTTTCTGATTCTGACCTGATGCGGGAAATTTCCTTTACAATGTGAATTGCCAGCTGGTCTTTGGTATTAAAGTAAGTTTCTTTGTCCAGGTCTGTTGCATCAAAAAGAGAAACGGAAAGAACTTTTCTGTTTTTGTCGTCCAATTTTACCTGAGAAATTTCCATCTGCCTTACAGGGTCATATTGGATTGCAGGAACTGTATATCTGGCTTCAAAGTTTCTGTCGGTAGTGTTATCAAAAAGTATATTGTTGTCACCGAAGATGTGATTAAAAATCGTCAAAAGCTCGTTGGCAGAACGGTAATTATAGTTCATCTGCAAAAAGGCTTCTTGACCCAGCTCGTATTTAAGATTGTTGAAAACAGAAACATCAGCACCTCGGAATTTGTAGATGGATTGCTTTTCGTCGCCTACAAAGAAGAGCTTTTGTTTTCCGTCTGCAAGCAGCATGAGCAGGTCTCGGTTTTTTGAGTTATTATCCTGAAACTCGTCAATCATTATTTTTTCGTAGGCTGCCTCTTCTGCAAGCCTTATGTCTTCCTGTTCTTTTAAAATCTTAAGGGCCAGTTCAGAAATATCTGCAAAGGTAAGGTTTCCTGTAGTGCGTTTTGATTCGTTTACCCGGGCGGTAAATTCATCAAACATGGAATAAAGGTCGGCGGTTTCATCCAGCTGTAAAACATAGGTGCAGAGGGAATTAATGATTTCAAATTCCTGGCGCAAAAGTTTTATGTATTCTTTAAAAGCTGCAACCTCCGGCTTTGATTTTCCGCCCGGCAGCCTTATTTTATTTAAGAGGTCTTCTGCTTTCTTAAGAGAAGCGGTCTGCCCTGCAATTTCCAGAATATTTTGAACTTCTCTCAGGTGCATTGAAGCAAGATATTCAATTAATTCGCGGTTGTTGTTTATAAATTGTGTGCCCGGAGAAACCTGCTGGGCATCCCCATAGGCCGGAACAATCTGAGAGATTATACTTTTAAGGGGAGTTGCCTCTTCCGGGACTTCTCCACCAGGGGCAGCACAGATAAGTCCGTTCCAGTTTGCAATTAAAACTTTTTTCTGTTCTTCCAGCTTTGAAGAAAAATAGTCCGGAGGATCTGCCAGGGTTGTATATTGGCTTACTGCCGTTGCAAGAATACTATAGGCAAAATCTTCCAGCTTACCTGCCTTTGCAAACTGCTGGACACAAAGCCTCTGGCGCTTTGATAAAACAAAGGGCAGTGCAAGCTTTTTTATGTCTTCAAAGGAGTCGCTGCTGCCGGCGGTAAAATCCGGTCTTATTCCATAGCGGTTTGCAGCCTGCTTAACGACAGAATTACAGTAGGAGTCCAGAGTCTGAATATGTGTGTCAGAAAATTCATCAAGGGCTGCCTGGGCCCGTTTTTTTTCAAGCGGCGGAGTCCGGGGATTTTGCGCAAAGAATAAAAGGATTTTGTAAATGCGCTCATACATTTCGCCGGCGGCCTTTTTTGTAAAGGTAAGGGTAAGAATCTGTGGAGCCCGAATTCCCTTTGACATTACAAGCCAGGCAAAGCGGGTTGCAAGCACCTGAGTTTTTCCGGAGCCTGCACCGGCCGCTACGATTGTATTGTCTGTTCTGCAGCAAACTGCCTTTTGCTTGCTGTCCAACTTTCTGTCAAGGAGGTCCAGGTATGCATATTCATTTTGATTTTGACTGATATTTTCTGTACTCATTTTACCCTCCCTGCAATTGTGTAGTTATAACGGCAGATTGATTTATATTCACAGCCGCCGCAGTTTTCAAAGGAGTCTACAAGTGTTAAAGGATATTCTGCCTTTTCTACACATTCGACAAAACGGCCGGCATAGTCTTCAAAAGCCTGGATTGTAGGTTCAAAATCTTCCAGTCCTTTTTTCTTGTTTGCCTCGTCAACGACAATGGTGTTATTTTGTCCTGAGCCGATTTTAATTGCATAAAAGGCAGCAAGACTTATTTTCTGATCTTTTTCATTTTCCCGTATAAGAGTGATGTACATTGGAATCTGAAAATCCTGAAGAGAGCCGTCTTCTGTAACTCTTGTTTCGTATTGTTTTGGCATGGCCGCCGGGGTGTTTTTGTAATCAATTATTGTCCAGCCCGAGTCGGCAGGATTTTGGGAACCGGCTTCCAGAATGCAGTCTATTTTTCCTGTATAAGCCCAGCTGCGTTTTTCGTCCCTGCTGGCATACCATTTTTCTACAGCCTTAACTTTATAGCCGCCAAATTTTGCACAGAAGTTTTTAAGAAATTCCAGGATTGTGTCTACCAGTGCCGGAACCTGAGCCTGCAGCATTTTTATTGTAAGGGGACTGTCTTTAAAATTTTCTTCGGGATTATTAATTGCCTGGAGCGCAAGTTCTGCAAGCTGTGACTTAAGCTCTGTCTGATTATACAACTCACCGTCTTCGTTTAATTTTGGAAGAGCCTTGTTCTGTGTCATAAGCTCTTGGCCATACAATTCAAGAATTTTATGATGAATGTTACCCATGTCGTATTGACCGATGAGGGAGGTTGAAAGGCTGTCAGGCTCCAGCTTGAGTACAGTAGAAAAAATCCATTTGCGGGGGCAGGGAAAAAACTTTTTCATGTCAGACTGAGACAGGGTGATTTTTGCATTGTCCTTGTCGGGATTCTGCTTGTTTCTGTTTTCTATGAGGAAGCTTTCAATCTTTTTTTGCAGGATGTCCGGGATTTTATAAGGAATCGCTTCCCCATTTCTGTCCTGATTAAAGCTGTCCCAGCGTAAAAATTGATCCTGCTGGCCCTTCGAGAGCCTCAGGGTCCCCATCTTTTCTTCGCCCCCAGACAAAAACCACTTCTTTTCATTTTGAATAAAATCACTTTTTTCAAGCTCTGCCAGTACGGGCAAAAACTTTTTTTCTTCATAAGCCTGCAGGTAAGTATGTGCAATTGCAAAGCCGTTAAAGCTTTCTTCGGCACAGGAAAAGCAGGGCAGTTGACCCCCGGCAGCTTCCGGTTCATTTTTTGCATAAAGCCTTATAAAGGCCTTGGAAGCATTAAAGCGTTTGTCTTCATCAAGCAGGTTCAAAAGACTCCTCTTATGGGCATTCAAAAAAGAAAGCCGCTTAAAAGGAAGCTCAAGATTTTTCTGGCTGGAATCAATTACAAACTGAACCTTAAAATTTGCCGCTGCACTAAGCTTATATGGAAAAACAGAAATTCCCACAGCTGAGTTTTGAGGTGTGTAGCTTTTTGCACTAAGCTCGTTTATAAAAAATTCATAAGGATTATCTATTTTAAGTCCCAGAGGCTTGCAAAAATCGCTTTCTACTGCAATCAGATTATTAAGCTCCGTAATACAGCGGCTTATGATTTTGTCTGCGGTTTCAGAAAACTGCGATGCTTCCAGGTAGCGGCTCTTAAAGCTCATCCAGGCTATGTGAATTGCTTCAAAGGTCTTGCTTTTGCAGATTGCACTTATATCCTTTTTAAGCTGACTGTATAAGAGGTACTCTCTTTCATCATGATTTATTTTAGAAAGGGCTTCCTTCCATATATCTATATGACTGCCCTTTTCATCATAGCTGCATATACAGCGCAGTCTTTGTCCTTCGCGGATAAGGTTTTCTTTTACTTCGGAGTATTCTTTTTTCCAGGGAATATAGTTATCCAGTAAAAGGGTCCTGACTCCATCGTAAGAAAAATCAGAATTATAGCAGTCAAGAATTTCATTAAAAATTTGGCCCGCACAGTTTGAAGTAAGTGGAAAGCCTGCACGGATAACAAAAGGTATACAATAGGTCTTAAGCTCTCGTTCCAGATAAGGCCTGTAGGTTTCAAGATCCGGGATACTTAAGGCAATGTCTGTCCAGTCGGCTTTGCCTTCTTTAACAAGCTTACGGATTGCAAGAATTGTCATGCGCAGTTCTTTTCGTGAGTCACTGTATTTTATGCAAAGAGGGTGGGGCTCGTCGGCTTTTTCTTCCGGCAGCATAATCAAAGTTATGTCAGGACATTCATCAAAGACATCTATATAATCTGCAAAATCTTCTAAGAGCTCCGGGTATATGATAAATATTTTTTTCCCGCTTGCTGAAAAATCCGGCGTAACCCAGGCGGGTTCAAAAAAGTTGTTCTGGTCCAGAAAGGCTTTATATCGCTCGTATAAAAACTTAAAGTCTTCATCTTCAAAATCCGGAACAAAAGGCTCTCCGCCGGAAGTCCCGTCTCTACCATAGGTGAGCTTATACCAGAGCTGCAGTGAGGGCAGCATACGGGTAAGCCAGTCTGTAAAGGAGGCTGCTGTCTTGGCATAGTCAGGATTAATTATTTTTGCAAAAAAAGGATTTTCCGCATTTTCCTGAATTAAATTGCGGACAAAAAACTTACGGAGCAGGGCTGGAACTGCAGTCTTACCCGGTTCAGACGCACTTACATAGTTTCCTTTAAACTTATCCCAGGAAATAAATCTTTCAAGCGGCAGGGCAGACACGCCGGATTCTTTTTCATGAGTAATGCACCAGTCTATCCAGGAATTCATTACTACATCTGTTGGAAAAACAAAAATATTATGTTCATCCGGCAGGAATCTGGTAAAAATGTCCGCCATGTCCTTTGGCGAAAGAAAAATGCGGCTGTTCATATTAGTATTATAGCATATTAGTGACAAAAGTCACCCGTTTGCAGTGACAAAAGTCACCCCAAAAGTAACCAAGGTCACCCTTGTGCCCCGGGGGATTGTGGCCTATATTATACTTGAAGAGACCGCCTGCCGGGCGGCCTTACTCAGGAGATGATTATGAACTTCAAAAAAAAAATTGACATAAGGGTTGCTTTAGCGAAAGTAGATTTTACCCTTACTCTTGTAATTTTTATTACCATTCTTTTTTCATTTCGTGATAAAACTTTTTCTCCATTTTCAAGTCTCCTGCTCTCTGTGCTTCCCTTTGATTTTTTTTCAAAACAAAAAATATGCCTTTTAAACTCTTATTTCTTCTTAAACTACAAAGGAAAGGAACCGAGTCCAACCACCGATATTCCAATCAAAGCTCAGCATATAGAGTGTTATAGCATGAATAATCCCTTTCCTACATTAAACCGCCTGTGTAATTCTGGTAAAAACATTACTCTCTTTTTAAAAAATAATAAAAAAATAATTTTTTCAGTAAAAGACCAGGAGCTTTTTATAGTCAATTGGCTTAAAGAAAACTTCATAAGAAAAGAAGATAAGGTTTTTATAATGGGAAGAATTGAAACTGCAGGCTTTACCATGGTAAGTTTGCTGGAAGTTCTCTTTTTTATAAATCTCTATAAATCCGGAAATATACCTGAACATGGAATGCCTTATTTTATAGTTGCAAGTGCATGTTTTGTCTACTGGCTGCTATATATTATCTCTGGAATTTTAATTCAAAGAGAGGGTAATAATGATGAAGACTAAGAAGGTTTGTAATAAAAGTCGGCCCATGAGGCTAATATAGGAGGTTGTATTATGGACAGTATTATTTCGGTTATTCGGGATAATCTTCCCTGGTTTTGGGTCGCGGTGACAATCATCTGCGTGGTGATTGAATCGCTCACTCTTGCCCTTACTACCATCTGGTTTGGAATAAGTGCGTTTGTAATGGTATTCCTTGCATTCACACCGCTTCCTTTTGTTGCGCAGGTATTCATATTTGTTGTCCTTGCTCTGGTCCTGTTGATTTTTACACGACCTGTTGTAAAGAAAAAGCTCAGCCAGAAGCAGATTGCAACAAACTACGAGCGCGTAATCGGACAGATTGCCCTGGTTACAAAGAAAATCACTGCGCTGGATAAGGGGGCTATCAAAATCAATGGTATGGAATGGACTGCAGCCGTAAAGGAAGACATAGTTCTTGAAAAAGGCAGCAAGTGCATTATCGAAGAAATTGCCGGCGTTACGGCTTACGTAAAGGAGATTTAAATGATTTGGATTTTAATTGCAGTTATTGTTTTGTTTCTGATTTTGATTATTACAAACATCAGAATTGTTCCGCAGTCAAACGCATTTGTTATTGAGCGCCTTGGTGCTTATCATGGAACCTGGAATGTTGGACTTCATGTAAAAATGCCTTTTATCGATCGTGTGGCAAAAAAGGTTTCTCTTAAGGAAAAGGTTTTTGATTTTCCGCCGCAGCCTGTAATTACCCGCGATAACGTTACAATGATGATTGATACTGTAGTTTACTTTCAGATTACAGACCCTAAGCTTTATACTTATGGAGTTGAGCAGCCAATCAACGCTCTGGAAAATCTTAGTGCTACAACCCTGCGTAACATTATTGGTGAGCTTGAACTGGATGAATC
>JAEEGL014958771.1_pt1 | contig 11029 bp, 5 predicted proteins | sample 9134231 | NCBI WGS metagenome assembly JAEEGL01 (sample SAMN16246548, study PRJNA631951) | gut metagenome | biome: gut microbiome; feature: rumen; material: fiber-attached | host: Bos | place: Iran: Karaj | collected 2018-10
ATACGCGAAGCGATCGGAGAAGGGTACACAACTTTCATAAGCGGCATGGCTAAAGGCACTGACATTATAGCCGGAGAAATAGTGTGCAGGCTGAAAGCCGATGACCCGCGTCTTAAGCTTATAGCCGCCGTACCGTTTCCCGGGTTTGAGGAGTATTGGGACACATACTGGAAGAACCGGTTCAGGGCGTTGCTGGAAAAAGCTGACTACGTGAAATATGTCGCATCCGGCTTCAGCCCGGACGTGTTTGATATCCGAAACCGCTGGATGGTCGATAAGAGTGCCAAGGTCATCGCAGTTTTCAGTGGCAAACGTGGTGGAACGCTTAATACGATCCGGTATGCGAGAGAAAGAAAGGTGCCGGTAGAGTGCCTGGCGGGGTAAGAAAGAGAATCGCTCTTTAACCCATTTTTCATGGTTGAAGAGCGGTTTTTTTTATGATATAATCAAAATGGCTTTATATAAGTATGGAGATCGGCTACAAAACATAGCAACGAGTTATAGATGACATGCTGACAAGTATGATTCAAATGAACCAATTCCCTGTCAAGCCTGTTCTGCCCATTCTGCTTCAGGATAAAACCACCAAGAAAAACATAATCTGGGCTACAGGCAGCTACAAGGAGTTGGGAACTGAATATGCTGATGACGTGCAGATGACCACAGAGGCGCTGATCGGTATGGACGCGATCATGCTGCAGCCGCGCGTGTTGAAGGCACAGGCAGAACAACAGGAACGAACCAAGGCCCATGCCGAAGTGTTCACCCCTTCCTGGGTCTGCAATCTGATGAACAATTTCTGTGATGAAGAGTGGTTTGGCCGAAAGGATGTTTTTAACAGGCAGGATGGTCACACGTGGACGGCAACAAATGAACCGATCGTCTTCAAAAAGCGCAAGCCGTGGAAGCATTATGTGGACAGCAGACGCTTGGAAATAACCTGCGGCGAAGCGCCGTTCATCGTCAGCCGCTACGATGCAGCAACAGGGGAAGAAATTCCTATCCCACAGCGAATCGGTCTGCTTGACCGCAAACTGCGCGTGGTGAACGAAAACGCTGCTGATGAAGAAGAATGGCTGAAATGGACATTACGGGCGTTCCAGAGTGTCTACGGCTATGAATATCAGGGCGACAACCTGTTGTTGGCACGCATAAACCTACTTATGACCTTTGTGGAATACCTGCAAGACCGATGGAAACGACTGCCCAACATAAAAGGACTCAAGACGTTTGCCAATGTGATCGCGTGGAACTTCTGGCAGATGGATGGCTTGAAAGGCACAGTGCCGTTAGGCGTGCCGGAAGAGCAGGAAGAGCAGACCGAATTGGACCTGTCGTTTCATGACTTTGGAATAGAACTGAACAACAATGGTGTTCAAGTAAACAAGACCCCACGTTGCAAAGTTTACGATTGGCGGCTTAATAACTCAGTTTTATTTGAGACCTTGGGAAAGGAAGCATGGTAATGACAAGGAATGAATTGATTCCAAACCAGGACTATCAGGAATTGTTGACAGATGTCGGCAGTATTCTGAATCAGGGCCGACGCAGGGCTGCTGCGGCTGTAAACACGACCATGGTTTTTACCTATTGGGAAATCGGCCACCACATTGTTGAGTTTGAGCAGAAAGGTCAGATAAAAGCGGAATACGGAACAGAGTTGTTTAAGCGCCTCTCAAGGGATCTGACAGATCGTTACGGCAAGGGATTCAGTCACAGCAATTTGATTTATATCCGGAAGCTGTATCTTGAAAATCCAAATAGTCAGACACTGTCTGACGAATTGTCTTGGAGTCATTACATTGAGCTGCTCAAAATCGACGACCCATTTGAACGGCATTTTTATATGATTGAATGTGAACATAATAACTGGGGCGTACGAGAATTAAAACGTCAGATGAAGAGCATGCTTTACCATCGATTGGCACTGAGCGGTGACAAAGGAAAGATGCTTCAGATATCAAAAAAGGGCGAAGTAATAGACTCCGCGGAAGATATTCTGCGCGATCCTTATGTGTTTGAATTTACCGGCCTTTCTGATCACACTGATTATTCAGAAAGTGACCTTGAAAAGGCGTTATTGAATGATTTGCAGACCTTTCTTCTGGAACTTGGCAAGGGATTTGCTTTTATCGGCAGACAGCAACGGATCAACATTGCGGGCAGGATATACAAGGTCGACCTTGTCTTTTACCACCGTATTCTGAAATGCTTTGTGCTGATCGACCTGAAAAAAGGCGAAGTGCAGCATGAAGATATTGGGCAGATGAATTTCTATCTGAATTACTACCGCGAAGAAATGAATACGGACGGTGACACGGAGCCCATCGGCATCGTACTGGGGGCATATCAGGACAAAGTAACGATGCAGTATGCATTACAGAATATTACCAATCAGGTGTTCGTCAGCCGTTACCAGCTCTACCTGCCCAACAGGGAACAGCTGGAAGCGGAAATCAGGCGTTATTTGAATGGTTACAAGGACAACGAGGGAAAACAAGTAGAATAGCGTAACGTCCGAACGTTCGAAAAATCCGTGTAAAACGAGCAGACCGGAAGGGAGAATGTCAGATGAAATTCGATTTTGTGATTGGAAATCCGCCTTATCAAGACGATGTTCAGAATAAGGGAGATAGACCAAATCCAATCTATGATAAGTTTATGGATGCAGCATTTAATGTCGGTTCAAATGTTGAATTGATACATCCTGCTCGTTTTCTTTTCATGGCGGGGCAAACATCAAAGCAGTGGAATGAAAAGATGCTGAATGATTCGCATTTCAAAGTATTGCACTACGAATCAGATGCTTCGCGTGTATTCCCGAACACCGAAATCAAAGGTGGTGTCGCAATAACTTATCGAAATGAAAAAAAGGACTATGGTGCTATTAAGGTTTTTACTTCTTATCCAGAATTAAACTCGATTCTAAAAAAGGTTTTGTCCATCGTTGGGAATCAGCCACGTCTAAATACGGTTATTGCTTCTCAAGGATTGTATCGTTTTTCGGAACTGTTTTTCAAAGACCATCCAGACGCTTCCTCCCTAATGGGAAGTGGTACTGGTAATAAAATAGTATCGAGTGTAATTGCAAAAATGCCAGATGTATTTCATGATGAAAGACTTCGTGATGGAAATGAATATGTGAGGTTTTTGGGTCGAATTAAGAGCCAAAGGCTCTATCGCTTTATCAGACGCGACTATCTGATGAAAAATGATTATCTTGATACATACAATCTATTTATCCCAGAAGCAAACAATAGTGGTGTTTATGGTGAGACATTAACAGAACCAACTATGGGGTTTCCTGGTGACGGTTCTTCTGATACATTTCTCAGTGCAGGGCAGTTCAGTACAGAGGAAGAACCTGTTAATCTTACAAAGTACATGAAAACCAAATTTTTTAGAGCATTATTGGGTGTAAAGAAAGTAACCCAGCACTGCCCTCCCGCAGTATGGGAAATGATACCTTTGCAAGATTTTACCCCTGCCTCTGATATTGACTGGTCAAAGCCTATCCCACAAATCGACCAACAGCTTTACCGCAAGTATGGTTTGACCGATGAAGAAATCACATTCATCGAAACGCACGTGAAGGAGATGACCTGACATGCAGAAAATCTCCATCCAGACCACACAGCGCGTCATCCCCATGATTTACGCCTATACCACGCCTGGTTATCTGCCCCATGACGGTTGGACGAAAATCGGCTACACCGACAAGCAGAGCGTGGAAGACCGCGTGAAGCAACAGGGGAAGACCATTGACGTTGCGCAGAAAATCGAATGGAAAGGCAACGCCGTTTTTGATGATGGAAGCGGCGAAACCTTTACTGACTATGATTTCAGGGCATACTTGCGCAAACTGGGCGTAGAGATCAAACCACAAACAGAATGGTGCTGCATCGAGCCTAATAAAGCGCAGCTTCGCTTTTTTGAATACCGCAGCAATCGCGGCGTGGTCACGGAAGACGATGAAGGCGCTGCCACGCCATACACCCTGCGCAAGGAACAAGCAGAGTGTGCACATGACACAGCGGAGTACTATCGTTCACATCCCAACGCGGAATACCTGTGGAACTGTAAACCGCGCTTCGGCAAGACACTGACCGTCTATGATTTCATTCAGCAGATAGGAGCTCAAAAGGTACTGATAGTCACAAACCGGCCTGCGATAGCGAACAGCTGGTATCAGGACTATGAGAAGTTCCTTGGTCTGGATTCGCATTACTTCTTTGTCAGCGGCGTGGACGGCATTCAAGACAAGCGACTTGTGATGTCCTACGAAGAATATGACAGGGACAGGAAGAGCCGCGCATACCGTAAGAGCCTGGGCGAAGACGTTATCCCGATGGGATTGATAGACTTTGTATCCCTACAGGACATGAAAGGCGCGATCGACTTTGGCGGCCCTTATCCCAAGCTGCAGGAGTTAGCGCACATTCAGTGGGACGTGCTGGTGATAGACGAAGCACATGAAGGGGTCGACACATATCGCACGGATGTCGCCTTTGATCATATCAACCGCAAGTTCACGCTGCATTTGTCCGGCACGCCATTCAAAGCGATCGCCAACGACAAGTTCCCGAAAGGTGCTATCTACAACTGGACTTACGCCGATGAGCAGGCGGCAAAGCGTGATTGGGACGGCGAAGGCAGCAATCCCTATGCTAACCTGCCGAAGCTCAATCTGTTTACGTATCAGATGAGCGAGATCGTTCGCGATAAGGCGTCACAGGGCATTGAGATCCAAGGCGAAAAAAAGGAATTCTGCTTTGACCTCAACGATTTCTTCGAAACGAACAACGCCGGACGATTTGTCGAAGAAGAAGCGGTCGACAAATGGCTGGACGCGCTGACTACACAGGAAAAGTTCCCGTTCTCTACACCCGAACTACGCGATGAACTCAGGCATACTTTCTGGCTGCTCAACCGTATTGACAGCGCTAAGGCATTGACCCGAAAACTGGAAGCGCATCCGGTATTCAGCAAGTACAAGATCGTTGCCGCTTACGGCGATGGCCGCGTGGACGAAGATGACCCAAGAGAAACGGAAAAATCCTTTGACCGCGTAAAGCAAGCCATAAAGGATAATGAGTATACAATAACACTCTCAGTAGGCCAGTTGACCACTGGTGTTACTATCCCCGAATGGACGGCGGTTTTGATGCTGTCCAGCTTGCGCAGCCCTGCCCTCTATATGCAGGCGGCTTTCAGAGCGCAGAATCCCTGCACTTTCTACCGAAATAGCCAGTATTTCCGCAAGGAAAATGCCTATGTGTTCGACTTTGACCCTGCCCGGACGCTGACTATCTATGAACAGTTCGCTAACGATCTTTCGACCGACACTTCCGATGGACGCGGCGAAACAGACCAGCGCAAGGAAAACATCCGTACGCTGCTAAACTTCTTCCCTGTACTGGGCGAAGACGAAAACGGCGAGATGATAGAACTGCAGGCTGAAACGGTTCTGTCTATCCCGCGCAAGATCCGCTGTCAGGAAGTGGTACGGCGCGGCTTTATGAGCGATTTCCTGTTTCAGAATGTCGCCAATGTGTTCCGTGCGCCTCAATCGGTGTTGGACATTATTACGCAGTTTACGCCAGTTGCCGAACCTAAAGCAAAGGCGCAAATCACACCGCAGACCGCCGATAATCTGTCTCTTGACGAAAACGGCGAAGTCAATATGAGTGATAATATCGTCATAGGCACGGCGCAGGAAGTGTTCGGGGATAGAATATATGGTCATGTTCCCGATATGCTGCAAGACGCGATCGCACAAGTGCCGCCTGCAGAAAAGACTGACGAGGACAAACAGGTCGAACGCCTGAAAGAGTTGTTCCATACTCAAGCCGTTGCGCCGCTGATCGAGACAGCGCAGGAGCAGTATGGAAAAGACATGCGGCTTTCGGACAAAAAGCGTCTGGAGCGCAAGATAGAAGCGGATTCCGACCGCATAATCAACAGAGCACACGGTGAATTTTCCATCACGCAGAAGAAGCTGGAACAAGAGAAGAACGAAATGCTGGCCCTTGCTGATACCGAAGCGGACAGAAAGTTTGTCGAGCAAGAGTATGAAGAAAAGAAGAAAGCAGCGGCAGACGCGCTGATCCAGAGCATTAAGGACGCGGTGCCGAAGTTTGTGGAGAATGCTGGACAGGAAATTGTTCGCACTGTTGAGACTGCAAAGAAAGAGGCGGAGAAAAAGTCCATCGAAGACCGCGTAAAAGACCATTTGCGCGGATTCAGCAGGACTATACCGTCCTTCCTGATGGCATACGGCGATGACAGCGTGACACTTGCGACCTTCGACCAGATTATTCCCGATAAAGTGTTCCTTGAGGTCACGTCCATCACGCTTGCGCAATTCGTGTTCCTGCGCGACGGCGGCGATTATGTCGATGAGGTGACAGGGGAGACCAAACACTTTGAAGGCCATTTGTTCGACCCGGTCGTATTCGATGATTCAGTCAAGGAATTCATGCGTCTGCGTGTAAAGCTGGCGGATTACTTTGAGGAGGCGAACACCGAAGACATCTTCGATTACATCCCGCCGCAGAAGACCAACCAGATATTCACGCCGAAGTGGGTCGTGAAAAAGATGGTGGATATGTTGGAAGAAGAAAACCCCGGATGCTTCGATCTGCCCGATAAGACTTTCGCCGACCTCTATATGAAGTCTGGCTTGTATATCGCGGAAATCGTGAAGCGGCTCTATCAGAGCGAAGGCCTTAAAAAAGCTTTTCCCGACAGGAATGAACGCCTGCATCACATTTTTGCTAAACAGGTTTACGGTCTTGCGCCGACAGAGATCATCTACAACATTGCCAAGAACTTCATTCTCGGCTTCGATAAGGATGTGACCATAACCGATCATCATCTGCGGCTGTTGGATTCGCTGGAATACGCGAAAGAAGGTACCCTCGAAACTGAACTAGATAGAGTATTTAGCAAAGAATAATAGGAGTGGTTTATATGTCAAGAAGTAAAACACTTAAGATATTCTTGATGGATGGTGATGCGGCTGGCAGAGTAAAATGCTCGCTTGCAAACTGGACTGGAATAGCATATAAGATTCCAAGAACGATGCTCAGTAAATGTAAGGAAATAGAGGTGCTTAAACAAAGCGGTGTATATTTCCTTTTTGGTACTGACAAAGCCGATAATGCAGTCGTTTATATTGGACAAGCAGGTGTGCGCAAAAATGGGAAAGGGCTTCTTCTAAGAATTCAAGAATCACATCCATCTGTAGACTATTGGACAGAAGCAATCTTGTTTACCACGACTAATAATTCCTTTGGACCAACTGAAATAAGTTACTTAGAGAATCGTTTTTGTAATATGGCAGCACAAGCCGGACGATACACGGTAAAAAATGGTAATGATCCTAATCCCGGGAATATTACTGAGGAAACAGAAAGCGAACTCGAAGAGTTTATTGAGTATGCGACAATTGTGATGGGAGCACTCGGGCATAAAGTCTTTGAACAGCTTGTGCCTTCTGTAGACTCGGGCAATGAAGAACCAGTTTTGTATATGGAATATGGTCGGGGGAAAGCAACTGGCAGACGTACCAGCGATGGTTTTGTGGTGTTGAAGGGGAGCGTTTTAAATCCTGCTACGACAAAAAGCTGTCCCGAAAGAGTCCTCGAAGACCGTAAGAAATATGCGGCGAAAATTGGAAACAATTACACATTAACAGATAATGTTTTGTTTCGAAGTCCATCATCTGCAGCTGCATTTATCGGCGGTGCATCATTAAGCGGTAATGCATTGTGGAAAGATGCTGAGGGCAGGAATTTAAAAAGCATTCTTAATGAATCGTAATAGGTTAGAGCAAAGTCGCTTGAATATACCTACCATAGATGATGCTACTCTCTGTATGCTACCCAAATCCACAAAAAATGTCTCGATAAAGGTTTTCCAAAACTCCCTATCTACAAAGCTTAAAATGAGGCTTATATATGGATATGAAATATGACGTTCAGGCAATAATCAATGATCTGAGAGGGAAAGAAGAGATGCAAGCTGAACAGCACGACGGCTGTTACGAGTTAATGACCGCGACTGTGCAAGCCTACGCTAAACTTCCAGACCTTCTTGCTTTGGACTTTAAAGACTTAAATCTTGTGTATTTAACTACTGTTGGAACGTGGAGCCAGGGCATTGACGCCAAAAAGAAAATGGTAGATGAGAGCCATTTAGCTTCAGAGTATAAACAGAAACTGAAGGAGTCTTGGGATAGAGTATGGGAAAAGGCCAGCCGCCATGAATACAATAATAACGAGACGTCTGAAAAGGATGACTATTCAATTGGCCTGTTTGGTACAGGCTTTTTCTCATTCAAACGTAGCACTTCATCACCAACATCGGAGCAGGTTAGTTCTTTTATTCAAATGCTTATAGACATTCTTCCGATGACTGATGATGAAGCAATGTTTAAACGGGCAGAGAGCGTATTCAAAATGTCTATACCGGGCATGCAAACTGCTGCTGCATCTATGATACTGCACTGTCTCAAGCCGTATTCTTTCCCCATACTCAATACGAATACTGGCTACAAAAACATATTTGAAATCATTGGCGTAAATCTGACAAAGACCAGTTTGCTTGAAACGTACATAGACAACTGCAGAAAAATCAAGGCTTTTCGGGATCAAAACTTCTCTGTTAAGAATTACCGTATATTTGATATGGAGGCGCGAGAAATAGACAAGTTTGCCATAGCCTCCAGAGATGATAGGAAGACTTGGCTGTTGACATGGAATGTTGATAATTGGCAATGGGAAGGATATGCCGAAAAGTGTGCGGCAACCAGAGAAGGTCAGACGATCACGGATAGCTGGACGTGTTCCAGTACAAAGCCACAAATCGGGGACGAGGTCTTTCTGATAAAGCTGGGAGACAAACCCAAATGCCTAGTAGGCCATGGAAGAGTTGTTAGAGAGAGCTATGATAAGGAGCATTTAGATCCAGTAAAAGCCGCGGAAGGGAAAACTGCTAAACATATTGATGTCGAGTTTGATCGTCTTATTGATTATGATCATGAGAAATACATATCGCAAGAAGAACTGAATAGTAAATGTAGCGCACAACACTGGAGCCCACAAAACTCGGGCATTGAGATTAAGCCTGAAGTATTGCCAACACTATATGCACTTTGGAACGAATCAACTACAAATACTTCCAGTAATGATTGGTGGCCGAGCCTGGCTGAATATGATCCAGGGCTAACTGCAGATGAATATCATGACTTGTTCCTGAACGAAAAGGTGGTCAAACGTCCATGGCTTGTGGCTCTATATGAACTGTATCAGATGCCTGGACACCTGGGAACATGTAAACAGCTTGCAGATAAATATGGTTATAAGCCTGGCCATTATATCAGCTTCCTGTCTTCTGCGGCAGATAATATAGCAAAGGAAACAAACTGCCCACTTACAGCAGATCAAGAAGGTTCAAAATACTGGCCGGTGCTGTTTGTTGGAAGATATGTGTCAGATAAATCACAGGGTAGTTACTGCTGGAAAATGAGAGAACCTGTAGTGGAAGCTATCGAAACGCTCGTCAATGAAGGAACATTTAATACAGAGGAGTCTGAACCAATGACGAAAATTGATCACAACACCATCCTGTATGGTCCTCCGGGCACGGGTAAGACATACAATTCGGTTATATACGCAGTTGCTTTATGCGAAGGCAAAGATCCCAATGAAGTAAAGGCTGAACCATATACTGACGTATTGAAGCGATATAATGCTTTCAAGGAAGCCGGTCAAATCGCATTTACAACATTCCATCAATCATATGGCTATGAAGAGTTCATCGAAGGAATCAAACCGAAGCTTGGTGAGGACGATGATAAGTTAGGATACACGATTGAGGATGGTGTGTTCAAAACATTCTGCAATCGAGCCATGGCAATAAGAGCGCATTCACGGTTTCCAGCATCGAGAGTAAAACAACCAAAGATTTGGGGCATGATACTCGGCGGAGCTGGAATGACTGACCTAAAAAAACAATGCTTTGAGAAAAATGAGATTCGACTTGGTTGGAGTGAAATCGACGATGATTCCGGCAATGATTATGCCGATGATAATGGTGTTTCCTGGCAAGGGAAACACATGGTTTATGACTTTAAGAATACCATGGAAGTCGGGGACATCGTTGTTATAGAGAAGACCAATAAAAGCATCGACGCCATCGGTATCGTTTCTGGAGATTATTCCTACGATAAATCTCGTGGGAGATATCCAAGAAGTCGTGAAGTCGTATGGCTAGTCAAAGATGTTGATGAAGATATAACTGGTTACTTGCCAAATGGAAGAAAACAACTATCAAGGTACTCGTTATTCGCTTTTGATTACATAGGGATCAAAGCAATACTACAAATCCTATCAAAGTATCGGAGTTTTTCGTTCATTGACATCGAGCAAGAAACGAAACCTTATGTTTTCATAATAGACGAAATAAACCGTGGCAATATATCCAAGATATTTGGCGAGTTGATAACCTTAATCGAGGATACCAAACGCGCCGGAGCTTCGGAGGCGATGGAGGCGATATTGCCATATTCAGGCGAGACCTTTTCCGTTCCTCAGAATGTATACATCCTGGGCACGATGAACACGGCAGACCGATCAATAGCCCTGATGGATACTGCACTGCGCAGGCGGTTTGAGTTTGTGGAAATGATGCCCGATCCAAGTGTACTTGACAGCTTAGGCGTTGGCACGATAATCGTGGATGGTAACGAGCTAAACGTGGCAAGGATGCTCGAAGTAATAAACGAAAGGATCGAGTACCTATATGACCGCGAGCATACGATCGGTCATGCATTCTTCACAAAGCTTGCAATCGAACCGACTATTGAGACACTCGCGGATATATCCAGGAAGAATGTGATTCCGCTACTGCAGGAATACTTCTATGAAGACTACGAGAAGATCCAGCTCGTACTGGGAGACAACGCCAAGGAGGATGAATACAAGTTCGTGCTTGACAAACCTCTTAGGATAAAGGATATCTTCAA
>JAEEGL015363167.1_pt1 | contig 11029 bp, 12 predicted proteins | sample 9134231 | NCBI WGS metagenome assembly JAEEGL01 (sample SAMN16246548, study PRJNA631951) | gut metagenome | biome: gut microbiome; feature: rumen; material: fiber-attached | host: Bos | place: Iran: Karaj | collected 2018-10
AAGCTGTTCTACTTAAGAGACCGTGTAGGTAAAAGAGCTAAGGTCAAGGAAAAGATTAGATAGTTATAACGATGATTTGCAGCGCGGTTTCAGGAGAGAAATCGCGCTGTTCATTTTTATTGTAATCTTCCGATCCAAAAAGCGGATCGGAACGGCACGAACGAATTCGTGCCGAAGCGCACGATTTGTAAACAAATCGGCGCAGGTAAGGTATTTTTCCGATCCAAAAAGCGGATCGGAACGGCACGAATAAATTCGTGCCGAAGCACACGATTTGTAAACAAATCGGCGCAGGGAGGATATATTATGGATGAGTTGATGAACGCCAGGAAGGAGATCGAGCGCATTGACCGGGAGATGCTTAAGCTTTTCGAGGAACGGATGGAGTGTTCCCGGATAATTGCTGATTTCAAAAAAACAAACGCCGTTTCGATACGCGATCCGGAGAGGGAAAAGGAGCTTATCGCAAAAAACCGGGAGCTTGTGGAGAACCGGGAGATAGAGGGATACTATACTGACTTTTTAAGGAAGATAATAGATATCTCATGTGCATACCAGTCAAAGCTTATAAACGGTATTAAGATAGGCTACAGCGGAGTTGAGGGAGCTTTCAGCTATATAGCGGCCAAAAAGCTTTTTCCGGAAGGGGAGCTTATTGCCTTCAACGACTTCAACGAGGCCTACAGGGCGGTTGAGAAGGGAGAGACGGACTGCGTAGTGCTACCCATAGAGAACAGCTTTGCGGGTGATGTGGGAACAGTGATGGATCTTATGTTTTCGGGAACACTGTATATCAACCAGGTTATCGGAGTTGACGTTGTCCAGAACCTGCTGGCGGTTCCCGGCGCAACCATTGATTCCGTAAAAACGGTATTAAGCCACCCCCAGGCCCTTGATCAGTGCGGGAAATATATAGAGGAGCATGGCTATGAGACCATGGCTTATTCAAATACTGCGCTCGCCGCTAAATACGTGAAGGAAATGAATGATCCTTCCATTGCCGCCATAGCCTCCGACGAGACGGCAAGGATCTTCGGCCTCAACATACTGGAAAAGAGCGTAAACACCAGCAGCAGCAATACCACAAGGTTTGCGGTCTTTTCAAGGTCACAGAACAGGCCCTTTACAAAAAGGGAGAAGCGGGACAACGAAAGATTCATTCTTGTATACACGGTCAGAAACGAGGCGGGGGCTCTCGCCCAGACCCTTGATATAATCGGAGCCCATGGCTACAACATGATATCCTTAAGCAGCAGACCCATGAAGGATCTGATGTGGACCTATTATTTCTATCTGGAGGCTGAAGGCGATATCAATTCGGAAAATGGCAGGGATATGATGAGGGAGCTGTCGGTGCTCTGCGCCAAGCTTAAGCTTGTAGGCTCCTATCTTGACAACTGATCGGAGATAACATGAAGCTGTATATTATAAACGGCCCGAATCTGAATATGCTCGGTATCAGGGAGCCCGATATCTACGGCAAAGAGGATTACGATCATCTGGTCGGAATGATCCGGGAATACGCGGCAAAAAAGAATATCGAGGCGGAGTGCTTCCAGTCAAATCACGAGGGAGCGCTGGTGGATAAGATACAGGAGGCATATTTTAAGGGCGCGGACGGAATAGTTATAAATCCCGGCGGCTATACGCATACAAGCATTGCGATCATGGATGCCGTAAAGAGCGTTATGCTTCCCGCCGTAGAGGTGCATATCTCAAACCTTGCAAACAGGGAGGAGTTCAGGCATATAAGCTATATCAGAAGGGCCTGCATAGATTCGGTGATCGGAGAAGGCCTTAAGGGTTATCTTCACGCCATGGATATTCTGGAGGGCTATATAAATGATCATAAAGATTGAGCCCGGAAGGCTTCACGGAAAGGTGAGCGCGCCTCCTTCAAAGAGCTACGCCCAGAGGCTTATCATCGGCGCAGCCCTTTCGGATGGGGAAAGTGTCATAAAGGGAATATCCAAAAGCGAGGATATGGGAGCTGCCCTTGACTGTATCAGCGCCCTGGGCGCCGGGTACGAGCTTTCGGGGGATAAGGTCAGGATATCCGGCAGAGGAAGCTTTTTTCAGGGAGACCGTGACCGGGAAAAAGCAGTACCCAACATGACAGATGAAGAGGCTTGGGCAGGAGATGATAAGGCTGTTGTTTTTCCCTGCAGGGAAAGCGGCAATACCCTGCGGTTTTTCATCCCCATATCCCTCTGCTTTTTCGACAGAGTCCGCTTTACCGGAAGCAGGAGGCTTATTGAAAGAGGGATCTCCGTTTATGAGGAAATCTTTAACAAAAAGGGGATCAGCTTTGAAATAAAGGAAACCTCCATAGACATAAAGGGGAAGCTTGAAGGCGGAGAATACAAGGTAAGGGGCGATGTCAGCAGCCAGTTCATAACCGGTCTTTTATTTGCCCTTCCGCTTCTTGATAAGGACAGCACAATAGAGCTCATCCCTCCGGTGGAGAGCAGGGCCTATATTGATATTACGATAGATGTGCTGAAAAGCTTCGGTATAGAGATCTCTGAACCCTCTGAGAACAGGTTTTTGATAAAGGGAGGACAGAGGTACAGGGCACAGGAGGTTTCTGTTGAGGGTGACTGGTCAAACGCGGCCTTTCTGTTCGCCTTCAATTCTCTTGGGCACGAACTTTCGATAGAGGGGCTTAATAATGAGAGCATTCAGGGCGACCGCGCCTGTGTTGAGCTTTTAAAAATGCTGGATGAACCGGAGCCGGTGATCGATCTTTCCGGCTGTCCCGATCTGGGACCGGTGCTCTTTGCCGTTTCCGGGGCAAAGAACGGTGCCCTGTTTACCGGGACCAGGAGGCTTCGGATAAAGGAAAGCGACAGGATAAGCGCCATGGCCGAGGAGCTTGAAAAGCTGGGGATAGCCCTGGAGACCTCGGAGAATCAGGTCAGGGTTTACGGGTGCGCCCTGAAAAAGCCTGAGGTAAATCTTTATTCCCACAATGACCACAGGATCGTGATGGCGCTCAGTGTGCTTTTGTCACTTACGGGCGGGGTCATAGAGGAGGCTGAGGCCGTGCGGAAGACCTGGCCGGATTTTTTCGAGACGATGAAATCCCTTTCAATGGAGCTGTACGGGTCTGAGTGAACGGATCACGGAAACGGCGGCTGAATATTTTATTTTTGGTTTTATCATATTGTCGGGTATATTTACCGGGGAGGAGCTTGTGAAATTTACAAAGGATAAAAAGGTGCTGATAGTAGGTCTGGGACTTATGGGCGGAAGCTATGCTCAGGCGCTTACTGAGCTTGGATATGAAGTCGGGGCCGTTTCCAGGAGACAGTCAACGATTGATTATGCTCTGGAAAAAGGCCTTATCAGACACGGAATGACGGAGATAGACGGGGATTATATAGGACAGTTCGATGTGATAGTCTTTGCTCTCTATCCCCACATTTTTATCAAATGGCTGGAGGACAATCAGGGGTATATCAAAAGCGGCGCGCTGCTTACTGACGTTACCGGGGTTAAGGGAAGCGTTGTATACAAAGTCCAGGATTTTCTACGGGATGATCTGGAGTTCATAGGCGCCCACCCCATGGCGGGAAGAGAGACCAGCGGTGTGGAGTATGCCACCAGTGAGATATTTAAGGGGGCCAACTATATTGTTACACCCACCGAAAAAAATACCCCGGAGGCAATAGAAAGCTGTAAGGAGCTGGGAAGGCTTCTGGGCTTTAAGAACATAATGGAATTAAGTCCCGAAGAGCACGATGAGATGATAGGCTTTTTATCGCAGCTTACCCACTGCATAGCAGTTTCACTGATGGTTTGCAAGGATTCAAAGCATCTTGTCAAATATACCGGGGATTCCTTTAAGGATCTTACTAGGATAGCAAGGATCAACGACGAGATGTGGAGTGAGCTGTTCCTGCTTAATAAAAAGGAGCTGCTTTCACAGATGGATCTCTTTACCGAAAAGTTTAAAGAGCTCAGGGACTATATCGATAAGGACGATACAGAGGGAATGCGAAAGATGATGAAGCTTTCCACAGAACGACGGAACTATTTTAACGAGTAAATAAATATGAGGGGTAAAACCCGTTACTGTCACGGTCTGCAAGGCCAGGAACAATAACAATATAATGAGGGGCAAAACCCGTTACTGTCACGGCAGAAAGGCCCGGAACAGTAACATTTTCTTCAACGGAAAGGGACAAACAGGATGGCAAACATGGAGTATAAGAGAAGGCTTCCCGCGCCGCAGGATATCAAGGCAATGTATCCTCTTTCAGAGGAGCTTTCCGAAATAAAACGTAAAAATGATGAAGAGATAAAAAAGGTATTTACCGGTGAGAGCGACAGGCTCATCCTGGTCATCGGCCCCTGCTCGGCGGACAGGGAGGATGCCGTTCTGGAATACATAAACAGGCTCAGGACACTGTATGAAAAGGTTAAGGAGCGTCTGCTGATAATACCGAGGATATATACCAACAAGCCGAGGACCACCGGAGCTGGCTACAAGGGAATGCTGCATCAGCCTGACCCGCACCAGAGACCTGATATGTTAAAAGGCCTGATCGCGATAAGGAAGATCCATTTAAAGGCCCTTGAGCAGACCGGCTTTTCCTGTGCCGATGAGATGCTCTATCCGGAGAACCACCATTATCTTGACGATGTTCTGTCCTATGTCGCGGTCGGGGCCCGCTCTGTCGAGAACCAGCAGCACAGGCTGACCGCGAGCGGAGTGGATATCCCTGTAGGAATGAAGAACCCAACCAGCGGCGATATATCCGTAATGATGAATTCCATCAACGCCGCCAAGCACGGACATACCTTTGTATACACCGGCTGGGAGGTACATACCAGCGGCAATCCCCTTGCCCACGCGATCTTAAGGGGTTCGGTAAACAAATACGGCCATTCCATCCCCAATTACCATTATGAGGATCTGAACATGCTCTGGGAGGCATATAACGAAAGCGGTCTGGACAACCCCGGGGTGATAGTGGATACTAACCATAATAATTCCGGGAAACAGTATCTGGAACAGGAGCGCATTGCCAAAGAGGTGCTTCATTCCACCAGATATTCTAAGGATATCTTCAGCCTTGTAAAGGGGCTCATGATAGAATCCTATCTGTTAGACGGCAATCAGAAGCCGGAGGGCGGTATCTACGGAAAATCCATCACAGATCCCTGCCTGGGCTGGGAAAAGACCGAACGGCTGGTACAGGAGCTTGCGGAGCTCAGAGCATGAATTACGGAAATATAACTTATAAAAGAAGAGAAAGAAAAAGAAAGATCAACGTTTCGCTGTTTTATGAAATACTGACATGGATGGCAGGCATCGTGGCCAGTGCCGTGCTGGGAGCTTCGATTGTTTATTTTTTCGGCCTGAGGATATCCATGGTGGGCTCTTCCATGGAGCCGGCGATCAAACGTGGGGAATATGTTCTGTTAAACAGGGTTTCATATCAGTTCAGCTCCCCGAGGCGGGGCGATGTCATAGCTTTTTATCCTAACGGAAATACCAAGTCTCATATTTATATAAAGCGGGTCATAGGCCTCCCCGGTGAAAAGATAAGGATCGAGGACGGACATGTTTTTATTAATGATTCCAGGTATTTTCTGGATAGTGCCGAGCTGACCCCGGAGGCGGGAATAGCCGCAAATGATCTGGAGCTGGGGATCGATGAGTATTTTGTGCTGGGAGATAACCGCAGTAACACGGACGACTCCAGAAGCGCGAACATCGGAAACGTAACCTCGGATATGATAAGGGGGAAGGTCTGGTTTAAGCTCGGCGGCCACGATTCAAAAATGGGACTGGTGAAATAGGATGAATTATCAATGGTATCCCGGACACATGACCAAGGCCGTCCGGATGATGCAGGAGAATATAAAGCTTATCGATATCGTCATCGAGCTTCTGGATGCCAGGATCCCCGTAAGCAGCAGAAATCCCGATATCGATTCACTGGCGGAGGGGAAAGCAAGGCTTATCGTCCTTAATAAGGCTGATCTTGCAGAGGATAAGGCGACAAAAAGCTTTGCGGAGTATTTTAAGGAAAAGGGCTTTACGGTCACCGCGATGGATTCAAGAAAATCGGGGACGGCAAAGCTCTTAAATGACGCGATAAGAAAGGCCTGTGAGGAAAAGCTTGAAAAAAACCGTAAAAAGGGCATCATAAACAGGCCTATGAGGGCAATGGTGGCGGGTATCCCGAACGTGGGCAAATCCACGCTGATAAATACCCTTTCCGGAAGGGCCGGCGCAAAGACCGGAAACAAGCCCGGAGTTACAAAGGGTAAGCAGTGGATAAGGCTCAATAAGCAGGTTGAGCTTCTGGACACGCCGGGGATACTGTGGCACAGGTTTGATGACCCGAAAACCGGAGAGAGGTTGGCTCTTATAGGCTCGATAAACGATGATATCCTGGATAAGAGAGAGCTTTCACAGGCTCTGATCAGGTTATTCAGGGATAAGGCTCCGGATGCGTTTACACAGAGATACGGGATCAGCATTTCAGGGCAGGATAACGGCGGAATGCAGGAGCATGAGATACTTGAGAACGTCGCGAAGGTGAGAGGAGCTCTGTTAAAGGGGGGAGAACCTGATATAGATAAGGCCGCAGGCCTCCTGCTCGAAGACTTCAGGTCGGGAAGGCTCGGACGGATCACTCTGGATGATCTTCAGGATATTTCGGGGAAGTGATGAAGAATAAAAATGGCGGCAAAAGGAAAGAAAACCGTTAAAAGGAAAAAGACCGATCCGGCGATAAAGCGAATAGTGGATATCAGCGTGTTTGTGCTGTTCGTGCTTGTAGCCACCTATCTTGTGCTGACCTACGTTACCCAGCGGACACAGGTAAAGGGAACCTCCATGGAGACGACCCTCTATAGCGGCGACAATATCATGATAGACAAACTTTCCTACAGGCTGAGAGATATAAAAAGGGGAGAGATCGTCTGCTTTACCGCCGATTCCGGGAGAGATACCCTTATAAAAAGGGTCATAGGGCTTCCGGGTGAAACGGTGATGATAAACGGTGGAAGCATATATATTGACGGAGAGATCATAAACGACTATATCGGAGGGCTCTCCTTTGCGGGGCTTGCGGAAAACGGTATCACCCTTGAAGAGGATGAGTATTTTGTGCTCGGTGATAACCGAAGGGACAGCATAGACTCCCGCTACAGCGAAGTCGGAAACGTAAAAAAAGGGGATATACTGGGAAGGGCTTTTTTTCTGTTCTATCCCTTTAACAGGATGAGGATCATAAAATAAGTGGAAAAGAAGATCACAGAGATAAAGCTTGAGCTTAAAAACTGTCCCGACGAGCAGCTGCCTTCCTTTTCAGAGGAATACAGAAGTGATGAAAGAACCGGAGTGAGGGCTCTTGTGGACAGCGCAAATAAGCGTTATGAGCTGTATATTGCCGAGCTTGAGCGGACAGAGAGGATGAGCGAATATGAGAGGCTTTACCGGGACTACGGCCTTGTCTGCGGCATCGATGAGGTGGGAAGAGGGCCTCTGGCAGGGCCTGTATATGCCTGCGCGGTGATCCTTGACAGTAATAAGCGCCTGCTGTATCTGAATGACTCAAAGAAGCTCAGCAGTAAGAAAAGGGAGGAGCTCTATGAGACAATTATGGAAAATGCCCTGGCCGTAGGGATTGGCCATGTGGATAATGAAAGGATAGACGGGATAAATATCCTGCAGGCTACCTATGAAGCTATGCGAATGGCTATTCAGGATCTGTCCCGAAAGCCCGATATATTATTAAATGATGCGGTTACCATTCCCGGAGTGGATATTAAACAGGTGCCCATCATCAAGGGAGATGCAAAGAGCGTTTCCATAGCTGCCGCAAGCATTGTTGCGAAGGTGACAAGGGACAGGGTAATGGTCGAATATGACCGGGAATACCCGCAGTATGGTTTTTCCTCCAATAAGGGATATGGTTCGGCGGGGCATATCGAGGCCTTAAAAAAATACGGTCCAAGCCCCCTGCATCGCAAAAGCTTTATTAAGGAAATAATCGGGTTGTAAAGGTTTGTGCCTAAGCATATGATCCGCACAGCGGATCGGCGCGGGGAGGGATAGATGTCAGTTTTTGGTTTTAACGGAATGAATACCGGCGGGAGCGTGGCAGGCTACGCAGGCGTCACTGTAGCGCAGAATGCGGGGACGGTGCAGAAGGCCGGCGCTTCGGGAGAAAACACGGAAACAGAGCTTAAGCCCGGACAGGTCATCTCCGGGGAGGTTGCGGAGGTCAGTGAGGATTCGGTTAAGCTTAAGCTTTCCGGGGACAGATTTATAAATGCAAGGCTGGATTCAGGGGTGAACGTTGAGCCGGGACAGAGCATGTCCTTCCAGGTGACCGGTGAGGGCAGCCAGTTTGAGCTGAGACCTCTTTATGCAAACCTTACTTCCTCGGCTGCTGCGGAGGCCGCCCTGGATCAGGCGGGACTGCCCGCGACGGGGCCTAACATCAATATGGTCAATACTATGATGGAACAGGGAATGCCGGTTAACAGAGAGGCATTGAGAGCCATGGCAAGGCTTTCCTCCCTTCACCCCACAGCAAACCCTTCTACGGTCGTAGAGCTTACAAAGCTCGGAGTACCTGTCACCGAATCAAATATCAATCAGCTGGAAAATTATAAAAACTTTGAACATCAGATAATCAATGACGCGGAGACCATGTCTGAGGGCATGGGGGAGCTTCTCGGAGAGGTATCGGAAGAGCTTACGGGTGAGATCCTGTCACTGGTGTCGGGGGAAAGCGGTGAGGAGCAGGAGCTGATCAATGCTGTTAAGACTGCGTTCCCCGGTGAGGTGATGCCGGAGGAGGCAGGTGAGCAGGCGGCTGAAGGAGTACCCTCTCAGGCTGTCGCGGAGGCAGAACCGGGCATGAGCGGGGCCGGAAAAAAGCTTATCATCGATGACGGGATCATTGGTAAAGAAGATCCCGGTACAGCGGTTTCCGCGGAGAAAAACGCGGGTACACAGGCTGAGGCTTCTGTAAGGCCGCAGGGAGAAGCGCCTGTAAGAGCGCAGACCGATATGCCGGTCACAGGGCAGGAGGCTGCCGTTAAAGAAGGCGACAGGGCTTTTGAGACTGCTCTTAAGGAGCTTTCGGAAAGGCTTAAGGAAGCGGGAGCTTCAAAAGAGGAGATAACCCTTCTTTCCGAGAACAGGCTGCCGGGAGACAGGCTGGTAAACCTTACGTCAGGCCTTTATGAACAGCTTTCCTCGGGACAGATAAAATACGATCCTCTTAAAGAGACTCTCGAGAAGCTTTTTAAGACCGATGGATTTAAGGATACAGTTAAAAACGAGCTGATGAAGAAGCTTACCTTAAAGCCCGGGGAGGTGGCGGATAAGGAGAAGGTGGAGGAGCTGTATAAAAGGCTGGATGAACAGTCGGCGAAAGCGGCGGAGATACTGAGGAAGGCCGGGAGGGTCGATTCCCCGGCCATGCAGAGCGCCCAGAGCCTCAAGGAAAATGTCAGATTCATGAACGATCTCAATCAGATGATGCAGTATGTCCAGCTGCCTCTTAAAATGGCGAAGGAGAATACTCACGGAGATCTTTACGTGTATACAAAGAATAAAAGACAGCTGGGGAAGGACGGTAAGGTAAGCGCCCTGCTGCATCTGGATATGGAAACCCTGGGGCCCATGGATGTATATGTGGCTATGCAGACCGATACCGGCAGGGTGAATACCCACTTTTATTTAAGGGATGAGGAAACCCTCGATTTTATCATGGCAAATATAGACAAGCTGGATAAAAGGCTGTCGGATAAGGGCTATAACATGCATACGACGGTGACCACCAAGGATATTAAGGAAGACAAGGGGATTGTTGATGCCTTTCTTACGACTGCCGCCGGGGAAGGAACCTCCAATTCAAGGGTTTCGAAGTATTCTTTTGATGTGAGGGCGTAGTATCAAGTGTGCTATCATAATCTTCCAGGCTGTGGATTGTTAAGCAGGCTGTAGAGGACGGAACGAGCGGTGGATAGCTTGAAGGACAGGTAAGATATGGCAGACAGCAGGGATAAGGAAAAGAAAAAAATAAAAACTGCCGTTGCGATAGAGTATGATCCGACGGATGCCGCCCCGCGGGTAGTTGCTTCGGGGCGCGGCGCTGTTGCGGAAAAGATCATTCAGCAGGCCAAGGACCATGATGTTGCTATCCATAAGGACAGTAAGCTTGCCGATACTCTTTCCAAGCTTGAGATCGGAGATTATATCCCTCCCGAGCTCTATGAGGTGGTGGCGGAGATCCTTGTTTTTGTTGATGAGATGGAGAGAGCCAAGGGCAAGGCTTCGAAGCTTATGCCGTTAAATTAAAGGAATGTGTGAGCTGATTATTATTTGGTGTAAAGCAAATCTCATTAAGGAGGATGTGTATGAATAAAAGGACGGTCGGCTCCGAGAAGGAGGAGCTTGCTGTCGCGTATCTTAAGGAACACGGGATCAGAGTGCTTGAAAGAAACTTCAGATGTAAGAGCGGAGAGATCGATATTATCGGCCGGGATGAGGGCTGCTATGTTTTCTTTGAAGTGAAGTACAGGAAGAACCCTGCTGCAGGCTTTCCGGTGGAGGCGGTGAACCTGAAGAAGCAGATGACTATAAGCAGGGTTGCGGATTTTTACAGGCTGATCCATACTCTTGGTACCACAACCCCCTTCAGGTTCGATATAATTGCCATTCTGGGACATGAGATCACCTGGTACAGGAATGCTTTTGAATACAGAAGATACTATAAATAAAAAAATATTTGATTGATTTATTTTACATGATACATTAAGATATATTCGTCGGTTTAATTTCGACTTACCCAATCCCGGAAGGTCGGGAATTGTGCATATTTAGTTACTATTCACGGCTCTTTGGACCGTGATAGTAACGGGTTTTGCCAATGTAAATCGCCTTCGGCGATGGGCAAAACCCATCTCAACCCATTAATTAAGGAAATTATTCAGTCAGCAAAGCTGACTGAATCGGCACGAACAGGTTCGTGCCGAAGCGCACGATTCC
>JAEEGL015419832.1_pt1 | contig 11029 bp, 7 predicted proteins | sample 9134231 | NCBI WGS metagenome assembly JAEEGL01 (sample SAMN16246548, study PRJNA631951) | gut metagenome | biome: gut microbiome; feature: rumen; material: fiber-attached | host: Bos | place: Iran: Karaj | collected 2018-10
ACAGACATAATGGCAATTGAAGGTGTGGAAACGGAAGTTGTTTTTTGTCAGGATCCGGTCGGTGGTCTGTCAGAAGCCATATTTGCTTACGACGATTACCAGTATAATATCATCACAGAAGATCGGGAACAACTGATGCGTGTGATCCAAGGGCTGAAAAAGATGCCATAAGCAACATGACATCATCATGCAAGAGGACCTGCGTACCATGGTTTCATGATCTGTTTTACGGAGGAGGCCATCGCCGAAATCACCCGCGCGGGACGCGGCACAAGGTCTTCCGGCCCCCTGCTTCCCGAACAGTGATTGCATGATCTTAATTCTGTTTAACGATCTTCTTAAGAACTGATAAAGGTGCTTGCAGACAGCGTCGGTTATGATATAATAAAACAAAAACAGTATGATTGAGAGGACATCGCCATGAAGCATCTGTTCGTGTTTTTCCTCGCCCTTCTCGTGCTGATATCCGGCCTGACCGGATGCCGAAAGGAAGCCGTCGATCAGAACCCGCCCCGGACCGGCGTGCTGACGAACGTGTTCCGGGGAACGGAATATCCGCTGCCCCAAGGATGGCGTCTGACAGAAACCGTCCCGCCCGTGTTCGATCCCGAAGCGGGCACCGTCCGCTGTCTGGCGTCCCGCCGCACGGAGACGGAAAACGAGGACGGGACGATCACCTCCGACCTCGCCCTGAGGTTCTTTCTGCTCTCTCCGGACGGCGTTCTCGAAGAGGAGGACGCGCCGACGAACCCTCTCTGCGGAACCTTCGCGTCGGACGGCTTCTGGTGCCTCGCGGAGGACTACGAAACCAGATCGCGGCGCGTCCTGCTGAAGCACGGGGGGGAAACGATCGCGGATGTGACGGACTCCCTCGACAACGGCGGCCGGTACGTCCGTCAGCTCCGGGAGGACGGCGAGGGCTTTCTGATCCTGACGGAGGGAGCCGTCGCCGCCTTCACGAAAACGGGCACTCTCCGCTTCACCGTCAGCGGTCTCGGACAGTTCGTCTCCCTTCTGAGGGACGGGGACGGCGCGCTCTGGGCCGAGGGGTACTTCCGCGAAGGACATGGGATCGTCTCCGTGGATCCCGAAACCTGTTCGACCGGGGCCGTCCTGCTTCTTCCCTCCGACGTGACGGGCGTCTCGGCGGGAGCGGACGGGAACCTCTACGCCGCGGCGCGGGACGGGATCGTGCGCCTGACCCTGCCGGAGGACGGCGAGGCTGCGGGAGAACTCCTCCTCAGCTATCTGAATTCCTCCATCGACGGTCCGAACGCCGCCCTGCTCGCCGCCGCGGACGGAGATACGTTCCTCCTGCGGGAATATCGGAAGGGGGAGGTTATGGACGAGGCTGTCCCGGTCCTCTGCCGCCGCGCGGAGGACATCGATCTGTCGACCGTCACGACCCTCGAGCTGGCGCACGCCTTTCCGCTCGACGCTTCCCTGCGCACGTTCATCGCCGCGTACAACAAATCCTCCGGGGACTGCCGGATCATCGTCTCCGACTACTCCTCGCGAATCACGGACGACGACCCTCTCGCGGGAGCGAATCAGCTGGCGTTTGAGATCGCCGCCGGGACAGCGCGTCCCGATCTCGTCATCGGCGTCCCCGGCGCGGAGGACGTGGGCATGCTCGTACGGAAAAGCCTGTTCGCGGACCTCGGGCCGTTCATGAAAAAGGACGGTTTTCTCACCCCGGACAACCTCTTCGGGGCGGTGAAGACGGCATACGCGTCGGACGGCAGGCTCTGGGGACTGCCGCTCAGCTTTCATGTCTCCTCCCTCCGATCGACGAAGGGAATCCTCGGCAGCCGCGCGAACGGGAAGGGCTGGTCCGTCGCCGACCTTCTCGATTTTGCCGAGAGTCTCCCGGACGATGTCCGGCTCCTCAACGGCCTGTCCCGCGAAGGCGCGGCGCTCTCGCTCCTCGGACCGCTCCGGTATCAGTCCTTCATCGATACCAAGCGCGCGAAGTGCTCCTTCGACAGCCGCGACTTCATCCGCTGGCTGAGCTTTCTCGCCTCTCTGCCGTCGGCAAGGGACGCACACGCGATGCGGGACAACGAAGAACTGTATGCCCGGTACCACGCGGGAAAAATCGCGCTTGCGGAGGACCACGTCTACGATCTCGTCAACTGGTTCCGCCGCGAGGCGATCTGGGGGACGGACGAGACGGTGCGCATCGGGTATCCCTCGTCGTCGGGAGACGGGGCGGCCGTCACGTCGGAGACCGTATTTCTAATGACGAAATTCTGCTCGTCCCCCGACGCGGCATGGGATTTCATCCGCTTCTGCTTCCGCGAGAACGAAGCGCGGTCCCGGCTCGACATTCCCATGATTCCCATGATCCCCGCGCTGAAATCCACCTTCGACAGGGCCGTTTCGAGAACGATCGGAGCCTGGGCCGCGATCTACTACGACGGGAGCCTCATGACCTTCGATCCGGGACCCGGGTATCCCGCCGCGGAGGACGAGCTCGAGAAACCGGGGATTTTGCGCATCATTGACGAGGAGGCTGTCGGGAGGCTCAAGGCGGAGCTCGATCTGCCGGGCTTCCCCATCGGCGACGCGCTCCCCTCTGCCGTCGACGAGATCATCGAAGAGGAGATTTCCGCGTTCCTCGCCGGCGCGACCTCCGCCGAGGATTGTGCCGCGAAGATCCAGTCGAGGGTGTCGATCTGGCTGGCGGAGAACAAATAGCTTGACAGCCGCCCCGGCGTGTGGTATAATAAAGCAAATCTGTAAAACAGGAGCTTTTATACATGCAAAACATCCGCCGCGTGCGCGACATCGTCTCCATCAAGCGCACGATCTGGTCGAACTACGACCGCTTCCGCACCCTCCCCGTCTTCTATCTCGAGCGCAATGCCGTTCTCGACGCCGTCGCCGCCCTCCCGGAGGACGAGATCGCGAAGATCGCCGCCGACTGCCGCGAAGGAGGCGTCCGCTGGCGCAGCTTTCCCAAATACATGAACAAGGTCGAAGCCGCCCTCCTCGGGAACCGCATCCTCGTCGACGCTTCCCAGAAGGACGAGCCCCTCTTCGAAACCGTCGGCGGCGTCCCCGTCGGAGACTTCGTGAAGATCCGCGAGTGCGCGTCCGGCGCGGCGGTGTCCTTCGCCGTGGCGGGGACCTTCGACCTCCTCCAGCGCGGCAACCGCAACGGCTGCACGGAGATCCGCGGCCTCGGCGTGACCCCGGAGACGGAATTCACCGTCGTGAACGAGCTCCTTCCCTACTGGGAGGACCGCTATTCCGTCGCGCTGAAGAGCCCCGCCCTCTCCTTCGCGATCTCCGCAGAGGACCCGAAGCTCGGCAAGAAGGGGACCTCCTGCATCCGCCTGTACGTCATCGAGGAAGACCGCGTCGCGGTGGACGACCTCGGCAAATACATCGACACGACGCCCCTGACCCTCTGGATCACGCCGTGATCCGCCGACCGAATGCCGGAATCTGATCGAAAAGGAGAATCCATCATGTCCGAGAATCCCGTCATCCACACCCTGAGGACCCGCCGCGCCTGCCGCAGCTACAAGCCCGAGCAGGTGCGCGAAGAAGACCTCGCCCCGATCCTCGAAGCCGGGACGTGGGCGCCGACCGGCATGGGGCGTCAGTCCCCGCGCATCGCGGTCGTGCAGAATCCCGACGATCTCGCCGCCCTCGAACGCCTCAACGGCGGCGTCATGGGCAATCCCGATTCCCATCCGTTCTACGGCGCGCCGACCGTCCTCGTCGTCTTCGCGGACGCGACGATCCCGACGTATCTCGCGGACGGCAACCTCGTCATCGGCAACCTTCTCAACGCCGCGGCGGCCGTGGGCGTCGACTCCTGCTATATCTGGCGGGCGACCGAGGTCTTCGACTCCGACGAAGGCAAGGCCCTGATGAAGAAGTGGGGCGTCCCCGAGACCTGCCGCGGGATCGGCAACGTCATCCTCGGCTACGGCAAAGAGGGCGGCACCCGTACCCCCGCGCCGCGCCGCGAGGACTACATCATCCGCGTCTGAGCATGTCCCTCCGTGAGGATCCGGTCCGCCGGGTCCTCTTTTTTTGCTTTTTATGCTTGTCATCAAAATTTCATGAAGGAATTGCGAATATCCCCTTGACATCCCGCGAACAATGCGTTATAATAATTCCGTATCAGAATTTTCCACAGTAAGGAGATGTTCCCATGAAAAAAACCGTCAGAGTCCTCGCCGCGCTTCTGGTTGCCGTGATCCTCGCGACATCCGCGTCCGCTGCGAAGGCCATCTTTGTGAGCCCGAACGGCAGCGGCACCACCGAACAGAAGGCGACAGTCGCGACGCCCACCTTCACGCCGCCCGCCGAAACGAAGACCACCGCGACAACGGCTCCCGGCGGCTTCGTCTTCAACGGTCCCGCGCCGGTTTACACCGCGTCCGACTTCCCGAAGACGCCCGCCCCGACCTGCCTCTATCCTTCCTACCCGGTTTATACCGGCTGCACCGCGCCGTGCCAGCCCTGCGGCACTTACGGCTATTACGGCGGCTGGTACCGTCCGGCTCCGTATGACATCCTCGCGGGCGGCAAGTACTACACCGTCGCGGACGCGCGCGCCGAGATCGATCAGTATCTCGCCCGCACCGCCTACAACCTCATCATGACCGAGGGCGAGCGCAGAACCATCTGCGAAGGCGCGTACTACGTTTCCTCCAACCCCTCCGTCGCGTACTATGACGCCGCCAGCGGCAAGCTCGTCGCGAATCACAACGGCTCCTCCACGGTGTATGTTTACACCAAGGGCGGCGTTCCGATCGCCCGTCTCGACGTGAGCGTCCTCGTCCGCACCACGTATGAAAAGCGCAACGACATCCTCTACGTCTCCACCGACGCGTGGAACATCGGCATCGAAGAGTCCACCGTCTGCACGGTGAAGTCCGCGAGCGGCAAGGTCTACAACGACATTCTCTTCAAGGTCATCCGCGGCTTTGACTACGGCCGCGTCGGCGAAGAGAACGGCAAGATCAGCGGCAAGGCCAACGGCGCCGTGATCGTCCGCGCGTACTCGAAGTCCAATCCCGACGTTTACGGCGACGTGCTCGTCTATGTCGGCAGCCTGACCGCCGCCGTCTTTGACGGTTACTGGGTGACCTGCCCGACCGGCGTCCAGGTCACGAGCTGGGGCTACGACGTCTCCGATTATATCGCCGCGCAGAACGCCATCATCAACGGCTGGATCAGAAGCGCGGAAGGCATCTTCATCCCGGTCATCCGTCTCGCCGACGCCGTGAAGACCAATCCGGACGGCACGAAGGAACAGACGAAGATCCTCTACGGCGACACGCTGAGCTATCTCGACCTTCTCCGCATGGCGTACACCGACCGCACGAGCCTGACGAAGGTCCTCGCGGGCTACAACACCGTGAAGTACGGCAGCGACAAGATCGTCCTCAACGCCCTCGACCAGCGCACGGTCGTGCTCGCGCAGATCCTCGGTCTGCTCGACTGACCTTCGGGGCTGCGTTTCCCCCTCGCACAACAATCGAAAAGGCCTGCCGCTTCTCATACGGCAGGCTTTTTGCATGGAAGGGATCCTATTCCGTCAGGCTCCGGATAACGGTCGGGAGCTGCGAGATCGTGTCGCTTGCGATCATGCTGACCGCGCCGAACGCCGCCTCCGCCAGCTCGCCCGCGCGGCCGTTGACCCACGCGCCCGCCGCAGCCGCCGTCAGAGGTTCGATCCCCGCCCCGCAGATGGCCGCGAGGATCCCGGAGAGCACGTCCCCGCTCCCCGCCGTCGCCATGCCGGGACATCCCCGGTCGACGAGGAGGACGTCGCACCCGTCCGTCACCACCGTCGTCGGGCCCTTGAGGAGCACCGTCACGCCGTGCGCCGCCGCGAATCCCACGGCAAGCGGGATCGGGTCCGCCGTCACCTCCGCGGCACTCTCCCTGCCGAGCAGCCGCGCGAACTCCATGTTGTGCGGCGTGAGGATCACCCGGCAGGTCTTTTTGTCCAGCACGGACGGCCCCATGCGGGAGAGCGCGTTCAGCCCGTCCGCGTCGATGACGAGGGTGCCTTCGTAATGCGCGAGCATCCAGACGAGCATCTCCTCCGCGCCGTGTCCCTGCCCGATCCCCATGCCGAACGCGGCAGCCTTCGTCCCGCGCAGGAGCGACTTCATCGCATCCTCGTCGAACACGGCCTGCCCGTCCCGGTCGGGGAGCGGAAAGAGCGTCGCTTCGAGGATCGACGGGGCGATCAGAGGGCAGATCGACGCGGGAGCCGCCACCTTCACCACGCCCGCTCCGGACCGCATCGCAGCGTCGGCCAGCGCGGCCAGGCGGATCGCCCCGGTGTACTGCGCGGACCCGCCGATCAGGGCGACATACCCGTACGTGGACTTGTTCGAGAAGTTCTTCCGCTGCGGGAAGGCGCGCGCGGCGTCGGACGCCTCGAAGAGGAAATACGGCTTCTCCTTCGGCGCGATCCCGATGTCGAGGCAGACCTTCTGCCGGATGACGTCCTTCGCCATGCCGAGAAAATGCCCGGGCTTGTACCCGCCGATCGCCGCGCAGAGATCGGAGACCACGCAGCAGTCCGCCATCCCCGTGTCGCCGTTCAGCCCGGAGTTGATGTCCGCCGAGACGATGAACGCCCCGCTTTCATTGATCGCCCGGATCGCGTCCGCCGCGGAGCCCTCCACAGCACCCCGGAAGCCCGTGCCGAAGATCCCGTCGACGACGGCGCCGAACTCCGTGAGCGAGCCGCCCGCCTCCCACGGAACGAACGGAACGCCCGCCGCCCGCGCTTCCTGGGCATAAAACGCGCCGTCCCCGGAAAAGCGGTCGGAGAGGAGGAACACCGTGCAGGCGACGCCGCGACGGGCAAGCGCAGCCGCGACGACATAACCGTCTCCGGCGTTGTTGCCGCTTCCGCACACGACGGCGACGGGGGAGGGCCAGCCATCCGCGCGGACACGGTCGACAGCTTCGACGATGCCCTCGCCCGCGCGCCGCATCAATTCGCGGGAAGGGGTTCCGGATGCGATGGTGTGCGCGTCGCTGGCACGCATCAGAGCGACGGAGAGAACAGGGATCATGGTACGGCTCCTCGGTTTTCTGGATGATACCCTATTATACCCCCGCCGGACGCGCTTGTCAATCCTTCGCCCGCGCCGCGTTTGTACGCCGCCGGTTGTGAATTTTTCGTAAACGGCCGAAACCTCCTTGCCGAGCTCCGAAAAATCTGTTATAATGAGGATGTGATTCTCGTTCAGACACATAAACTCATTCTTTTTGACCGAAAGGAACCAGCACCGCCATGAATCGAAAAATGATCAGCCTCCTTCTGGCCATCCTGCTCGCCCTCACCGCGACCGGGCTGACCGGATGCTCGGAAAAGACCGCCGGAGAAGACGGCACTCCCGCCAACACCACCGCCCAGCCGGACATCACGCCTGCCGGTGAGATCGACGAGGACGAGGACGGCTACCTCGCCGACGATCTCCCCGAAAAGGATTTCGGCGGCGCGGAATTCAACATCCTCACCACCACCTGGTACAACGCGAAGAACTACATCTTCGCGGAGGAAATGAACGGCGAGGTCGTCAACGACGCGCTGTTCAACCAGCGTTCGAAGGTCTCCGACCGCTTCAACGTCGAAGTCACCTGCACCGCCAATGACGGCAACGACGCCGTCGCCGCCAACGCGCACAACCTCGTGATCTCCGGCGACGACACCTATGCGATCGTCTACAACCACGACAACATGACCATGAACAACGGTCTGAAGGGCGACTTCTGCAACCTCCGCAGCTTTGAGATCCTCGATTTCTCGAAGCCGTGGTGGCAGGGCGCGTCCCAGGTCTTCACGATCCAGAACAAGCTGTTCGCCACCGCAAACCCGATGGCGATGAGCGGCATCTACATGAACTGCACGGTGTCCTTCAACAAGAAGCTCATGAGCGACCTTCAGCTCGAGGCGCCCTATGAAAAGGTCCGCAACGGCGAATGGTACCTCGACGACATGATCGGCATGATCCAGCAGGGCATGCGCGACCTCGACGGCAACGGCAAGTACGACGCGAAGGACCAGTGGGGCTTCCTCACCGCAAGCTACGGCTGGCTGCAGTTCCAGTCCGACATGGGCGCGGGATGCATGGAAAAGGACGATCAGGGCAACGTCCGCTTCACGGGCAACATCGACAAGATGGTGAGCGTGATGGAGAAATTCGACTCCCTCGACGAATACACGCAGACCTCCTCCGGCACCGACTACAACGTCCAGATGTTCTCCGAAGGCCGCGGCCTGTTCATGTTCTCCGAGAACCGCAACCTGTACGAGAGCATGCGCGACACCGACGTCTCCTTCGGCGTGCTCCCGGCTCCGAAGTTCGACGAGACGCAGAAGGACTACGCCTCCGCCGGTTATGACATCTACTGGGGCGTCCTCCTCTCCTCCTCCGCGCACGAAGAGCTCATTTCCTACTGCCTCGAATCCATCAGCTGCGAGAACTATAACAACGTCATCCCGGCCGTTTGGGAAGCCGTTCTCGGCAGCAAGCTGGCGGACGCGCCGGAAGACACGGAGATGTTCCGCATCATCCGCGACGTGCAGTACGTCGACCTCGGCTACGCGCTCAGCCAGTCCATCGCGGGCCTCGGCAGCATCGTCTTCCTCAAGACCAACACAACAGCCGGCCAGACCGCTTCCTTCATCCAGAAGATCCAGAAGTCCCTCAGCAAGGGCACGGACCGTCTGAACAAGTCCTACGCGGAGCTCGGCGGCTGATCGACGCAGAACGAACATAAAAAGACCGCCCGGTATCGGAATGATGCCGGACGGTTTTTCCATGCCGTCTGTTACGGTGTCTGGGGCACGGCGGACCGCTTTGCCTCGACGTCGGCGCGGAACTGTTCCCAGGCGTCCTCGTGCTCGACGTAGTAGAGCGGGCATTTCTTCCCCGTGATGTCGTAGTGCCGGATCACGCGGCGCGCCGTCAGCCCGAATTCGTCGCACAGCCACGCCGTGAGCTTCACGAGCGATTCGTAAGCCGCGTCCGTGAACGCGCCGTCCTCGTCCGGATGGCAGACCTCCACCGAGATGGTGTCCCTGTTGCGCCAGTTCGAGGCCGAGGATTTCTCGTCGAGCGGGACGCAGAGGATCACCTCGCCCTCCAGCCCGACGACGAAGTGCGCGCTGACCTCCGATTCCGGATTCGCAAAGTAATTCCGGTTGTTTTTCGCCGACGTCCCCGGATTGCCGACGTAGTGGATCACGATGTCGTTCACCGCTTCGAGCTTATCCCCGCGCCGCGACGCGCCGTCCACCGGGATGAGCTGCACGTCGACCCAGTCGGGGACCTCGACCGCCATGACCGGGGGCCGGCGGAGAAAGCCGAAGGGATCCGGCGAGAGGATCAGATAGGAACCGAGCGCGACGATCGCGAGGAAGAGGAGGACCCCCGCGATCCGCACGAAGAGTTTTCCGCGCATCCGGACGCCCTCACCCCTGCGGATGCTCCGCGTCGGGCAGCTCGGTCAGGCGGATGTTCGTCGAGCCGTAGGGCAGAAAGCGCACGGTCTTCACGGGGCTGACCGGCATCGCGGAGAGCGGCTTCTCCCGTGCCACCATGCCCGAGAGCGGTTCGTAACCCCAGTTGATCTGCGAGACGGGGACTTCGAGCCAGCACGGCGCGTTCTCCGGCGCGAACGGAACGTCCCCGACGTCCTCCGCCTCGTGCACGGCGATCTCCTTCGTGTCGGCGAAATCAAAGGCGTACTGCCACTCGGTCGTCGGACGGACCTCCCAATCGCACCACGGGAATTTCCGCTCCACGCCGCCGCGCTCGTATTCGAGCTTTTCCCATACCTCGCCGATCTCCAGCGCATACACCAGCGGACCGCGCTCGAGGGAGAAGAGCCCCGTCGGCCGCGCGATCTTCTTCACGGCGAAGCCCAGCTCCATGGTCACGACGGAATGCCCAGACCAGGTGCGTTCCAGCGAGACGAGCGTGCCGGGTTCGGCGTCCGCGCCGTCGATTTTGGCCGATGCCGCCGTGCCGGGGACGCGCAGGGTCAAGGTGAAGTCCACCGGCTTCTCCGCGGTCACGAGGAAGTTGATCCGCCCGTCGAAGGGGTAGATGGTATCGCATTCGATCTTCACGTTCACGCCGCCGATGTCCGTTTCGAGGACTGCGGGGGTCGGCGTGCATACCGTGACGCCATCCTCGGCGCGCATCATGGCGGACAGGGCGAATTTGGGCCATGCCTGGTTGAAGTTCGCGGTGCAGCAGCCGTAGTTCGGCTCGAGGCCGTAGAGGTTCGATTCCCCGGAATTGGTGCGGAAGATCACGTGATCGGCGGGCAGGCGCACACACGCGATCTGGTTGGTCATCTGGTCGTACTGGTGGCCCCACATGTCCGGGGTGACGGTCGCCGGGAACGCGTTGAACGCCAGCTTCTCGAGGCGGTCCGCCCAGATCGGGTTGCCCGTGAGCGCGAAGAGGACCTCGTAGGAATACATGGCCTCCGCGACGCCGCAGAGCTCGGTCCCCTGGATGGGAGAGGTCCCGGAGAGGCATTCGTCGCCGGTGAAGTGTCCGACCGCCGTGCCGTGATAGGTGAAGAGCTCGTTCAGCATGAATTCGGAGAAGGAGTCGTCCGCCTCGATGTTGTCGAGGAGGGACGAGAGCGCGCCTTCCTTGATCGCCATGCCCTGATTGACGACGTGGGACTCCCACTGCCACTTGCGCTCGGGGATCTTGTACTTCCAGTCGGCGTAGATCTCCTCGTATTTCATGCCCTCTGCGCGCAGCGTCCGGCCGAGCTCGAGGAGCCAGTCCTCATGGCAGAGGTCGTACAGCCGGAAGATCGGGATGAGGCACTCGAACCAGCGGGCATGCGCCCAGGAGAAGATCGGATGCGCCGCGATGTGCTCCCGGAGGTTTGCGAGCGAACGCTTCACGACGTCCGGGATCCGCTCGTCGCCGGAGCAGTCGTAATACAGCATGAGGACCTTGTCGATGAGGAAGAGAGCCCACATATCGTAGCCCGCGCGTTCCTC
>JAEEGL015605488.1_pt1 | contig 11029 bp, 8 predicted proteins | sample 9134231 | NCBI WGS metagenome assembly JAEEGL01 (sample SAMN16246548, study PRJNA631951) | gut metagenome | biome: gut microbiome; feature: rumen; material: fiber-attached | host: Bos | place: Iran: Karaj | collected 2018-10
CTATATCGCGCAAGTCCTGCCCAATGGCGTGTCAGGCGTCATCTTCGCCGCCATCGCGGCCGCCACGGTCTCGACCCTGGCCGCAAACCTGAATTCCTCGGCGACGGCGTTCACGACCGATTTCTTCCGTCGGCTTGTCGTAGACCGCAAAGGAAGAGCGGATCGCGACCCCGTGCGAGACGAACGGCGTACGCTGTGGTGCGGACGCATCGCCACCGTGGCGACGGGTGTGGCTGGTGGAGTCTTTGCGCTGGTTCTGGCCAACATGGACGTCTATTCGATATTCGACCAGTTCCAGCGGTTCCTCGGCATACTGACGGCTGGGCTGGGTTCGCTCTTCTTCATGGGAATCTTCATGAAGAAGGTGAACGGGTTCGGTGCGGTCGCCGGACTTGTCGCAAACTACATTGTCACGTTCGGTCTTGACATGTTGCCGGTTGCCGGAAAGCCGCACCTTCTGCTCTACGGCTTCTTCGGCATGGTGGCGGCAATGATAGTATCGCCGCTGGCAAGCAGAATGGTTTCTTCAAAATCGAAAGGAGCATGAACATACCATGAAAACTAGAGTCGCCATATTCACGTTGGCTGTGGCCGGCACGTTTGCCGGCTTGGCAGAAAAGCCGTTCCTTGCGTTCAACGAGGACGACACGCATTACTACGGCCGCCCCGAAAACGTCAACCGCGAAGGCTTCCGCAGATACATCGCGAACGTGTGCAGAGGGCATGTGACGCACTTTTTCCTGTGCGCAAACGCCCAATGCGCGATCTTCGATTCCAAGACGATCGACCCGGCATGGAAGAGGAGCAAGGATAATCCAAGGGGTTATGCGGCAAACCTCAAGCGCCTCGTGGATTCCGGTCTTGATCCGATACAGTTGTGGCTGGAGTGCTGCCGCGAGAAGGGCGTGTCCTTCTGGGTGTCGATGCGCATGAACGACATGCACGACGTGAACGACATCGACAACCTGTACCACAGTTCCTTCTGGCGGGAACATCCCGAATACTGGCGCATGGCCGCTTCCGACTACAACCGCAACAGGGGGTTCAACTATGCGCAGCCTGAAGTGCGCGCCTACCATCTCGCCTTCATCAAGGAACTGATCGACCGTTACGACGCAGATGGTTTCGAACTTGACTGGCTGCGTTTCCCCAACCATCTGCCTGGCGGCAAGGAAATCCAATTTTCCCATCTGCTCACCGATTTCGTCCGGCAGGTGCGAGTCTATGCGGATGCGGCGGCTAAGAAGCGCGGCAGGCCTGTGAAGATCGGCGTACGCGTATCCTCCAGTCCGGAGGGCGCGGCCGGATATGGCGAGAACGTGGTGGATTGGGCGCGTCAGGGGCTTGTGGATCTGATTGTTCCGTGCAACTACTACACCACGGCCAATTTCGACACCCCCATCGCGCGTTGGATGCGCATGATACGCGAGGTCAATCCGGATGTCCTCGTGATCCCGGGCACGGATTCAGGCGTAGTGATGGACAACCTTACGCGCCGCCGCATGATGAACACCGCCGAATACTGCGGCTGGGCCGAATCGATATGGGCGGAGGGCGCAAAAGGTCTCTACCTCTTCAATCTCTATGAGAATCCCCCCGACTCGGAGACATGGAACACCGTCCTGTCGACCGGTCTCAATCCCGAATACGTGGCGGGTGCGCGCAGGCTCGTGCCCAAATCGTACTGTGACGCCGCAGGCGGTTTTGACAACGGCAGAAGGTTGCCCGCATCGCTTAAACGCGGCGCGTTCCTTCAGCTCCGTATCGGCCATCCGCCGAAGAAGGGGACCGCCGGCGTGTATGTGGCATTCGATTCGGAGAAGGTTCCCGACGAGTTCCTGAAGGGTATTACGCTAAACGGCGTGGCGAACACGGGTGTTGAGCCAGTGCCCGCGACAGGCTGGGTCGGCGGAATCGTCGCGAACGCCGCCAGCATGGCCTCGGCCAAGCAGTATCTCAGCCCAAGCGTAAAATCCTCGTTCCGCTGCAAGTTCCCCGTATCCGCACTTGCATCTGGGCAGAACGAAATCGGTTTCATGCGGCATGAGACGATGAAGGTAGTATGTTGCGAGCTTGAGGTCGATCCGAACGGCTAAATGGCTAGTTGGTTGAAGGCGCGGACTCTTATGCAAGACAAACTCTTTGACATGACCGGCAAGGTGACGGTTGTCACCGGCGGGGCGGGGAATCTCGGCAAGGCTATGACGAGAGCGCTGCTTGAATACGGTGCGAACGTGGCAGTGCTTGGCCGCAACGACAGGCTAGGCGACGATTTCACGTCGTGGAGAGAGAAGGGGGCGTTGGCCTTCATCGCCTGCGACCTCGCCGCCAAGGATGGCGCTAAGGCGGCGATGGCCGCGGCTGCGGAGCGGTTCGGCGGCATCGACGTGCTCGTCAACAATGCCGCATACGGCGGCGGAGCTGGCGGCAAGAGTTGCGAATACCGTCTTGACCGCGTCGACGATGAAACGTGGAACACGGGTATCGATGGTACGCTTGGCGTGGTGTTCCGTTGCACGCGCGAGGTGATTCCCCACCTCGAAAGACGCGGCGGCGGCGCGATCGTGAATATCGGTTCCATGTACGGGCTTGTCGCGCCGGACTTTGCGATCTATGGAGATGACATCCCGTGGAACCCGCCGTCATATGGGGCCGGCAAGGCCGGTGTCATACAGTTCACGCGCTACTGCGCGGCGGCGCTCGCCTCGAAGAACATTCGCGTGAACTCGCTTACCCCTGGACCGTTCCCGAACGTGACGCCGCAGTCCGACATGGATTTTATCGGCCGTCTTTCGGAAAAGACCATGCTGAAACGCACTGGTCGCGGCGAGGAACTTGCAGGCGCGTTGCTGCTGCTATGCTCTGACGCATCGTCGTACATGACAGGTGCGAACATCGTCGTGGACGGCGGAATGACCGCTTGGTAAACAAGTCTCAGGATTGTGGTATAATTTGTCACATGAAAAGGTAGATGTGTCATAATGGCAATATCAATATCCGCGAAGAAAGGAGAAGGCGGCAATGACAACAACTTGCAAAGCGCTGGAAACGCTGCTTGAGATGTGCGAGGAGAGCAACGCGAGCGATTTGCACCTCGCCGTAGGGCTTTCCCCGCGCTTCAGGATCAAGGGATCTCTTGTCTCGCGGGATGATCTACGCGCATTTGACGCGGCAGATGTGGAGGGCGTAGCCATGGAGTTGGGGCGGACGTCCGTTCCGCTTGCGCCCGGCGAGGGGATGGAGCGCATCAAAGAGGTTCTTATGCGGGAGAAGTCCATCGACGGCGCGGTGACGAGTCCGTCTGGTATCCGGTACCGCTTCAACGTTTACCGTGCCAGCGACGAATGCGCGGTCGCCCTGCGGCGACTCGACTCGCGCTTTCGCCCCTTCGCGGAGCTGGGTGTGCCCGAACGGATCGAGGCGTTCAGCAACGAGCGAGACGGGCTCTTCATCGTGACCGGACCTACTGGCAGCGGGAAGTCCACGACGCTCGCCACGATGATAGACATCATAAACCACAGCCGCGACGGCCACATAATAACGATCGAAGACCCCATAGAGTACATTCATAAGTCGGACAGGTGCATTGTGCACCAGCGCGAGGTCGGAAGGGATGCCAAGGGTTTCAACGAGGCACTTGTGGAGGCGCTGCGCCAGGATCCCGATGTCATCCTTGTAGGCGAAGTGCGTGAACTTGAGACGATGCGCACGGCGCTTCGTGCGGCTGAGACGGGACATCTCGTATTCACGACGCTGCACGCTGGCGACTGCGTGGGGGCGATCGAACGCCTGATTGCTGTGTTCCCGCCAGACGAGCAGAACAGCGCGAGGCGGCAGCTTTCACTCGTCTTGCGCGGCGTTCTGGCCCAGCACCTTCTGCCGCAGGTGGACGGTGGAAGGGTGCCGGCGTGCGAACTTCTAGTGAATACGATGGCATGCGCGAACCACATCGCCACCGGCCACAGTTCACAGATCTACTCGGTGATAGAGACGGGCGGCAACTATGGCATGGTCACGCTCGATCAGTCGCTTGAGCGGCTTGTTGACAGTGGAGCCGTTTCCTTGCGCACGGCTCTTGGCATCGCCCGCTACCCGACGCAGCTTAAGCAGAACCTCGGCGTACAGTGAAAGCCCAGGCACAAATGAAAGCGAAACAAACCATAATCACTACCGCCGCGATTATTGCAATCGCGGCAATCGGGGTTGCCGTCCTTGTTTTGCGGGAACCTGGCACGGCAGTGGTTCCGACAGACGAAACGGCTGTCGTAAAGAAGGCCGCCCCCAAGATCAAGGATGTATCTGTTCCTGTACGCGCAAAACCAGCTAAAACGTCGTCGGCAAAAGCGGCAAAGCCGAAGCGCACGGAGAGTGTTGGAACGGCTGTAGGCGAGAAAGCAGTCGAAGCGCCGAAAGCGGACGGCGTGGATGTCGAGAAGAAAGCGCAGGACGACAATCCGTTTCCGCGCTATCTTGACATGTTCAAGAACGATCCGGCGGCGTTGGTCGTCGAGTACGAAAAAGAGGCCGAGGCTGACCGCGCCAATCAACGGAAGATGCGCGACTGGGCCATTGGCGAGTTGAAGTTGAATGATGAGCAGGTTGCGGTATTTGAAAAAGCCATGGATGGTCTTCGGGATGCCGTTAAGCAGTTGACGCAGGAAGGGGTCGACCTCATCTTGAACGGACAGCTGAACGAGGAAACTGCCGCTGACGGGGCAATATGGTCCAGCAATATTCTGTTGTCGAAGAAAAGTGTTGCGGCTCGCAACAAAATGGTTCAGGATACTGCCGAGGAACTTTACGAGCTCCTAAATCTTGAAGGCGTTTCCGACTCTGTGAAGCAAAGAGTCCTTGAACGCGCATCTTACATCACATCGTTTTCCTACGAATGCGCTGAGCCGAACCTGCAAGTCTATGACAAGGTGTACAAGAATATGGGTTTCGGCGACGGCATCTTCAGCTGGTGCAAAAGGCAGTCGCAGAAGAAGTGACTACGGTTGTCCTTAGGGTGCAAGATACGCACGAAGCTGTCGGGAATTATGGTATAATGTGCATCGGCCACACGTAGAAAGGAACTGGAGATGAAGCCGCACAGAGCCACAGGTAGACCGCGAGGGCGTCCATCGACGTTGCCGTTTGACATAGACGAGCAGATACTGAGTTCCCTTAAACGGCGCATGGACCCCAAGACGCACTTGGTTCGCCCGGACTGGAAGGGGATGACCCATGAACTACATGTGAGCCGCACGACTATAAGCCGCATCGTCGCCAGCCTCAAACGGTCGGGATTCTTTGAGAGCATCTATTTGCCTGTCCGCCCTGGCTCACGTATTAAGTATACACTCTACCGGATTACCGATCCGCGAGACGATGGCAAACCGCCTTCAGGTGCGTAATCCTTTCCGTTCATGGGTCTCATAATCCCCCTCGCCCTGTCTAACCCGTTTCCCCATTAGGTTTCATAATTCCCTCTTATGGGTCTCAAAATTCCCCTCGTTAGGTCTCAAAAAGCCCGCGATTAGGTCTCAAAATTCCCCTCCATAGGTCTCAAAAATCCCCCTCTTGGAAGACTGTGGTGGTGCTTTCAAACCCATCTGCACGTTCTACATGTTCTACACGGTTAAGTAAGAAATGTGGTATAATATTCATCCAGCGAAATAAGAACGATTTTGATGTCATGAATATGAAAAAGAACATATATGCAATGCTGATCGTGGCTGCGACGGCGGGCGCGGCCCTTCCGGGAGAGGAAGCGCCCTAAGCTGAAAGGAGAAGACGGAGGTGTACATGAACAGGACGAAGAAGTTGGTTTTGGCGGCTGGTTTGACCTTGTTGGGAGGCACGGCGGCGTTCGGCGAAAACGCGCGCGGGTATTTCAACAACTGGTCGATCCGAGGAACTTTCCGGCGCTTTGCTGCTGCTCTGTTCAGACGCATCGTCGTACATGACAGGTGCGAACATCGTCGTGGACGGCGGCATGACCGCCTGGTGAAACGATACCTGTCCAGACGCGGCCCCTTGTTTCGCAAGACGAACTTGACTGGGCGGTGCCATGGGGCTATAATATGGGCCATGTTTTCCAAGCATAGTACATACATGCCGTTGCTTGCGTATGTGGCGTTTGCACCTGTCGCCATGTTCGCGGACGGGACCAATTCCGTCGCGGCGGTCGAATCGCCGGCGTCGTCCGCCGCCGTGTCGCAGCTTACGGACGGCGAGGTGTGGAACATCGGCGTCGAATACTGGCGCGCCGGCGATATGACGAACGCGCTCGCGACGCTGCGCCCGTTGATGCTTTCCAAGACCCATGGCGCCCGTGCGAGCGAAGTCGTCGGCGCCATCCAGCACATGCGCATGAAAGAGGCCGCCGCGTCGGATCCCGCGTCCGCCGCCGCGTCCGCCGAGGATGCGGCTTCCGCCATGCAGAACACGCTTCGTGCCTCGCCCGAGGATCCCCGGGTCCAGCGTAATTTCACGAGAGCCTCTGATCGTGTCGCGGAACTTCGCGAGGAGGCGCACGTCAAGTCCGTGCTTGCCGCATCGCAGGGGCAGGGGCCCGACCAGCAGCTTGGCGGCGCCGTCAAGCAGGCGCGCGCGATGATGGAAGCCGCCTCGGGCGTCCTCACGAACGAGGCGCCGCGCGCATTGGCGATGTCCGAAGCCATGGCGCGCGAGGCGGAACGCCTGGCGGACGTGTGGATACCTCTCAAGGAGGGCATGGTGCAGGCGATGGCCCAGAACGCCACGAACCAGCAGCAGTTGGCCTATGCCGTGAACGAGATAGAAGCGGCGCGTGAGGCCACGAAGAAGGCGGCGGTCTCGCTCGCCGATCTCGATCCCGCCGCCCAGACGCAGCTCGCGCAGGCGGAAAGCGCGTTGACGCGATTCTGGAAACTGGCAATCATGCCGCCTGCCGCCGTGGACGAGGGAATCCAGGCGCAGACCAACGCCTTCATCGACGCGAAGAAGATAAATGGCCGCCCGTGGTCGCCAGAGGCCCTGGATTTCACGAAGGCGTTCCGCGCCCGTTTCCCGATGTGGGCGCAGCAGTACGAGCAGCAGGCCCAGGCGGACACCAACAAACCCCCGTTCACCAAGGAGGCCCAGGCGGAGATAAACGCCCTCGCCGGGGAAGTGGAGAAGATGCAGATTGCGAACGTCAAAGCCGAGGACCCGCCGTCTATGCTTGAAGCGTTGAAGAAGCTCGAACGCATCCGGGAACTGCTGCCGAAGGACAAGAACGGCGGCGGACAGAACAACCAGCAGCAGAATCAGCAGAACCAGGACCAGCAGCAGAACCAGGACCAGAACAAGGATAAGGACAAGGACAAGAACGACAAGCAGGACCAGCAGCAGGACCAGCAGCAGGACCAGCAACAGGACCAGCAGCAGGATCAACAGAAGGAAGAGAAACAGGGCGAGGACAAAAAGGAGCCACCGCCCAAGGACGATGAGGTTGAAGCGCTGCTGCAGAAGGCCAAGGACCGCAACGACCAGCATGAAAACGAAAAGAAGGCCCGCATGAGGAAGGTTCCGCTTTCCCCCAATGAACGCGATTGGTAAGGGCGCGGCCACCGAACGGAAATGTCCCCCGAAAACATAACATTGCTGATCTTCGCGCTTGCGGTCGTCTTGTTCGTCGTGGACGTTCTGCCGATGGGGCTGCTTGTCTTCTCCGTGCCGGTGGCGCTGTACTTCACCGGCGTCATCGACGCCAAGGCCATTTTCGCGCCGCTCATAGGCCAGAGCATCATCCTTGTAGTGGCCATGAGCGTCATCGGGGCCGCGCTATTCAAGACCGGAATGGCGGAACGGATAGGGGCCACCCTGTTCAGGTTCTGTCCGGGGGAACGTTCGCTGATCCTTGCAGTCACGCTCTTTTCCGGAATAGTGTCGAGTTTCGTCTCGAATACGGGCACGGTCGCCGTTCTGATTCCGATCGTGATGGGGGTCGCGGCGTCGCATCGCATACAGCCGTGCAGGCTTTTGATACCGTTGACCGCCGGCGCGACGATCGGCGGGAACATCTCCGTCATCGGCTCCCCGGGAAACCTGATAGCGAAGGAGACGATAGAGAAGTTCTCCGGCGGCGCGATGTCGGTGACGTTCTTCGAGTATGCCAAGATCGGCATACCGCTCCTCCTCCTGACAGCCCTCTTCCATGCGTTGCTCGGCCCGAGGCTCCTGCCGCGGCGGGACAGCCCGGAGGCCGAGAAATACATAGCCCCCGCGACCCGTACGGACTGGCGCGGCTGGTTCACGCTCGCGACACTTGTCGTCACCGTCGCCGCGATGATCGCCGCAGACTATGTGAAGTCTCTTCCGCCCATGCACATCACCGCCTGCGTTGGCGCCATGGCCGTGGTGTTCTTCCGCGTCATCACGCAGAAGGAGGCGTTTGCGGCGTTCGACATGCAGGCGATATTCCTTCTTTCGTTCATGACGCCGTTGGGGCATGCGATGCGCGACACTGGCGCCGCCGATCGCATAGCAGGGACCGTCGTGTCGCTTGCCGACGGGCATGGCCCGATAATACTTATGGCGCTCCTCTGGCTGACGGTGTGGGGCCTTACCCAGGTGATGAGCAATACCGCGACTTGCGCGCTGTTCTGTCCGATAGGCTGGAGCATCGCCACGGCCCTTGGCGCCGATCCGCGCGCCGTCGTGATCGCGGTTCTCATCGCTTCGTCGGTCGCGGTGTGCACCCCGCTCGCGATACCCGCGAACTCGATGATCCTCGTGCCGGGCAATCTCAGGTTCAAGGATTTCCTGCGCCCCGGTCTGGCGCTAAGCTTTGTGGCGTTCATCCTTTCGATGATCCTGCTGCCCGTCCTGTATCCGTTCTTCAAATGAAAGTGTGCAACGTGAAAACGCATAAGATAGCCGTCATAGCGGGCGATGGAATCGGCCCCGAAGTCATCGCCGAAGGCGTCAAGGTCCTGAATGCCGCCGCGGCGAAGGACGGGTCGTTCGCATTCGAGTTCGAGCATTTCCCGTGGGGATGCGAATACTACCTCGAGACGGGGCGCATGATGCCGCCGGACGCCCTGGAGACGCTCAAGCGGTTCGACGCGATATTCCTCGGCGCCGTGGGTTACCCGGGCGTACCAGACCATGTTTCGCTGCGCGATCTCCTGCTGGTCATACGCCATGACTTCGACCAGTACGTCAACATACGGCCGGTGAAGCTGCTGAAGGGTGCGCCCTGCCCGCTCAAGGGTGTCGCGCGCGAGGACGTGGACATGGTATTCATCCGCGAGAATTCCGAGGGTGAATATTCCGGTTCCGGCGCGTGGCTGTACAAGGGCACGCCGCGCGAGACCGTCATCCAGGACGGAGTCTTCTCGCGGCATGGCACGGAACGCATCATGCGCTACGCCTACGATCTCGCCCGCCGTGAAGGCAGGACGCTCACAAGCATCTCCAAAGGCAACGCGCTGAACTATTCGATGGTGTTCTGGGATCAGATCTTCGCCGAAGTCGGCAGGGAGTATCCCGACGTCGAGACGCATTCGTATCTCGTAGACGCGGCCGCGATGTTCATGGTGAAGGATCCAAAGCGTTTCCAGGTCGTGGTGGCGTCCAACCTTTTCGGCGACATACTCACGGACCTTGGCGCCGCGATAGCCGGCGGAATGGGGCTCGCCGCCGGCGCGAACATCAATCCCGAGCGCAAGTTCCCGTCTATGTTCGAACCCATCCACGGCAGCGCGCCCGACATCGCCGGCAAGGGTCTCGCCAATCCGCTCGCGACGGTCTGGAGCGCAAGCCAGATGCTCGATTTCCTCGGACATCCCGACAGCGCGAAGTCCCTGCTTGACGCGATCGAGAGACTGCTCGTGGAGCAGAGCCCTCTTACTCCTGATCTCGGCGGCACGGCCACCACTTCCGAAGTCGGTACCGCCATCGCCCGGCTAGTTGGTTGACACAACGGGGATAAGTTATGGTATACTATTCCGAAACAGCAATATGGCGTCGTAAATGAAAGAAGAACTCCATCGTCTCAACTGCTTCGTCGAAAACAAGCCCGGCGTGCTGGCGCGTATAGTCGGCCTCATCTCGGGGCGGGGCTATAATATCCAGACGCTTTCCGTGGGCCCCACCGAGGATGGCACCGTTTCCCGTATGAAGATAGACCTTCTGGGCAACGACCGCGTCATCCGCCAGATCATCGCCCAGCTCCAGAACCAGGTAAACGTGATCGAGGTCACGGCGCGCCGCAAAGGGTGAGCCTTCGTGACGAGATTCGCGGTCATAGGCCACCCCGTAGGCCATACGCTTTCGCCTGCGATGCATGCGGCGAATTACCGCGCAATCGGCTTCGACGGGGATTACGGCGCGTATGACGTGACGCCAGACGAACTGCCTGACGCCTTGCGGCGTTTCGCCAGGGAGGGCTACCGCGGCATCAACTGCACCATTCCGCACAAGGAGGCGACGCTTCCGCTCATGACGCGCCTTGACGCTTCGGCCATGCGTTGCGCGGCGGTGAACACGGTGAAGTTCGAGCCTGACGGCACGACAGTGGGCTACAACACCGATTGCGACGGATTCAGGCTTTCGCTGGAGGATGCCGGGTTTCCCTTCGCGGGACGAAAGGTCGTGCTGCTTGGCGCAGGCGGGGCGGCCCGTGCCGTCGCGGTCGCATGTCTTGATGCAGGGTGCGCTTCGCTCGCGATTGCCAACCGTACCCGCGCCAAGGCGGAGAATCTTGCCGCCGCATTGGCGGATGTCGCTGGCGGACGCATCTCGGCGTTTGGCGGTACCGAGACGCCTGAGACGAAGCAGGCGTTGCGCGAGGCGGATTTGATAGTCAACGCGACATCCATAGGCTTGAGGCCCGAGGATCCTTCCGCAGTTCCGCCGGAGGTGTTCCGTACGGACCAGACGGTTTGCGACATCATTCCGGTGCGCCGCGAAACGGCCACGCTTGCCGCCGCACGTTCCGCCGGGGCCAAGGCCGTCGGCGGGCTAGGGATGCTCGTCCATCAGGGAGCGGCGGCGTTTCGTATCTGGACCGGACTCGGAC
>JAEEGL016369918.1_pt1 | contig 11029 bp, 9 predicted proteins | sample 9134231 | NCBI WGS metagenome assembly JAEEGL01 (sample SAMN16246548, study PRJNA631951) | gut metagenome | biome: gut microbiome; feature: rumen; material: fiber-attached | host: Bos | place: Iran: Karaj | collected 2018-10
CTCGTGGCGGGTGGCTCGCGCTCGATAATGGCGGGCAACCGCCTGGCAGGGCACGGCGGCTTCGCGCGCGATCCCGCCCCCGGGAAGTATAAGGAACTGCATCTCACGTACCGGATAGGCGATGGTCCGGAGATGTCCACAATCACCCGTGAGAACGACGAGGTGCACCTCGTGTCGTCGCGCCTGCCGGAAACGCTGGCGAAGCCGCTTGTGGCCGCCGCGCAGGCGGCGACAGGCGATGAGCGGGTGGCGCTGGTGCGCATACTCGACACTCTCGAGCGCCGCGGCTCGGTGCCAGGTGCCGAGGCCGTGCTGTTTCGTCCGATATTCAACGGCCGCGATCTCGCAGGCTGGAGCCAGCAGGACGGTTTCTTCTCCGTGCGCGACGGTGCGATCGTGGGCGAGTCCACGGCGGAGCATCCCTGCAAGCCCAACCACCATCTCGTCTACACTGCCGAGGAGCTTTCCGACTTCGAGCTTCGCGCCGAATTCCGTCTTTCGAAGGGGGCCAACAGCGGCATCCAGTTGCGCTGTCCGGTGCAGCTCGTCAGGGACAATGGCTACCAGGCGGACATGGACGGTGGCGGCAGCATCGTGGGATTCCTCTACCATCCCCGCCAGCACCTCATCGGTGAACGCGGGGCGGATGTGGCGATCGACTCCTCCGGAAAGAAGAAGGTCGCGCGCTTTGCGGACGGCAAGGCCCTCCAGCGGCTCTACCGCGTAGAACAATGGAACGACATCCGCGTGAAGGTTGAAGGACGCACGATCACAGTGTGGATCAACGGTGTTCGCACCACCTCCGTGGAAGATCCGCGCATGGAATTCTTCCCGGCGAAGGGGCATATTGCGCTCCAGCTCCACCAGGGAAAGCCCATGAAGGTGGAGTTCCGCAACATCCGCATCAGAAATTGAAGTGAAGGATCGCAACTGGCAGGAGGCTAGAGATGAAGAAGATAGTGGTACTTGGTTCCACCAACACGGACATGGTGATCACTGGAAGCAAGATCCCCGTGCCCGGCGAGACGGTCTCAGGAGGGACCTTCATGATGAATCCCGGCGGCAAGGGCGCGAACCAGGCCGTGGCCGTGGCGCGCCTCTCCGCGAGGCGGCGCTCCTGCGTGTTCATCGCAAAGGTGGGAAATGATCTCTTCGGACGCGATTGCGCCGCCAGGATGCGCAAGGATGGCATCGACGCCCGCCTGGTGGTGGACGCCCGCGAACCGTCAGGCACGGCGCTGATCCTTGTGGACCGGCATGGACAGAACTGCATCTCCGTGGCGCTTGGCGCCAACGGTACGCTTTCCCCCGCAGATGTTGAACCGTTCGCCGGCGACATCCGCTCCGCCGCCGCCCTGCTGATGCAGCTTGAGACGCCCGTCGAAACGGTGCTGTGGGCGGCCAAGACCGCGCATGACGCGGGCGTACCCGTGATACTCAACCCGGCGCCCGCCCGTCGTCTGCCCCCGGCTCTGCTTCGGCTTGTCGACTGGATCACCCCCAACGAGACGGAGGCCGGCCTGCTCACAGGCGTGCAGGTAGTGGATGCCGCCTCGGCCCGCCGTGCGACGGCGGCGTTGATGCGAAAGGGCGTCAGGCACGTGCTTGTGACGATGGGGGCCCGGGGCTGCTGGTGCGGTGACTCCGACCGGCTGTTCCCTTGCCGCAAGGTGAAGGCCGTCGATGCCGTTGCCGCCGGCGATACGTTCAACGGCGCGTTCGCCGTGGCGCTGGCGGAAGGCCTGCCGTGCGACGAGGCCGTGGAGTTCGCGCAGAAGGCCGCGGCGATATCCGTCACCCGCCCTGGAGCGCAGTCCTCGGTGCCGTTCCGCCGCGAAGTGGTCTGACGAAGGAAGGGAGCGGACCACATGGACCTGGCGAAGCTGGACAAGGCCGGCCTTGCGGCGATGATCGACCATACGTTCCTGAAGGCGACCGGTCCGGCCGATGCGGTGGAGAAGCTGTGTGCCCAGGCCCGGCGACATCGCTTCGCATGCGCCATGGTGAACCCGTGCCAGGTGCCGCTGGCCGTGCGGCTGCTGGCACGAAGCCGCGTGCGCGTGGGCACGGTTGTCAACTTCCCTCTTGGCCAGGGAACCGTGGCGGCGGCCGCCGCAGAGGCCGAGGCTGCACTCGCCGCAGGCGCGCTGGACATCGACTTCGTGATCGATGTGCAGAGGCTCAGGCATGGCGATGCCCGGCAGCTGCGACGCGACCTGGCAGGATGGGCTGCCATCTGCCGCGCGCGGAAGGGGGCGGTGTCCAAGTTGATAATAGAATGCTGCTACCTCACCGACCGCGAGAAGGAGAAGGCGTGCCGGATGGCCAAGGCGGCCGGATTCGATTTCGTGAAGACCTCCACCGGTTTCGGTACGGGCGGGGCAACCGTGCACGATGTAGCGCTCATGCGCCGCGTGGTGGGGCCGGAGATGGGCGTCAAGGCTGCCGGTGGCATACGCACGCTTGCGGTCGCCCTTGCGCTCCTTGAGGCCGGTGCCACGCGTCTGGGCTGCTCTGCCGGAGTGGAGATACTGGCCGAATTCGCCCGGACGAAGGTTTGACGGTTCGGATACATACTCCCGCCAAAGTCGCACAAACGCCTTGTGGGCTCGAATTTGGAATTTTCCAATTTCGCGCCTAGTGTCGTTGACGGATGGCGGGAGCTTTGACGCCGGTAGAATCATGGGTAAGGAAAGGGGAAACGTATGAACAGACGCGATTTCATAGGAGGGTCCGCGCTTTTTGCGGCGGCGGGCCTCGTGCGGGCCGCCGCCGCATCTACGGCGGAAGATGCGGCGAAGGCGGCCGTGGCCGCGGACGCGGTCGCGTTCAGGCGGCAGCAGACGAGCGGACTCATAGAGTCCATGCCGATGCTCCAGGCCCCGGCTGAGACTTCGATGGGCATCGTGTGGAGCGTCACCGCGATGGCGAACGGTTGGGTGGACGTGTCGGAGTCGCCCGACATGTCCAACGCCAGGCACTTCACGTGCGGTGGATACGGGCTCACGGGTTTCCACGAGCGTGTCCTCCAAGTGCGGCTCACGGGCCTTAAGCCATCGACGCGATACTGGTACCGCATAAGGGCCGAGCGTATTGACTACCGCCGCAACAAGCGCATGCGCTACGAGACGGAGGAAAGCTCAGTACATTCATTCATGACGCTCGGTCCACGTACGCCTTCGCATTTCTGCGTGATCAACGACACGCACATGAACCGTCCCGCCCTGGGCATGGTGATGGCGAAGCTCGCCGAGCTTAAACCTTCTGCCATCCTCTGGAACGGCGACGCGCTCAACGCCTGTGAGACCGTAGAGACGGCCGTGGAGGCGCTTCTCCTGCAGCCCGCGCCTGGGTATGCCTCCAAAACGCCGGTTCTCTTCAACAACGGCAACCATGAGAACAGGGGCGTGTGGGCGAGATACCTCGACCAGATCCTCATGAAGCGCCTACCCACTGAGCGTTCCCCGCGCGACTGGGAGCTTGGAAGGAACTTCGCCGTGCGCATAGGCGACATCGCGCTCATCGGCCTCGACACGGGCGACGACCGCGCCGACGACCACCCCATGAGTGCGGGGCTCTCCAACTTCCAGCCCTACCGTGAAGCCCAGACTCCGTGGCTCAAGGATGTACTCGCCCGGCCCGAGATCGCATCCGCCCCGTACATCCTCGCCTCGTGCCACATACCGCTCCTGCCGCGCGCGAGCGAAAAGGACAATCCGATGTGGTGGACCGAATACGGCCTCAGGAACTGGGGACCGCTGCTCACCGCTGCCGGTGCGCAGGCCGTGATCGTCGGCCACATGCACGAATACAGGTTCAATCCGCCGGACGGCACGCGCAGCTGGGCGCAGATCGAGGGCGGCGGCTTCGAGCTCGGCGAGCGCCGCTTCGGCGCGAAGACCATCGTGAACCCCGGATATTTCCCTACGGTGACGGATGTGCGCGCGGAAGGCGGAAAGCTCGTCGTGGAGGTGTGGGACGTATGGCACGGGCGCGTCGCCGGTCGCCACGAGTTCTCCCCCAGAAGATAGTCGCATGAAACGGCATCTTTTGGTATAATGTCCGCACCATGAAAAGATTAGTTTCACTCTGCATCGTTTCCGTAGTATCCGCCGCGGCGTTCGGCGGAGTGTCGCTCTCGCCCGCGCCTCGCGAGGTGGCCCAGAGGGACGGGTTCTTCACCGCCGCCGAAGACGCCGATGGCGTCAAGGCGAGCTTCTCGACCGACGCATCCATTCCGAAGGAAGGCTACCGGCTCGTGATCTCGCAGACCGGGATATCCGTTGCTTCGTCGGATCCTGCAGGCGCCTTCTACGCCCGGCAGACGCTGAGGCAGCTCGCCGAGAAGGCGGGCGAAGGATGGCGCTACCCGTGCGTGGAGATCGTGGACCATCCGCAGTACAGCTGGCGCGGGGTGCTGCTGGATGAAGGCCGCCACTTCTTCGGCAAGGAGACGGTACGCAAGCTTCTCGACCTGATGGCGCGGTACAAGTTCAACGTGTTCCACTGGCATCTGACCGAGGACCAGGGCTGGAGGCTCGAGATACCGGGCTATCCGAAGCTGACGCAGTGTGGAGCGATGCGCCGCCGCTCGCCCGCGCACGGCGCCACGCTCAAGAGGGGCAAGGAGCGCTTCTCGTACGCCAGCACGGAGATGACGACCGAGCAGTACGGACCTTTCTTCTACACTGCGGCCGACGTGCGGGAGATACTCGCCTACGCGAAGGAGCGCCACATACAGGTTGTGCCCGAGATCGAGATGCCCGGCCATGCGATGTCGGCCCTGGGCTCGTATCCTGAGTTCGCCTGCTTCCCGGAGCGCATCCCCGCAGGAGCCGCCGCCGACGACTGGGGCATTTTCCCCGATGTCTACTGCATCGGCAACGATGCCACCATCCGCTTCCTCGAGCATGTGATCGACTACGTCTGCGAACTCTTCCCCTCGCCCGTCATACACATCGGCGGCGACGAGTGCCCGCGGATACGCTGGGAGGAGTGCCCCAAGTGCCAGGCGCGCATGAAGGCGGCGGGGCTGAAGAAGTCCGGCGACCTGCAGGCGTGGCTCACGCGCCACATGGCCGAGCATCTCGCGAAGAAGGGGCGGCGCGTGATGGGGTGGGACGAAATCCTCGGCGGCGACGTCCCCAAGACGGCCATCGGCCAGAGCTGGAGGCTTGGTGGGCGTGAAGGCGCCGGCACGGAGCACGTCTCGGGCGCGGATGGCGCCGTGAAGGGGTACGACATGGTGATGTCGCCGCACGTGCTCACCTACTACAGCAACCACCAGGGACTCGAGGAAGAACTTTTCCCGCGCAATGGCAAGGGACTCTCCCTCGAGAAGGCATACACCTTCGACCCCGCGAGCGGTGTGCCCGAGGAGGCCCGCAAGCACATTCTCGGCGGACAGTGCTGCCTCTGGGGCGAATATCTCTGGAACGGATACGATCTCGCATGGCGGATGTGGCCGCGCGCGTTCGCGATGTCCGAGATACTCTGGTCCGCGCCCGCCAACCGCGACTTCGCGGAATTCTCGAAGCGCGCCGCCGCGGAGCGCCGCCGCCTTATCGGCATGGGGATAAGTTGCGGTCCCATGAAGTAGCCCCCGGACATGAAGTTCATCGTCGTAGACGTAGGTAACACCTCTACCGTCGTTGGACTTTGGTCTGACGGCCGCGTGTCGCATGTGTCGCATTTCGATGGACACCGCCCTGTCGACCGCGCCCCTGCGCGCAACGCCGCCTGGATACTCGCGCGCGGTGCGGGCTGCATCGACGGCATCGCCTACCTGAGCGTCGTACCCAGGGCCGATGCCGCATGGAAACGCTTCACGGTGAAGGATCTCGGCCTCAGGTTCGCGCCGATCTCGTACCGCGTGTTCGCGGATGGACGGCGTCCGCCGCAGGGGTTGAGGCTGGACTACCCGAAGCCGGAGACGATCGGATCGGACCGCCTGGCGGACGCGGCGGCGGCGGTGGACCGCTATGGCGCGCCGGTCATAGTCTGCGACTTCGGCACGGCCTTCACGGCGGCGGCCATCACCGCCGGCCGCGTCTGGCGCGGCGGTGTGATAGCGCCGGGGTTCCCACTCATGCGCGACTACCTCTTCGAGCGTACCGCCAAGCTGCCGCAGATGAAGCTCGGCGGCAAGGTGCCGAAGATCGGCCGGTCCACCGAGGACGCGATGCGAATCGGCGCGCTGGTGGGCTATCGGGGGATGGTGCGCGAGATCGTTTCGACTCTCGCGAGGAACCTGAAGGCCGATTTCCGGCTTGTCGCCACGGGTGGCTTCGCGAAGTGGGTGCTGAAGGATTCCGGAATGGATTTCACGATCGACCCGACCCTCACGCTCCATGGAGCCGGTCTGCTCGCGAAAGGCATTCTTGGCAAGTAGCCAATCGGACAGTTGACTAGACGGCGAATGTGTGGTTAAATATCCATTCGCCTTTTGCAAAGGATGGAACTAATGGACAACCAGGAGAAAAAAGATACTCAAGACATGCCCCGTACCGAGGGGTTGGCGGCCGACAGCCAAGATAGCGCGGCCGCTGCCGACATGGCCGAAGCCGCCGGCGACGCTGCCGGATCCGGCACCATGGCCGGGGATGGCGCCGCCGTGGAGGCGGAAGCCGACACAGAGGCGGATGGAGCGGAAGATTCGGCCGCTGCGGGCGATGATGCCGCCAGTGCCGCAGATGGCGAAGATGCCGCGGCGGCGGAAGAAACATCCGAGGTGCCTTCGACGGAAGAAGATGCCGCCGCGGAGGCGCCTCCGCAGGAGCCTGACTGGAAGGGGATGTACGCCCGCACGATGGCGGACTTCGACAACTACCGCAAGCGCATGGCGCGCGATAGGGAGGAGCTTTTCAAGTCCGCCGCCCGCGATGTGCTGAAGGACATCCTGCCCACTGTAGACGACCTCTCTCGCGCGCTGGGCGAGGCCGTGGACAGGGATGATCCGTTCGTGAAGGGCGTGCAGCTCGTCTATGACAATCTCGTGAAGATGCTCGCAAGCCACGGCGCCACGCCGATCGATTCGCTGGGGGAGCCGCTGGATACGGGTTTCCACGAGGCCATCGCCACGCTTCCTTCGCCGGATGTTCCGGAGGGCCACGTGATGAACGAAGTGACGCGCGGGTGGATGCTCAACGCCAAGGTGCTGCGCGAGGCGAAGGTCGTGGTGTCGTCGGGAAAGGGCGAGTGAGGCCATGGCGGACAAGAGAGACTACTACGAGGTGCTGGGCGTCGCCAAGGACGCCACCGCAGACCAGATCAAGAGCGCCTATCGCAAGCTGGCGATGAAGTACCATCCGGACCGCAACCCCGGCGACAACTCCGCCAAGGAGAAGTTCCAGGAGGCGTCCGAGGCGTACGAGGTGCTGTCCAACCCCGAGAAGCGCCAGCGCTACGACCAGTTCGGCCATGAGGGCGTGAACTTCGGTCCAGGCGGGTTCGACTTCGGGCGCGACTTCTCGCATTTCCAGGATGTCGATCTGGGCGACATCCTCGGTTCGATCCTTGGAGGCGGCTTCGCGGATATGTTCGGTGGAGGCTTCGGCCGTCGCCGGAGAGTGGATCCGAACGCGCCTGCGCGTGGCGACGACATGACGATGGAGCTGGACGTCGACTTCGACGAGGCGCTTTTCGGAAGCGAGCGTACGCTCGAGCTGTCGCTGCCCGCCACCTGTCCCGATTGCCACGGCACCGGTGCCGCCGATGGCGCGAAGCGCGTGACGTGCCCCACATGTGGCGGACATGGCCAGGTCATCGGCGGCAACGGCTTCTTCCAGGTCCGCCAGACATGTCCAAAGTGCGGCGGCACGGGATCGGTGATCGAAAGGCCATGCCGCACCTGCAGAGGCGCCGGGCTCGTACGCAAGCCGAGCAAGCTCGCTGTCCGCATTCCACGCGGCGTGGATACCGGTTCGCGGCTGCGGCTTGCCGGCAAGGGCGGCGGCGGACTTCGCGGCGGCGAACCGGGCGACCTGTACGTGGTCCTGCGCGTGCGCGATTCCGACATCTTCGAACGCGATGGCGTGGATCTTGCGGTGGACGTGCCGGTGTCGCCGCTGCTGGCGGCGCTCGGCGGCACGGTGGACGTGCCCACGCCAGACGGCACCGCGCAGCTCCATCTAGCGGCGGGAACCCCGAACGGAAAGCTGATGCGCCTGCGCGGGAAGGGCGCGCCGGACCTGCGGGGCGGCCCGCAAGGCGACCTCATTGCGCGCATAGTATTCGAGGTACCGCAGCGGCTGACGGGCAAACAGCGGTCGATGATGGAGGAACTGTCGAAGTCGCTTGACGGATCCAACTTCCCCGAGGCGAAGAGTTTTGCGGAGAAGGTCAAGACATTCTATTCACACAAGGAGAAGCTCCTGGGAAAATGAACGCTAGACTTACAAGACGGCTCTTCTGCGGCGGCATGGCCGCGCTGGCTTCTGGATGCGCTTCGCTTGGAATGGGCAAGCGGCGCAGGCTGTCGGTGAACACCGCCTCCATTCGGGAGTTCGGGCTTCCGCTCAAGGAACAGGTGCGCCTGGCCATAGAGGCCGGCTTCGACGGCATCGAGCCCTGGCTCAAGGATGTCCATGCCGCGAAGGCGGCCGGTGAACTGGACGGCATCCGCAAGATGGCCGATGATGCCGGCTTCTCGTTCGTCAACGGCATTGCGTTCGGCAAGTGGGCCCATCCCGACGCATCCATCCGCCGCGAGGGCCTGGAGGAAACCCAGCGCGACATGGCGGTGCTGGCGGAGCTGGGATGCCCGTGCATCGCGGCATCGATGTTCGGCCTGCACAAACCTGGCTCACCGCGCGTCACCCGCGACGAGGTGGCCGAGAGATATGTGGCCGTTCTCAACATCGGCCGCCAGCATGGCGTGCGTCCGCTGCTTGAATACTGGGGGCATTCGATCCAGCTGTTCCGTCCGGAGCACGCGATATCCGTCGTACGCGCCACGGGCCGCCCCGACGTAGGCATCCTGCCCGACGTGTACCATACCTACCGCGGCGGCGGCTCGTTTGAAACGTTCCGCCGCTTCGATGCGTCGTGGGTGCCGGTGTTGCATGTGAACGACTCCCCCGCCACTCCGCCGCGCACGCAGCTGACCGATGCGGACCGCGTGTGGCCGGGCGACGGCATCGCGCCCTGGCCGGAGATCCTTGGCGCGCTCGACTCCATAGGCGCCTCCTCGTGGCTGTCCGTAGAGGTGTTCAGCAAGACACTCCAGAGCGGTTCGCCGCAGGAGACCCTCGCCACGGCGCTTGCCAGGATGAAGGCGCTCTGACCTGCCTTCAGCGGCGCTTCGACGGATCGCGCCGTTCGATGAGGAACACCTTGTCGCCCACTCGGCAGCGCGGGGCGGGGAATGTCACCCATGTGCCCTTTTCGGCGATGGACGGCGTCTCGTCGTCGCGTCGCAGCGATTCCACCGTGAATTCCTGCACGCCCGTGGTCGGGCCGTGAATTTGCACTAGATCGCCCACGCGCAGAGGGTGGTCCTCGATCTTCACCTGCGCGATCTTCGCCTTGAGGAAGTAGTCGATGACGCGGCCGGCGTGGCATTTCACCATCGTGGATACGGAGTCTTCGGTATCGGTGTACTGTCCGGTGCCTGGCCTGCCGAAGAACAGCCCGGTCGCGAATTCCCGGTGGAAGACGGTCTTTGTGCGCTCGACGAGACGGGATGCGAGCTCCTGCGTGAAGTCGCCTCGCAGGACGGCGTCCACCGCTTCGCGGTATGCGGCGACCACGGTCTTGACATATTCAGCGTTCCTGGCGCGGCCTTCGATCTTGAAGGATGCTATGCCTGCGGCGACGAGCCTGTCGATGAACGGCAGTGAGCAGAGATCCTTGGCGGAAAGCACCGTGTGCGGCGTCACCTCGAATTCGGCTTCGGAATCGTGCAGCGGCTCGCCGTTCTCGTCGGTGAAGCGGTCGATCGCCTTTATGAGGAAGCGACGGCGGCATGGCTGGTGGCACTCGCCGCGGTTTGCGCTGCATCCGTAGGCGTCGTGCGACAGGAGACAGCGTCCGGATTCGGCCACGCACTGCGCGCCGTGCACGAAGGTCTCCACCTCGATGCCTGCCGTGCGGGCTATGATGGCGGCCTCGTCGAGCGTACACTCGCGGGCGAGCACGACGCGTGAAGCGCCTTGCTCCTTCAGGAATCGGGCTGCGGCGGAGTTGGAGCAGCTCATCTGCGTGGACACGTGGAAGGGCGCGCGATGCCTGCGGCAGAGGGAGATCACGCCCCAGTCGGAGACGATGAAGGCGTCGATGAAAGGTTGCGCGAAGACGATCATGTCCTCCGCGGCGGCGAGTTCACACTCGAAGACGATGGAATTCAGCGTGAGGTAGAGCCTCACGCCCTTTGCGCGGCAACGGCTGGCCGCCTCGGGAAGTTCGTCCCGGGTGAAGTTGGCGGATGCGCGTGCACGCATGTTGAAGGCGTCCAGCCCGATGTACACGGCGTCCGCCCCGGCGTCTAGCGCGACCTGCAGGGCGGTCATCGATCCGGCCGGGGCAAGTATCTCTGGTCTGTGCATGGCGGGTATTCTATCACAACGATTTATTTCAGCAGTTCTTGCGCAGGAATTATTGCGTCGAAGAAGCCGTCGCCTTCAACGCTGCCGTCAAGTTGTCCGAGATATACCAGCACGGGACGGACGGACATGCCGGCACGGATGTGGAGTCTCTTCATCTCTCTGGCGACCTGGTCCTCGACATTGCGCCCGATTTCAAGCTGCCGCTTGGTCTCGACGACGTACGCTGTGCGGGCGGTCTGGATCAGAAGGTCGATCTGGCATCCTCCGCCTCTCGAATTTCGCCGGTTACGGTAGGGCGCGGCGGAAACGACGATGCTGTTGCCGATATGCAAATGCGGGATGATTTCGCGGAAGTGGTTGACTATCAGGTTCTCGAACTGGAGTCCCATCGTCGCGTGCCAGTCGGGCAGCGTCTCCAGCGAGGTGAAACGATAGGAGCCGTCCTCGATTTCGACGATGTGAGGCTCGATGTATTTGAGATAGAA
>JAEEGL016825574.1_pt1 | contig 11029 bp, 17 predicted proteins | sample 9134231 | NCBI WGS metagenome assembly JAEEGL01 (sample SAMN16246548, study PRJNA631951) | gut metagenome | biome: gut microbiome; feature: rumen; material: fiber-attached | host: Bos | place: Iran: Karaj | collected 2018-10
CACAATCTTTCCATAATGCTTTTTAAGGAAGATTGGGCTGCAGTGCTTTGTCATGTTGAATACGCTCTTTAAGTTTATGTTGATGACTGCATCCCAGTTCTCCTCGCTCATGGAGAAGATAAGGCTGTCCCGGGGGATTCCCGCGTTGTTCACCAGGATGTCGATGGTGCCGAAATCCTTCACAATCTGGGCCACTGTGGCCTTGACTGCAGCGAAGTCTGATACATCGCACTGGTACGGGCGGGCATTAACCCCGAAGACTTTAAGAATATCGCAGGATTCCTGGGTCTTCTCCAGGTTGCCTACGTCGATAAGGGCTATGTCAGCGTGGTTCTCTGCCATCTTCTGGGCGACGGTGAAGCCTATTCCTCTGGAACCACCTGTAATTACCGCAACTTTTCCTTTAAGCATTTTTAATCTCCTCAGCCACTCGGGCTGCATCCTGACTGGTCTCCACGTTGAAGATGCGGACACCTGGGTTGATCTTGGCCACAAAGCCGGAGAGGGTGTGCCCCGGTCCGCACTCTATGAAGGTGTCAAAGCCTTCTGAAATCATGTTCTCGATCAGGTTCTGCCACTTGACAGGGCTCTTGATCTGGTTTGTCAGAAGCTCCTGCACCCGGGTATTTTCTTGGTATTTTTTTGAAGTATAGTTTGAATAAATAACAATCTTGCTTGTTTTAAAATTTAATTTTGATAATTCTTTGGCAAATTCTTCTGCTGCCTTGGCCATGAATGGGGAATGGAAACCTCCGCTCACAGGAAGCTGCAGGTACCGTCCGCCGGCAGTTTTCACATCCAGCTTGAACTTATCCATCTCCTCGGGAGCGCCGGACACCACCAGCTGGCCCGGGCAGTTGTAATTCACAGGATAGATGTGCCCGTACCGTGAGGCCAGCTCTTCCACCTTTCCATTGTCAAGCTTGAGGACAGCTGCCATTATGCTTTTTACATCCTTGCCTGCTGCATCCATAAGCTGGGCCCGGCGGCACACAAGCTTGAAGCCCTCGGTATCAGACAGAAGACCGGCATAGGTGATGGCTGCTATCTCCCCCAGGGAGAAGCCTGCCACAGCCTGGCAGGCCAGCCCATGCTCCTGTAAGGCATGGGCAGCAGCCAGATCCACGCAGAAAATGCAGGGCTGGGTGTTACAGGTCTGGGAAAGCTCCTCCTGTGTGCCGCTGAAGCACTGGGCAGCTGTCCCGGGCCGCAGGCTGTCTGCCATGTCGAACACAGCCTTTGCCGCACTGCAGTTGTCGTAGAGATCCTTGCCCATTCCAGTGTACTGGGCTCCCTGGCCTGCGAACAGAAATGCTATTTTACCCATTTTGTTCCTTTCAAAAGCTCTTCGGCCTGGGAAACCAGCTCGTCGATGATCTCCTTGGCGCTCTGCTCCTTGTTCACCATGCCTGCTATCTGGCCGGCAATAAAGCAGCCCTTGGAATCGTCCCCATCCACAGCAGCGGCCCGGAGGGCACCTATTCCTGCACTCTCAAGTTCTTCGTTAGAAATAGAAGGATCATTCTCCTTCATGAAGAAGTTCCGGGAGAAGCTGGTCTTGAGGCTCCGCACCGGGTGCCCCAGTTTGCGGCCTGTTACAATAGTATCTATATCGCTGGCCTTGAGCACCTTGGCCTTGTAATTTGGATGTACACCACATTCATTGGCTACCAGGAACCTGGTTCCCATCTGGACACCCTTAGCACCCAGCATGAAAGCTGCGGCAATACCACGGCCGTCGCCGATTCCACCTGCAGCAATAACAGGGATAGAGAGGGCATCAGCAACCTGCGGCACTAAAGCCATGGTGTTAAGCTCGCCTATGTGGCCGCCGGACTCACCGCCCTCTGCCACAACAGCTACTGCACCCAGCTTCTCCATCCTCTTTGCCAGCATTACAGAAGGAATTACAGGGATAACCTTGATTCCCGCCTCCTGCCACATAGGCATGTACTTGGCCGGGTTTCCAGCACCTGTGGTCACCACCGGCACCTTCATGTCGGCAACCACCTGGGCAACCTCTGCCACATGGGGGCTCATCAGCATGATGTTCACGCCGAAGGGCTTCTTTGTCAGGCTTCTGGCAGTCTCGATCTCCTTCTTAAGGTAGTCGGCACCGGCATTCATAGCAGATATGATTCCCAGTCCGCCAGCCTCGGAGACAGCTGCAGCCAGCTTGCCGTCGGCAATCCAGGCCATTCCCCCCTGGAAGATCGGATACTCGATTCCCAGGATAGAACAGAGTTCGGAGTTAAGCATTCTCTTTCTCCTTAAGGCGCTTCTCGATGAACTCAACCAGGTCGCCTACTGTGGTGACAGCCTCGTCGAACTCAAGCTCCACGCCCAGCTCCTCCTCCAGGTCCATGATCATCTCCACTGTGTCCAGTGAATCGATTCCCAGACCGATAAGGGATGTATCCTTTGTAACCTTGCTCGGGTCACATTCAATCTTTTCTACGATCTTTGCTTTCAGTTTCTCAAAAATATCCATGTTTCACTCCTTTACCATCTGATTATGCAGGCTGCACTTGAGAGTCCGCCCCCGAAGGCGCAGAGAGCTAACAGCTCGCCTCTTTTAAAACAGCCCTTTCTATTAAGTTCATCAAGCGCGATGGGAATGCTTGCTGAAGAGGTGTTTCCAAAACGTTCTATATTCAGGTAGAAGCGGTCTTCAGGGATAGGAAGCTTCTTCTTTGCATAGTCGATTATCCGGCTGTTGGCCTGGTGCGGCACCACCCAGCTGATGTCCTCCACCTTTATTCCAGCGTCGGCAGCCACATCTGCGATATCCCTGCAGATAGCCTTTACCGCGAATTTGAAGGTCTCCTGACCATGCATGTTGATAACAGGCTTCTCGATAAGTCCCTTGTAGAATGGGGAATCTCCGCCGTAGTTAGGGATTCGGATGATGTCGTTGTCCCCATAGGAGTGAAGCCTTGACGACAGGTAGTTCTCCCCTTTCTCCAGGAGCACTGCCCCGGCACCGTCACCGAATATAACACATGTGGAGCGGTGTTCCCAGTCCACAATGCCGGAAAGGCGCTCGGCACCGATAACCAGAATCCGCTCTGCCTTGCCCCGGGCAAAGAACCCGGCCGCAGTATCCAGCGCAAATACAAAGGCGCTGCAGGCGCAGTTTATATCCATTGCAGGACAGGTTGCCCCCAGCTTCTTCTGTATCATGCATGCCGCATTGGGCGACTTATACTCAGCAGTGATTGAGGCGCAGATTATCATATCGATCTGGTCAGCTGTCACTCCTGCCGCATCCAGGGCCCGCTGTGCAGCCTTATAGCCCAGCTCCGATGTAGGCTCCTCAACAGAGATCCGTCTCTCCTTGATTCCTACCCGCTGGGTAATCCATTCATCATTTGTCTCCACCATGTGGGACAGCTCTTCGTTAGTCAAAATCTTCTCAGGCACATAGCTGCCGGTAGATACAATTCTAAAGCTCATTCTATCCTTTCCAGACTCTCTTTGAAGTAGATGTCGATTTTCTCAAATGCCTTGACAAGGAACTCCTTCTCCTGGTCGGTGAGACCGTCGTTGATCTTCCTTACCATGCGGCGGCGGAAATACTTGTAGTAAGCGTTGACCAGAGAACCCTCATGAGTAAGCATCACCTTGACGGAACGGCCGTCCTCCTGGCTGCTCAGCTTCTTGAGATAGCCCTTTTTTTCAAGCTTGTTAACCATAACTGTAACAGAAGGCTTGGATACACCAAGCATCGTTGCCAGCCTGCTTACAGTACATCCCTTCTTGCACCCTGCCCCCACCGCCTCGAGGAAATGAATCTCGTTGATAGTGAGGTTGATGCGGGAATTCACATTTTTCTTGGCATTTTCTTCCAGGTTGATGACATTTTTGTACATGTTGAGAAGAATGCCACTTAACTGTTCAGAAAAAGAATCCATACACCACCATTCATTTAGTTAGTTTATCTAACTAAATTCAATATACTACCCTTTTTCACAGTTGTCAAGTTAATTAATAAGTAGAAATATTGATTGAGAGGCGGTTTTGTGGTATATGGAACTCATGTGGTACACAGTTCTTTTATTGATTATTTCCAATACATTCATGACATTTGCATGGTACGGGCATCTCAAGCACCGGTCTGCAAGCCTGCTTATCGTGATACTGGTAAGCTGGGGAATCGCTTTCTTCGAGTATTGTTTCCAGGTTCCGGCCAACCGTATCGGCTCCCGCTACTGCACCACCGCCCAGCTCAAGATCATTCAGGAAGTTATATCCCTCTCAGTCTTCTCGGTATTCTCTGTCATGTATCTGCGGGAGGAGTTCAAGTGGAACTATCTGGCTGCCTTCCTGTGCATTCTGCTGGCTGTAGTGTTTGTGATGAAGAAATAATTACTTTATTGAGTCAAGTATCTTAAGGACAATCTGGCTTGAATTTGCCCCGGCTATATCTCCGAAATCTTTATAGCTGGCGTGGGCTTTGCCGTCTGCCTTGTCAGATAAAGCACGGATGACTACAAATGGCTTGCCATATTTTAAGCAGATGACCGCAACCGAAGCCCCTTCCATTTCGCAGGCATAAGCGTTGTATTCCTCTTTAAGCCTATGTACATATGATTCGGATGCTATGAACTGGTCTCCTGTGGCAATAGTGCCCTTGTGGACATGATTCTGTCCTACAGTATCGGCAGCAGTCTTAAAGGCAATTTCAACCAGTTCTGGATCACAATCATAAAAAATGCCTTCTGCCCTTCCCAGTCCAGGGTCGCCCGATGTCCACACAAATCCGTCGTTTGTAACAATACCATAATCGTGCTCCACCAGCCTGGTGGCCACAATTATATCAAGGACCTGGGTGTCGTCGGCTACTCCACCTGCAATACCGGTAAATAGCACCTTAGAGATGTTATACTTGTTGAACATGGATGTGACACCCGATGATGCCCGCACCTTGCCTATTCCCGCTCTTGTGATCACCACATTCTTGCCGCGCAGTTTTCCTACGTGATACTCGACACCGCCTATAAGGTCCACCCGTTTGATATCAGCATCATCAAGCAGCACTTTTATCTCGTTGTCCATAGCCGAGATAATTCCTATGCGCTCTTCCTTTTCCAGAGATGAGCTTCTGCTTTCGTTAAGCTTTACACCTATAACTGCAAGCAGGAATACAGCAGCGATAATTGGGATAACAATATGTTTTTTCATGCGTTTTTTCTTTTCCTGACGAGACTCTTTATAAACTCAGGGGCAAAGTCCACACCGTTGCTCCATGTAATGGTATCAGCTTCAATCCAGAAATTCTTGAATAATTCTATATCCTGCAGTTCACGTATAATTGGGCGATGATCAGTGGACACCTTCTGTTTAAAATCTGCAATTCCAGATGTTGAATCATTGAATTTAACTTTAATCTTATAATCGCCAGCATATTCTGCTGAAACAACATGAATCAACTTTTTCTCCTATACAAGAGGTTTAATCTTCTTGTATTTTCCAGTTTCTTTTAAATTGTTCCAGTTGTCAAGTAATTCTTCTTCATGAAGTTCAGCCCATTCGGTGACAAGTCCGATTATTCTTGGGGGTAAATTACCTGCAGAATACTTTAAAGATGATAGTGTAAATTTTCCCCTAAACCCATTATATTTTGCATGAAAATGAGGTGGGTTATGTTCATCGTAATACATATGAATTGAGATCCCTAAAAAATAACATATTCTCGGCATATACAACTCCTTAAAAGTGATTTATTTGTATACACGCAAAAAAAGTTATTTTTGCTTCAATTTTTAAGAAAAAAGTTGAATATTTTTTGTTATGGGAAAAGAGGATTGCATGAGATAAGATTTTTAAGATTAGTTTTAAGGCCTTCCAGAATCAGCAGGTCATAAGACTTAAACAAGGTTGCTTTAAAAAATTTACTATCGTCCAAGTCAAAGACATGGGCGCAAAGCCCCTATTATCCATTGGGTTACATAACTATTAAGTATTGGAAACACTTAGGTGGATGCATAGAAATGCGATACAGTGTTGCTTCACTTTTTTAAATATTATTTAAAACAATAGCAACAAATATCATTAATCCAAAACAAAGAAGAGCAAGTATTAAACCTAATATATTTATCCCATTATCTTTTTTGTCATTATTGTCTATTATATCAGATGAATTAACTTGGTCGTTTTCATTATTTTTCTCTTCAGTTTCTTTCGTGCTTGAAAATAGATTATTTAGACTTTTTACATAATCAGATAAATTATTTGCCATATAAGATTGTAATTTAGTAACAATCTCATATCCTTTAATGAAATCAATGTGGGCAGGTTGATAATCATAAGGAGTTGGATTTTTTATAAATTTACGGGTTCCAAATTCTTCTGTTTCTTCAATATCTTCAATCAAGTTTCTCATAAACTCTATCAAACTTTGTTCTCGTTCTTTCAAGTCATTTATTTCTCCAATACCAATGTATGATAAAATTCGACTTCTAACCAGTTCTGAAATATCAGTTCTTACACCACCTCTTGTATTACTAATAATTTCTTTCAAAGTATTAATAAAAGAACTGGTTATATTACGCCTCAACTCAATAGAAATTTTATCAGAATAAGCCTGATAAAAAATGAAATATAATAAAATCATTATTTCAACACTTTGGAAAATTGATTTCCTACTCTCTACATCGTTTTTAAGTGTTGGAAATTTAGCGGATTTTTTAACGATTAAAATCATTAGGTCATTGATAGTCTTTTGGGAAAAATTCTTTGTCGATTTTAATGTGCTATTATTAGAATTAGTATTATTTTTATTATCTTGTTTGAAAACAGGATTTATATTGATAATATTAAAATCATCAACTTTAATCCTTTCCCATTCATTTCCTTCATCTTCCTCGCCCTCTTCTTCTATTGGTGGATTGTCTAGATCATAATTACTATCATCCCACCTGTTGGAATAATCAAAACCACTAATTAGTTTTTCTAATTCTTTTGTAAATATTGGCAATACTTCTTTATAAAATTCATCAAATTCAGAAGATGTTTGATAATCACTTTTAGAAAGAAGATAATCTTGGAAAATAATAGTTGAGAAATTATTTTTTTCTATACTTTTAAACAATTTTGTTTGGAAATCAATTAAGACTTTGAAACATTCTTTTAATGGAACTTTTTCAAAAATATTGGTATAAGATTTAAATCTAAGGTTTAAAAAAGAAGGAATATCAAAAAAATCCTTTGGCGATGATGGATACCCATTAATAATTACAGAGAGGCGTTCATAAAATAAATTAGCAACTTTTTTTCTTTCTGCTTCGGAAAAAAGATGAAAATAAAAACGTGAAGCATAAAAAAAGAGAAAAACCATCATTTCAATACTTTTTCTATAATTAGAATGTGACCAAGAAAAAACCCTAGCACATTTAATAATCCAAACAACTACTTTTGCTCTTTTAGATTTCATAAAATGAACAATCCAAAAAAGTTCTTCATCTAATTTTTCTTCATAACTTGGTGTGAAATCGTATTGAAATAATATTTTATTTTCCATATTTTACCACCCAATAATTATTATATATGTGAAAATAGAAAAAAACCAAGTAAAATAATCAAAAAACAAAACTAAATAATTATAAAAAAAACTCACGCGAAAAACTATATGTATCAAAAACCGACATAAATAAATATACATCAATAATTCGTTATATATTAAGTTGTATGACCTTCCGAAATCAGTAGGTCACAAATAAAAATAACAGGGGTCCAGAAAAAGGCACCCCGGTCGGTATTTCAGGCCAAAGGCCGACCACCGAGCCGGGGTGTCTTATTTCTGGGCTATGTGTTTTGGACGATGGGGGACTCGAACTCCCGGCCCCTTCCTCCGGAGGGAAGTGCTCTATCCACTGAGCTAATCGTCCAGCAACTAAAACTATATTTAGGCTTAGGGAAACTGTCAAGAGCGAATACTGCTGGCTTTTAACACTTTCAAATCGGAGCGGAACTCAAAAATCAGTATAGCCAGCCAGAACAGGAATACCAGCGTAACAATATCATCACACATCCGCCCCTCGACAATATCAACAAGGGCAAAGATATAACCCTGCTCCGTTGTAACAAAAAGCATTGCGGTTTCCCACGCAAACATAGAAAACCGTTTGTTCATAACAGGAATCAAGTTGTTGTTTTCATCATAAACAATCTGTCGGATACGCTTTGTTTTGTACGAAAAATGTTTAATTGCAAATACAAAAAAGCAGATAAAAATTTGGAAAAGAAGGTTAACCCATATCCACTCTTTCTCGCAGATATTGTTGGGCACGCCAGAAAAATCATAGTCGTATTGAATCATATACGGAATAGAGTCCCAGTATATGTTATACGTTACAATTTCTATGATAATGACAGCAATAGATAAGATGACAGCTAAAACAGTCCTGAACCTGATTCCTTTCAGGTTGTTTCCGGACATAAACAGCTTGATTGATTGTACAAAGGATGACATATTGCGCCTATTTTATATGCTGAGAGACAGAAAAAATAGTTCCAGACGGCGACACCATTATGTTGATTTTTGAAGAGCCGGTATCAATGGTATCATGGGCAGCCTCGTGCCTTGCTTTATGGAATCCACGGGACTCAAGGAACTTAACTGCCTCTTCCAGATTATCCACATTCATACGGATCATAGTCCACTCGCCGGTGCCCTGTGAAATATCCACATGGAAACCGTTGGAGTCCTTCATCCGGATGTCGGTGACATTGTTTATACTAATACTCTCTTTTACATGGCGTTTTTCAAAGCCGAGTGCCTCAAAAAGAGCTACGACAGGCGCTGCATCTTTGGTTACTATAAGCGGGTTGAAAGATGTAATTTTCATATAAAGCCTCCAATTTATAGCAGCCGGTTAACTCCAGCCAGGAAGATAAACCGGTTCACTCCGCGGGTTATAAGGGCAAAGCCCACCATGAATGTGATGGTGAAAGCGCTGAGTGCCGGATCCACGAAAGAGCAAACTGCAAAAAGAACAGTGAGAATACCGAATATAAGGAACAGATGCCAGATACTGAACCCTGCCCGCTTGAAATCAAAGGCATGAATCACTGCCTGAATACCGGCCATCAGGATCACTGCAGCAAAAACAAATGGAATAGCTGCTGCTACAAGCACCTGGTTTGCAAGGAAAATAATTCCTATGATGATATCAGCAATAGCTGAGAAAAGCACATAACCGCTTCCGGCAACTTCTTTGAAAGCTGTTACATAGAAATAGAGCGACAGAATACCTGAAAGAAGAGTGAAGAATCCCAAAACCCAAGCCAGGGACAGCAGAGTGGCCTCTGCACTGGAAAGGCACAAAATGCCGGCTATAATGAACAATGCCCCTGAAAGACCGATACATACTTTTGAACTTGTGCTCATATAATTCTCCTTATTTTATATGCTGGATCAGATTGATTGCAAAACCGGTGGGTGAAATCATGATGGCAGACTTGCCGGTTCTGGTGCCGGTTATATGGTCTCCATAGAAGTTCTTGAAACCATGAGAAATAAGAAGCTGGTAGGCTTCGTCGAAGTTATCCACATTCATGCGGACAGCCACCAGATCTGGTCCTGGAGGCAGGGAATCCGGCTGTGATATATCCAGATGAAAGCCGTTTGAGTCCTTCATGCGTATACCGGTTACATCTTTCTCGCCTATTCCTTCCTGCTGATGCCGTTTTTCAAAGCCCAGCTCCTCAAACAGTTTGACGAGTGCTTCTGCATTCCTGGTTATTATCTGTGGGTTGAAAGTTGTAATTTTCATTTTGTAAAAACGCTCCTTATTTATAACTATTATATAGAATAAAAGTCCTGTCAACAATTGACATCTGGATTTCCATATATTAAATTAAAAAAAAGAGGTAAGAAATGGAAAAACTTGACATTAACTCTTTCACAAAAGAACAGATTGCAATGGCTGCACAGTGCAAGACTCCCGAGGAGCTCATTGAACTGGCTAAAAAGTATAACATCGAGATTACAAAAGAGCAGGCAGAAGCTTATCTTGCAGAACTGGAGAATGTGGAACTTGATGAAAAGGCGCTGGATGCAGTTGCCGGGGGAAGATGCTATGACAAAGAATTCCCCCATCTAACTTTTCAGTCCCAGCACCATGCAATTTTTTAACTAGTGATGCTATTTCATTTTAATTGACAGAGGTATGAAATGGACAAACTTGACTTAAATTCATTCACCAAAGAACAGATTGCAATGGCTGCAAAGTGCAAGACTCCTGATGAACTCATTGAACTGGCCAAGAAAGGTAACATCGAACTTACAAAGGAACAGGCAGAAGCTTATCTTGCAGAACTGGAAAATGTGGAACTGGATGAAAAAGCACTGGATAAAGTTGCTGGCGGTGGGGGAACCTGGGTATCGAAAAGAAAGAAAACTCTGATCTAGCAAAAAAAGGTAGCTAAGTAGAATTTAAATAATCAGTGAGGTAAATTATGGAAAAGCTTGACATTAACTCCTTCTCCAAAGAACAGATTGCAATGGCTGCAAAGTGCAAGACACCAGAGGAGCTCATTGAACTTGCTAAAAAAGATGGCATCGACATTACAAAAGAACAGGCAGAAGCTTATCTTGCTGAACTGGAGAATGTGGAATTGGATGAGGCTACACTGGATAAAGTTGCTGGTGGCAGCTGTTATACCCTTGATTGCTCCAAATATTCCGGAGGTCATTCAACAAGAAGAGTAAAATTGGTTAACTGAAGTCATGAGCTACAAAAGACTAACTAAATCAAGAGATAAGAAAATTTTCGGCGTATGCGGCGGGGTCGCAGAATACTTTGACCTGGATCCGACAGTAGTCAGGATTATCTGGCTTCTTGCTGTTCTCTGTGCAGGGACTGGAGTCCTTGCCTATCTGATTGCAGCGCTCATTATGCCGGATCCAGACAAATTTTAAAGTATTTACTTATCCTCGTTCTCTTTTATATAGTTGTCCAGTTCCTTCTTCCATTCGCTTCCAAGAGATTCGTCCCTGACGCAGCATTCGCAGGCCATTCCCACA
>JAEEGL010169777.1_pt1 | contig 11028 bp, 6 predicted proteins | sample 9134231 | NCBI WGS metagenome assembly JAEEGL01 (sample SAMN16246548, study PRJNA631951) | gut metagenome | biome: gut microbiome; feature: rumen; material: fiber-attached | host: Bos | place: Iran: Karaj | collected 2018-10
CAATTGGGTGCCGTACCCCGAGAAAGGCCGCCTGACGCAGAATTTCGGATGCATCGAGTCGAACCCTTACCAGCAGGGCTGGTTCGTTCCGCACGACTGGGATGCCTTCGTCGAGATGCTCGGCGGCAGGGAGACCGCGCTGGCGGATCTGGAGCATATGTTTGAGAACACTCCCCGGAATTATTGCTGGAACGACTATTACAACCACGCCAATGAACCGGTGCATTTCCTGCCATTCCTTTTCAACCGCCTGGGAAGGCCGGACCTGACACAGTACTGGACGCGTGACATATGCCGTAATGCCTATCACAACAGCGTGGAGGGTCTTGTCGGCAATGAGGATGTCGGGCAGATGAGTGCCTGGTATGTACTGGCGGCGCTCGGCATACACCCCGTTTGTCCGGGAGACACGCGATACGAACTCACGAGCCCCGTTTTCAAGCATGCAACGATACACCTTCCGAACGGGAAGGATTTCAGCATAGAGGCCCCGGACAATTCGGACGAAAATATCTACATATCATCCGCCAGCCTCAACGGCAAACCCCTGGACAGGAGATACATCGACCATTCGGAAATACTTTCAGGAGGCACACTTACACTGAATATGTCTTCTGAACCCGCCATATGATTAATTAGAATATTTATAAAATACATATGCAATGAAAAGGATCGTTATTATTTCAATGCTGGCCTTGATGGCAGCGCTGACCGTATCCTGCAGCCGAGAAGCGGGCAGGTGGTCTGTAGAGAAAGCCAATGAATGGTATTATTCGCAAGATTGGCCTGTCGGTGTGAATTATGTCCCGGGCTATGCGGTTAACACCATTGAGTGGTGGCAGGAAAGCACTTTCAATCCGTCTGTCATCGATTGGGAGCTTGGAATTGCCCAAGACCTCGGCCTCAATGTGGTGAGGATTTTCCTGAATGACCTGGTGTATTTCGATGATCCTAAGGGATTCAAGGGCAGGCTGAACCAGTTTCTTGACATATGCGAAAAGCACGGGATCAAGGCGATAGTGACATTCTACACCAACGGCGGCAAGATCCGCGAGCCCAAGCTCGGTCCCCAGCCGGAGCCGACTCCGGGCATCCACAATCCGTGCTGGGTTCCCTCTCCCGGTCCGGCAGTGCTGGCTGATCCCGCCCAGTGGCCGAAACAGAAGAAGTACGTACAGGACCTGCTGAGGACTTTCAAGAACGATTCGCGCATCTATCTCTGGCACCTTTTCAATGAGCCTTCATGGGGCACCCGCAATGGAGAGGAGATCCTCCCGTTCATGAGGGAAGAGTTCAAGTGGGCCAGGCAGATTAATCCTTCGCAGCCGTTGAGCGCGCCGTTCGACAATATGAACAACCATCCCAGGATGCTATACCCCGTGCTCAGCTTCCTTGGGGAGAATGTGGATGTGATCACTTTCCACAGTTACAATGAGCCTGAAATGGTGAAGACCCAGTGCATCGACAAGTTCAAGCAATACGGCCGCCCGGTCATATGCACGGAATGGCTTGCAAGGCCGGCTGGTTCTACGGTTGAGGGAGTCCTTCCGCTCCTGAAGGAGAACAACGTCGGCGCCGTGAACTTCGGCCTCTTCAAGAATAAGATCCAGACCTATCTGAGCTGGTCGAGCAAGGCGGGCGACCCAGATCCCGAGCTCTGGCTCCACGACCTTCTCCTGGAGGACGGAACGCCCTACAACGAGGCCGAAATCGCCCTCATCCGCGAGCTCACAGCCAACAAAACCATGTCCCGGCAATAGCGGCAATTATTACATAGAATAAGATAACAATGAAGTCATTACTGCGAAAAAACACGGAACAGATTCTTTCAGAATTAGTTTCTGAATATGGCTTCAAAAAGAAAGGCTTTTACTATATCCGGGAATCTTCAGGGGAAGCGTTTGACACCCTTCATTTTCAGATCAATTCATATGGATCAAAAGGTCATCTATTCGTTGAGATTGATGCGGGGACAGGTCACACTACCATCAATAACATATTGTCAGTATTGTTTGGCTCTTCCCTTTACCGCGTTTCTCCTATTCTGGAAGTAAACAGCGGGAACTTATTACCAGAGAAGAAGTGGCTACAGTGGGATTTCTACACTGAGGCTGACAATGATTCTATCAAGAAAGCTATCAGGACTCACTTAGTTAAATACGTCTTCCCCTTTCATGAAAAACTGCATGATTATGATTATATGGTCAGTGCCTTGTACGACGCAACTATACCAAGTTCAAACAGACTGGCATATTATGCAGCAATTCTTTACTATAAGGGTAATAAGAACCTGGCTGTCTCTTTTCTTGAAACACGCCTGAATGCAAAAAAACGGGTGAATGAAAGTGACATCGCTTTTCTGTCTAACCTTAAAGATGCCCCTGAAGACTATCACGATTTATTCAAATAAACATAGCTGTTGCTTCCCAGACCGGGCGCGCCTCATGCGTCGCCGTCAGGGCAGCACTTCACTCCACCGGCTCGACGGCTAACTTCTCCCTTTTGGCCCGCTCCTAACGGAGCAGTCCAACGGTCGTCAAACACACGCCGTCGCGTAGACGCCGGCTCCGCTCGTGCAGCCGGGAACCTGACGTCTCCAAATCGGCTAACCCGGTCCGGGAAGCAGCCTCAAAAAGGGCAATGAGAATTACAGCTGGCGGATCTCGTCTTCGGTGAGATTCCAGTCCTTGGGGTTTGTGCGCAGGGATTCCTTGACCTCTTCCATCACTTCGGCAAGCACGTAGCCATGGACGGAGGTGTGCAAGAGTACACGTTTCCCCTCTGCGTTGTACCCCATGGGCTTGTCGTAAAAAACAGCAAAGCCGTTGGGATGCAGCGCTTCATATTCGCCGTCGGGTTTTACGCCGATGATTACAGGTAATTTGGTGTTACCAAAAGGCACCTTCATCACGGTGATGTCCTTGTAGGGTAATTCTTCCTTATTCTTGAAAATATAAGGCGCTCCGACGCCAAAGCGCCCGTTTTTCTCTGCAATCACCAGTTCTTTACCCCTGTAATCATTCGACCCCCAGCGCTTGGCCTCCTTCCAACCAATGGTGTTGGCCATAGGAGTAATCTCATCGTACTCACAAGGGAGCATCTCGTATGACAGGTAATTAGACTTATAATCAGGCGAATTCTGCGTAACGACAAAGCCCGTCTTTCCGCTGTTTTCCACGCGATAGAAGTCATACCACGTATTTACGTTTCCAACGCGCTGGGACTCCACCATGCCAGTAAGGAACACGTTTTCATACTGCTCGTATGAGCGGCCGAAAATGGGCTTTGTGTAATAGTTCAGAACCTTTGACTTGCCGGTTTTAGCATCCTTTGCTACGATGACCACCATGTTGTCGTCTTCGCCGGGGATTGGTTTGGAGGAAAAGTCCAGGCTACTCCACTGCCCATCATAAGGGACAAATGAATACTTGCCATCCTCCAGGACCGTCCGACCAATCATCCAGTGCATGTTACCGCCCTGGTCCCGGACACCGAATCCAATGGGAGACCCTGCGCCGTAGCCGGTATAGAACAAGATCTCGTCAAACTGGCAAGGCAACAGCTCGCGTCCTTTGTCCGTCGCCTCAATCAGTCCCCACTTGCCGTTTTTCTTAACCGCGCAGTTGTACGGGTCCAGGACCAGGAACTCGTCGTACATTCCGGGCTTGACCAGCCATTTGTGCGAAACATTGTTCCACACGCCTTCTTTGCCCTTTTCCTTCACAACCTGAAGGTTGCCCCAGCCTTTTTCCGGAACGGAGGAATGGTACTCCTTGTGCGTTGACTCGTAAATCTTGTCGAACCCCCAGGAAATCAGATCCCGGAGTCCTTCGATCATCAGGTTCCCCACCGCATAGCCAAGTTGCTCCGTAGCTTGCAGGATGGCCTGTCCTTCCGGCGTGTCACGGATGGGAGTAGGAGGCACATAGACTTCCACCTGCTGTTGAGGGTAGGTAACCCGGGCGTAATTGCCTCTTTCCTCGGCATCGGGGGCCTCTGCACGGCTTCCGCTTTGCTGCTGTGCCTGCGTTTCCGGAGCTGGCCGATAGAATTCGCACCAGTGCTGGTGGTCCCAGGGCCGGGCGCCGCGCATGGGAATGCGGCAGACGGCGCATACAGGCTCGCTCGGGGGCGGAACATTCATGTTGGCGTATCCTGCCATCTGATTCAGTTGCTCCAGGGCACTTTGGGCGAAAACTCCGGTGCAACCGAAAAGCAGGAATGCCGTTAAAATGGATATTAAGCGTCTCATTTCTCTAAACAGTTATACTTAAAGCGCCTGCCAACCAATGTCGGGGCGGTAGAAGAGATTGTCGCAGGTGATGCGGGAAATGGCGGCGCAGGCGGAGGCGGAGGCCTGGGCGAGGGTCTCGCCGCGGCCTGTCACCATCAGCACACGGCCTCCGGAGGTAAGGATCTTTCCGTCGGAAGATTTCGTGCCCATATGATAGACTCTAACTGAGTCGTCGCAACCCTCTACGCCAAGAGCATCCTCGGAGAGCCCTTCGATCACATGGCCTTTTTCATATGATCCAGGATAGCCCTTTGAGGCCATTACAAAGCCTATTACGGCATCATCGGACCAGGTGATGCGGGGCATATCGGTCCCGTCCACGATGGCAGACAACATCCTGTAGAAGTCAGACTCCAGACGGGGCAGAACCACTTCTGTCTCAGGATCTCCAAAACGGCAGTTGAACTCTATGACCTTGATTCCGGACGGAGTCTTCATCAAACCTCCGTAAAGCAGGCCCTTGAAAGGAGTCCCCTCTGCCACCATTGCTGCAGCTACAGGCTTCATTATATGCTCCAGCGCCCACTTTTCATCCTCTTCAGAGATGAAAGGCAAGGGGGAATATGCCCCCATACCGCCAGTGTTCGGACCCTTGTCGCCTTCATATGCCCTCTTATGATCCTGAGCCAAGGCCAGCGGGAACACCCGCTCTCCGTCCACCAGGCACATCATGCTGAACTCCGGACCAGTAAGGAAGTCTTCGATGACCACCTTGCCCTCGCCGAACATATCATCCAGCAGCATCGAGCGAAGGTCCGCCTCGGCCTCCTCAAGGGTCTGGGGGATGGTAACCCCTTTGCCGGCAGCAAGCCCATCATACTTGAGCACCTGCGGGAATGGCCTTTCGCGGACATATGCCAGGGCCTCGTCGAAATCCGAGAAGGTCTTGAACGAAGCGGTCGGGACATCGTATTTCGCCATGAGGTTCTTCGCAAAATCCTTGCTGGATTCGATCCTGGCGGCGGCTGCCGACGGGCCGAAAATCCGCATTCCGGCTTCCATGAAAGCATCAGCAATGCCTTCCGACAGAGGAACTTCCGGGCCAACCACGGTCATGTCCACATGATGCTCCTGGGCGAAAGCCAGCAGGCCCTGGATGTCGCTCGCCCCTATCGGGACACACTCCGCCTGGGAGGCGATGCCGGCATTGCCGGGAGCACACCAGATCTTGGTGACTTCGAGCGAACGGCTAAGGGCATCCACTATGGCATGCTCACGTCCGCCGCTGCCGACTACCAGCACCTTGGCTTCACGGATCCTTTCGATGTCGATTGTCTTGTCGGCCGCCTTGGGCGCCGGAACTACATATAAAACTCCCATGTCAAAAACTGTTTTGTGATTCTCTCAGAAGCTGTTTTGAGGTGTTTCCCGAACTATGGGAAGATTTCTAATGCCTGAAATGTCTTTCGTGGGTGAATACCATAGCAATTCCGCACTCATCGGCCTTCTTTACGGAGTCCTCGTCACGGACCGAACCGCCCGGCTGGACGATGGCCTTAATGCCGTACTTTGCCGCGAGGGTTACGCAGTCGTCAAAGGGGAAGAATCCGTCTGAAGCCAGGACGCAGCCTGCGCTTTCCATGTCGCCAAGTGTGGCCGCGGCTTCTTCCAGTGCGATGGCAGCGGAGCCCACACGGTTCATCTGGCCGGCACCTACGCCATAGACCATACCGCCGCGGGCAACCACTATCGCATTGGATTTCACATGCTTGACCACGCGCCATGCGAAGTCCAGGTCAGAAATCTGTTCCGCGGAGGGAGACGCTTTGGTTACGCACTGTCCCTCGCATACGGGAGTGGTCACGGCATCCTCATCCTGGACCAGGAGTCCCCCGTTCATGCTCACTATATGCTTGCGTGGCTTGTCGTCCTTGCGCATATCCACTTTCAGGATGCGGAGATTCTTCTTCGTACGGAGAAGTTCCAGCGCGTCGGGAGCGAATGAAGGAGCCATCACGATCTCCAGGAAGATCGGCTTCAGCAACTCTGCAGTCGCGAGGTCTATCTCCCTGTTCGCGGCTACTATGCCGCCGAAGATCGAAGTCTTGTCCCCTTCATATGTCTTCTTCCATGCATCGAGCACATCTACTCCGACCGCGCAGCCGCAGGGATTCATATGCTTGACACCGCAGCAGAACGGCTCGTCGAATTCACGGACGAGCTCCAGTGCAGCGTTTGCATCCTGTATATTGTTGTAGGACAGCTCTTTCCCGTTAAGCTGCTCTGCGCCTGCTATGGAGAACGGTTCTGCCTTGGCACTCTTGTAGAACTTTGCCTGCTGGTGGGGATTCTCGCCATAGCGGAGCTCCTGCTTCAGGTCATATTCCAGGAAAAGCTTCTCCGGAAGACCGGCCTGCGAACGCATATAAGTGGCAATGGCCATGTCATATTCCGCAGTGTGGGTATATGCCTTGGCAGACAGGGCAAGCCTGGTTTCGCGAGTGGTGTTTCCGGTCTTGCGGATTTCGTCGAGCACAGTGGCGTAATCGTCAGGATTGCAGACCACTGTCACGCTCTCCCAGTTCTTCGCGGAGCTGCGGAGCATTGACGGACCGCCGATGTCGATGTTCTCGACGGCATCTTCCATTGTGACTCCCTCCTTGGCGATGGTCTCCCTGAAAGGATAGAGGTTCACGCATACCATGTCGATGGTCTCTATCCCGTTGTCGGAAAGGGCCTGCATATGTGCGGGGATGTCCCTCCGGGCAAGCAAGGCGCCATGGATCTTGGGATGCAGGGTCTTGACGCGGCCGTCGCATATCTCCGGGAAACCCGTGACATCGCTGACGGCAGTCACCTTAATCCCGGCCTCCTGCAGCAGGCGCATGGTACCGCTCGTAGATATGATTTCCCAGCCCAGGGACTCAAGCTCCCGGGCGAAGCCGACAACGCCACGCTTGTCGCTGACACTTATCAATGCTCTCATTTTGAAGAATTTAAAATTGTCACACCTTCACCTTCGACTACACGGCCGATAACGGCTGCGGACTCGCCATGGGCGGCCAGGATGGATTTCGCAGTCTCGCAGTCCGACTCGTCCACGGCCAGCACCATTCCGATTCCCATATTGAAGACGTTGAACATCTCCCTGTGAGGTATTCCGCCCTCCTTCTCGAGGAAGGGGAAGACCGGAGGTACGGTCCAGGCGCCCTCGTAGATTTCGATGCCCTGTCCCTCGCGCAGGATCCTCGGGATGTTCTCGTCGAATCCGCCGCCGGTGATATGCGCGACTCCGTGCACGTCCATGTGACGGATAACGTCGAGCACCGGACGGACATATATCTTAGTAGGAGTCAGGACAACCAGGCCGAGAGGCTGGTCGCTCTGGAGTGCTTCATATGTCTTGTGCAGGTCGAGGCCTGCGTCGGAGATGATCTTGCGGACGAGGCTGAAGCCATTCGAGTGGATTCCGGTGGAGGAAATGCCCAGCAGGACGTCCCCGGTCTTGACCTTGGAACCATCGATCAGCTTCGACTTTTCTACCACTCCGGTAGTGAATCCGGCGATGTCATATTCCCCGTCGGCATACATTCCGGGCATCTCGGCAGTCTCTCCGCCTACCAGGGCGCAGCCGGCCTGACGGCAGCCTTCGGCCACTCCGGCGACAATGGCTTCCACTACCTCAGGACGGGTCTTGCCCTGGGCTACGTAGTCCAGAAAGAACAGAGGCTCAGCGCCTTGCGCCAGGACATCATTCACGCACATGGCCACTGCATCGATTCCAATGGTATCGTGCTTGTCCATGGCGAATGCCAATTTGAGTTTGGTTCCGACCCCGTCGGTACCGCTGACGAGCACAGGCTCGCGGTAACCCAGCGATGAGAGGTCGAACATACCTCCGAAAGAGCCAATGCCGCCCATGATTCCGGGACGGGCTGTCGAAGCGACGTGCTTCTTGATCCTCCTTACCACTTCATAACCGGCCTCCAGGGAGACTCCGGCTTTCTCATAATCCGATGCTGCCATATGTTTAATATCTGTTTTCTATATGATTATTTTCCTCTGAAATACCTTACTGCATTCTCGAACAGTCCCTGGTCCATTTCCTCGCTGATATTCTTGAACAGGTTATTCTCATATCTCTCCGAGTGTCCCATCTTTCCGAGGATGCGGCCGTCGGGACTGATAATGCCTTCGATTCCGTAATAGGAGCCGTTCGGATTCGCAGGGGAACGCATTGTAACCTGGTCGTTCTCGGGATCCACGTACTGGAATGCCACCTGTCCCCTGCTGAAGAGCTCTGCTGCCAGTGACTCGCTTACCACGAACTTGCCTTCTCCATGGCTGACCGGAATCGCGAACTGCTGTCCGATTTCCAGGGAGGACAGCCAGGGTGAATTGACTGAAGCGACCCTCATAGTCGCCATCTGGGACACGTGGCGGTTGATATCATTCCTGAAGAGTGTAGGCGACTGCTCTGTCACGCTGCCCGGGACTCCATATGGAAGGAGACCGGACTTGACGAGGGCCTGGAATCCGTTGCATATGCCCAGGATCAGGCCTCCGCGGTCCAGAAGACGGCGGATTTCGGCCGCGACTGTGGCATTGTTCAATATGCTGGCGATGAATTTTCCGCTGCCGTCCGGTTCGTCTCCAAGCGAGAAGCCGCCGCAGAGGGCGAGGATCTGGCACTCGGATATGGCTTTGGCCATCTCATCGATGGAACGCAGGATGTCTTCTCCGGTAAGGTTGCAGAAGACCAGGAACCTGGTACGCGCCCCTGCTTGCCTGAAGGCCTTTGCAGTGTCGTAGTCGCAGTTGGTCCCCGGGAATACAGGGAGAAGCACCAGAGGTTCTTCGACAGGTGTCCCCGGATATTTCAGGTCGGCCTTGCGGGCCTTGACGGGCTTGACTCCGATCGCCGCAGAAGGCAGGACTGACTTCATGTCCGGCTTGCTGACTATAGGATAAATCCTGGACCAGGGCTCTTCATTGGCCTGGAGCAGGGCTGAAAGCCCAAGGGAATGTCCGTTGATCCGGACTTTGTCGTCCTCGCCGTCGGTCACGCTTCCCAGAAGCACTGCTCCCGGGCATTCGAACTCACCGGTGGTCTCGATTACGATAGACCCCGGAGCAACGCAGAAGAGATCCTCCTCGGGGACTTTCACGTTAGCGCCGAAGCCGTTTCCGAAGGACATCTTGCATATGGCCTCCACTACTCCGCCGGCACCGCAGGCGAAGCCGGACACTATGTTTCCTGATGCGATTCCGTCCCTTATGCATGCCCACTGGGCCTTGAGGGCCTCCGTGTCGGGCATCCTGTTGGGAAGAGGAGTATGCTTGACCAGGTAAATCCTGTTCCCGTCCCATTTGAATTCCGGAGAAATGACCTTTGAGGCATTCACAGTGGTGATTCCGAAGGCCACGAGGGTCGGCGGAACATGCAGCCTGTCCTCGAAGGTCCCACTCATGGAGTCCTTACCTCCGATTGACGGAAGGCCAAGGGCTTCCTGCATCTTCAGGGCTCCGAGAAGAGCCGAAAGCGGCAGTCCCCACATATGCGGGTCTTCCGTCATGCGGCGGAAATATTCCTGATATGTGAAACGCATCCCGGAGAAGTCTCCTCCGGCGGCGACTACCTTAGCGCAGGCGCTTACCACCGAGTAGGCAGCTCCGTGATAGGGGCTCCATTCACTCAGCCAGGGATCGAAGCCATATGCCATAATGCTGGCGGTGTCGGTGTAGCCGTCCGCAGGAAGCTTCTGGACCGAAACCTGGGTCTCGGTGCTGCGGTAGATTCCGCCGTATGGCATCAGGACGGTAGAACGTCCGATAGTGGAGTCGAACATTTCCACGAGACCTTTCTGCGAGCATATGTCCGGGCGGCGGAGATGAGTGCGCACTTTTTCCGCAAAGTCCTTTCCTTCAGGCTCTTCCGAAGCGAACGGGTCTTTGTCTTCCACGCTGCTGATCACCGCTGAGGAGAAATGCCTTGCGCCGGCGCTGTCGATGAATTCCCTCTTGAGGTCGGCTACGAGTTCTCCGTGGTTGTACATCCTCATGCGGGCGGTGTCGGTGACTACGGCCACGTGGGTTACTTCCACATTTTCCTGGTGGCAGAATCCCCTGAAGGCCTCTTCATCCTCAGGAGCGACGACAACCGCCATCCTCTCCTGGGACTCGCTGATAGCCAGCTCGGTAGAATTGAGTCCGCTGTATTTGACAGGCACCCTGTCCAGCCATATGTCCAGTCCGTCGGCCAGCTCGCCTATGGCAACGCTGACTCCTCCGGCGCCGAAATCATTAGACTTCTTGATAAGGGAGGTCACTTCGGGACGCCTGAAAAGCCTCTGTAGCTTCCTCTCCTGGGTGGCATCTCCCTTCTGGACCTCGCTTCCGCAATTCTCCAGGGAGGTCTCGTCATGCTCTTTAGAGGAGCCGGTGGCACCTCCGATACCGTCGCGGCCCGTGCGGCCTCCGAGAAGGAGGATCACGTCTCCGGGCGCGGGCCTCTCACGACGTACGTTAGAGGCTTTTACGGCACCGACCACGGCTCCGATCTCCATCCTCTTGGCAGTGTAGCCCGGATGGATTATTTCGTGTACATATGTAGTGGCAAGTCCTATCTGGTTCCCGTAGCTGGAATAACCCTGGGCGGCCTTACGGGATATGACTTTCTGCGGGAGCTTTCCGGGGATGGTCTCGGCGACGCTCTTCCATATGTCTCCGGCTCCGGTGATGCGCATGGCCTGATAGACATATGCACGGCCTGAAAGCGGGTCCCTGATGGCTCC
>JAEEGL010609353.1_pt1 | contig 11028 bp, 14 predicted proteins | sample 9134231 | NCBI WGS metagenome assembly JAEEGL01 (sample SAMN16246548, study PRJNA631951) | gut metagenome | biome: gut microbiome; feature: rumen; material: fiber-attached | host: Bos | place: Iran: Karaj | collected 2018-10
CTTATTTCCAGATATTGTTAAGGCTTTTTTTGAAAACTCAATCATGGCCAAGGCAGTAGAAAAGGAAATTATTGCTTACGATCTGGTGAACATCAGGGATTTTGCGACTGATAAACACCATACCTGTGATGACGGAACGTACGGAGGTGGAGCTGGCCAGTTAATGATGCCAGAGCCCCTTGGAAAAGCACTTGATAGTGTAAATGCCCGCAAGAAGTTTGTTATTTATGTTACACCGAGCGGAAAACAGCTTACACAGAAGGTTGCTGAAGAACTTAGTCACAAAGACGAGCTTGTTTTTATCTGCGGAAGATACGAAGGTATTGACCAGAGGATAATTGATTCTTATGTTGACGCTGAAATCTCTATCGGGGATTATGTAATGTCTTCCGGTGAAGTTGCAGCAACAGTGGTGATTGATACAGTTTACAGACTTGTAGACGGTGTTATTTCACACGAATCACTTGAAGAAGAGTCTTATTGTGACGGACTTTTGGAGTACCCCCAGTATACTCATCCAGAAGAATGGAAGGGTATGAAAGTACCGCCGGTTTTACTGAGCGGAAACCATGAGGAAATCCGAAAGTGGCGGCTTAGAAAAAGATTGATGAAAACTATGGCAAACAGACCTGATTTAATTAGTTCTGCCCGCCTGAAAGGTCAACTGTCTGAAGAAGCCGAAAAGATGATTGAGGAAATAACAGAGACTGTCTTTTTGAAGACGCAGAAAAAAAAGAAGCGTTCTAAAAAGAGTAACGGTTAGGAGAATTGTCATGGATTTGATTAAAACTATTGAAGAAACCCAGAGACGTCCTGGTGCTCAGGATTTTAATATTGGTGATACAGTAAAAGTTTACTTCAAAATTATTGAAGGTAAAACAGAACGTATCCAGGTTTATGAAGGTATTGTAATCTGTAAAAAGAATGAAGGAGCTCGCCAGACATTTACTGTTCGCAAGATTTCTTACGGCGTAGGTGTTGAACGTGTATTCCCTTATAACAGCCCTCGTATTGTAAAGGTTGACGTTGTTCGTCCTGGTAAAGTACGCCGCGCTAAGCTTTACTACTTACGCGATAAGATCGGTAAGGATGCTAAAGTTAAGACACGTGTTGGTGGAAAAGTTAAGGCTGAAATGGAAGCTCGTAACGCACGTGCAGCAGCCGCAGCTAAGGCTAAGGAAGAAGCAGCACTCGCAGCAGCAGCCGCAGCTGAAAATCAGAACGCTTCAAACTAAAATAAAACTTTTTAATTAGAATTTTGTAAAAATCGGACAGCAAATCTTTTGCTATCCGATTTTTTTTTGTACAATTTATCTGTGAACGCTAACGGTATTATAGTCCGCACAAATCAATTACTCACAAACGGAATAAAATCTCAGTTTTTAAAAAATGGAAGCCAGGTTTTAGTTCGTGTTCTCAGTCAACTTCCGAATGGAAAATACGAAGGTTCTGTAGCCGGCGTAAGAATAAATTTTTCTTCAAATAAACCCCTGCTTCCTGGCTCTTCTTTTACTGCAAATGTCCTTGCAAAAAATGGTGTAATACAATTGGTTCCTAAGCAGACTGGCTCAATCCAGCCACAGAATCAGCAGAATCCTCTCCAGAATCAATTTCAATTACAGAATAACATCCTGCAAAATCAAAATCTTACTTCTTTATTAAACTCCCTGGGCTTACCAGCTGATTCTCTTTCTGTAAATCTTCTTCAGCAGATGCAGCAGCTTGAAATGAAGTTTGACCTTTCTCTTCTGGGAAAAATCCGTAATCTTGCCCTGCGAATTAAAGGAAAAGAAAAACTTGCTTCCCAATTGCTTATGATTCTTGCAGAAAAAGGCCTTGAAGCCGATAAAGAAAGCCTTGAAAAATTGCTCAATGAACTTTTTGGTGATTTTGAAGAGGAAGAAAATCAAAGTGACAATCAAAATGCTCAAAAGAACATGATGTCACAGCAGGAAAAGAATAATCAAAAAGATAAAAAAAATGATTATGAGCTTTTAAATGACTTTAATTCAAAAAAAGGAAAGTGGTATTTTCTTCCATTTGAAATAATTAATCTGTCGCAGCTTGCAAATCAAAATCAAAGTCTAAATCTAAATCAAAATTCTACACAAAATAAAACTCAGCTTCTTGGAAAAGGTGTAATCAAACTTCTATATAATTCTGATAATACAAATCTTTTAATGACTAATCTTTTCTGTGCCTGTAACAATAAAAATTATCTTTTTAATCTGTTCTTTGAATCAAACAAATGTACTTCGATTGCCGTAAATATCAGTCCGTCAGATGAAAGTGAAATAGAAAAACTCCTTGGTTCGCTGAAACAATCTTTTTCTGCAAAAAATGTGAATCTTAATGTATTCTGGGCAGATAAAGAAAAACTGGAAGGTTCAGCCTGCGGTTTTGAATCAATTTTTTCTGTTGAGGGGGAAGCTTGATGTCTGCTGAAAAAGAAAAAAAAGCTCTTGCATTAAAATATCCGGATGGAGTAGAAGCCCCTTTTATAACTGCCAAGGGGGCAGGTTATCTGGCCGAAAAAATCCTTGAAGCCGCCAGAGAAAACAAAATTCCCGTTAAAGAAGACCAGAATATAATAAATCTGCTGGACAGTCAGGAGCCTGGAAGTATGATTCCCGAAAATGCCTGGGAAGCTGTTGCAATCTTATTTGCCTTTATAATGAAGGATTCGGAGAAAAAATGAATACCAAAACAAAAGGCGATGCAGGTGAAGATAGGGCAGCTTTATATCTTGAAGAGAAAGGATTTAAAATAATTGCTCGAAAATGGCGGACAAGAAGCGGAGAAATTGATATAATAGCAGAAAAGGATGATTATCTTGTGTTTTTTGAAGTAAAAACCTTACCAAAGGGCACAAATGACATGCTTTTAAGAGAATTAAATCAAGAGAAACAGCAAAGAATTTTAAAAACGTCTAAACGTTTTCTGTTAAATCATCGACAATATAATGACAGTTATATTCGTTTTGATGTAATTGTCATTGATATGCCTGGATATCCTCCGGTTTATCATATTGAAAATGCTTTTATGGAATAATGGGATGGGGTCTTTATGGTTTCTAGTGTTAGTTCTTCAACAACATTAGTTCTTGAAAAAACGGAAGAACAACAATTGTCTCCGCGTATTTTAGAATTAAGGAAAAAAATATATAATGAGGATTATATCAACAATGCTATCCAGCGGATTGCACAGGTAATCAGTAATAAACTTGTTGAAAATCCTGAAGAATTGAAGCTAAGGGATGTTTAATTAAGCTTCAGGAGTGAATAAAATGGACAGAAATCGTCGGAATAAAAAATATTCAAACTGGAATAACCAGAAAAATAATAATAATCAGCAGAATACAAAAAATCAGGAACAGAAAAAAAATCTGACCTTTACCCGTACATTTTATGAAGACGAAAAAGCCCGTAAAGAAAAACAGAGAGTTATTCAGGAAATAAAAGCAAGAGAAATAATTTGTCCTAAATGTGGTCAGGTTATTTTGGATGTTGCAAGTGCAATGGCAGACAAGACTACAGGAGCTCCAGTTCATTTTGAGTGCGTACTTGCAGAAATAGAAAAAAATGAAAGTATAGGTCAGAACGAAAAAATTGCTTATATTGGGCAGGGACGTTTTGGCATCCTTTATTATGAAAATATCCGTGATCAAAAGCATTTCCAGATTAAAAAAATCATCGAATGGGAAGATAAAGAACGTAATTCTGAATGGCGTGATGAATTAAGTTCCGTTTACAGCAAAATAGATTAAATTCCACATTTACGTTATCATATCCTGGTTATGGATACTTCTCTTTTAGAAATAACTCTTCTTTGTAAGATTGTTGATAATTTTGGTGATATTGGAGTTGTCTGGCGACTTTGCAGACAGATTAAAAAAATCAGACCTGATTATACCGTCAATCTTATCACAGATAATCTTGAAGTTTTTAATAAAATCAATGATTCCGTAAAAATTAAAATTCCTTATCAGACTGTAGAAGATATTAATGTTTATGATTGGAATGATTATGATTATTGTTACAATTGTTTCAGACAAAATGATGGTGAAAAACTTTCGATAATCTTAGAATGTTTTCAATGTGGCCGTCCAGATTGGATGGAAAAAATCCTTTTTGACGACAAATTAAATCGCACAGTAAATATTGTAATGATTGATTATCTTACCGCAGAAGATTACGCAGAAACTTTTCATTGTTTAAAATCCCTTACTCGAAGTGCAAAAGTACAGAAGGTTAATTTTATGCCTGGCTTTACTTCCAAAACAGGCGGATTGATTATAGATGATGAATGGAAAAATCTGCCTGAATACAATAAAAAAGGTCCTGCTTTTGTATTTACCTATGAACGAAATTGGAAGGGGCTTGCTTTGGCACTTGAAGAATGGTGTAAAAAATCTCCAGAAAAAAAAGTTCTGCTTGCCCGGGGCAGGGGCTTTGATTCTTTTAAGAAAGCCTGGCTGGAAAGGTGCGAAGAATCATACGAAAAGCTTGTGGAATTGCCTTATCTTAATCAGAATGATTGGGATGAAACTATAAAAAAAGGTTCTGTCCTTTTTATAAGAGGAGAAGAAAGCATGAGTCGCGCCTGTCTTTCGGGGATTCCTTTTGTCTGGCATGCTTATCCCCAGAGCGATGAATATCAGCTGGTGAAGGTAAATGCTCTTCTTGGAAGAATGAAAGATTATTTCCCCTCTGATTTGTTTAAAATTATAAAACGAGTCTGGCTGGATTTTAATTCTCCTGAAAATCAAGTTAGTTCTATGGAATTAAAGCAGGCAACTTTAGATTTTCTTAATAATCTTAATGCTTTGCAGAAAGGTTTTTCGGATTTTGCCATCAGTCTTCAAAAAAATGGTGACTTAGTCTCTAACCTGATGACTTTTATTGAGAAAAATATTATAATAAATCCTAATATACTTTGAATTTATTTTTTTTAGAGGTTTTATATTATGTTAATGACATCACAGTTAAAAGTTGGAACAGCATTTATTTATGAAGGAAATGCTCTTATCGTACAGAAAATGTTAGGTCAGCGCTCTGGTCGCGCAGGAATGGTAACAAGCTTCCGCGTAAAGAATCTTGTAACAGGTTCAACAATGGATCTTGGTATTGATGCTGGTGAAAAGTTTGATGAAGTAGACCTTGAACCACACGTAACAAAGCTTTCTTACATTGACGGCGACACATTTGTATTCATGGATCAGGATACTTACGAACAGTTTGAACTTGGAAAAGATGATTTGGGCGACTATGCTGGATATATCACTCCTGATGATGACCTTGAAATTAACCTTACATTCTACGAAGGAAAACCAGTAGGTATTGACCTTCCTGTACGCGTTACAAGAACAGTAACTTACTGTGAACCAGGTGTAAAAGGTGATACATCTGGAAAATCTTTGAAACCAGCTACACTTGATACAGGAATCGAAGTTCGCGTTCCATTGTTCATCAATACAGATGACAAAATCGTAATCGATACACGTGACGGTTCATTCCTCGAAAGAGCTAAAAACTAATTTATCTGGTCCGGTATGATTACAATTATTTTAGGTGTATTATTCATTGCTTTTGCAGTTTTTGCAGTTATCCCGGCAGGTCCTTTAGCATGGGGCGCAGACGTAATTTCTTTTTTGAAAGGATGCGCTCCAGTTCTTGCGATTTTCATGGGATTTATATGCTTTTTTGTTGGTGCTGCTGATATAAAAGATAAAAAAGAAGCAAAAGAAGAAGAAGCCGACGAAGAAAATGCCTCGGGCTCGTATTGACCAGAATCCTAAAAATTGGTAATATAATTTACCCCGTGAAAGGATTTTGGACTGCTCATCTAAAATCTTTTAGTGATAATAAGTCAGATGCAGAGACTTTGACTCACAAATAACTTTTAATATTTTTTTGATAGAAAGGTATATCATGGAAACTATTTTCGTAAAAGAATACGAACAGCCTCGTAAGTGGTATGTAATTGATGCAGCTGGAAAACCTATGGGTCGTGTTGCAGCAAAAGCAGCAGCTGTTGTTCGTGGTAAAAACAAGGTTACATTTGCAAAGAACCAGAATATGGGTGATTACGTAGTAATTATTAATGCAGACAAAGTTGCTTTGACTGGTGGTAAAGAAACAAAGAAGATTTATTATCATCATACAGGTTTTGTTGGCGGACTTCGTGCTCAGACTTATGAAAAATTGATTGAAAAACATCCTACAGATCCTTTGAAAAAAGCTGTTGCCGGAATGCTTCCACACGGACGTTTAGGACGTGCGTTGCTTGATAATGTTAAGATTTATGTTGGTTCAGAGCATCCACATGCTGGACAGAACCCTCAGCCACTTGAAGTATAAGGTTAGGAGTGTAGAGTAATGGTTAAAAATATTGCTATTGGAACAGGTAGAAGAAAGACTGCTGTTGCTCGCGTTTTTGTTCGCGATGGTTCTGGAAAAATTGTAGTTAATGGTAAAGATGTAAAGGATTATTTCGACACTGATTCACAGGTTCAGCTTGTTCGTCAGCCTTTATTAGTTACTTCAATGGATAATAAATATGATATTCTTATCAATGTACAGGGTGGTGGTTTGAATGGTCAGGCTGCTGCTTGCTTGCATGGTATTTCACGTGCTCTTGTTCAGATTGATCAGGATTCAAGAACTTCATTGAAGGCAAATGGATATCTTACTCGAGATTCACGTATGGTTGAACGTAAGAAGTACGGTCAGCGCGGTGCTCGTAGAAGATTCCAGTTCTCTAAACGTTAGTTTTTACTTCCGTTTTACAAAAGACAGTCAGTTTCTGGCTGTCTTTTTTTTTATCTCTTAAGTTTTTTTTGAATTGTCGCAGCAGGCATAATCATTGTATATTTAATATATGACTATAAAATCCATTAAAGAAACCTTTTATGACGGAATGTTTAAAATTCAGGCAATTGAAAATGAGGAAGAGCTTGCTTTTTTTGTGCGTGATGAGTATCTGCCAGAAATAAATATTTATGATATTCTTCCCGGTTCTGCTTTTGATGAAGTTCTGTCTGGTCAACTGATGGATGCCGGTCTTTCTTGTGCAGCAGAATTAAAGGCTGTTGAATATCTTTCCCGTGCTGAACAGAGCCGTTCCGGTTTATTACGCAAGCTTCTTCAGAAAAAATACGAAAAAAAGTATATTGATGCTGCCCTGGATTTTCTAGAGCAAAAAAATTATCTTTCTGACAGCCGTTTTTCCCGAGCATGGCTCAACAACCGCAAAATCAATCATTACGAAGGACCTGCAAAACTCTGTGCAGAGCTTCAGTCTCGCGGAATAGACAAAGCAACTGCCGAATCTGCCGTAAATGACTTTTTTACCGAAAATGACGAATACGAAATCTGTCGTAAAGCCCTGGAAAAACAAATCTCAAAAGGCAAAAAAGACGAAAAACTAATCTCCTCCCTCCTCCAATCAGGCTTTTCGTATAAGTTGATCAGGGAAGTTATGTCGGCAAATGAAAATTGAAAAAATAGTTAAAAAAATGTATGAACCAGTAATAAGAAAAACAGCGCGAATGGAGCGGATTTAAAAAGTCAATTACGAGGACACAAAAACTACAGAAGCGCTTGCGCACAAATACGATGGTCCGAAGGACACCGCAGTACCGTGACTTTTTAAGGACGCGCAATGGAAGCTGTTTTTCTTATTGATGTATGTATTCCTTTTTTTATTATTTTTTGATAATCTATGTATATGTTAGAAGAATTAAAAATACCAATCGAAGAGTTGCGTGAAGAAATTATGAATGTTTGGGGGCGTCTTTGACTCCGCTTCCATTGACAAATCAATCGAAGAAAAAAACAAACTGACAGAAGCCCCTGGCTTTTGGGATGACCATGAAGCTGCTGAAAAGGTCATGGCTCAAATCAGAAGATTAAAAAGCAGGGTAGAGCCTTGGCGTAAAATCATTGCAGATTTAGACGATATAGATGCAATGTATGAACTTGCTGCTGAGTCAGGAGATCCGGCAGATGAAGATGAAGTTCGTCAGATGTATGAAGCCGCCAAAAGTAATTTTGAAAAACTGAATATACTCAATCTTCTTTCTGGTGAAGTTGACCAGAACGATGCCTTTTTGACAATTCATGCTGGGGCTGGTGGAACAGAAGCCTGTGACTGGGCCTTTATGCTTAGCCGTATGTATTTGCGCTGGGCTGAACGACATGGTTATAAAACCGAAGTTATGGATGAACTTGAGGCTGAAGGTGGAATTAAATCAATCACTATTCAGGTTTCTGGTGAGTTCGTTTATGGCTACTTAAAAGGAGAAGGCGGAATCCATAGACTTGTAAGAATCAGTCCTTTTGATGCAAATGCCAGACGTCATACTTCTTTTGCTTCTGTTTATGTTTATCCTGTTCTGGATGATGCAATTGAAGTTGAAATTAAACCTGAAGATTTAAGAGTTGATACTTACAGGGCTGGTGGAAAGGGCGGTCAGCACGTTAATAAAACTGACTCTGCCGTTCGCTTTACTCATATTCCAACCGGTATTGTTGTTGCTTGTCAGACAGAACGAAGCCAGATTTTTAACAGACAGGCTTGTATGAGCATGTTAAAAGCCCGGCTTTATGAATATTATCGTGAACAAAAGGAAAAGGAAAACTCTAAGTTTGCCGCAGAAAAGAAAGATATTTCTTTTGGAAGTCAGATTCGTTCTTATGTTTTCTGTCCTTACACAATGGTTAAAGACCATAGAACTAAGTATTCCGTTGGAAACATTCAGGCTGTAATGGACGGTGAACTTGACGATTTTATGAATGCATATCTTGTGGCTAAATGGAAAGGTCTTCCTATGGATGGTTCTGCCGATGATGAAGAAGTATAGCTTTTTAAGAAAAAAGCTTTTTTCTGCATTATTATTTTTTTTCCTCATAGACAGTTTATTTTTTGCTGCCGAGAAATCCAATAGTACATGGGTTCTTGCAGCAGAAAAGTTTACCTATACAAATAAAACTGTAGATTCTGTTTATGATGGAATCGCCAGCCTTCTGCCAACAAGAATTCTTGGAAGTACAGGAAATTCCTTGTTCAGAACGGTTTTTGTTGACGAATCTTATGAACGTAATATTTATTCCTTGAAAAATGAAAGAAGTTCTCTCTTTTTACAGCTGGCAGGAGAAATAAAAAAGAGGGATGCACTTGTACTTTCAAATTATGATAAGCACAAACTTAAAACTGAATTAAAAAAACAGAATGATAATATAGAATCTATCAAAAAAAAACTTGATGAAAACATTGCAAAACAAAAAGAAGAGGATGAACTTTTTGAAAGGTTTCTTGAATCAGGAAATGAAATAAACGAAAAAAGGCCTCAGAGTGAACTTGAAAAATATGCAAACTTTTTCAAAAACTTTATTTATGAAAATCAGGATGAAGCTTTAATAGAGCAGATTTCCTTTTATAAAAATGACCTTTCTTCTTTGTATACACCTGGAAAAGAAGCCGCAGCTGAAGGTTATAAAGGAAATACTTTTGAAAAAGAAATTCTTAATGCAAAAATAAACGGACTTATTTCTGGTGAAATTACAGTTTATGAAGAATATATTTATGTTGCGGTTTCTCTCTATATTTATCCGGGCGCAAAATGCGTAAGCACAGTTTCGGAAGTTGGAACCATAGATGAACTTGATTTTATAGCAGAAAGTCTTGGCCAGCAGTTGATTCCTTCTTTGACTAATTCCATGCCTATTTCGCTAAAAGTAAAAATCAATCCGCCGGAAGCCCTACCTTCTGTTCAAATGTATATTGACGGTAATCTTATTCAGAATATAAATAATGAAGTCAATCTGGATTCGGGAGTTCATTTTATTCAATTTTCTGCAACAAATTATAAATCCGCAGGAACTTCATACTTTTTTGCAGGAAACAAAAAATACCAGGTTGAAGTGAATCTTAAGGAAGTAGTGCAGGGAGAAATGTTTGTTACTGATTCTTCTCCTGAAACGAAAAATAATTTTATTTCTAAAATAGGAAGTTTTTTTGAGCCTTCTGTAGAAAATTTAAACGGCTCCTTTTATATAAATGGTGTTCTTACTGATAAATATGAAGATAAATCAAAAATCCAGATAAATGGAGATTTGATTTTGGGGCAGTTTGTTTCAGAAAATGGTGAGACAAGTTTTTATTATATTCCTCCTGAACAATCGCTTCCAAATCAACTTTTATATGTAAAAGCTCAAGCCTTTAATCGCAATGATTATATAGAAAAGCACAGAAGAAGGATGTACACTGCTTATAGTGGCCTTGTAGTTTCTTTGATTCCTTATTTTGTTACAAAAGGACAATATCAGAATAATCTTGCGGCAAAAGAAGAAGAAAAAGCCTTTATCTGGAATATAGCAAATAAAGTTTCTGCGGGGATTTCAATTGGCTGTGGAATCTGGCTGACTTATGAACTTGTACGCTATTTTATGGCGGCTGATAGTGTTATTCCGCAAAAAACTGAAGTTATTGGTACTTATGTTCCACCGGTAATAAATGATTTGCCTGTAAATGAAAAAAAAGTATCTGAAAATGAAGAGGAGAATATAAATGAAGAAAACGTTCGGTGAAAAAATAAAAGCATTGTTTTCAAAAAAGTCGTCTGTTACTGAGCAGTTTTACGAAGAGCTTACAGACCTGCTTGTTGAAGGGGACGTGGGCGCAAAGGCTGCCTTTGAAATTGTAGATGAACTTGAAGAAATCTGTTCAAAAAATAAAATTAAAGAAGAAAATCAGATAATAGAAGAATTAAAAAAAATACTGCTTTCCTATGTTCAGCAGATAGATTTAAAGCCGGAGCCGGAACATCAGAATGTTTGGATGGTTTTAGGCGTTAATGGTGTGGGAAAAACTACTTCTGTAGCAAAGCTGGCAAAATGGTTTATGAATCATGGTACGGATAATGTTGTTCTTGCCAGTGCAGATACTTTCAGAGCGGCTGCAATTGAACAGCTGGCAATGCATGGTGAAAAAATCGGCGTTCGTGTTGTAAGCCATCAGCATGGTTCA
>JAEEGL012929546.1_pt1 | contig 11028 bp, 9 predicted proteins | sample 9134231 | NCBI WGS metagenome assembly JAEEGL01 (sample SAMN16246548, study PRJNA631951) | gut metagenome | biome: gut microbiome; feature: rumen; material: fiber-attached | host: Bos | place: Iran: Karaj | collected 2018-10
CATAGCCTGGAATGCGGATGGCATCAGGGCAACGTTCTCCTGTGAAGCCGCGATAGGCGGTGAAATCAACCCCAAACAGAATAATGATGGCGAGGATGTTCAAGGCGAATGTAACTTGCGAAACACCGAAGGTTGGTCTGGCAGGATGTGTCGCGATGCGGATGATGATTTGGAGTGCGCGTTTGAAGGACGGTGCCCTAAAGAAAATCCATGCCGTGTTGACGATGACGAAGGTTACTGCGCATCGTAGAATGTTGATAATTTGTGAATTGGATTCATTCTTCTTGCCAAAGATTAAAACATGGGCGAGATTGAAGATCCCATGGATGGCTCCCCAGAAGATGAACGTCCAGTTGGCACCATGCCATAGGCCGCTTAGGAGGAAGACAACGAGCTGGTTGCGGATCCACTTCGGTTGGGAGACGCGATTGCCGCCCAATGGAATGTAGAGATAGTCACGAAACCAGGAGGTGAGGGAGATATGCCATCGTTTCCAGAAGTCTGGTATCGATGTTGCAAAGTATGGAAAATTGAAATTGTTGCGAAGGTCGATGCCGAAGAATTTTGCGGAACCTCGGGCGATATCTGAATAGCCTGAGAAGTCTGCGTATATTTGAATTGAAAAAAAAATGGAAGCGACGAGAAGTGTGCCACCGGTGGCGGTTTTAGGTGAGGCATAAGCACGGGTAATGTAGGAGGCAAGTCTATCTGCAACAACCATTTTTTGAAAGAGCCCCCAGATAATGAGCTGTATTCCTTCTGAAATCTGCTGTACGGCTGGGCGTTTTGCTTCCTTGATTTGCGGAAGAAGTTCATCGGCACGTCCAATGGGGCCGGCTGCAATCTGCGGGAAGAAGGCCGTGAAAAGCGCGAAGCGTGGCAAGTCGTTTTCCTGCTGGATCTTGCCTCGCGAGACATCGATGACGTAACCGAGTGATTGGAAAGTAAAGAATGATATGCCGACGGGCAGGAGGATGTTCAGATGCGGGATGAGATAGTGGAGGTGAAGACTTTCAAAAAGTAACCGGAAGGAATCATTAAAGAAGTTTAGATATTTGAAGACAGCGAGTTCAAGAAGTGAGATGATGACGGCTAGTGCCGTTTTTCTGAATTTTGCGCAGAAAAAGCAGATGAGTGTCTGGGCTAGCAGAAGGAATGTGAAACGCCAGTCGAAGGCTGCGTAGAAGACGTAGCTTGCCGCCAGCAGAAACCATCCTCTGTATTTCTGGGGCAGGCCTGAATAGGCCAACGAGCAGAAAATCAGGAAGAAGAAATAGTTTATTTCAGTGAACAGCACGGTGGAAGGTGCGCGTTGAGAACAGGTTGAGAAGCTTTATGACTGCGAGCGGAAAGATGATCGCGGAAGGAATGGCCAGAATCAGAAACAACGGGAAAAGCTCGGAAGGATTTGGCAATGATGCAAAGAATCTGGCAAGAATTTGGATGGCAATCATTTGGTAGAGATAGATGCCGAAACAGTTTCTGGAGATGTGTTCGACAAATGTGTGGCAAGGACGGAGGAATGGGGTACAAATCCATGATAGAGCGAGCATGAAAGGTAGTGCGAGACAACCGCTTATGGGATAAAAGAGACCTGGATGGAAGGCGGAGAGATATAGGAAGTAGATGGCCGCCGCATAGATGGGAAGGCGTGGAATACGACTCAGGATGTCGATGTTTTCCGCTGTTATTATGCCTAGAAGGAGAAAGATGAAGTGGCGTGAGAAAAGATGGAGGGCGAACAGGTTGGTGGGGATGGGACGAAAGGACAATCCTATAGCCACGAGTAGGCTGAGGACGATGAAGGGATTGTAGAATTGTGAGAAGAAGGGGGCGATCAGATAGAATTCAAAGAGGACATAGATGAACCAGAGAAAAATGACATAGGATGCTGTCGGACGGTAGAATAACTTCAAAGCGGTGTGCACTGCTTTTTCGGAAAAATGATGTTGGGCAAGCGGGATGAGCGAAAGCAGAATGCCCAATATGACGAACGGGAGGGCGAATTTCCGAAATTTATCACCAATGAGATGAAAGTAAACAGAAAAATTTTTCATTGGCTTTCTTGTATAATGCATAAGAAAGCCTGAAATGAAGAAAAATACACCCATGTGGAAAGAGTAAATCCAGTTTTTCATAGCGTCATACCATGGCGGTGCGAAACTTGCACTGCAATGGCCGATGATGACAAACAGCAACGCGACAAATATCCAGATATCGACCAGAAACAGTCTTCTTTTAGCAGGACGGCTGGTCATTGTTAAGCTGATAGAAGCCCTTGGGGGCGTTTTCGCACCAGATGTTCCAGAAGGCGAGCAGGCAGAATGCAAGAGTGGCAAGGGGGCCCCACTTGCTGCCGATGATAGGGATACTGTTATTGTTGATGGCAATGACAAGAAAAGCGCTGGCAATGGCGATTGCGTAGGGGGATTCGAAGATAATTTGGGAGAGGAGGGATTTCAGTAGGCGTTTGAAGAGAACAATCCAGAATAACATGCCGAGTAGACCTGTGTTGATGAGGATGGAGAGGTATCCGTTGTGTGCAGACAGAGCGTACATGAATCCGAAGAACTTGCCTGCGCGTTCACCGACGGCGAAGCCCCATCCGCGGAAAGGCCTCTTTAACCATATCTCGATGTAGCCTGTCCATAGGTACAGTCGTCCAGAAAAATGTGTAATGCCTGCATAGGATTTATGTGGAAAGAGAATTTTGAATATAATTCGTTTGCCGAAATAATAAGTTGTGAATATGGCAATTAATGAGATGAGGCAGAAGGAAAGGCGGAAATGATTATGTTTGAAGCTATAGATAAAAATCAAAGCGCAAAGGAATGAGACATTGCTGGCTGAGCTTGTCCCGATGAGAAGGAAGAAGATTCCGCTATATAGATAAAGAGCTATTTCTTTATGCGGGAATAGCTTACTTCGATAGGCGGAGAGGGATAGACAAATAATAACAGCCGCTGATACAGAATAAGTGTTTGTGTGAAGAGATCCTAATCGTACATTCCCTAAAAACATGAAGATCGTTAATGCCAAGATGTAATTGAGTAATCCCTTGAAAGCACTTTTTGCTGTACGGAATTGTATGAAGATGGTGTAGATATAGGTCGAGAGGATAAGCATGGTTCCTGCACGATAAATTATGTATAGATAACTGCTTCCGCGAACTCTCCAAAAAATGGTAATGAATGCGAATAAATAGTAAGAGAACCAGCATTTAACGCTCCCATGCCAGATGCGCTTCCATGGGATGAGAAAACGGTTTTGGTAGAGCCACCATGCACAGTAGGCGATGACTAAGACGTCGAAGATGGCGAGTTTGTCAATCGCTGTATAATTACTGACATCTTCACGGTAGCGACGGAGGAAAATGGTGTTGCGTAGAATCGGTATCAAGATGGGAATGAGCATCTTGATACTAGGACCATCGCTAGGATTAAGGAGACTTTTTAAATGCACGATCGGAAGGTGCTTGTTTTATATGGAATGACTAGTCAGCGGAGATGCTCACGGATGCGGAGGATTGTAGCGAAAAAGAACCATAGGCAGCGTGAGCGGCTACAGAAGGCAAAAAGGGAATTGACTCTGTTTTGGGGGAAGAGGACGGAGTACTTGAGAACTTCCTGACGGGAGGTCTCGTAACGCCCGTCCAAAAGCATTGAGTAGGCCATGCCGCGTGCAATACGTGCCTTGACACGCGCAAAACTGCCCTGCATATCCTCCGGTAGACGCTGGACAATTCGTTGGGACCAGATGTCGGTGGGAACAGCGGAAGCCCAACGTTTCCTCGCTTTCGCAAGCCAGCCGTGCTTTTTCGTGATCAGGCCGCCATCGCTGGTGAAGAGAATCTCTGGAATAAAACCCCATGGGCCATAAGTCGCAATCAGTGCCCAAAATTCAAGATCTTCGCAGACTCTGAAATCCTCCCTCTGGCCACCTGTCGCTTTAGCGACAGAGGTGCGAATGAGTGCGGAGCCTGTACAGACATGGGTATATTTCGCCCAAAAATCATAGAAGTCATCCAATTGGACAGGCTGTTGGACAGGCGGATGATGCGGCACAACGGATTCCTTGCCGTTGAACGTCTTATGGCGTTGCATGACACTAACGGCGACGGCTTCCGGATGGGTTTGAAGGAACTTCGTCGTTTCATTGAGGAAGTCTGGCTCCCAGAAATCATCACCGTCCAGAAAGGCCATGAAATCACTTGAGGCGATTGCCAATCCACGGTTGCGGGCTGCCGCTGGACCTTGATTGTGTTCTTGTCTTATGATTTTGACAAATGGACAATTAAGGTTTTTGATAATGGTCAGTGTTTCATCCGTGGAGCAATCATCGACAATGATGATTTCGATATCATACGTCCCATTTTGGTGGATAACGGACTGTAACGTCCTTTCAATGAGAAGGGCGGCATTGTAGGTTGGGATTATGACGCTGATGGAAGGCATTGAATATTGTATTATTGGGAAAAACGCGTGTCGTAAGCGATGTTTTGTTGTGATTCAATAAGTCTGGCACGGCAGGCTTGACAGTGTTCGCGTCCGTTGGCGTATCCGACATGGTATCCCTTGCTTTGATTCCAGCCGATGCCGAATGTAAATATAGGCATCAGGAACATGACTCCGAAATCTCCATTCTTTAGGCTATTGACGATGACATGGAAATGACATTGTTTCTGCATGTAACGGAGGGCATTGAGCCACGTTTCCATCCAGGCCGGAATTTTCTTTTGGAGGTACCATTTGAATGTGCGACTCATCTTGATGGCGGCTTCACCGTCACCGCGGCCATAGACGAATGCCTCTCTCCAGTATTTGGATAAGATACCCGTGCGTCCCCAGTAGGTCATTGCCTTGGGGGCGAAAGTGTATTTGTAGCCTGCTTGTCTGTATTGACGGAAAAGCGTCGAGTCATCGGCATAGAATGTCAAGTCTTCTGGTAGACCGCCGCATTCCTGCCAAATCTTCTTGAGATATGCGGATGAGCGATTTCCGCCGATTGAACCTTTAGGGGTCAAGCTTTCAAAACCGCCTTTCTGGATATACCATTCTGTTTTGGCGACAAGCGTTTTGACGGATTCCTGATCAATGCAAGTATTGCCGATGACGAGTTGAAGTTCTGGATCTTCTTCGAATGGACGCATGAGCTCTTCACAGAAGCAATCCGCTAGACGGACGCCCATGTCCGTCGAGATGATGTGGTCGAAATGAGAATTTTGGATGGCGACGTTTCGCCCATGGGCGGCGGCACCATTTTCCTGCAAGACTTTGATGCGGGAATCTTCTTGTGCCCAATCTGTTAAGGCTTCCCAAGTGCCGTCATCAGAAAATGCATCCACGATGACGATTTCGTCAGGGAAGCGCGTTTGGGCCTGTATGTTGGCTTTCCAACGCGCAAAGGAGCGCATTTCATTACGACAGGTGGTGACGAGTGAGCAGGGAATCATTCTTGCAACCTTTGCATCCAGTTGGCGAAGATGTCTTTCAAGGTCGTTTCAAACGGGATGATTGGCTCCCAACCGAGGCTCTTCAGTTTTGAATTGTCTCCGAGAAGTGTCTTCTCGTCCGTCGGACGAACAAGTTGCGGATCGCGTTCGATAGCGACCTTGACTCCTGAAATCTTGATGAGAAGGTCAAGCATGTCGGAGATTTTCCATGCGTAACCGCGGCAGATGTTATAGACTTCACCGGAGACACCTTTTTGGGCGAGCGTCCATAGGGCGGTGGCACCGTCGCGGACATCGATGAAATCACGGGAGGTGTTTAGGTTTCCGACATGGAGGACGGGCTCCTGCAAGCCGAGTTTGATGGCGGCGAGTTGCCGCGCGAAGTTCTGGATGGCGGTCAGCGGCGGGTGGTTGGGGCCGACATGAATGAAGAGCCTTGGCAGGACGACATCCATACCATAATTCAAATGGAATTGGCGTCCCATCATTTCCATTGCGGCTTTGGTCACACCATAGGGAGTGACGGGCTTGAGCGGAGATTCTTCATTGACGGGATCGTCTGTCAGTGCAGCTCCGTATGCGGCGCTGGAACAAGCGGGAATGACGCGCGCATCTTTCGCATAGTCCCGAACGGCGTTATAGACGTTCCATGATCCCGTGATGTTGAGCGCGTAAGTCGTCTGCTCCGCTTCATAGGATTGTCCATTATATGCTTGAGCTGCAAGATGATAGACAATATCAGGCTTGAAATCCAGCATGGCTTTTTTCAGAAAGTTGACATCCAGAATGTCGCCAGCGTAATGCTTGTAATCCTGTTGATTATGTGATTGCATGCGATAGGCTGTCGTTGCACGGCTGATGCCGGCGATTTCGCAGTTTTGTTTTTTCAGATAATCGGCAAGATGACTGCCGATCATACCCGTGATGCCCGTGATGAGTACTTTCATGATGTTTTCGTTTTTGTGCTATTTCAATAATTATAGATATTTAGCGATATCTGAGAGCCATAGTTTTACCAGTTGTAATTCTTCAAGTGGGAAGAAGCCTGCGGCTTGGAGTGCTTCGTAGCAACGCATCAGATTGTCCTGAATGTTGTTTTCTCCTGAAAGAAGCTTGGTGTTTTCAAGGACTTCCGTGAGTTTCTTGTTGCCTGTATAGCCTGGAATTTCATCTGTGAAATCTTTCATTAGATTATGGACATTCCTTTCTTGGATGACTTCCGGTGCATGGAAAACGACGCCATGGCCGATTTCCCAAAGACAGCGTTGTGCGATGAAGCTCTTCCAGATATCGCACATCCTGAAGGAGCAGTTGCTTGGAACGTACATGAGCGGATACGCTTTGGGGAACCACCACGTCGATTGCGTGTTGAACGGACACCACACATGCGGGCCGAGGCAGACGGACTGCTCATTGTCGAAATCAAATGGACGGTCTTCGGCAAGCCGCCAAATGGCGTCCACGTCCGGCGAAAGATTGACAAGTCCTTGCTGGATAGGAGCTTCCAATTGGGATTTTATCTCTGCAACAGGGCGGACGGTATGGATTTCATCAAGAAGAAGACCGCGTGGCCAGATGTTTTGGGAGGTAAAATACTTATAGACGTTCGTCCAACCGTTTTCACGGACGATGCGGACATCGTTGATAGTTTTCGAACGCGGCTTCCAGTTTGTGAGCGGGGCATTGTCGTCGTCGGTTTCATAGATGACATCTGCCTTTTCGGAGATGGCCTGTAGGTAGCCGATGTTTTTTCTTGCGTAATGTTTTGTAGGCAATGCCTTTGCGAGCTTAAAGGGCAGCCCCATCTGTTTTTCGATCGGCAGAAATTCCGCGTTCGGGAGATTGAAGCTCTTGGGGCCTTTCGTATCGCCGACGGTGATTAGGGACGCGTTGACATCCTGCAAGTAGCGGGAAAACGTCTTCATGGCCTCCGTTGGTTCCGCAATTGTGGTGATGACAGATTTCAATATCATGATTTATGCCTTGAGAAATGTTTTAGCGACGTTTTTCAGTTTCTGGCAAAGAGCCTGAAGACGTCAGGAGAGCGGAATAGAGAATCTGAATACGGGCAGATGCCATGTCAGTTCAGATCAAGTTCGATCGATGGTAGCAATTGACAACAATGGTAATCAGTATCGGAAAAAGTCGTTTCAAGGTTTGGTGAACATGCGGACGCGTTCGGCGGGTGACAATGCTAGATATTTTTGGAAATTGGCGTAGTCGCCTCGGATAAAACGTTTTAAGTCGTACAGCTTTTGTCTGAGGAAACGCGAGAAAGGCATCTTGGACGGTTCAGCATTGAGTTTTGCCTCCGCTTGTTTTCGGTATTCCTCTACCCATTCGGGATGGTTGTTGTTATTGGCCATGCGGACATGGGCATCCAGCGAATACAGCTCGAACTGTTTTGCTTTTTTCTCACTGTCGTACGATGATAATGAACCGGCATGTTTACGGTAGGTAACCATACGTTCGCGGATGTAACCAACTTTCCCTTGTGTTGCAAGATGATAGAACAGTTGTGTATCACTCATGGGAGCGTTTAGTACATCGCGTTGAAAAATATCTTGTATCTTGCGTAATGCATCCATTCGGAAGAAGACAGCAGGCGTATGGAGCGGGTGGATGTTGAAGAAAATCCGTCTGCATGCTTCTTCTTGTGGAATGGGCCACTCTTCGGGGGGAAGCCCTTGCGGTGTGTAGACTTTATGGATATGGTTAAGATAGTAGATGCCGCATGCACAGATGGAGTAGTCAGGATGATTTTCCATGAGCTCAAACTGCTTCTGGAGTTTGTAAGGACTGCACCAGAAGTCATCCCCTTCGCACATTGCCACGTATTTGCCCTGTGCACGGTCTAAGTTGACGAGATTGGGATCAGGATGCCCTGGTACAGAACAGAGGTTTTTCTCACGAAGAATGGGCTTGATAATATCCGGATATTTTGCGGCGTATTCCTGCAGTATTTTGGGTGTTGCGTCGGTGGAGGCATCATCGTGGACAAGTACCTCGAATGGGAAGTCCGTCTTTTGGAAGAGAAATCCTTCTAGGCAGTCACGAATATATTTTTCATGATTGTAGGTTAGACAGTTGATGCTGACAAGTGGCGTTGGCATAATGGGAAATTAGTTCTTATGTCTGGAAATGAGCTTACCTTTGATTGTGGAGGCAAGCATGAAGACATCTTGTGGAATCAGATGTGCGACGGAGGCTAGCCCAAAATATACAATGGCGAAAATAATAGCGTTTGTAACCAATAGCAACCAATCATTTTGTGGAAAAAGACGTGTCACTTGAGTGATACCAACGCCGATGGCGGCGATAAAGAAAAAAGGCAGAATATCCGCGAATTGCCGCCATGGAGGATAACCAATGAGTTTGTGGTTTGGCCAGCCATTGACAAAGAGTAAGAGGTAACTATTGGCGGCGAGATAACAGGTCATGATGATGATGCCGAAACGGTAGCAAATGAAGATAAGAAGTAACATTTCAACTTTTTTGAATATTTCAAGATAGAGGAAGTAATCACTTCTGCCACAGGCAGTCATTATTTGAAGATTCATGGTGTGGAAGGGAGTGATGACAATGGAAAAACAGGTAATTTGGAGGAAAACGACAGAAGGAAGCCATTTGGCCGTGTAGAGGATGGTGACGAGCGGTCGTGCTGTCACGAACAGGATGCTTATAGTTGGAATGACTAGGAACATGATGTTTTTCAGGCCTCGTTTGGCGAGTTCGCGCATTTTCAACTTGTCGTCTTGAATTGTTGAGAATGCCGGAAATAGCACGGTACCAATTGTTGTGTTAATCAAACTCATGCTGATTCCAGGCAGATGCCTGCCTCTTCTAGAAAATGAGAGGATTTCGAGAGAGAAGAGTTTTCCGACGACAAGGGTGTAAAGATCATTGTAGATAGTATTCAGCAGTTGGGAACAAAGGAGCTTCCAACTGAAGGAAAAGAGCTTTTTCAGACGGGAAAGGTTAAAAACTCGTTGGGGACGCCATTTGACAAAATACCAAAGTAACGCAGTGTTGAGAGTGTTTCTGGTAAGTTGTTGCGCAACAAGCGACCAGACACCTAAGCCTTTATATGCGAGAAATATGCCGATTATACCCGCTGGGATTTGGGCCAACCATGAGATTCGGAAGCTCAGATGAAAGTCCATCCGTTTGGCCAATAATGATCGTTGGATGCTTGCAAAGGAGGTGACGATTAAAGAGAGTGCGATGATCCTCGTTAGACTGGTCAGCTTCGGCTGATTGTAAAAGTGTGCGACGAATGGGGCCAGCGGGTAAATGAGTCCGTACATGAGAAGCCCCATTACGATGTTGAAGAAAAAAATTGAATTGCAATCTATTTCATCAATGTCTTTCTTTTGGACAAGGGCTTTAGAAAGGCCGGATTCGATAAGGGTGCCAGCGATGGTTATGAGAACGGCAGAGAGAGCCACAAGAGCGAATTGTTTGGGCGTTAGTAAACGAGCGAGAATGATGGAGATGATAAAAGTAATACCATGATTGCCGAATCGTTCCAAGCCTTGCCAGAAAACTCCTTGTACTATTTTTTTTCTTAGATCGGACATGAAAATATATGAAGGCGAATTGTTTTTTCAGAGAATATCCATCGCGGGAACAGTGGCTAGGGCAAAGTTGAGAAAATCGAGATGGACGATGAATTCAGTGCGATTCTTTCGTTTGACAATAACCCCTTCGATGCCTTTGAACTGCCCGTGGGCGATAGTAAACCGTTTGCCTGGAACAAGATCTGAACGGACTTTGACAGGTTGTGTGCGACTGAGCAATTCAAACTTACGGATTAAGTTGAGGTCATTTACGAGGTCCGGTTCTGTTTTTTCCGTAACTGTTAGGATTCGGATGGCTAGACCGGAAGTCTTGACCTGCCAATTCTGCTGACGATCCAACTGGAGAAAAACATAGCCTGGAAACATCGGTCTCTGTGTCTCTATGCGATGGCCGCGCGTCATGCGGTGGTGCAGAAACGTCGGAAGATACCATGAAATGTTCTTTTTTCCTGCCAGTTCGGCGAGTTTCTTTTCCTTGTTGGGTTTGCAATAAACAGGATACCAGCGGTGTTCAGGAGAAGTACCTATTAAATAGCAGTCATCGTTTATGAGCTGTGAATCGATGGAAAGAGGCATAGGAAAAGACGTCTGGCAAATCCATGTGGTGAAATTGCAAGTCCTTTTAAATAAAATAATTAGAAAATTATGATGTTTTTGTTTTCAGGTCTTGTTGGTAAAGCAAGAGCTCTCCAGTTTGCAACCAGTCCTTCCATCCTTCTGCAAACAGAATAGCTAATATATGTTAGGTAAAAATGCCTATGCTTTACTATAATAAGATTAATTAATTTAACATCTTATGGAGAATAGTCAAACATCGTAGACGTTAATTGTCACTTAGTCGTGATATTGATGAAATTACCGTCAATGACTTCAAAGAAGTCGAAACGGACTTGCGCAGGATTCGGCTGGCCGGCCGGAACACGCCATTCGCCGATGTGGCTGACTTTGAAACAGCGTGGGTGCGGACCTTTGTTGCGTGATGATGGCAGAAAGTCG
>JAEEGL014278742.1_pt1 | contig 11028 bp, 13 predicted proteins | sample 9134231 | NCBI WGS metagenome assembly JAEEGL01 (sample SAMN16246548, study PRJNA631951) | gut metagenome | biome: gut microbiome; feature: rumen; material: fiber-attached | host: Bos | place: Iran: Karaj | collected 2018-10
AGAAACAATAGATGGCAATATTGAATTTAAAAATGTTTCTTATTCCTATAATGATGAAAAAAATATAATTAATGATTTATCATTTAAAATTAATAAAAATTCATCTATTGCTTTAGTTGGCGAATCAGGTTCAGGTAAATCGACAATAATAAAATTGATTATGGGATTAATTAAGTATAACAAAGGAAATATATTAATTGATGATAAAGAATTATCTAAACTGAATTTAAATTCATTTTACGATAATGTAACTTATGTTTCACAAGAAGCTCCAATATTTGATGGTACTTTAAGAGAAAATTTAGTGTTTGATAAAAAAATTCCTGATGATGAAATATTAGAAGTGTTAAGTCTAGTTTGTCTAGATAAATTTTATGAAAAACTTGAAAATGGTTTAGATACTGAATTGGGTGAAAAAGGTGTAAGAATGTCTGGTGGAGAAAGACAAAGAGTTGCATTAGCGCGACTATTCTTTGATGATTCTAAAATAATTATTTTAGATGAAGCAACAAGTGCAATGGATAATATAACCGAAAAACTTGTTATGGAAAATGTTGTGAAGCAATTAGATAATAAAACTTTAGTTGTAATTGCTCACAGATTAGAAACAATCAAAGATGTAGATAAAATATATGTTTTATCTGATGGAATCATTCAAGAAGAAGGAAAATACAATGAATTATTAAAAATGAACGGATATTTTACAAAACTATATAAATCAGCAAAATAATCGAAATATTATGATATATTAAATCAATAATTCTAGATAAGTTTTTAGATAAGCTTTGATAGGTTTGCTGAGTGCTACGGAGTGCTTCCAAAAGTTCCCAAAATCCCCAATACAAAAGGCCTCGCGGCAGTGGTAAAAAATATAAACAATGTTGTGGTAAATAACTCGCAAATTCGCATAAAACAAGGGAAAACGCGAGTTTTTTCTTTGCTAAAAAATTGCGAAAAAGTGTTAAAAAAGTATTTTAGATACTTTTTTTAAATGAAATTATGAATACAAAACATAATATAATAATATTGGAGTTGATACAATGAGTGATATAGTTAGTAGAATAAAACAAGAGATAATTAACAGAAGCAACTCATTTGAAGACCAAAATAAAGGTACAAAAGACGAATACAATATATATAGATAAAAATATACATAAAATTATGTTATTTCATGATATAATTGTATTAGGGTAGTCATTTATGAGAGGTGATATTAATGGAAAAATCAAGATATAGCTGGAAACAAATGCCAGATGATTATAATGCCAGTTATTATAATCGTAAAGATGAACAAGATGGTAAGAAATTTGTCATTATAGATAATATAACTGGTAGAGAATATATATATCCAGAATTTGAAACAAGAAGAACTCCCGATGGAAGAACATATGATCAACGAATCATCGATAATGATTTATGGAATGATGAATTCATGGCTTGGGCAATTAGTACTTCTAAGGATTTTGTGTATATTACTGGGGAAAGATGGTTTAAGCCAAATGTCTTAGATTATGTTGTTACACATTTTGAATTTCCAGAAATATTTGGTTACCATTGGGATAGTGAATTTAGAAATGCTTTGACAAGAGATTTGTGGAACAAGGCGTTTCAACGAAATAAAGAAGTAGCAAGATATGTTCCTAATGGATATATGACTTCGGAAATGATAAATAGTTTAGGAGAGTTAAAGAATTTATCACTTGGTAATGTTATGCATGAAGATATAACACCAGAGTTGTATAAAAAAATATATTTCAATTGTGATGAAGAACATAAATTAGAATTATTAAAACCAGCACCAACTTATAGAACAGATAGGTTAAGTATTGATGCTTCTAGTGTTAAATCCTTAATTACAAAAGAAGTGGCCGATGATATCCTTGGAATAAATATAAGAACAATTTGGAATATACCTTATGAATTTATAACAAAAGAAATTGCTAATAAAGCTATGGATACTGATCCATTATTGATGCAATATATTCCTGCTGAGTATCAGACACCAGAATATCAAAAAAAAGCAATTGATACAAAACCAGATTATTTATCATTGATTGATCCAAGCGTCGTAACTGATGAGGTGATCTATTATGCATTAAGTAAAAGAGGTTCAGTACTCGGATGTGTACCAAAAGAAAAAAGAACACTTGAAGTATGTGAATACGCAATTAATAATTTTGGTGGCGCGTTAAAAAATGTTCCAAATAATGTTAAAAATACTGATTTATGTTTTAAAGCAGTTGTTAAAGATCCAAACGCCATAAAATATGTTCCAGTTGAATTTTTGAATCAAGAATTTGTAGCTGCGCTTGATAAAGCAGGTGTTGTTATCCCAGTTAAAAATCGTGGTTATGTAAATGAATGTTTATTAGCACATAAAAAACTTGAACAAAGACAACTTGATTCTGATACAGTTGCTTCGACGACTCCTGTATTAAATATTGATTCAAACTCGGCTAATATAAAATTAGAATCATTATCAGGATTGCTTACAGGTACAGCATTAAAACTGTTGTCACAAAATAACATCGTGACAGTTGGTGATTTATTAACTGCATCTGACAATAGTGTTCTTTATGATATGATTTTGAATGATATAAAAGCAGTTTATATTGAAATTCGTGGTGCAATAAGATTATTAAAATGTAAATTTATGAATATAGACCCGCTAATTGAATTTGTAGATACAGGACATCAAAGTGATGATATGAGACAATTTAGTAGAGAAATTGGATTTAGCACAAGAACAAAAAATGTTCTTTGTCTACGAGGAATATCTCCAAAAAGATTATATGAAATAATGCATAATGCAAACGAACAATCATCTTTATATCGTATGAGAAATGCAGGAGAAGGTGTAGTTCAAGAAATAATAATGAAGACAACAATATTGACAGATTTTTATGATGCAAAAGATAAAAAACAAGAAACTGCTACTGAAGATGAGACAATTGAAACTTTAACTGAAGAATTAGCACAAGTTCGTGCTGAGATTCAAAGATTAAATGCAAGAGCTGATGAAATATTAGCGAAAATTCAAGTGAAGATGTTAGAACAAAATAAAGGTGGTGCTTTAAAATAATGGATAAGCAACAACAAATTGAAGAATTAAAAAAACAAATCGAAGTTTTAAAACAAGAATTAAAAGACAAAGAGGCAGTTTTAAATGGTTTATTAGATATGCTTTATAAAGATTCAGATGAAAGTGATGACGTTGAATAATATAAATGAAGATTCCACTAGAAATCTTATAGTTAGAGCAAGTGAAATATAAAAAAGAGACTAATGGAAATTCATTAAAATAATATTAAAAGACTTGAAAAAGTCTTTTTTAATATATGAGGAAATTGATTGATTTATGGTATAATGAATATAGGAGTTGATAATATGAATAATGATATAAAAGAACTTGAAAAAAGAATAAATGATATTGAAAATAGAAATAAAAGAGTAGAGGGAGATAAAGCTTGGGAAACATCCACTTTAAGAAAAGTATTAATATTGATATTGACATATATATTTGCTGTTTTATATCTAAAAACAGCTGATACTACTAATCCTTTTTTAGGTGCAGTAGTTCCATGTGCTGGTTTCTTCTTATCAACCCAAACTTTAAATATAATAAAAAAGAAATGGTTAAGTAGGAGAAAAAAATGAAGGGTGAATTATATAACTATAAGGGTCAAATGATGACTCAAGCAGATATATCAAAATTAGAAGGAATAAATAGATCCACTCTTGCTGATTGGTATAAGAGAACTCATGATATGGTTCTTGCGGTTGAAGGAGCTAAGAAGTCATTAGCACAAAGAAACATTTCTTATTATGATGAAGTATTAAGCTTAAAAGCAATATCAGAAAGAGAAGAAATAAAATTTGAATCACTTAAAAAGTTTTATGATCAAACAAATGATATTTATGAAGCAGTGAGATTAACAAAGGAAGCTCAATTAAAAAGAAATGGTTCAATATTATATAATGGTAAGATGATGTCTATGTCAGCTATAGCTTTAGAAACAGGATTAGAAAGAAATGCTTTAACAAGATACTTTGAACAAACAGGTGATATTTACAAATCAATTGAATTAGCTAAAATTGCAAAAGATAAACAACATGGAATAATAGAATATAAAGGTAAAGTTATGTCTATAACTGCAATTGCAAATTTAGAAGGAATAAAAAGAGATACATTAAAAGAGTATTATGAATTATATGGAAATATTGAAAAAGCAGTTTTTATTACAAAAGAGTCTCAATTAAAAAGAAAACAGGCATTATTAAGAGGTAAAAAAGCATCTTATGAGGAATTAGCGCGACAATTTGATATTTCAGTTATTGAACTTGATAGAATGATAAATTCTGGAATCTCACCTGAAAACTTGAAGAAAAAGTCCAAAAAAGGTGTTAGTAGTGAATCTCAATTAAAATATGACGAAGAGAGCTTATATAAGTATTGCTTAGATCATTCATATAATTATTGGGTGATTAATTATTTAATCAAAACATATGGGAAAACACCAGAAGAAGCAGTTAAGGCTTATGTGGCAAATGGACAACAGTTACCAATAAAATGGATTTATGAAAAATATGGTCTTTTATTTAAACATCTAACTTTAAACTTTGGCTTAGATTCAAATAGAATTATTAAAATAATGAAAGACAATAATTGTGGTATTGAAGAAGCAATTAAAAAAATAATATTTGTTTCAAAAAACAATGATAATGATTTTAAAATTGCTGAGATAAACTGGATGGAAGAATTATATGATTTTATTAAAGATATTCCAACTGAAGAGTATTTAGAGGTTAGAGATACTTTTTACATAACTGATCGCGAAGAAAAATTTATCAAAGAAAAAAGTAGTTTAATTGAACGAATTAACAGACAATTATTATTATATGAATTCGCAATGATAATCGATGAATGGCCTATTGAAGAAATTACTGAAATGATGGATTTATATGACTTAACTGAAGAAGAAAAAGTATGTGTCATATTAGATTTATATTCTCCATTTAAGAATATGGTAATAGATCCAACTAATGATCATAAAAATAGAAATGAAGCTATAAGAAGTATTATTACTGATTCAACAATTACTAACGAATCAATTATTCAAAACGAGAATTTAAGTGAAGTAGATAAAAAAGAAATAATCAAAAAGAAAATGGTGTTAGCTCAATTAATTGCTTCTGCAAAGAAGACTAATGGGAGTTCATTAAAATAATATTAAAAGACTTGAAAAAGTCTTTTTTAATGTATGAGGAAATTGATTGATTTATGGTATAATGAATATAGGAGTTGAGAATATGATATATCCTAAATTTTTAATGGAAAATGATACTATTGGTGTTCCTGCGCCCTCGGATGCAGCTAAAAATAGTAAAAAAGTTAATAGATATAAACACTCAGCTAAATTTTTTGAAGAAAGTGGATATAAGTTGAAATTATCAAAGAACTTGTATAATTCAGTTATGGCAAGAAGTAGTGATGCCAAAACAAGAGGAAAAGAATTAAATGAGATGTTTAAAAGTAAAGATGTAGATTTTATTTTATGTGCGAGTGGAGGAGAATTTTTGATAGAATGTTTACCATATGTAGACTTCGATTTAATAAAGAAAAATCCTAAATTTGTAGCCGGCTTTTCAGATCCCACTGGAATACTTTTTCCAATAACTACTAAATATGATATTGCCACTATTTATGGTAATAATTTTGGTGGGTATGGTGCTGAAAAATTTAGTAAGAGCCATTATGATTTCTTAGATTTAATTAAAGGTAATAAATTTGAATTTAATAGTTACTCTCTTTATGAGAATGAAAGACTTGAAACAATAACAGGATTAGAACCATACAACTTAAAAAAGAGAGTTAAATGGAAAACTTTAAATGGAAAAGATTTAAAAATCAAAGGTAGAATTATTGGTGGATGTTTTGATCTTGTAGCTGAATTAATGGGTACTAAATATGATGGTATGAAAGAATTCAACGAAAGATATAAGAAAGATGGTATTATATGGTTTTTTGATAATTGTGAATTAACCATGGAAGAGACTATTCGTACATTATGGAGAATGAAAGAGTTTGATTATTTCAAATATTGCAAAGGTGTAATATTTGGTAGATTCGGAGTTGAATCATCTTACCTTGGTTATGATGTTAAAAAGTGCTTGGAAGATAGTGTTTTAGGGGAATTAAAAATACCAGTAATATATGATGCGGATTTGTCACATAAAGCACAATGTTTACCTATTTTAATTGGTAGCATTGCATCTATTAGCTGTGCTAATAACAAGGGAACAATAAGTTTTGAAATGAAATAGGAGGGTGATATGATGGGTTTAAAACAGGAAGTGTTATGTAATGTTTCAAAAACTTTGGAAGATACTATAGGAATAACTTATGACGAATTTGCCAAATTAGACTTTGATGAACAACAAAGATTATTTTCTGAATATAGAAGAAAAAATAAAATAAAAAAAGATAAGTACGTTGATTTGATGGTAGGATATGGTGAATTTTCAACTTTCACGCGAGTTAAAAAGGGAGAATTAGTTATGACTAGATATGGTAATTTTGCTGAAGCTGGTCTTACTATAGAAGAAGAGCGTAATCGCTTGGAAGATGATTTAGATGATGTTATTTATAGTAAGCCGGTTGCTCTTGTAAAGAAAATTCAAAGAAGAGTTGGTAATAAATTTTCTAGAATAAATAAAACTCGTTAATACGAGTTTTTAATTTGGATTTGACTTATTTATAATTTAAGTTATAATAAGGCACATAGGAGGGGAAAAAAATATGCTTAGTTATGAAGGAATATTTTTTGAAGGAGCAGAAGTTGAATTAATCCATTCATTAGAGAAAGTTACATTACCAGTAATTAATGATGAGATTCACTGTACATTTAAATATCATCCAGATGATTGTGAAATATTCAATGATATTGTTGGTAAAGAAGTAGAAGTATTATTAGTTGGATATGGATTTGATGGAGAAAACAGCGGTTTCGCGATACAACTTCCTAAAGAAATGATGCCTTATTATATAAATTATGATGAAGCTAATCCAGAACAATTGAAAATCCCGCATATAACAGCTTCCTTAGCTGTAGGCGCGAAGGCTTCAAATACAAAGAACCTACATTTCGAACCATTATCTAAACCAATTCCTATTACTGGTAAATTTGGTTATTGGATAAAAGAAACTGATAATGAACATATTTCATATGACGTATATGATAAAATAGAAATAGGTGGTAATACAAGATAGCTTTGGCTATCTTTTTTAGTTATGATATAATACAGTTATAAGGGTGTGATGTCATGACGAAGAAAAAGAAAGAAAAAATGGGATTTGCATATAATTTTATATTAGGATTATTTATTATTTCGGCGTTATTAGGAATATTCTTTATGGTTGTATTATTTGACTTAAAAAGTATATTATTTTATTTCTTTTTAAGTTGGACAATTATATATTCTTTTCTAGTATATTGTTGGTTAGATGCAGATAGATGGAGTCTAGTAGAAAAGGTAACTATGCCATTAATGGAGGATGCCGGTGTATTAATATGGATACTTGTCCCAGTAGTTGGTATAATTTTTTCAATCTATAACTTAGTTAATAAAATAGATGTATCAAATTACATAATTGTACTAATTATGTTATCTATCTTTTTGGCTGGTGATATATGGCTAATTAAGAAAGATATATTCACGCTTAATATTATTAAATATATTCGTAGTAGAAGAAATAAATAAATGTTATAAAAACGGGCGTATCTTCCAGTGAAAATTGGTAGAGTGCAGAATATAAATATCGTATGATGTTTAAAGAAAGGAGGACATTATGGATATTGGAAATAAAATAATGGAATTAAGAAAGAAATGTGGATTATCACAGGAAGAATTAGCTGAAAAAGTGGGAGTGGCTAGACAAACTATTTCTAAATGGGAATTAGGTGAAACTTCTCCTGATATAAAGCAAGCTAAAGAATTATCTAAAATATTTAATATTAGCTTAGATGAATTAGTATCAAATGATATAAAGAATATATTAGTGGAAAAAACATCGAATACAGAAAAATTAGCTGGGTTAATATTAAAACTTATCAAAGTTGCTTTAGTATTAGTAGTTATTTTACCTGTACTTTTAATCACTGCTGCTGTAATATATAGGAATATTCAAAAGAATAATTTAGGTAGGGTTGTTGAAAAAACTATTACTTGTACATTGCATGATAAAACATATATTTATGGTTTCGAGTATTATGAATCTACAGGTGATATCAAAGCAGCTGGAGGAGATGGTTATCTTGCTAATATAACAAATGCAGATAAATATGGTGACGCTTATCAGGCAATAGATATTATTGATGCATATGTAAAAAATAATGGTGGGAGTTGTACTATAACTGAAGCTAAAGAAGTTGAATAAGAAAGTTTATACTTTCTTTTTTATTGCATTAGTAATTCTAATAATGTATAATAAATAAATATCGGGAGGTTTTTTGAATGAATGCAAGTAAAGAAGAATTATTAAAGAAATTAGAACAATTGGAAAAGGAAAGACATGCGTTAGCTGATAGATTTTATCATAATAGTACTGATGATTCTCTTGATAGAGAACTAGATTGTTATGACCAAGCAATAACTCGTACTGAAATAGAATATGATGTTGCGTTAATGCGTGATCATTTAATTTCTAAAGGTGCCAGCCATGCTGCATTAATGGATAACTGTGATTGTGGTGTATATAAGATTGCTAAATTTGAGGGACTTAGATATCTAGAATATGTTATTGATTATTATGATTCAAAAGAGGAAAATCCATATCATCTACGTAAATTAGATCATGGTAAGATAGTCCATGATGAATATGGAAACGTTATATTTGAAGAGCACGTAATTGATGAACCAAATAGAGAATCGTATGAACTTAATAACGGAATTAATTATAAAGAAATCAGAATAGATGATGCTTTTGTATACTGTGACACTAAGAATTTTATTATTAAGACAAAAGGAGAAACTCTTATAGAATACGCAGATCAAAATAATAAGCGCTATCGATTACCTGAGACATGCGCTGCTTATAGGCATTATCAATTAAGAGATGGCAAATATGTATTAGTTAATACATTTATTCAAGAAAATAAATTTAGTTCCAAATTCAATTTTAAATTATTAAAAACTAATAGTAGTAGAAAATTATCTCAATGCTTTGGCAGATTATATGATATTGATAAAGGATGTTACTTAACAAAATCTTCATTTGATAAAATTTTAGATATGCGCGCTGATATAATTGATATGCCTTATTTAGGTTGCCCACTTATTCTTACCCATGAAAAAATATTAGAATTAATAAAAAAGAATGATTTATTAGTCGGAATTAAACATATTGAAGTTGATGAATATGATACTACTGTTGATACAATGGTATATTTAGACCTTGATGGTAATATAGTAAGTGATTTATTATATTATGTGCTTCTTGGTAGTTGTAGATCATCATTAGATCAACAAAAGGAAATAAGTTCTATTGAAACTACAGATGCAACATATAATGATGATTTATCTAAAATAATTCAATTATCAAAAGATTATCGTGCTGAAACCTATGCTAGAATTAAAGCAAAACAGAACAAAAAAAATGAGATAACATCTCATATACTTAAGATGAGAAACGAAAAATGTTTGAAATTTATGACTAATAGTTGCAATAAGAAAAATTAATAAAGCAGATTTATATCTGCTTTTATTTTTGATATAATTTATATAGTAACTCAACCACTGGTATGTGTAGTTTTTATGTGATTCATAGTATATTTGAATCATGAAAGGAGAAAAAAGTTCATGGATTTAATTAAAATAGGAAAATTTATTGCTGGATTGAGAAAGGATAAAAATCTTACTCAGGAAGAATTAGCAGAAAAATTATATGTTACAGATAGGGCTGTATCAAAATGGGAAAGAGGATTATCATTACCTGACGCTGATAAGATGGTCGATCTATGTAATATACTAGGAATTAATGTCAATGAACTTCTAAATGGTGAAAAGATTGATATGAAAGACTATGAAAAGAAAACAGAAGAATTATTAGTTGAGATGGCTAAACAAGAAGAAACTAGTAATAAAAAATTAATTACGAATATGTGGGTAATCGCAATTACGGCATTATTATTCTATATAGGTATAATTATTGTTTCAGCTATGGCATTAGAAGAAGGACCTTTATTAGGGACTATAATATGTGTATCTACAGCTTTATTAGTAATAGTTGCTTTCTATGCATTAAAACTAGAAGTCGAAACTGGTTATTATGAATGTAATAAATGCCATCATAGACATATGCCTAATTATTTCGTTGCGATGATATGTCCACATATAAATTTAACAAGATTATTAAAATGTCCAAAATGTCATAAATGGTCTTGGTCTAAAAAAGTTATGACTAAATAAACAGACAAAAGTCTGTTTTTTTAAAAAAAGTATTGACAAGTATACTTTGCAATGATATATTATTAATGACAAGTGAACTTGTCAAGGAGGATTTATGAAAAAAGAGGAAATTTTAGAAAAAAGTAGAAAAGACAATAAGAATATTGATATGTATGAACAAGAAGTAACAATTAAAGCTGCTACATGTGCTGCTGTCACTATGTTAATATTAGCGTTCATATATTTCACTTATGAAATAATGAGTGGAAAAGGTACTAACTATGCTTTATATTCACTTATCACTATATATAATACTATTTTATATGGTGGAAAAGCTATTAAAATAGAAAGATGTAGAAGGTTAAATACTTCCACTGCGATTATCTGGGGATTATTAACAGTTACGCTAGTATTAAGCTATTTTAACGTATTGTAATTATGAAAAAAGAATTAGTACTTAAAAATAGGCTCAAAGAAGTAAGGGCAGAAAAGAAAATATCACAACAAGAACTTGCTGATATGGTTGGTGTATCTAGAAATACAATAAGCTCATTAGAAACTGGCCAATATGAACCTACAGCT
>JAEEGL014401282.1_pt1 | contig 11028 bp, 9 predicted proteins | sample 9134231 | NCBI WGS metagenome assembly JAEEGL01 (sample SAMN16246548, study PRJNA631951) | gut metagenome | biome: gut microbiome; feature: rumen; material: fiber-attached | host: Bos | place: Iran: Karaj | collected 2018-10
GAACAATTCTTTCAAGAACACACTGAGTACAAGTGCATTCATTGCCATTTTAGCAATCTGTCATATTTAATGCCGTTAAAAATCGCCGCCAAATATAATGTTCCGACCAGAATCATACACAGTCACAGTACGCACTTGCCCAGTAATCCGATTCATAAGATTATCCATGAGTATAATCGTAGATGGCTTGATACGGTTGCAACAGATTTTTATGCATGTTCAGATTTGGCCGGGAAATGGTTGTTTGAGGGTACGAATGGCTTCAGCCGAGAAGTCATAATAAACAATGGCATTCAAACATGTAAGTACGTTTTCAATGATCAAATCAGAACAAAATATAGGAAAGAACTCGGCGTTCAGGATAACATTGTTATTGGTAATGTAGGCCGCCTAAGTGAGCCTAAAAATCATCCATTTCTTTTGGATGTGTTCTCAGAGTTGAGGAAGATGCATTCAAATACAGTTCTGGTTCTGGTAGGCGATGGCCCAGACAAGGATGCGGTCGAACAGAAAGTCAGAGAACTTGGAATAGAAACCTCAGTCAAAATACTTGGCATGAGAAAAGATATACCTGAAATACTGCAAGCGTTTGACTGCTTTCTGATGCCATCAAAATGGGAAGGATTTCCTGTTGCTCTTCTGGAGGCAGAAGCCGCAGGTTTGCCAGCTTATGTGTCCGATACAGTAACAACCCAGGCACATATCAATCATAATGTTAATTATCTTTCACTTGATCTTGGAGCCAACAAATGGGCGAAAATTATGCATGAGCAGATGAGCAAGTGGGTTCGTATTGGAAATGCAGATGGTATTGTTGAAGCAGGGTTTGATATAGATAGTACGGTCAAATACTTGACAGCTAGATATTTAGGAGCATCATCGAATGAGAAGAATACCAGCATCGAAATTTAATATGATTGTGATGCTGTTGTTATGCAGCATAGTAGATTTCTTTTTGACAATACATTTTGTGAATGGAGTTAGGATATATACTTCACAGGAAATTACTCTCATTTCATGGATTGCAATAATAGAGCTGATTGCCGTCATGATATGTTGGCAGAAGATGACAAATGAAATCTTATCCCCATTTGTGATGGTAATTTTGGCCTCTGTTCTGTTTGGCATGGGTCAGATATTTGGTTGGGCTCTTAAGTTGGACATGGACTATCTTGACTTACAGACATATTTACCTGCTATCGGGATGCATTATGTGGGTGACAGTTTGATATACTCACTAGATGGGATTATATTATTCATTCTCGGAGGGGCATTCTCATATACTGGCAAGAACAGGGTTTCGATTAATTTTGAAGACACAGAGGAGAATGAGACTGATAAAATAGCAATTAAGACAGTATCGACATTGTTGCTTATAGTTTCTATTCCAGCGTTTTTAATCAATATATGGAATGTGCTTCCTGCTGTACTTACCGGTGGTTATTCTGAATTGTATACTGAATTAAACTCCTATTCCAAAGTGGGACAATTTATACCGCTCCTTGCAGGTTGGTTGCCGATTGCATTACTGATGAAATACGCCTTGTACAATACAACAAGGAAAGATTACAGTAATGCCGCAGTGATCGGTATGGGTGTTTATATTGTCATCAATCTGTTTGTAGGAGCAAGAAGCGGTGCTGTTATGCTTGCCCTCGCGTTTATCATGACAAAACAGTACCTCGGTACACCATTCACCAAGAACAAAGTAATCCCTATTGGAATAGCTGGATATTTTGGAATGGGGGTTTTGAATGCAGTTAAGGATGTCCGATTAATGGCCAACAGAAATTTAATGAGTGTGCTTGGTACATTCTCTCTGTCATCTGTTATTGGTTCTTTTTTGGGCGAACTTGGATGGAGTATGTCGTCGCTCTCTTGGACGATGCGCCTCTTAGACAACGGCTCGTATTACAGACACGGAGAGTCCTATCTCTATGCTTTCACAGCCATTATTCCTAACTTGGGTTTTTGGGCAGAGCATCCCGCTACTAAAGCAAACCTTGGCCATTGGATGCAATCTTCCTTGGGACGCACAACCGGATTGGGATACACATTTATTGCCGAGACCTATGCCAATTATGCATGGGGTGGGCTGGTAATAATGTTAATCTTTGGATTCATACTTGGAAAGATTATGACTTCAGTGACACGAGATACGGCAAAATATAATTATAAAACAACTCTAATACTAATAATGATAATCAGCGTCCTGCTCAAATCTTTTGTCCGTTCCTCATTTAGTGCTATCATGAGGCAATTGGTGTTTACAGTTATATTTATTGCTATACTGATCGATCTAGTTGGCAAATCATATCGACGGAGAAAACAAGGGAGTATTAAAGCGTGAAAGTTGGTATATTAACATGGTATAAGGCAATCAATCATGGTGCGGTATTGCAGACCTACGCATCTTCAGAGCTGCTAAAGAACATGAAGGCAACACCTGTTGTCCTTGATTATAATTGGATCATTACGGATGAGGTCGATAAGAAAGCGAGAATACTTCGCAGACTAAAAAAGTTATCTCCTTCAAAAGCTATATGGTATCTTAACGTAAAAAAAATATTTGGAAAAAAAAGCGCCAATTTTCAAATGTTTATCGATCAACAGATTAATGTAGGGAAAGATTACTCAAAAGAGAAGGATCTTGATGCTGTTTATATAGGCAGTGACATGGTTTTTGATATCACGGAAGGATATAATCCATACATGCATGGTGAAGGAGTTAATTCGCCTTATATCTTTTCTTATGCTGCCAGCTTTGGGTATACATCTTCTGAACTCCTGAAAGCCTCCGGACATTATGATGCGATTCAGTATAACCTCTCAAAGCTAAAGGCTATTGGATACAGAGATGAAAAGACTCGGAGCCTTTGTGAGGAGATGGGTCTTGATGTTCCAATGACGGAAACAATCGACCCGGTTCTTTGCTATGGCTTTGAACGGGAAGTGGAATCATGGGACACAGGGAAATGGTCAAATCAGAAGTTTCTCTTGATTTATGCATATGATTCCACTATGAATGACAAAGAGACAATATGCGCAATAAAGAAATATGCGAAAGACAATAGCCTAAAGATTGTGTCATGTGGGTATTACCATAAGTGGTGCGATGAATGTGTTCCGGCTGCACCGGATGAATTCTTAGAGATGTTTAAGCACGCAGCGTGTATTATTACTGACACTTTTCATGGAACGGCCTTCTCTTTGATACTACATAAGAAGTTCACATCCATAATACGAGAGAATGGTTTTAAAGTGAGATATCTATTAGAATGCAGCGGCTTGCAAAATCGTATTTCTTCATCGGCGAGTGACATAGCTGCTATTATCAGTAAAAATCCAGACTTTTCAACCTTTGATCAATGGGTTGAAGAAGCGAGGATAAAATCACGAGGGTTTATACAGGAGAATCTTCAACGAGCAGCGAGGTAATTTGATGAGGCCATTATTCATAACTGTTGACACAGAAGGAGATGCTCTTTGGGATAATCCTACGGTAATTAAGACAGAAAATGTTCTGTGGATTCCGAAGTTTCAAGAGCTTTGTGAGAAATATGGTTTTATCCCAACATGGCTGACGGACTATGAAATAATAAGTGATTTGCGTTATGTAGAATATATAAAAGATAAATTTGATCTTGGGCTATGTGAGGTTGGCATCCATATACATGCAAGAAATAATCCTCCAATTGTGAAACTGCCAAAGGAAAAGGAAATCGGTGCTGCGTACCTAATTGAGTACCCGCAGAATGTAATGCGTGAGAAGGTATTATATTTGAAGGATCTCCTTGAGAACAGTCTGCAGCATGAAATTATCACGCACAGAGCCGGTAGATGGACCATGAATGAGCAGTATATAGAAATTCTTGCAGAAGTAGGAATAAAATACGATTGTTCTGTAACTCCCGGAATCGACTGGAGTTCAGGCAAGGGGATTACGCCTGGAAGCAAGGGAAGTAATTATTCTCAGAATAAGAGAGAGAGGTATACACTGTATTCTGGGAAACACGGAAGAATAATTGAATACCCAATGACTATCGTTGACTGTGGGAGATTCATTCCACCATCAACGTTATCTGGAAGGAATTTATTAAAAGCGGGATATCATTTTGCGAAGAAGACTAAAATTTGGATTCGTCCGAATATCGATAATCTGAATGAGATGAAGTATGCATTGGATCATGTTATCAGGGCAAATGAAGAGTATGCTGAGTTCATGATCCATTCTTCAGAGTTGATGCCAGGCAGTGGCCCTAAACATTCAAGCGAAGTGGAAATCAAGAAGATGTTTGAAACGATTGAGAAGTTCTTTGTATATGCAAAAAGCAGACAATTTCAAGGTTCAACTATTGATTATTGGGAACGGACGCATCACAAAGAATGAACTTGATGGAGGCCAGTATGAAAACAATAACATACCGAAACCACGGCCTGAGGATTACAGATGTCTGGTTTCCTGATAATTCTTGGAAGTTTATTAGACCGGATATTCATCGCATTCACAGCATTGAAGACGCTACGGGAATATCAAAGGAATGCATGTCGCTACAACATGCATTGGTCACGTATTTGCGACAGAGAGAAGAAGAACTTCGCAATGGCATCACCAGCAAAAACTTCAAATATAAGATAAGACGCAGCGAAAAAGACGGAGTTGAAGCTAGGTATTATACAAGAACCGATCTTAAGAGTGAAGATGCCCTACTTATTGAGTTTAAGCAATGCTACGATATGATGCTTGGGGATAAAGGGAAAAAAGCCACTCTGAACCTAAACGCATTGTGCAGATACATCTTAGCAGACGCAATGACTATGAGCGTGGGTTACTACAATAACCAGCCCATCGTATTTCATAGCTATGTTCAATCTGCAGACTCTGTGAGATTCTTTCATTCATGTTCAACATTTCGTGAAGAGAAGGACCTGGCTCAGCTAATTGGAAGGGCGAATAAAGAGCTGCACTGGGAAGATTGGCTTCACTTTAAAGATGTAGAGATTCGGTTTTATAATTGGGTCGGAGTTTTTCCCCTTGATTCAGAAGATGGTATAGATAAGTTTATGAGAACATTTGGTTGGAAACCAACAGATAATTTCAACGTAGATATGCCTATTAGTGCATTTAGCGAATTAGCCAAAAAACTCTGGGAGGGGAAAGACAGTAGTTGTGAAATATTGACCTTCGACAACGATGAAAAAAGCATTACTCCCTGTTGGGAGGTTGCCGCATGAGTGGGCAGAAGTTTGGCAATAGGGTCATTGTTCTTGGTGGTGACCATCACAACACATTGGCAGCAATTCGTTGCTTCGGAAAATATAGCTACGATATGAAGGTTGGAGTCTTAGCATTTGATGGTAGCAATCATTGCAAAGTAGCCGGATCCAAGTATGCGCTGAATTCCTGCACTGTGCTTAGGGATGAGACTCAAACACATGAGTGGCTATTAAATGAAGGTGAAGAATTATCAGAAAAGGGCTTCATTATTCCATGTTCTGATATGGCTGCTCTTATAATAGATAAGTATTATGAAACTCTTGATCCATTTTACTTTGTTCCAGGCTTTCATGGAGCTCCGGGCAAAGTAATAACAATGATGGATAAGTTTGAACAAAAGAAGTTTGCCGATGCTAACGGCATCAAGATGGCAAGAACATGGATAATAAATGTGAACGATGGTGAGATAAGTTCTATAGACACATACCCGTGCATACTAAAACCACAAATCAGTGCCTTTGGGTCAAAAGCTGATATAAGAGTTGTTCAAAATGAATCCGAGTTATTAGAGGTTATACTGGCATATAAAGAAGCTGGTTATAGGAGTGTGTTGTGTCAACATTTTTTATCCAAACTATATGAAGCCTGTGCATATGGTTACATTCCACAAGGGAATGCAGAGCCGCAAGGACTTATAATACGCAAAATCCATGAGAATCATGGAGGTAGTACTGCATTTGCACAGATAATCAAGGATGAGAGTATTGATGCAGAAGTTAAAAAGATATCGTTTCTTTTACAATCAGATGGATACAATGGATTATATGACTACGAGTTTTTTGTCTGTGAGGATGGCATCTATCTAAACGAGATTAATTTCAGACAGAGTGGGAATGGATATGTAACTGTGAATTTAGGCTGCCCGTCTCCTGTTGATTGGGCTTGCTCTCTTATCAATATTCCCACTGAATCAATACGGGATTTCTCGGGGCAATACCACATGGATGATGTAGGCGAGCTGATTGCGGTTCGCCACAGAGAACTAAAAGTATGGACTTTTATAAAGGAACTATTACAGAGCCACAATTGTGCGGTTCTAAATCTACACGATATAAAGGGCACGGTAAGTTATTATAAATCATTGATATAGGAAGAAGATAACAGGATGGCAGATAGTCAAGCTGGGAAAAGATTGGCAAAGGGAACTGTAGTGTATATGATAGGCAATTTGAGCAGTAAGATATTGCAGATGCTCATTTTGCCTATTATTACTGCTTCTCTGGTGACAAGTGAATATGGGTATTACGACCTCATTGTAACGACAATAAGCTTGGTAACACCAGTAGTGACGCTCCAAATGATTGAGGGCATGTTCAGATTCATGTTCAATGCCACAGAGGACGATCAGAGAAAGACAGTTTCTACGGTTACTGCTTTTCTGCTTTGCGGGATTGTAGCACTTGCAGGATTAATAGCGGTTTTAAGTGTTTCAATTTCCTCAGTTCAATATCCATTCCTGATATTCTTGAACTATGCTGCCAATATTATATTCAATTACATGCAGAAATTAGCAAGGTGCCAGCAAAAGAACAGACAGTTTGCAATTTCTGGGGTCATAAATACAATTGTAATGCTGGGATGTCAAGCCCTGACATTGCTGGTGTTTAAAATGGGCGTAGACGGTTTGCTCATTTCGCATGCAGTATCTTGCATAACTGCATCGCTCTATTTGGGTTTCTTTCTGAGCATTAGGAAATGGCTATCTCGCAATAGTATTGATAAACACAAATTCAAAGAGTTATTAAAATATTCCGCCCCTCTAATTCCAAACAGTGTAGGTTGGTGGGTGGTTTCATCTTCGGATCGCTATGTAATCACATGGTTCATGGGGGCGGCAGCAAATGGTGTTTATTCTATTGCTGGGAAGTTTTCGCAATTACTTACCTTTGTGACGACGGTCTTCCAATTGGCGTGGCAAGAAAGTGCCATCATGGAGGAGAATAGTGAAGAGAGAGACAAGTTTTATACGCGAACTTTCAATATTTATATGAAGCTCCTCCTTGGAGGATATTTGGTTGTTCTCCCATTCATTAAGATAATTATCCCTATTCTTCTAGCCGAGAGTTATCAAGTGGGGTGGCTATATAACCCTATTCTACTGACTGGAGCCGTGTTTTCGGCATTTTCACAGTTTTATGGTAGCGCTTATCTTGTGTTTAGGAAAACAGGAGGTGTTTTTTCAACCACAGTTGTTGCAGCGATAATCAATATTGTTATTGGTATGGGCCTTATCAAATGGATTGGGTTGTTCGCTCCTGCATTTGGAACAGCTGTATCTTTTGGCGTTCAATGGATACTAAGAGCTCATCAAATGAGAGATTACTTCAAAGTGAAAATAGATATTTGTTCATTGCTCCTGCTTCTGGTGTGCGGTGCTGTCATAACATGTGTATACTATATGGATAGTGTGCTGCTTCAATACCTATGCATGTTTGGTGGGATTATCGTGTTTTTGGTGGTCAATAAAGAGATGATTTTTATGGTACTAAGGAAATTCAAAATAGTGAGATAAGGATTTATGCTATGAAAACTGTGTGTGACAAAAATCTTTGCAATGGATGTATGGCTTGTGTTGAAAAATGTAAGGCGAATGCAATTGTAGTAGAAAGAAAAGTTAACGCGTATAACTCTATTATAGATGAACAGAAATGTATCCACTGTCATGCTTGTAGCATGGTTTGCCCTCGGAATATGTCAGAGGATGTTTTGCACGCACCGATAAAATGGTATCAGGGATGGGCCGCTGATGAACTAGTAAGAAACAACTCAACATCTGGCGGTGCAGCAAGTGCTATTATGGCTGGTTTCATAGATGCAGGTGGCTATGTATGCAGTTGTGCTTTTTTGAATGGGGAATTTTGTTACAAGGTAACTAATTCAAAAGAAGATATTCCATTTTTTGCAGGTTCAAAATATGTAAAAAGCAATCCACATGGTTCATTTCAGAGGGTGTCAGAACTATTAGAGGCCGGAATTAGAGGAATGTTCATTGGCCTCCCTTGCCATGTTGCAGGTATAAAAAATTACATTGGAAAGCAAAAATTAGATAATTTGTATACTGTAGATTTAATATGTCACGGTACACCCGATCCAATGTTGCTGGATAGCTATCTGAAGAGTCATGGTATTGATATAAAAATGATATCAGATATCTCTTTTAGATCCAAAGATGACTTCAGAGTTCATGAAAATGCCAAGCCGATTGTCCGTCAAGGTGTTGCTGATAGGTACTTGTATTCATTTCTGAAGAAGATCAATTATACCGACAATTGCTATAAATGTCAGTTCGCCTCCATTGATCGAGTATCGGATTTAACACTTGGCGATTCCTGGGGAACTGACTTGGATAAGTCAGAGCAAAAAAAAGGGATATCATTACTTTTTGCTCAAAGTGAAAAAGGAATACAATTAATGCACATGGGAAATCTGAGTCTATTTCCAGTGGATTTAGATAATGCTGTCGCTAACAATGCACAACTTGTACATAGTTCACAGGAACCAATTGAAAGAAAAAGGTTTTTTGAGTTATTCAATCAGGGTAGAGACTATGATAGAATAATGTTTACGCTCTTCCCCAAAGTGTTTATTAAACAAAGTATAAAAGGACTTTTGATAAAACTAAAACTTATTTCGGGGGGGGATTATAACGTATACAATATCTGTGTACAAATGAAACAATAATGACGGAGGGTAAATAAATGAGTAGTTAGCTTGGAAGAGAAGTGTCCACCTCTGTGGGTGGAGTACAGCGAATAAAAGTAATAGATGCAAGCTGGCTCAAGATCATCGCAATGATATCGATGGCAATTGACCATATTGGCGCTTTCATTTTGGAAGAGCTTGATATAACAATCCTGTCGATTCATGGTTACTCGTTAAGTTTAGCATATGAAGCTCGGTGCCTTGGACGAACTGCATTTCCAATTTACGCATTTTTTGATTGTTGAAGGATATAGACATACACGAAACAGAAAACAGTATGCGCTGAATATGATTGCGTTTGCAATCATATCTGAGATACCATAAAATTAGGTTTTTTTTCGGTACTTTCCGGTATAATGTTCAAAATGTATATTTCACTTTATTTCTGGGGTTACTCATGATTTGGGCATATGATGCTCTACGGGAGAAACCTGTTCTACATATTGTGTCTTTGGTCGTGCTATTTGTTCTTTCGGTTTTAGTTAATTCAAGCCATACATATACAGGTGTAGTTTTGATTCTGTTGATGTATATTCTTTGTGATAACAAAGCACCTCTGATAGTAATCGGAGCAGCTTTGCAACCTCGACACGATTCACCTATTGCTCTGTATTCGGATATATTCCGTTGTTGCTATACAATGGAGAGCGTGGATTTATCAAAGAGAAATTTGCTAAGTACTTCTTTTACGCATTCTACCTCACACATCTTTTATTGTTGTACTTTATAAAGAGACAATTGTTCGGCTATGGTGTTACCATGAATGATTTGCATTTCGAAAGAATAATATCTACATATAAGAAATCCATAATTCAGTCAGAAGCTGAGGTCCGTTCTAAATTCATTGTTCCACTGTTGGAAGAATTAGGATATGCCTCTGAACTCCGATCAGAAGAGTTTCCAGTTTATGGATATGACGGATCGAAGCCCCTTCATCCCAAGAATGCCGATTTTATTCTCTTTGATAGTCCATTATTTTCGAAGTATAGAAAACGTTCACAATCGAATATACAATGGGTTCAGAAACATAGTCTGCTCGTAGTTGAGGCAAAAAAGCCAGGAGAAATCAGAGATGAATTAGGCCAGGCGCAGTTTTACACCATGTGGACAAAATCACCTGCTTATATTGAAACTGATGGGAAAATCGTGCTTGGTTACTATTATAATGCAGTTTCTCAAGATTTTGAGATTGTTAACAAAGACATAGATGATCCTGAACTACCATCATGTTTAACTCTGTTCTCATTTGAGAATGTGCAGGAGATTAAGAAGAAAGGTATTCATGACAGACAAGACAAAGGTTCCCTATATCAGTCAGTTGTATATGGTCAGAAAGAAGAACCGCTAAACGATATTATCATTCCACCTCATGTTATTGATTATTATCGCGATTCATTAGGGAAAAATGGCTATAATCTTTCGGATACTCAGGTGCTATGTCGTTATTTGAATATGACTGATGCTTATCTTCAAAACCATATGAGGTATGATATCCCTCCATATATGATTAATGTTCCCAGGTGTTTCTACAATGGTGCGTTATTTGTGGACAACATGGTTTTTCCTCTTATCTGTGGGACAGTGGTGGAGTGCTATTGGGAACACATCACGAAATATCAATTTGATAGCGATCATTTACAAGTAGTTATTATGTGTGATGATTCTGATAATCTGATATCTTTTGAGATTGGGTTTCGAGCACTTGAAAGACAAGTAAAAGAGCGTATTAGTAGTTTTAGTCTCATTCAAAACTGTTTGCAGGCTAAGCTAATACAGGTTTTTTTTGATAAAGAGCCTGGATTCAGATTGAGTCTCCCAACAGATAATTCAGGACCAGAATGGATTAATAAAGATTTTATATGCCAGATACATGAGTACTGGCTCAAAGGGCTTCAGAAGATGAAATCGATAGAAGAGTATTATAATATTGAATTCAATTTGCAATCCTACAGAGATCACGATGCAATAGAAGAGATGCTTAGTAATGTAGATGTTGTATATGATGGTATATGCATGCAACAAAACTGTGAGGTTACCTTCCCAGGTAA
>JAEEGL014625317.1_pt1 | contig 11028 bp, 10 predicted proteins | sample 9134231 | NCBI WGS metagenome assembly JAEEGL01 (sample SAMN16246548, study PRJNA631951) | gut metagenome | biome: gut microbiome; feature: rumen; material: fiber-attached | host: Bos | place: Iran: Karaj | collected 2018-10
AGATATATGTTGCAGGCCACAGAGGAATGGTTGGCTCTGCCATCGTAAGAGAACTGAACAAACAGGGTTATAACAACATCATAACCCGCACCCATAAAGAACTTGATCTCACAAGACAGGATCAGGTTGAGAAGTTTTTTGCCGAGGAGAAGCCTGAGTACGTATTCCTTGCAGCTGCAAAGGTAGGCGGCATCATGGGCAACTCAGAGGCCCTTGCAGATTTCATGTACGAGAACATGATACTCGAGATGAACGTTATCCACTCAGCATGGAAGAACGGCTGTAAAAAGGTTGAATTCCTGGGTTCATCCTGTATTTACCCTAGAATGGCTCCACAGCCTATGAAGGAGAACTGTCTCCTTACTTCAGAGCTTGAGAAGACCAACGAAGCCTATGCACTCGCCAAGATTTCAGGTCTTAAGTACTGCGAGTACCTTAACAAGCAGTACGGAACAGATTATATCTCTGTAATGCCCACAAATCTTTACGGACCAAACGACAACTATCATCCAACCCATTCACACGTTTTACCAGCCCTCATCAGACGTTTCCATGAGGCCAAGGAGCAGAACCTCCCTTACGTAACATGCTGGGGTGACGGAAGCCCGCTTCGTGAATTCCTCTACGTTGATGATCTGGCAAACCTCTGCGTGTTCCTCATGAACAACTACAGTGGTGATGAGACAGTAAACGCAGGAACAGGTAAAGAGCTCACCATCAAAGAGCTCACTGAGAAAGTTGCGAAGATCATCGGCTACACAGGCGAAATTCGCTGGGATCCAAGTAAGCCAAACGGAACACCACGTAAGCTTCTTGATGTTTCCAAGGCAAAAGAGCTGGGATGGACCTATACAACCGAGCTTGATGACGGTATCAGGCTTGCGTATGAGGATTTCCTCAATAATCCTATGAGAGCCGAGAGATAAATTGCCAATTTCTCAATGATATAAAAAGAGCCTACGGATAAAGTTCACTGAACTATTTCCGTAGGCTTATTTTTTATCATTAGTATTTTGTTTTTATCTAAACTCACATGCAATGAAAATCTCACCACTATCTGCCTGGTAATAATAGATTCCTGCTGTGCTATAGCTCTTTCTAAGTACGTTTGCACTGTGTCCGGGACTGAGCATCCATGCAAGAACCACGTTCTCAGGTTTCTGCTGATTGTAGTTTTCTGCATGTGCCAGATTCTCACCGTTGGTAAGACTTGATACTGTATACCATGCCTGTCCATTTGGTCTTATATGCGAAAACTTCTGGGAGCACTCTACTGCCCTGACTGAAGCCACATCAGTGAGTCCATCATCCATTGTAAGAGCTCCAAGTCCATAGGAAGCCCTGTACTCATTCATCATGGCAAGAACATTGTCAGCATTGGAATCTGATGCATTTGCTACAATTGGACAGCTAAATAACCCAATTAGTAATATGGTTACCAAGGAAACTATCGTCTTCTTCATAAAGCATCCCCCTCTTTTAAAATGAAACGGTAGTTTGTAATTTATTATTATTATTACCCCTACCAGTATGATACTTTATTTCGGTACGAAAGTCTCTGAAACATAGTCCCCATGCGGGTTTTTTAAGATTTATTTAAGTTTGTTCATTTTTTATTTATATTTTTTTATCACTAGTTTATTGATTTTATTCCATCCTCCAACTTGCTTCCCATAAGTTCAATTTTACCGGATACATCACTTGTGGCTGATGGGAATGGATAATATCCTACCCTGTCACCTTCCTTAGGATAATAAACGGTAAGATCGCCAAGTTCAAAAGAATCCACTTCATACTCACCATAATCCTGCTGATCCACCAGATAGACAGGATTAAACCTTCCGGCGTCTTCGCTGATTATATTCACGCCCTTGTACAAAAGCCAAACCACAAGAAGCACCACAAATGCCCTGAATACATATACTACTACTGTCTTATTATTACAATATTTGTACAATCCCGTGATAATCAGTCTTCCAAATACTATTACAAAGGTCATGAAAACATATACTTCTCCGTACCTGATAAGCGGAGCGCTGAAGAGCCAGAATATCAGGCAGAGAATGATTGTTCCCACAAGGGTAAGGAAATCCATCATTCTGACCATGCTGTGGTGGCTTATATTTAATATCTTGTTGTCCTTAAGTTTATGCTTAAGCGCAGTCTTTTCCCTTGCAGCCACAAGGATAAAATAGATAACGCACAGGATATATATGAGAATGGCTACCACGTCCAGAATGAGCATTATCTTATTCTTTGTGCTCATACCGTTAAACCAGTTAACGATCCACTCCTTAAATGGCAGATCTCCATACTTCACAACATCGTTGTAGCCCCTTCCGAAGGTCCGTATTTCTTTTGCATCAAACTGTGCAACTCCCTTGGGGATTTTCCATTCAAGCTTAAAGAAATCCAGGAATGTCACAGGATAAATAAGCCAACCGGAAATAATTATGTTGCGGATAAAATACGGTATGGAAATAATAATGGCCAACAGAATCGACACCCAGAAAGCCTTTATTTTCTCTGTCGTTCTGTCATGTAAAAGTCTGTAAACCGGAATTACCGACAGTATCAGCATTGGTGCGGCAGACAGCTTTATCGTAACCGCATAAACCGCAGTAAGCGCCAGCAAAATATATGGCACGTAGGAATGCTCATGTCTGACATTCATATCAAGCCAATGAATGATAATGTAGAAAACGATTGTAGAAAGGAAATAGTCTGAAGCCGGCGCGACCATCTCATCAAATATAGTAAAGAGGTAATACAACGCCATGATCCTGGCAAAATCAGAAAGAATGATGTGTCCTCTTCTCACAATGTTCTTGAGATCAAGACACTGCCATGCAAGAAGCAGTGCAAAAAAGCCGCTCATCACATGATATGATTTGCCGGTTATGAAACTCATGCTGTAAAGTGCTGAAAGAGGAAATGCCGCACTGTTATAAGCAAGACGGACATGAAGATTCCCAAGTCCCCTCACTATTCCATAATCCTCAATCCAGTGAATAGCCTGAGCGTGATAAAGATCAGAATCATAATGCATGATGCCGTGTGAAGCACCATAAGCCATTACAAAAAGAATTATAAGATAAAACAGGCCGGTTCTTCCGGAAGCAAGATTTCTTACAAGATTCCGGGTATCTTCCATAAGTTCCTGCCTGTAATAAACCGCAATTACTACGCAGATAGCAACAAGGAGCAAATTGGCAATGGTTCCCACTCCACCGGCAAGACTAAAAAGCTGGGCATAGACTGTGCTTGTAATTACGCCCGCAACAATATAGCTCTCGTGGTAGTGGATAACATACTTTTTGCTATTCTTTCCCTTATGCGTCTTCATACAATCCAGAGACGTAATGATGTTAAGAACAGCATAGCCTACAAGATAAGTTGTAAATACTACATATATCCATATAAGTAAAACTGTCAGCATCTGGACTTTTGCCCCCGGTCACAAGATAGTCTTAAAAGAGATTACAAACGATAAGGCCTACAATAACTCCAAGAATCGCTCCAAACATTACCTGCATTGGTGTATGCCCCACAAATTCCTTGAGCTTCTCTTCAGCATCAATGTCGCCGTTAAGCTCCGAAAGCCACTCCATCATATTATTGATGACCTTTGCCTGAATACCGGTTTCTCTTCTGACACCCATAGCATCGTGCATTGTAATAAGTGCAAGCACCCCGGCAATTGCCACTTCAAAACTGGCCGCCCCATAGTAAAAGCAGGTGGATGTCACAAGCGCCATAACCGTCGCTGAATGGGAACTGGGCATTCCGCCATCTCCCAGCAATCTTTCAGGATCAAAGCTCTTATTAACAAGAACATAAATAATTGTCTTTAATACCTGTGCAGTAAGCCATCCAAAAAAGGCAGCCACTAAAATCCTGTTACTTAATAAATCTGAAATAAACTGCATAAAATCCTCACAAAAGCTCTTTTAAATACTCATCTATCGCATCATGCCAATCAGCAAACATATAATCTGAAGTCAGCTTGAGCATGTAATTCTCAAGGATGCTGTAAGCCGGTCTTGGCGCTGACTGAGGATTCTTTGCAAGATATTCTGCAGTAGTCACATGATTGACCTTGGTCTTCTTACCTGCAAGCCTGAAAATCTCCTCAGTAAAATCTGCCCAGTTAGTTGATCCCTCACATGTTCCATGGAAAATTCCATAATTATCCGTAGGGAAAAGATATGTAATTGCCTTTGCAAGTTCTTTAGAACTAGTAGGCGTACCAAGCTGATCCATTACAACACTTACTTCATCAAGCTTTTCAGAAAGCCCCAGCATAGTTTTTACAAAATTCTTGCCATCTCCGTAAAGCCAGGCTGTTCTGACAATAAAGTACCTATCGGCAAAAGCCTTGACCATCTCTTCACCGGCAAGCTTAGTTTTACCATACACACTTGTAGGTCCCGTCTTGTCAAATTCGATGTAAGGTCTGTTTCCATCGCCGCCAAACACGTAGTCAGTAGATACATGTACAAGCTTTGCCCCTACATCGCATGCTGCTATCGCAAGGTTTCTCGGGCCAATGGCATTTATCTTGTATGAAAGATCCACATCCGACTCCTGCTTGTCCACCGCAGTATAAGCCGCACAGTTTATAATAGCCGAAGGCTTAACTTCTCTTACAAGCTTAAGTACAGCGTCTACATTGGTGATGTCTAAAGGAACGATTCCCTCTCCTTCAAACACATCAGAATTGACAATTTCTATGTCACTACCTGCAAGCTCCTTGTTTATTGCTCTTCCAAGCTGTCCGTTACATCCTGTGACAATTATCTTTTCCATCTACAGTGCCTTTCTTATTAGAATTCTTATATCAAGCATAAAACGGACGGCATCTCTGCCGTCCATATATTAGCGGAACAAAAGAACTATCTTAGTCCTGATAAGTTACGCCGTTAACCTCAAATGTCGAGAATGACTTGCCGTTCTCCTGAATAACGAAGATCATTGTCTTTCCTGTATTGAAGGTTATCTCCTGCCCATTGTCATCGTAGTAAGTTGTAGGAGAATAATCTGCTGTCTTCTCCCATGTCATGTGGATCATCTTTCCCTTTGTAAGGAAATATCCATCATGTGTCTTATCATGCATCTGATATGCAAGATATCCGTTAGCATCACGAACCTCGTGATAAGCTCTCTGGATAATTACGTTTGTGAAAGCAAGCTGCTCGCCAGTTATAGCATCCTTCTGAGCTGAACCGTAAAGAGTCTTAAGATATACCTCTTTCTCCGGATCATAAGAAAGAGCTGACTTGGTTACCGGGAAACATCCCGCCATATTAATCTCTGTAGCCTCAACTGCATCAGAGTACTGATCGAGAGTGTTAGGATTTGTGTATCCTGTGAAGGTAAAGTGTGAGCCACCTTCAAAATATTGGTCTCTATGAGTAAGTGAATAGCCGGCCTTATCAATTGCTGATTTAACATGCGCGCCATCTGTGAAAGCTGTATGCTCAGATGTACTTCCCTCAGGAACTCTGAAAAATGCGCCGTAATCTGAACCCATTGCCTTACCGCCTACGCCGTTAAGATTCTCAACGTCATCAACACCATCAGGTCTGTTCTTACCGGTTAAAACGCCGCTTACATAAAGTTCAGGACCACCGAAGTGGATAATGATAGGATCGTACTCAAGTGCTGCGTAAATGAAGTAGTCACGGATACTTCTGATGTTACCGATTCTCTCAAGGTTCTCCCAATCCTCTACGATACCCATCTGACGGCTCATGCTGCCCTCTTCCATGATCTCGTAAAAGACTGCCACGTTGCTAAGTCCATACTGTGGCTGAGCCTCTTTGTTTATAGGATACATTACCGCAAGGGGTCTCTTCTCATTGATATCTGCATTAACCCACTCGTTGGTAAAATAGCTTCTTACCATTCCTTCAGCCGGAGGATCATCCTCATTGGATTCCTCTGCAGGAGCCTCTTCCTGTACTACTTCCTCCTGAACAGGCTGAACATCCTCAAGCTTCTCGATACTGATTCCTACAACCGCGTCATCGCTGGAACTTCCGCAGCCAATAAGCATAGCAGCTGTAAGTCCTGCTAAAATAAACGCTTTAACTCTTTTCATTACCAATTCCTCCAAGAAAACTTCAAATAATAATTTACTCCCCAAGGCCATTCTCAATGGCGCTTATAAGTGCTTCCATGGCCTCTTCTTCATCCGGTCCTTCACATTTAAACTCCAACTCATCTCCGCACTTAATACATGCTCCCAAAACACTTAATACGCTCTTGGCGTTTGCAGTGTTTTCCCCGTAGCTGAAGGTAATGTGTGATTTGTAATTCATTGCTACCTTACACAGATTGCCGGCGGGTCTAAGATGCAATCCGGTAGGATTCGTTATCACTACCTTTTGGCTTATCATTAAAGCATAACCTCCTCGATCAGCTTGGCCAGTTTCTTAGCTTCTTCTTCGATCATTTCCTGATCCTTGCCTTCAATCATAACTCTGACAAGCGGTTCTGTTCCCGATGGTCTGATAAGAACTCTTCCGTCTCCTGCAAACTGCTCCTCAAGCTTACCAATAGCTCCTGCAATCTCAGGATACTCCATGTATGAATTCTTCTTGTGGTTAGGCACATGGGCATTTACAAGAGCCTGTGGCATAACTTCCATTACCTTTGCAAGCTCTGAAAGCGGCTTACCTGTAGAAACCATTACCTCAAGAAGATGAAGCGCAGAAAGAAGTCCATCTCCGGTAGTATTATCATCAAGGAAAATAATGTGTCCTGACTGTTCTCCACCAAGATTAGCACCGATTTCCTTCATGTGTTCAAGCACATATCTGTCACCAACCTTGGTCTTATCAACTTTGATGCCCTCACGCTCTGCCATCTTGAAAAATCCAAGATTACTCATTACCGTGGTAACAATCGTATCAAACTTGAGCCTGCCCTCATCCTTCATAAACTTGCCAATGATGGCCATGATCTCATCGCCGTCAACCATCTTGCCGTTCTCATCAACAGCCAGGAATCTGTCAGCATCTCCGTCAAAAGCAAGACCAATATTAGCCTTTTCGGTAACAACCCTTCCCATCAACTCTTCCATATGGGTTGATCCACATCCTGCGTTAATATTAGTTCCGTCAGGATTGTTATGTATTACCACCACATCAGCTCCAAGCTGTCTGATTGCCTCTACCGAAGTATAATGTGAAGCACCCTCGGCACAGTCCATTACAATCTTCATGCCTTTCAAGTTGATATCTACACAATTTAAGTTGTGGTTAATATACTCTTCTCTTGCATCGGTGCGGTTTTTGATCTTGCCCACACCTGCTCCGGTTGGCATCTTTACACCTTCCATGTTGTTCCTGATGAGTTCTTCAATCTCATCCTCAAGAGCATCCGGAAGCTTATAGCCATTGGCATCAAAGAATTTGATTCCGTTAAATTCCATTGGATTATGTGATGCAGAGATGACAACTCCGGCATCAACACGGTACTTACGGGTAAGGAATGCTACACCCGGTGTAGGAATAACTCCTACATTTACAACATCAGCTCCTACAGAACAAGCGCCTGCCATAAGTGCACTTGCAAGCATATCTCCGGAAAGACGTGTATCACATCCAACCATGATCGTAGGTTTGTGGTTTACTTCCTTGGATAAAACATAGGCGCCAGCCTGTCCAAGCTGCATTGCAAGAAGTGGAGTAAGTTCATCATTAGCCACTCCTCTTACACCATCTGTTCCAAACAATCTAGCCATAAAATAAAACCTCTTAACTTTCTTGATAATTATCCTTCTTCTACAGTGACGTACACACTTACAGTGCCCTTTTCGGTAACGCCATCAGGAAGGCTCCAGATTACATCTGCGCTATAAGTTCCGGCCTTGAGCTCCGACAGCTCATTCTTTTCCATCATAGCGGTAACATCAACTGTGCCCTTTAGATTAGATTCATTAACCGAAGCTAAATCATCAGAGAGTCCCTGTAGTGTCAATGAAACAGTGGCATATTCACTATCGTCCACATTGATCTCAAAACCGTCTACAGGATTTGTAATCTCGATATTTTTAATGTTTACATCGAAGGTTTCCTCTACGATGTTTCCAATGTACACAATAACTGATGCAGTTCCATTGAAATCCTTATCACCAAAGGATACACCTGTCGGCAGATAACTTCCAAGCTCAATGGTAGCCGTATGATTGGCTGTAAGACCTGTTACATCCAAAGTTTCATCATTTACTGTTATCTCAGAAATGGATGATATTGTGCTGCTCCTGCCTGCAATCAGAACTTCCTCTGGAGTTGCCTCTACCTTACCTGTCAATGCATAACCTGATGCCGGTTCTCCGGATACCACATAATTAACAGGCACGTACTTGGTCTCAAGAATCTGAACATTGACTCTTACTGTCTTTATGTTCATAGATGCACCCTGAGCTGTAGGATCCAAAGCCTTGCCCTCGGAATCGTACAGTATAATATCCGCATCCGTTCCGATATTTGAAGTAAAGCCGGTAACATCAACATCAACCGCTGCTTTTGCAATACTGTTGATAAATGACTCAGGTCCGCTGACTCTTATCATGTTCTGCTCGGTTGTCACGTCGCCAACAACATAACCGTCCGACAGAGTTCCTGAAGTCGAAGTTGAAATAGCCATGCCCTTGCTGGCTTTTCTCTCCACGTTCAGCTTAACAATATCTGAACTTGCCGTGATATTCTCAATCTTATCCTTGTACTTGTTGGTCTCAACGTTGATGCTTATTGTATTGAGACTTGATAATTCCTGAACATCAGCTGTTGCCACAATATTGCTCTGGCTAAGCGAATCGATAACTGTTCTTGGAGCATATACCGTAACGGATTCAATGGTATCACTGTTATCAAGCACAGTATAAACCTGGCCCTTTTCAGTTATCAGATTCCCATTCTTGATGGTTACTGGAATATTGGTATATCGCACTGAAATAATGGGGTCGTTGATGTTTGTAACCAAAAACCACACGATTATCGCAAATAAAAGTGATGCTATTTTAAGGCCCCAATTAGCTAATAGTTTTTTCATTTCTTCGCCCTGGCCTTTCTGGCGAAATGCTTGACCGGAACATCCGTCTTGTGTTTATTCTGGATGAGTCTCAGTCTCTCCCTGAGTCTGTCGCTGTCTACAGCTCTCTCCAGCTCGCCCTCGTAAGCAACACTTATTTTACCTGTTTCCTCTGAAACAATTATTGTAAGGGAATCGGTAGCTTCCGAAACGCCAATTCCGGCACGATGCCTTGTTCCAAGCTCTTTACCAATACCCATATTATCTGAAAGCGGCAAGTAACATGTTGCTGAAGTAATCCTGTTGCCGCGGATAATGACAGCTCCGTCATGAAGAGGTGTATTATGCTCGAAAATATTGATAAGGAGCTGACTTGTAACTATACCGTCAACGTCAATTCCTGTTCGTTCAAATTCTGTAAGCGGATGGCTCTGCTCAATAACAATAAGAGCACCGGTTCTTACCTTGCCCATCTCAACACAGGCTCTTGTAATCTCGTTCAGAGTCTTATCGGAAAATCTCTCCTCTGTCCTGCCATCTCCGATGGCAAACAGATTGGCAAAAAAGTTCTTTCTTCCCAGTTCCTCAAGAGCTTTCCTAAGTTCCGGCTGAAGAATTACGACCATGGCTGTAAAGGCGATTCCGACAACCTTTTCAACTATCCAGAGTATGGTGGACATGTTGAAGATTGCTGCAATAAGTATAAACACAACAATAACTATGACCCCTTTTAAAAGAGACCATAGTCTTGTATCCTTTGCCCAGACTAGAATGTGATATACAAGAAATGCGATAATTGCGATTTCCAATACATCGAAGAATCTGATAGTCGGCATATGCAGGGTTGTTCTATTAAAATCAAAAAGAAAATCGATGTTCTGCATATTTAATCCTTTATATTATCTACGCCTTTCGTTGGCACGATTAATCCTCTTAACTCTCCTCTCCGGGGTTGATACTGTAACCTTAGGTACAGCCTTAACATAATAATAGTATTCGTCGTCTTCAAACTGAACCTTCTCAGTTCTGTTGTAATCCACATTGAATGCAAAGAACTCAACAACAAGCATCAATGCTGCTGCAATTATTGTTCCGATTATCACTCCAAAAAGTGAAATCTCTGTATTTGTAACAAGTGAACCGATCAGCGTGCAGGCAATCAGGCAGATACTTCCGGATGCGATAGCAATTCTCCAGGAGTGATCGATGGATGTTCTGCGAATGATATATACAATAACAATCGTTACTGCAAATGCCCCGATCATTACCAGCATTGCCTTGTCTCCAAGAATACCGGAAAGAACCTGCTGGAACTGATTGGAGGTCTCCTCCACATCTACCCCGATCTTGGCAACAGAAGTGGCCTGTGCAAAATAATTGATCATGTATGAGATCACCAGACCGAATGAAACAGAAACCACCGATGTGGGTAATCCCAAAAGTCCCATTGCCAGAGGCATCACATACGGTATGTGCATGAAGAAGAACAGCGGTGTCAAAAGAACTGCCAATGTATCCTTAGGTGAAAATCTGAAGTAAAGCAGGAACATCAACAGAAAGATAATTCCGGCGATAAGCGCACATTCAAGGCCCATGGTGTACAGATGTCCCAAAATGAACACTGCTGCCATAACCACGATAAAGTTAGACGGTAAAATTGCGCACAAAAGCGAAGCCATCATAACAATTGCGAAATTGTTCAATGCCTGCATGTATCCCAGCTTGTTATTGATCATGGCAATAGTTATTAAGGCCAGTAAGAATTTCCAAGCATAGGTAATATAGGTTTCGTTTTTGATATAAAACCTTTTTATGTATTGCTTTAGTTCCAGTAATGAAGTCATATTATCAATCCTTTTTTTCGTACATTCTAGCCAGTTTCTTCAAATTTCCATAATATGCCTTCATACTCTGCCGCATTTTGCTGTATCGATAGGAATAAATGACATATGATGCAAGAGAATACACGCCAACAAGCAGGAGGTAGTA
>JAEEGL014704698.1_pt1 | contig 11028 bp, 3 predicted proteins | sample 9134231 | NCBI WGS metagenome assembly JAEEGL01 (sample SAMN16246548, study PRJNA631951) | gut metagenome | biome: gut microbiome; feature: rumen; material: fiber-attached | host: Bos | place: Iran: Karaj | collected 2018-10
CCTTCACGCATCCTATACGCGTCAAACGTCGCGGCGCAAGAGCAATCGTCCGAATCATGGTTGCCAAGGCAGTGGTAGGAAGGAACCCTGCTCTCGTTGTACATCTTGACGTATGCCTTCTCCGGAGCCTTCAAGACGTTATGCACGAAATCGCCAAGATGGATCACCATGTCGCAATGCGCATTCTCGGCGCGCGCGAGTATCTTCTCCAGAAACGCCGGCGTATCGTTGACATATACGCCGGGCTGATAGTGGATGTCGGCAAACACGCAGACGCGCAGCGGCTTGGACCGTTCTTCCTGCGGGGCGGCCAACGCCGCCCCGGACACCGCCAGGACAGATGCCGATGCGATGAAGTTTCGTCTTGACGTATTCATCTGATCATCTGAACGACAATGCGACTCCAGCCGGGTTCAACACGGCATAGACGCTTGTCACTCCCGTGACCGGATCGGTTTCCGTCTCGCGGCCGATGTGGCGGCGCCTGGCGATACCGAAGTTCCTGCCCTTGACCGCCGGGAATGAAGTCACGTCACTGGTATATTCAGCAACCTTTACGCGGAGGCCTGTGGGCAACATGACATCGTTTGCAAGCCCGAAATCGAGCATGATGCCGCCGGTGCAGGAACCCGTCACACGGAAGTACGGAGCGGCATAGACGTCCCCTTCCTGCGTCAGCGGGCATGTCACGACCGCATTCTCGCCAAAGACCAGGTTGGTGACAGTCGCGTAGGGCGCGTTCGTCATCGTGGCATCGAGCGGAGCCATCGTGCCGGCAACCGTGATCGTGCCGTTTATGGCCTCGCCGCCCGCACCGTTCAGGTACGGAACCGTAAACGCAAACCCGTTGCAGTCGAACGTGCCGCCCGCCAAGACGATGCCGCCGGGAACCGCAGCCGCAACCGTGGGCTTCATCACGCCAGCCTCCACCACGCAAGGACCGGTGAACGTGTTCGCCTCTGACATCAAGAGCGTACCTGTGCCGCGCTTGATGATACCGCCGTCCTCCTCCGCTCCAAGCGCAGACTCGTGGTCAAACGAGCGATTGAGCGTGAACGTATTGGCCCCTGGAATGTCGAACGCCGCGCCGTTCGTCGCGACAATCACGCTCGTCCAGTCGTAGGAAGGTTTTCCGCTTGCCGGATTTTCAGACCTGAACGACGCGCCATCCAGCGTGGGACGGAACGTGCCGCCGTTCCAGTAGAAGTTTACGGCCGCAGAGGACTCGCGCCTGCGCAGGCAGGGTGCCGTGAACACGCCGCCGTGCAGGTTCACGTCGTGCGACACGCCAGGCCTTCCGGCATAGAAGTCAAACGGGGCGGTCCACGCAAAATCGCCTCCATACATGTTCAACTCGAAATTACCTATGCCGCCGGGATACTGGCTGCCGAGGATTGTTGCCGCCGTGTTGGTGAACATTCCCCCGTATATGTTGACCACGGACTTGGCAGATCCATACTCCGTACCATTCTGGGTGGTCTCGCACGACAGGTTTATGTAACCTCCAAGCGACTTGACCATGCCGCCGTAGATGTTTAAAGTGGCGGTTCCGTTGAAGCGCTTGCCGGAATCGTGTGCCATATATATGCTGTTGAACGTCAGGTTTCCGCCTCTCACCGTGAGCGCAAGGTTTCGCTTCTTCTCGCCACAGTCGTGGTTTACCCGGTATGCGCCTGCGCCGCGCCCGATGTTGAGGTCGCCGACTACCGTCACCGTACCGCCGAGGATCTCCAGTTCCGAGTCGAGCACGTCTCCGTTCGCGTCAAAGTCGGCAATGTTCTGGCCGATGTCAAGACGTCCGGAAACGGTTACCTTCTGCATGTCGTCAAGTCCAAGGACGAGTTTGCCGGCGGCCAGGGAGAACACTCCAAGGCCGGTTGTCGGCAGCGTACCGTTCGCAGGAATCTCCGTGGCAGCGGTAAGATAATCGGAGTCGGCGTTTCCGCGTGCTGAACTGCCGAGCGTAACCGTTCCGGAACCGCCAAGATACGCAGTGCCCCCGCCGGTCTTGACGAACGGCCCCGTGCACGACACGTCGTTGAAGAACATGACTTCCGCACCATCCGCGACGCGCAGGTTCATGCCATTGGTAAAACCAGACTCGCCTGAACTGGACACCTTTGACGGCACCTCGCCGGAGGACAATAGCGACAGAGTGCAGTTGTCGATGGTGATGGGATATCCCGACGCGAAAGAAGCGGGATGCCCCGCAAGGGTTCCTGAATACACCCCCAGCTTGGCATTGGCAATTCCTTCCAGCAGCAGCATGCCGCCGTTGGGTATGCTCAACCGGTTGACATAATACTGCAGCGACCGGGCGGTCGTGAGGTACATGACGCCATCTACCACCTGCGTCGAGCCCGCAACCGAATCTATAAAGGTCGAACGCCATTCGTCACCGTAGATCTTTTCAAAGTGTACCGTTCCAGCCAAGGTCTTTACGTATGGATGCTCGCCGTTCCCGACCGGATAAACGGTTCCATTCTTGAACCAGATCGTGCCTGGCACGGCAGTCTCCAGCACTTCCACGACACGACTTCCGCCACCGAGCGTGACAACCGAACCGTCCGCCATGGCAGATGGGAAGATGGCGCGCACGCGACTCGTGCTGATGTCTTCCGGAATCTCGCCGCACTCCCAATTGGCCGCATCCGTCCAGCTGCCGGAATTGACCTTCCAGACGAAGTCGCGACGGTAGTCGCGCTCAGTCGAAGAGTTGTAGGTGGAGGCGGACGAGAGTACCAGCGTAATCTGGTCGTAGTCGGCTGCAGATGTGTCCAGCGAGAACGTTCCGGTTGCGGTCTTGTAGCGCGGCGACATTGCGAACTTGGAGGCATCAAGAGTTCCCTTGGGCCCACGCAGAATCGCATACGTCCCAGCCGTCTTATCCACGCTGGGGATGCCGGTTCCCGTGCAGAGCGCCACATATACCGTTCCGCCGACAGAGAGCGAATCGGTCGCACGCAACGTAGCACAGACGTTAGCGCCAGACGTGAAGTTGAATACGCTTGCGCCGTCAGCCAGCGTAATGTTCTTCACCGTAGCCTCTTCCGCCGCCGAGCCGCTCATTGCGGCGGCGATGGCGGCATTCGCCTGCACTGCGACGGAATGCGCCGAAAGCGCCGAACCGGTTGTCTTGGCAACTGCGCCCGGGGCAAGCGTGACCGGTCCGTTGAAGCCGTACGTGGCACCGGTCGTGAACGAGACGGACATCAGCCAGTTGTTCGTCGCCGGATGCGGAGAGGATATGGTTATGCCACCGTCCGTCGCCACTCCGTCGGCCGTAGCCCACGAGCCGCCAAGCGCAAGATCCTGGTCTACCATGTTGGAAAGATCGATTATCGCGCCGCCAGATCCGATCCTGTTGTTGCTGGCACTGAATGCTGCATTGCCCGACACCCCAAACGACGGGCACCATCTTCCTCCATTCCAGAGAACGGTGCCAGCCCCCGAAAGAATGCGCGAGTGGAGCGCCGCGCCGTTGTTCAAGGCGAGAACAGCACCGCTTGCAACCGTCACCGAATACGCTTGCGACACGAATACAGCACTGCCCAAAGCCAACATTCCTGCGTCTACGGCGACATTGTACGGGAATCTGTAGCCGCCGGCGCCATTCAAGGCGACAGTCCCCGCGCCAGCCTTCGCGAAGATCGTATTGCCCGTGACCTCGACAGCACCGTTCACCGTTAGCGTGGAACCTGCCGTGGCGGCGAGTGCGGACTTGGCGTTCGATGACGACGCCGCCATCTCGAACGTCCTGTCAGTAGAACCTGTTCCATCAAATTCGAACGTGGCCGTACCGACCTTGACGGACGATCCGGCGCCCACGGCAGACGCCGTTCCCGCGTTCGCGATGCTGTTGACATGCAGCGTTCCGGCCTTTACGTATGGCGGCGCCGTGAACGTGTTGGCGCCGGAAAGCTTTACGGTGCCCGTGCCGCCTGCAGCGTTGACCGTCAACGGCCAAGCTCCGGAGACGGCCCCGGAAACTTCGAGCGTCGCGCCTGACGCGGCGTTCAGCTGGGTTTCGCCTGCGATCGCAACAGGAGCTGCGATCTCGTCAGCGCCAGACGTCACCGCGACTGCGACTGGGCTGCCCGCGTTGTCCAATGTCAGCGTCGCGCCGGAAAGCGTGTAGCCCGGTGAAGCGGAGAACGCGAGTCCTCCGAGCGTCACGCCGCTATCTAGCGTCACCGTCGTGCCTTGGGCATTGGCGGCTGTCGCAAATGTCGCGCGTTCAGACGCCCCGCCTGGTGCGTTGCCCGTGCCATCGCCCCAGTTCGCGCCGTCGCCCCATGTGCCGCCGGCAGGATTCGTCCACGCATAAGAAGCGACCGAGCGCGCCGCCAACGTGACGGAGAGGATTGTGCGCCCGCCCTCGGTGCGCGTCGCGAAATAAGCGCCCGTCGCGTCGCTCGCCGTCTTAAGCACGAACTTCGCGGCGTCGATATCCGCATTCTCAGGCAACGAGACGAGATCGTACGTGCCTGCGGTCCACACCCCGTCAAGCGTAACGCGCACGATGCCAGGTATATCCCAGCCTGCCGCCGTCAACTTGGCGAATCGCGCACCGGTCCAACCGAAGGCTAGAGACATGTCGTTCTTCTCTGCTGTCACAGCGCCGGTCGCGACGTCCGATCCAAACTTGACCGTGACGCCGTCGTCGATCACGAGCGGACCCGTGATCGACATTCCGCCGGTAAACGCAAGCGTCGCGTTTGACGAGCCGGTTATCCTGAGACCGCCATCCGACGAACCGGACGGCACAAGATCCGCGTCGGTAACGACCTCGCTGCCTAGCGTATAGGTACCGGCGTTCACCGCGTCGATAGTGGAGATTTTCGTACCGAGGCGAGTCTTGAAGGAGTCGGGGACAATCGTGTAGTTGTTCCCCCACAACAGCAAGTTGCCGCCATCTAGAATGAGTTTCATCGGACTTGTGGCATACGCGGCGGTCGGCGCAATCGCCTGCGCGCGTCGAAGCGTACCACCGTCCGTCACCTTGATCGTGAAGTCGCAGAAGCCGCTGCGGCACGGCTGGATCGCTGTTGTACATATTAGTCCGTTCGAGCATACGTGAACCTCCGATTGCGGCATGTATTCGTCGTCCGCCGAAATGCCGCCGGCGTCATGCGCACCGTATATGCCATAACCACCAAACGTCGTACCGGAACCGCACACAAGCAATTTGCCGCGGGAGCCGCGGTTCACAGCAACCTGAGTGTAAAATGGTTCGACAGTTCCGTGATATACGTTAAAAGACGGCAGCCCCGGCCTGTCGTCGTACGAATTTGCATAACCGATCCTGACCCTGGATCCGGTCGAGTCGCCGCTCCAGCATTTAACCGTGCCACCATAGATGTTGAAAGACGAACCGGAATCCGCATCGGGACGTGTAGCGGCCGTACCGTTGTAGAAACCGACGAGAACAATTCCGCTCAACACGACCGTACCGCGCCTGATGTCAAGATGTCCATACGGTTCAGACCCCGCGCCCGTAGCGCCGCTACGGCTACCGCAAAGGATGTACGACTGCGTATCGCACCGCTCTTCGGCATGGCATCCGAGAATGTTCGTGACAGAATCCGCCGTATCGATGACGAGATGTCCTTCGCGCACCGTCAGGTTGCCGTATGCCTGCGTCGGCGAATCGCCGTTCTCCTTCATGTTCATGATCCAGTTATAACGGTAGCCCTGTCTCGAATGGGAGAACATCTGCTTGCCGGTACGTTCCGCGGTCGCGATCGTGAGCGTGCCGGGGCCGGCCTTGATCATAGCGCCGTTGTTCGCGTCGAACGTGCCGGTAGTCTTCAGGTCGCCATCGCACCAGACTACCGCCGCATCGTTCGATGCGGCCGTATCAAGCAGTATGTTCATGTCGGTCGTCGCAGGCGTAGAGCCTTTATACCGGAACGTACCGTTGCCAAGCACGAGGTTGGACATGCCGTTCACCATGTTTGCGCGGCGGATCGTTTCAATACCCAGCGTGCCGCACTTGACCGTAGCCGTGCCGATCGGACCTTTGATCGAATCGCGCAGGTTCACTATGCCGCCACCGCTGGAGCCGGTATTGACCTGGACGTCAACGCCCGCCGGGAGGCGTTCGGCCACATTCGTCGTCACGCCATCGCCTGGCGCGAAGACCAATGTCTCCGCAAATGTCGCGACAGCCGCGAATGTCGCGATAGATGGCAACAACATCTTGCATGTTTTCATGTTCATTCCGTCCTTTTGATGTTTTCCGTCGTTGAAGTGCTTGAAGCTTTTTCGATCAAATCCGCCATCGCATCACGCCAGGCAAGGATGGCGGAGGGGTCTGCCGTATAGTCCGTCATGCTCGCGACGAGTCCTTCGGCGTCGAGAAGGCGCTCCGCCTTGTCCGCCCAAGCCACGCGAGGGTTGGCCGCGAGACGTTCGCGGAGAAGCTTGGCGTATGCGAGGTCCTCAAGCCCGTCGCGGAAATTCTCCAGCCGCTGCGTCGGGAGCGGGCGTCCTTCCGGGCCGACGCAAAGCCAGCAGCCGTCGCCATCGTATTCGCAATAGCTGCGCGGTTCCCAATCGGTGAACGGACCGGACGTTATGCAGCGCTTCTGGTTCCAGATCGACGTGTGGTAGTAGAGAAATCCGTCAGGACGATACTTGGACGACATCGCGCCGAAGAGAAGGCGGCGTTCCGTTCCCGGACATTCCATGAACATGTTGGCGTAGGGCGCGCGGGGACCGCAGCAGATGTACCACCATACCTTCCGTCCTGCGGCGCGCGCCCTTTCCGCCCTTTCAAGGTCATAGCGCGAGGTGAGCGGAACAAACGCATCAAAAAGCGAGAGTTCCTTGTTTACGAGACCGTAATCATGGTCGTATGCGGTAGTGATAAGCGGGACGTCCGGAAACTCCTTGCGCAGCCTCTTGAGCAAACGCTCGATCCGCCCGAAGCGGTTGCTCGTCGCTTCATCGCATCCGTATATGTAGGCATGGTCGAGAAGCCTGGCCGCCTTTACCTTCTCGTATGATTCCCTGAGCCGCGAGACAGTCTTGTCAATGAATGCGGATTCGCCGCCGGAGCCTTCAGGCATGTCCACCCAGTAGCCTATGTTGAACTTGTTCAACCGTCCTTGCGCCTTCAGGCGTTTCAGCTGGTCGACATGCTCGTCGGAACAGCCGCGCAGATACAGAGAGTCGGAGGTGATCAAGTAGTCTGCCAGGAAGTCGGTCCATAGGTCGTTGTTCTCCTTGCGCCGCGCGGCGTTCGCAGGCGCAAGCGGATCCTTGCGGTATGCATCGTAGTCGTGGATGCGCTGCGACTTGTAGTGCGTCGGGAAGTAGAAGCAGGGGGAGAACGTTATAGCCATCGGCATCGGCGCGATCTTGCCGATCGCGAAATCGTTTACGCGAACGACAAACGGAAACTCGCGCCTCACCGCCTTGCCTTGCGTCTTCGCCACGACCGCCACCTTTCCGCCATATATGCCGGCGGGCTGGTCGGCGGGACACTTGACGCGAATCCAGAACGACTGGAAATTACGCCCCTTCACGTCCGTGCCGTCCATGAAGTCGAGGATCGGCTCCGGCCACCAGCCGCGTCCCGGTTTCTCCTTCTTCGGGCCGATGCCATACGGCACATCGTGCTTCACCTTGACGTAGCCCGTGACGTTGCAGACGATGTTCGAGGCGGCGAACGTCGCGCCTTCCTTCGAAACGAGCCCCGAGACCGACACCCGCACGTCGGCGAGATCGGCGTCGCCCGGAACGACCACTAGCTGGACGCTTTCGCGCTCGTTGCGCGCCAATCGCACGGAGAACTCCTTTGCAGGCGCTATCGCAGAGAGGTCGGGATTGCGAGGACGCACGATGTCCATGCTGGTCGCGGAAGCAACCAGCATTTCGCCCACATCTTGTCCGGCGATGCGGCACTTCTCGCGAAAAGCCCAGTATGCCTCGCCGAGATCTGCGCGTTCGATTGCGTCGCTCGCAGCCTCTTCGGCCCGCGCAACTTTGCCGAGCAGGCTGGGGAAGAAGTCCTTCGCCAGACCTTCGCCGCAGAACGGCGAGGGCTTCTCGCCTTTCTTGAGAAGCTGCATGCGGTCGATGTAGAGCCTTGCCCCGCGCGGACGTATGTAGAAGATGTGCATATGCGTCACGTTCGTGACTGCGACGGTCTCCGGCCACGGGTCAAGCGGTATTATCCAGCGATCGTATGTGTGGTCAGGCAGCCGGCTGTAGGTGCTCTTTACGCCCTTGCTCCTCTCGCAGTTCGGCCCGTACGCATAGAGCATGATCGGCGTTCCTCCGTCACCGTCGTTGAAGATGTCCAGGACGAGGCGATCGTACCCGCGCCAGTCGTGATGATGGATCGGCATCGTGAAGCTCGGCCACTGTTGCAGCCCCTCGCGCCAATCCATGGCGTGAAACGCCAGCGAATTCTTGCCAGATGTCGAAAACCGGTTCGTCACACACACCGTCATGTTGGTGCGGAAGGTCGCCGGTACCGCCTTGATATCCTCGGGCGTCTCAAAATCGAACAGCGTTGTCGCGGCGAGCACGATCAGGGCGAACATGTCATCTCCTTACAAAGCAATTGCAACCTCTTCACGAGACTGACGAGGCAAGCCTCACGACTTGCTGACACCCGTTGGCAGACCTTCGCGACAGGGGAACCAAACAGCGGTATTATACCATATCAGACAGACCTGCCGCAAGGTTCATTCCACCATCGTCAACGAAGCGGGCTGGAGCTCGATCTCCGCGATGGCGTCTGTCCCATAGACCCGATACGAAACGCGCTGAACGTCCTTCGTAAGGTTTGCAGCCAGGAGAACGACGCGTCCGTCCATCCGGCGCCACCAGTTTCCGATCACGTCAGGCATGGTTGCGAACTTGCTGGGCGGCAACTTGTAGCTCTTGTCGAACAGACGGGAATGCGGACGCCGCCCGAGCCATTCGTATGTACGGCTCCCGACCTTGGACACGATGCGCATCTCGCCCAGCAGGTTGCCGTAGGCCAGCACGTCGAGATTCCGTTGCCGGAATTCGCATAGTTCGCGCAGGATGGCACACTTGTCCGGCATGTCAAGGATATCCGGCAAGAACCAGCCTAGCGCGTTGCCCCAGAGAAGTTCGCGGGTCTGGAGCGCGCGAAAGGCCGCCGGATCGTCATCGTTGTTTTCGGGACTGCAGAAATACGTCGTGTAGCCGGAATAGACGGCATTGTGGAAAGGCACGTCCTCAGGCGTGCGGGCAATGACTTGAAGATAGCCGTCCACCATGCCGATGTACGCCTCGCCAGAGCCTTCCGTCGTAAGGAACGCCCCTTTGGCGTTGTAGGCCGCACGAACCTGCGCCAGAGCCTTTTCATAGCCTTCGTACCACCAGCCGCCGCCGCCTGCAGGATGTCCGTGCGACCTGTCGTAGCACGCGCAACCGCGGGCCGCGCCAACCTGGTCCACGAACAGGGACTTCGCACCGAGCTCGTCGAGGATGCGCCCGGTGAAGTTCCTTATCACGCGGTGCCATTCGGGGCATGACGGACACATCACCGCCAGCGGTGGCGTCCACGGAGCATACTTTTCGACATTGCGACTGCCGTCCGCCCGCATGACTGCAAACGGTTCGGCCAAAAGGTAACCTGATGTCGTTGCCGTCCAAAGCCGGCCGTTCGTGTATGGCATGGCCTCCTGCCCGATCGATTAGCAGAACGCGATGCCCTCTTGGGTGCCAGGTTGTTCGGGGAAGTACTCGGGATAGTTGACGTCATGGCCGGAATGCTGCCAGAGATGCCAGTGGAGCCCCGTCGAGAAATTGGGGAAACGCGCCTTTGCCAGAGCCAACACGTTGGATGCCGCGGCGGGAGAACCGTGAATGTTGATCCAGAGCGGAATCTCGCACATGCGTCGAGGATAGCTCGCGATATCCTTGATCGGTCCTTTGGCGCACCACTTCTGCTTCAGGGCGAACGCGCGGTAGCGCTCCGCAGCCGCCCACCAATCGCCCTTGAGCGGAGCCAGGACGACGTCGTACCTCGGGCCCTCCGCGCCAAGTTCTACCGGGGTTCTGAAGTGGATGTCCTGCTCGCCTTTTATCGTAAAGCTCTTTATGCGCGCGTCAGGGTCTTCCGCGGCGATGTAGAGTCCGTCGTCGCCGATGAAAAAGGCGGCGACCATCGGCGCGTACCCCAGATAATCGACCGTGAACGGCCTCGCGGCGGCAGTGCGTTTCCTGAAGAGGCGGGCCCCGTGATCGTAAGCCGGCTGCATCACATCGCCCTCGCCGTTGCGCGTAACCTTCGCGAATCGGGGAAAATCAGTCGAGAAGAGCACCCATCTTGTCGAACGATTGTCGAACTCAAGCCGCCACGCCTGCGAACCGTCGGGACGTTTCTTCATCAAGACCTTCGCATCAAGAACTCCTTGATCTCCACCAAGCGGAATGTTCCGCCAAAAGAGGGTATCGACGCCGCCCGATTCGCCGCGAGAGAACTCGGTAGCCCTGCCGGCACCGACCGTGACACGTTCGGACAAGTTGGTCACCGACGCGAACGTCGCCGACCAGAGATCGCCTCCGCCAGTCGCGAACTCGGCCGTTCCTATTTTGATGCGCCGCACCTCGTTAGATTCGCCGAAGGTGACATCCACTGCGGCACATGCCGCCGATGTCCACAACATGACTGCGCAAAACGATTTTATGATGTTTCCGGTCATTTCGCGATCTTGGTTTCAATGAAATTGTCCGCTGAGGACAAAGGCATGCATGCCATCTCCTCCATCAGTGCCGTCGGGCGATCGGTGTATACGTAATCTACGCCTCGGCCCAATGCCGCCCAGGCGGAGGCCGCATCGTTCACGGTCCATACCGCGACCTTCACGCCTTTCGCGTGGCAGGCCGCGACACGCGCCGCCGTTATGAGTTCCTCGTCCCACCGGGGCGCCCAAAGGGGCGTGGCTTTCGGATCGATGCGCCGTATCACGGCATCCAGATCGAGCGGCTCATCGGTGACCAGCCACCCCTTGCGCGGCAATGCGCACACGGCGCCGC
>JAEEGL016273989.1_pt1 | contig 11028 bp, 10 predicted proteins | sample 9134231 | NCBI WGS metagenome assembly JAEEGL01 (sample SAMN16246548, study PRJNA631951) | gut metagenome | biome: gut microbiome; feature: rumen; material: fiber-attached | host: Bos | place: Iran: Karaj | collected 2018-10
CGCTTGTCCAGTCCGTTGACCACCATGCCTTTGGCAAGCAGGAAGCCACCCAGAAACAGGAAGATCATAGGATTGGCAAAGTTGCTGAAAGCGTCTTGCATGGAGGCGACGCCTATCAGCACGCAGAGCGTAGGTCCCAACACTGACGTCACAGGAATGGGTATGGGCTCCGTAATCCACCAAATGGCAACCAGCGACAACACCGCGAGCAGATGGTGGGCATGGGGTGAAAGAGTTTCAAAGGGCAGAAACCAAATAAGGATTGCGCACAACGGGCCTATGACGGCCCCTGCAAGTTGGCGTTTGCTTCTAAGAGTATTTTCGTTATTCATAAGGGTAAATGGTTAATTTTACACATATCATCGCTGCAAAGATAAGTATTTTTCCACAAACGGACAAATATCATACAGAAAAAAAAATCAGGCCACCCGAAGGCAGCCTGGTTTTTTCATTTTATAAAGTTCGTGCGCCTGCGATTGCGACTCGGTTTCACCGCGAAGTGAATCCAGTAGCTGTGCGCCTTCTGCTCTATCAACAGCTCATCGTAGTCCTCGCAGTTCATGTCGCTGATGTCGAGCAAGATGACTGCGTAGCGCAAAGCCTGTTCAATGCCGACGCATCGGATATCCACAGCACATCCTGTCAGATGGTTACTCGATGTAGCCCCACCCACCGCCTTGTTCACTTCCGGACTACGGAATCCTGAGTTGATGATGATGGGGTCATCCCCCTCGCCATACAGGTTGTTCCATCGCCTTCTCAGTTGTTCCAGCCACCCACAGAGCCGCTTCAGGTTCTCCACTTGTTCCTCGTTCGGAACGTTCCTTAAGTTCACTTTTGTCTTGGTTAACTCCCCAATCGTAAAGTGAGGCGATAAGCGAGTGCAATCAAGCTCGTTTGAATTGCCGAGCGTAGCCTCACTCGACGAAGTCAAGTGCGGATGCTCGCAGAGTCCTGCCTGCTTATTATTCACTACGTTACTAATCATAATTTCTAATGCCTAATTTCTAATTCCTAATTTCTAATTCCTAATTCCTAATTTCTAATTGATTATGCCATTTACACTACCCTATGCAAGAATGCAAGAATGCAAGATTGCAAGGTTTTTATTTTTTCTTCTTCCACGACTTCCCATCTTTCTCCACCCATCCGTCAGCTTTCCAACGGCTGATGATTGAGTAAAGAGTCCCGTCACTAAAGTCATTGCCTTTCAATCGACGCAGGTCTTGCATGTTGAACGGTGAAGGCAGGCGTCCGAAGATATTGCCATTGACGGTGCCGGCGGAATCCTCGTCAGCATTGGAAGAATACTGTTTCGTCAGCAAGGGTTTAAACACCTTCAGTTGCATCTGTAGCGTATATTCTGCCATCTTCACGGCAAAATCTATGCATGCGTTCGACTCCTTGCCAGCCAACAGCATGAACACCACACCACAACGGAACCCGATGACACCGGCACGACGACGGAAGCGGTCCTTGATGACGTCCATATCCATCGAAGCCTCCACGCGCTTCTCTTCCAGCCACTGGTCAATAGCCTTGCGAAGCCGGGGCGTATCGTAGAAGCCTGTTGCCGAGCGAAGCAGGGTTGTTGCCTGGGTGACACGTCTCTGGTCTGTTTCCGACAGCTCCTTGAATACCGTAATCCTTTCAAACAGTCCGTCAGGCATTTCCGAGAGCATCATACGGCTCGACAGGCCATTTTCCGCGTTCGACTCGTTTTTGCCTGAGAACATCCTTCTGGTGGTTCTCGGCGTCCCAAGGATCGTCCAGTTATACGCCACCCTCACGTCACCGCTTTCCGATTGGTCAGAATTGTAGTCGACGCCCCACCGCTCACGCGCAAAAGCGTTTCTGTAAATATCCCACTTCTGGGCCCACGAACCGCCACCGTTCGACTTCAACAGGGTCTCGGCCTCGGTACAGATGGAATACAGGCAATGTCCCTGCGACTGCTTCAGGCGCTTGAGCAGCTTCGAGCACGATATGGTGATGGGCACCACCCTGACAACCTCCTTCGGGGCCTCTTGAGCCCGCTCGTTGGCCTTACGCTGACGGTTGGCCTCACGCACCTGGTCCTCGCGTTCACGCACCAGATCGTCATCACGGCGCAGCTCTTCCAGCCAACGTTCCACGACTTCCTCGACACACGACTTGTTGGAGGCCTGCTCGCCCAGGATGATCGCCATACCACCCAGATAGCCCGTCTTACCGTCACAATAGCGGTACGTCACCCCGTCGGCCAATGCCATCAAGGCAGGCATCTGACCTACTATCAAGGCCGTCCACATCTTCTGAGGATAGGGCTTCAAGCTCTCCTTCAAGCCTATCGGCAACTTGCTGAAATCAAAAGTACACAACAGGGACGGTTCCTTTTGTGTACTTTGGGCGTCTTGGTGGTCATCAGCCTTCAGCGAACGCAGGAACACCTCCTTCTGTTTGAGGTTCATCGGGCGGTTCTGGTCTACATACTTCGTGTAGAAGTTGCTCACCAGCGTCAGGCAGTCCTGCTCTTTCGAATACTCGGGCATCTTCTGCTCCAGCACGCCCAACAGTTCCTCCTGTGGCATCATCTGGCAGAGCGTGGGCAACAGTAGCTTCAGGGTGTTATGCCTTACACCGTCCCGGTTCAGCGTTTCCAAGTCCAGCTCCGTCATCCTCAGCGTCTCGTCGAATGCCGCCAAGGCTCTCGCTGACGGTGCTATGGGCTGTGGTGAATCTTGGGGACATTCCCCTGACTCATGATTCGCCTTCTGCGAGGCAGAAAACAGCTTGATGGTCTCTTCACTCAACTTTGCCGGATGCAGCTCGTCCCCGAACATCAGTTCCTCGTCGATATACAGGATATACTCCCGACACGGGATGTATATAGCCCTCTCCGGCTCATGCACCGCCTTGTCGTACTCCACGTCGCCCAGCTCATGACTGAGCCATGCCTGGGCCTGTTGACGGTCTAAGCCCTCGGGAATGTCGAACAGCACATGGCCACCCGTACCGCTTACCGAACGGTTCACCATATTGATGCCCAGCGCACGCTCGCGACCCATCAGCTTTTTCGCATAGATCTCCGTGAAGTTCGGACAACCGTCCAGGTCGATGACGGCTTTGCCCGAATCCACAGGCTCGCCCTCGCTGCTCTTATAGCCCTTGTTGAAGTGCGCATGAGGCGTGTAGAACGCGTCGCCCAGTTTCAGCTCAGCCTTCTTCGTCTTATACTCCTCCTTCGAGAGTTCACCCCTCAGGTGTTGTTCCAGCGCGTCAGCCAGGTCGGCACATATCTTGCCCGTTACCTCGCTGTCCACCCTCTTGTTGAAACCCTCGACCGTGGCAGGCACGGTCTTGGGCTTCTTGATGTTGTCTCCTATATCAATTCTTGACATACTATTCGATTATTCTGCGTTATCAATGCTGTATTCGTCCACAACCGCCTGCTTGGCCTGCTTCTTGTCTGTCTCCATAGCTGACAGCATACGTCCCACACCCATGCTCAGGGGCAGTTTCTCGCGCCACAACAGGTGCTTCTCCGACCTCCACAGACTACCGTAGTCCGTATCGCCCACCTTGCTATAGTTGGTGTACTTCGGTGCCTTGCGCTTCCATAGTTTCAGGGTTAACACATGGGTTTCCTTGTCGATAAACAGTCTACCCTCGAACGATTCTCCTCTCAACAGTCCGGCAACGATGGCCAGAAAACCTGGAATATAAATATACTTCTTCATAATCTTGTCGAATTTGTGTGAGTGAAGGGTTTGTGTCGGAATATATTTAGGCCTAATTTCAATTTCACATCGATGACTTCCTCCACTACCACCTTCGACCCGATTAATTACTAAAGTGCCTGAATATCAGTAATGTAAAACATGTTCTCGTGACGCAACTGTCCTTGCTGGTCCTGCCACGTGCGGTGCTTCCACGAACCCTTCACCACGTATGGTGAGTTTTCCACATACTGGGTGTCGCGGTTCTTCGAGGCATAGTCGCCCGTCATCTCGCCATAGAAGGTGTCGCCACCATGTTTCATAGTCATACCACGGCTACGGAAATACTCCTGCGAACCGTCTTGTCTGTTGTACTGGCGCTCAGAGTAAGCGCCCACCTCTTGGATTAAAACTAACTGCTCCATAATTGTTAATTGTTTAATTGATGATTATTAAAACACGACCTTTTTTGTCGCAATGTCTCTTACCACACCGGTACCTATGCCAGCCTTTCCCATGCCTTCCGACATCTGCCATTTTCTGCACCGGTCCTTGGCGTCAACCGCCTCGCCGTGGAATGTGCAGAAGCGAATACCGTCCTTATACTCTCGCAAGCCGCAACTTGCACAACATCTCTTGATCATAGTACCACGCTGATTTCTCACGTAGCCTAACTTTTTGTTCTTTTCTATCATCATCTTTGCTCTATTTTATCAAACATCTTTATATCCTCGTCCTCCAACACTTCCAGCAAGTTAACGTTAGGAGACCACAAATCCTTCCTCAGGCCAATGCCAGCCCCTTTCTCCAACGCATCGAAGTAGCAGCGCAAGGCACCCATCAGCTTTTTCATCGTAAAGAAGCTGTCGACCTCAGCCAGATATCCCGCGCCCCTGCAAGCTACACAGAATCGATATTCGTTTTTATCATTCACTTGTTCGTAATATTCATACACACGAACATCCAATTGCAGTTTTTCCTGCTTCCATCCGATGCCCATATTCCGTAAACTCTTAATGGCCTTTTCCAGTGCCCTTGCGTTGTCGACAGGATAGCCTTGAAGAACAGCCCCAAAAAGGAGCGCCACAGTCATCGAATCCAGCTCCTCGCCGTCCAGACACAGCACGCGCATGTCTTCGCTTTTCAGACAGTACGACTCCATGTAGTCCTGAAGCGTCATCATTTCGTCACCCTGGTCTACCTTCACCCATTGAGGACGACAATTGTTGTCAAGACCGGCGAATATGCAACGATGCAAACGCCCTTCATTACTCTCGAAAAAAATAACTCTTTCCATAATTTTTTTGTTTTATTTTATTAATTGTTTTTTATGCATTGGGCTGAGCCCGTTGCGATTGTTTTCTGATGCAAAAGTACGACGAAAAACAATGCACTACCTTTGATTCCGTAAGTCCGTAAGATTTCCGTAAATTCTTCCGTAAACCTCGTTTCAGTTTTACGGAATTTCCGTAAGAACGGCCTGAATAATGATCTCCCAAAGCTTATCGCAGAGTTTCTCCTGAGGGTTACTATCCATATCGTAGTAAGCCTCCATTCTGTCCTCAGCAGCCAACTGGCGGCTGAAGTTCTTGGCCGTATGCTCGCCTATACGCAATGCCTCAGGCCAGTCCTCAGGCGTTATCGCGCACGCGTATTCATAAAAGTTACTCTGATTGATGTTGCCGTCCAGGCGGTCTCTTGCCACCAGCATCACGCCCAGCCAGTCGTTCTTCTTTGAAAAGAGGTCACTCTGCATCCTCAACATCTGCAGACACTGTTTCATTACCTCATGCCGCTGCTCCTCAGTCTTCTGGCCGTAAGCCTTCCTTACCTTCAACTCCACAGACTCCATACGACTGCGACCATACTCATCGCGAGCCACCTGATGCTCAGGCTTCTTGAAGGGCAGCACCTGATACTGCTCCCTCACCTCGTTCACGCGGTCGATAATCTCCGTTTTGGCATACATCAGCCCACGTGCCCACAGCGCACACAGCTCGTAGTCAGCCGCGCCGAAGCTGCCAGCATTCTGGGCCATTTTCACCACTTGTTCTTCCTTGAAGTACACGCCGTCTACACAGGCGTACTCACTCATGTCTCTTTCCATAACTCTGGAGTGTTGTGAGAAGAGAAAGATTGCTAGCTTTTCACCTCAGAGGACTCTCACTCCACTCTGGTTAATAAAAAAAATCATCGGCAAGGACAGTGCAGCCTGTTCTCGCAACTGGTTGCAAAATTACATGTTTTCCACAATACCACCTGATAATAAAAATGGTCATTTCTGAACGACCAGAAATGACCAGAAATCACCAGAAATCCTTTAAGCTTTCCTCAACGTGGAAATCATTTATTCCAAATTATATCCTGCGCAATACTACTTATTGTCCCTCTGTCAGCAACCGCCTAAACTTGTCCTTCATCATTTCGAAGTCAGCTCCTGCATAGGGCTTGTTGTCTGGGTTGGTATAGTCGCTGAATGATGTCTTCGACTTTAATCTATATGACCCAAACTCCTGGCAGAACTCCTCCCATGTCGGCCTGCGAATGACACCTGCTTCCATCGCTGCCCTCACTGGCATCAGCACATCTTTTGGTTTGGTTTTGCCCTCCATCAACTGGCGTAGCAACATGATGACTTCATGTGCCTTGGAAGCATCGACAACGGTGGACGCGAAAGTTCTCGGCTTTGTTATGGCAAGGCCAGACGTGCGTGGCAGGTTGCCTGGCGATGCCACGGGACCGCCGACGCTACGCATCTGTTTACGTTTGCGCGCAGCACGGGCACACTCTGATATGTAGCGGTCATGATGATCGCTGGCATAGTCATAGAGGCCCATCACCAAGTCGTCAACATAGTAAACCAATAGTATACTGAGCGCCTTGGCTACAGAGACCTGTCCTTGCTCTGTCTCTATAAATTCATGGCGATAGTTTTTCTCCACGCTTATTGAATATCTTACAAGGAATTATAGTCGATCTTGTTAAGCCATTCAACCATTTCGTTGCATTTCTGCTCCTCAGGTGTCAGATGGTCTGGATCAAACATGTCTTCATACATTCCATGAGTAGCCTCAAGATCGTAGGCACTGATAAACTTGAAGCTATGCTCATCGCCAAATACCATTTGATATTGCAGAATAATGTATTCGAACCATTTTATCATTTCATCTGTATCTGTCAAAAGTACAGGCATACGCCAAATGCTGTCTGTGGTCTCCAGATAGAGAGGCATTCCCAATGGTTGACCTCCCAAATCCGATACACATAGCGTAATTGTGTGCTCGATTTCTTCAGGTTGCTCGATGTCGAAACCTAAATCATCCAGACTAACGCTTAGTTCCAACAAGTTTCTTCCGTCGTCATAGTTTCCGTTTCGCACTGAATCCATCAACAGGCAGTCTGCAATTTCCATAAAGCCTCGCAATGACATTGTACGTTTGGGCAAGTCAGTCATGCCTATCAGCGTGGTCTCGCTACACTCCACCTTATCCCATATCACGCCTTCGCTGTTTTCTTTTACTGGGGAGACATCGCTGCCAGAAAACATGCGTTTCTCTTCTGATTCAGCAAAACGTTTGCTCACCACCGCCTTGTCCATATACGTCACCACTGGGTGGCTATGAGTGGTAATTCCATACTTGCCGTCCTCTCCACGCGTCTCTTCTGTTACGATGAGCGTCGCAATCTGAATTCCAACTTCGCCCCTGCATGTTATAATCTGATAGGGAGGGTCCAATTTCAATAAATGTGTCTGTATCATATCTCGTTGCATTTATATTTTGTTGTTGATTCTGAAAGGAACTGAACAGTACAGTTTACGTTTATTTCACAACCACCTTCTTGGTCGTTCCATCGCCCATGCGGACAATGTTCAGACCCTTCTGCAAGGTGTCTTGTGCTTTACCATCCAGCGAGTAGATCCTGGCATTACGCTGTGGTGACGTTAGCGTTTTCGCGATATCTGTGGTGTAGCTTGCATATACCATAACGTCATGAGCGGGCATAGTCTGAGGCAGATTGACCCACTCGAAGGTTTGATAATCACCTTCTGGCTGTGGCTCAGGTGTAATGGTTGCTCCATATTCATACATGACCTCCTTATATACTTTGTCATCTATCATGTAGGTCAACTTGTAACTGTTGACTGTAAACGTCCCTGTAACGGTAACGTCCTCAGCTGGCATCTTTGAAGGTATCCAGCTCCAACCAGAGAAGGTGTAACCTTCCTTGGTGGGCTCGTCCACTGGGACGATTTCCGTATCGTATTCGACCTCTACTGATTTGTATACCTCACCATCAACCATATACGTCAGCGTGTATTGATTAATGGTGAACGAACCAGTAACTATGACATCTTCAGCGGGCATCTTAGACGGTATCCAGCTCCAACCTGAGAATGCATAACCCTCTTTAGTTGGTTCTGCCTCTGGAGTAATGGATGTCCCATATTCCAGCTCGTAAGATTTGTACACCTCGCCATCAACCATATATGTCAGCGTGTATTTGTTAATAGTGACTGTTCCTGTCACAGTTACACCGTGGGCTGGCATCGTGGCAGGAATCTCGCTCCAACCAGAGAAAGTATAGCCCTCTCTTTTTGGTTCTGGTTCAGGAGTGATCATGTCGTTGTAGTCATAACTGATGGTTTTGTACACCTGCCCATCCACCATATATGTTACTTGATATTGTCCTTTCGAGAAGGAACCAGTAACAGTTACATCGTGGGCTGGCATCGTGGCAGGAATCTCACTCCAACCTGAAAAATTATAGCCTTCTTTGGTTGGTTCTGCCTCTGGAGTGATAGTTGACCCATATTCAAGCTCGTAAGATTTATACATCTTACCATCAACCACATATGTCAGCGTATATTGATTAATGGTGAACGAGCCAGTAACTGTGACGTCCTCAGCGGGCATCTTTGACGGTATCCAGCTCCAACCTGAGAAGGTGTAACCTTCCTTGGTTGGTTCTGCCTCTGGAGTAATGGATGTTCCATATTCCAGCTCGTAAGATTTATAAACCTTACCATCAACCATATATGTCAACATATACTTGTTTACTGTAAACGTTCCAGTTACAGTAACATCGTGGGCTGGCATCGTTTGGGGGATGGTGCTCCAACCTGAGAAAGTATAGCCCTCTTTGGATGGTTCTGCCTCTGGAGTAATGGAAACCCCATACTCAAGCACATATTTCTTGTACTCGACTCCGTCTAACAGATAGATCAAAGTGAAGAAATCCGTCACTTTCACGGTGGAAGTCACTCCACTCTCCTTGGTGACCACACCATCAAGGTCAGAGAACATTACGTTGCTGACTGATACGGTATAGTTGCCCAAAGCTTTGCTATCGCTTACTTTCAGGTTAAGGCTTATCAATTCGCCTGCTTTCAGCTTCTGCAATGAATTTGAATAGAGCAAAAAACGATAACCATTGCCTCCCAGTTCGCTCACGTTACAATTCATATCGTTGGCCTGGTTGGGCGAAAGCTGATATATAGTACCACTTTTCGATTCAAGCGAGAATCCTTCGGGTAGTGTCACATCAAACTGCACACCAACCTTATTGCTCACCGACGAAGCCAATGATATCTTTAGGTCTTTCGTTTCTCCAGGTTTCATACTGATATTGTCAACCTGTATATTCCCTGCGTATCCTATTGCAAAGCAAAACAACGCAGCAAGTAAAGCTATAATCTTATTTCTCATTTTACTACGACTTTTTTACCATTTACAATATATAAACCCTTCTCTAATCCATTGCCATTATTGAGTCGATTGCCCTTTAAGTCGTAGACGACAGGCACACTCTCGCCTTCTATCTGTTGAATGCCCGTTGATATGCCCAATGGCTCATAGCTTGCCGTTATACCTGTCGGCAAGGCTACTGTCATGTTTTCAATAGTAACACAATCCGAATTATTGTTGGTTACTATCTGAACGATGGCACCATTCTCTGGTTTCATTAACTCATTGGAGAGAGAATAGACTACTACGGCATACGTATTGGCACCCGTCTGCTGATACATCAGCTGATGCGACTGCTCCATGCTTCCCACAAGGCGGATGTCCTTGATGGACGAACTGCCTGTAACATTCACTTCAAACTGAGCGGCCGTACAGTGACTCAGGTCTGTCACCATGCCTGCCCGTCTGCTGACGGTGCTGGGGTTGCCTTTGTGGTTCAAAATCCACTTCACAATGAGTATGAGGTCGCCGATGTTCAGCTCATTGTCGTTATTCATGTCGTAGAGAGCCAGATCGCTGGATGAAATGTTTCCGCCCATGATAAGGTTGATAACTTTCACTAAGCTGCCAACATCGTAATGACGTTCAAAAGTACCTGTTATAACAACATCTTCAGCGGGCATAGTTTCAGGAATCTCACTCCAACCAGAGAAGGTATAACCCTCTCTTTGTGGCTCTGGCTCAGGAGTGATTATTGAACCTTCTTCAACTTCATATGTCTTATATACCTCTCCATCAACGACATAAGTTAATGTATATTTGTCCCCTTCAATCGCAACAATATTCTTGAAATTCTTCCACGGTTCAGCATTTTTATAAGCATGCAAAGAGACTGATGGGACATGAAGAGTGGCGTTACTAATATTAGAATTATCGAAGGCATAGCTTTTTGTTGTCGGCACATTCTCTGCCAGACAGGTGACGGAAGTCAGGCCACTACAACCCCAGAATGCATTCCCACCGATACTCGTCACGGAGTTGGGAATCACTATGGAAGTCAGGCCACGACAACTGTGGAATGCCGAAACTCCGATACTCGTCACGGAGTTGGGAATTTCTATTGTAGTCAGGCCACTACAACCAGAGAATGCACACTCATCGATACTCGTCACGGAGTTGGGAATGACGATTGAAGTCAGGCTACTACAATCAGCGAATGCATAATTACCGATGCTCGTCACGGAGTTGGGAATAGTTGTGGTTTTACATCCTACAATTAATGCGTTGGACGAAGTTTCTATAATGGCATTACAATTATTACGTGAATCGTACTTCGTATTGCCACTTGCCACTTTGATTGAAGTCAGGCTACTACAATTAGAGAATGCAAGGTAACTGATACTCGTCACGGAGTTGGGAATGTCTATGGAAGTCAGGCCAGTACAACCATAGAATGCATAATTACCGATGCTCGTCACGGAGTTGGGAATGTCTATGGAAGTCAGACCAGTACAACCATAGAAAGCTTGATAACCGATACTCGTCACGGAATTGGGAATCACTATTGTAGTCAAGCCACTGCAATTAGAGAATGCACCATTACCGATACTCGTCACGGAGTTGGGAATAACTATTGAAGTCAG
>JAEEGL016608194.1_pt1 | contig 11028 bp, 8 predicted proteins | sample 9134231 | NCBI WGS metagenome assembly JAEEGL01 (sample SAMN16246548, study PRJNA631951) | gut metagenome | biome: gut microbiome; feature: rumen; material: fiber-attached | host: Bos | place: Iran: Karaj | collected 2018-10
CAAGCTCACCCATAAGGATGAAGTCGCGCAGATGGATAGCTTTGTCAAGCTCAACATTCAGACCTTCCTTCGAACCAGGGATGAAGAGGTTGGTATCGAACTCCTTTCGGAGGTCTTTCAGCAACTTCAAGCCTTCCTCCAGACCTTCCTTGGTACGTCCCATACCCACGTGCTCCCACATGATGTGGCCAAGTTCCTTGTGGATGGAATCAACAGAGCGTTCGCCCTTGATGTTCATCAGACGGTCAATCTCTGCTTCGACGGCCTTCTCCGTAGCTTCGAATTCGGGCATGTCGGTGCTGAGACGTGGCCAGATAGCCTGGTCGGCCAGATAGTTCTGAATGGTATAAGGCAGTACGAAATAACCGTCGGCCAAACCCTGCATCAAAGCAGAAGCACCAAGGCGGTTTGCTCCATGATCGGAGAAGTTGCACTCACCGATAGCAATGAGGCCAGGAATCGTGGTCTGCAACTCATAGTCAACCCAAACACCGCCCATCGTGTAGTGGATAGCGGGGAATATCATCATGGGATAGTAGTAGTCAACACCATTCTTTGTGCAGGCTTTCTCGCCAGGATTAACGTCGGTGATCTCCTCGTACATATCGAAGAGGTTGCCATAACGCTGGCGGATTTCGTCTATACCCAGACGCTGGATGCTCTCGGAGAAGTCCAGGAATACAGCCAAGCCTGTGTTGTTCACACCAAAGCCCTTGTCGCAACGCTCTTTGGCTGCACGACTGGCAACGTCACGGGGAACAAGGTTTCCGAAAGCAGGATAGCGACGCTCCAGATAGTAGTCGCGATCTTCTTCGGGAATTTCATAACCCTGCTTGGTGCCTGCCTGAAGTGCCTTTGCGTCCTCCAACTTCTTGGGAACCCAAATACGGCCGTCATTACGAAGAGACTCTGACATCAAGGTCAACTTCGACTGCTTGTCACCATGAACGGGAATACATGTGGGATGAATCTGAACGTAAGAGGGGTTAGCCATCATCGCACCCTTGCGATAGCACTGGATAGCTGCCGTACAGTTACAACCCATGGCATTGGTACTCAGGAAGTAGGTATTGCCATAACCACCAGTAGCGATAACAACGGCATTGGCGCTAAAGCGTTCCAACTTACCAGTAACGAGGTTCTTGGCAATGATGCCGCGTGCACGACCGTCAACAATGACTACATCCTCCATCTCATAACGAGTGAAGAGCTTCACCTTGCCGCGCTGCACCTCTTTGCTAAGAGAAGAATAGGCTCCAAGCAGAAGCTGCTGACCCGTCTGACCTTTTGCATAGAAAGTACGACTCACCTGAGCTCCACCGAAAGAACGGTTGGCAAGCATGCCGCCATATTCGCGGGCAAAAGGAACACCCTGTGCCACACATTGGTCGATAATGTTGTTGCTGACCTCAGCCAAACGATACACGTTAGCCTCACGAGCACGATAATCACCACCCTTCACAGTGTCATAGAACAGGCGATATACACTGTCACCATCGTTCTGATAGTTCTTTGCTGCATTGATACCACCCTGAGCAGCAATAGAGTGTGCGCGACGTGGGCTGTCCTGAATGCAGAAGTTATATACGTTGAAGCCCATCTCTGCCAAAGAAGAGGCAGCGCTGGCACCTGCCAGACCTGTGCCGACAACAATGACGTCGAGTTTGAGCTTATTCTTTGGGTTCACCAAACGTTGGTGTGCCTTGTAGTTAGACCATTTCTCTGAAATCGGTCCTTCGGGGATTCTTGAATCTATTGTCTTTGCCATAATTGCATTTACATTTTCCGATTCTACTTTTCATTACTATTCTCAAACACCACAGCTTCCGCCACAGCAGCCTAAGCCCTGCAGGGCAAATACAATGACTACGGCAGCAAACATGAGCACAACGATGGTGGCATAGATGTTGCCAATTAAACGCCAACGGTTGAACCATACCTTACCGCTCCAGCCCATCGTCTGCAATGCACTCCAAATGCCGTGGGTCAGATGGAACCATAAAGCACACAGCCATACGAGATACAGACCGGCATAGATGGGACAACCGAAGGTCTTCTTAATCCAATACACGCCGTCGGCTGCATGCTGGGCATACTCTCCTTCAATAAGTTCGGCTGCCATCATGTGCCACCAGAAATTGTAGAGGTGCAGACACAGACCCAAGCAGATGATGATGCCCAGAGCAAGCATGTGCTGACTGGCCCACTCCACTTTCTCCGGCTTTTCGGTCACATCGTACTTGTTGTTGCCACGAGCCTTCCAGTTCTGGAATGTCAGCCAAAAAGCATAGATGAAGTGAATGACCACAAGTCCTGCCAAGGCCACCGTTGCCGCTACAGCATACCAGTTGGCGCCCAGCATCTCACAAATCCAGTTGTAACCATCTTCACTAATGAGGGCCACAACATTCATTGACGCATGGAACGTCAGGAACAGGACAAGTGCGATGCCGGTCACGGACATCACTACTTTCCTGCCAATTGATGAATTGATTAACCACATAGAAAAAAAAATTAAGTTTGTTTTATATTTGGTTTTTGCATTGATTTCTTCGTGCGCGTACCTTCTTTTATGCACATTACGAAGGCAAAAGTACGCAGTTTTAATGATTTATGCAACTTTTTTGAGGAAATGTTATAAGAAATACTTACTTTTGTACCTAAATTAGATGAACTAAGGAACAGATGAAGTTCAAATACGACGTAGTGGTAGTCGGTGCAGGCCATGCTGGATGCGAGGCTGCAACAGCTGCAGCAAAACTGGGTGCTAAAACGTGTCTGGTGACTATGGACATGAATAAAATTGCACAGATGAGCTGCAATCCTGCTATCGGAGGAATTGCCAAAGGTCAGATAGTGAGGGAAATAGATGCTCTTGGCGGACATACTGGCGAGGTAACGGATGCTACAGCCATACAATTCCGTATGCTAAACCGCTCGAAAGGACCTGCCATGTGGAGCCCTCGTGCACAATGCGACCGTGCAAAATTTATCTGGGCATGGCGAGAAATTTTGGAAAACACTCCCAATCTCTCCATTTGGCAAGATCAGGTGCTGGAACTATTGACAGAGGAGATTCCTGCCACCGACAACTCTGAGGCCAAACGACGTGTGTCAGGCGTTAGGACACTTTTGGACGTAACGCTCTCTGCCCGCTGCGTCATCATCACATCTGGAACATTCCTCAACGGATTAATGCATATCGGACACACCATGATTCCTGGGGGACGTTGTGCCGAATTGCCAAGCCTGCATCTTTCAGAAAGTATTGCCGCATGTGGTATTACGGTAGGCAGAATGAAAACAGGCACACCGGTTCGCATAGACGGACGGTCAGTGGACTTCTCTCTAATGCAGCAACAGGATGGCGAACAGGACTTCCACAAATTCTCATACATGGGTGAGACCAGACAACTGCCACAGCTTCCTTGTTGGATTACCTATACCAATGAACAGGTCCACGAAAGACTTCGCGCTGCCCTACCCGACTCGCCCCTCTACAACGGACAGATACAAAGCATTGGTCCACGATATTGTCCTAGCATCGAAACAAAATTGGTTACATTTGCAGAACGAACGGAGCATCAACTGTTTCTGGAGCCTGAAGGTGTTTCGACAAGAGAATTTTATCTAAACGGATTCTCAAGTTCATTACCCCTTGAAGCACAGATAGAAGCTCTTCGTAGGATTCCTGCTTTTAAGAACCTGAAAATATATCGTCCAGGCTATGCCATTGAATATGACTACTTTGACCCTACTGAACTTTGGCATTCCTTAGAGTCAAAGAGGGTTGACGGTCTATTCCTCGCAGGACAAGTAAATGGCACAACTGGCTACGAAGAGGCAGCAGGACAGGGATTGGTAGCAGGCGTTAATGCTGCTCGCAAATGCACAGGAGAAACTCCTTTCGTAATGTGGAGAGATGAATCATACATAGGCGTGCTTATCGATGACCTTGTCACAAAGGGAGTGGATGAGCCTTACCGCATGTTTACAAGTCGAGCTGAATATCGCATACTTCTGCGTCAGGATGATGCAGATGCCCGACTCACAGAACGAAGCTACAATCTTGGATTGGCAACAAGGGAACGTTATGAACACTGGCAAAGGAAAAAAGAAGCTATAGAGGAGATTGAGAATTTTTGTGCTGCGTACAGCGTAAGGGCAGCATATATAAACGAAGGAATAAAGTCATTAGGAAGTGAAGAACTTCAACGGGGTTGCAAACTCATCGACTTGGTAATGCGTCCACAACTTACACTTCAAAACCTCGCTAAACTTATCCCTGCTCTGTCTGAAAAATTGAATTCCATCACAAATAGACGGGAAGAAATAATTGAAACAGCAGAAGTGAAAATGAAATACAGCGGTTACATACGTCGCGAAAAAGAAATTGCCGAAAAGATACACCGTCTGGAGAATATTCGCATCAAAGGACGTTTTAAATACCAAGAAATATTAGCACTTAGCACTGAAGCACGACAGAAATTGGTAAAAATAGACCCTGAAACAATGGCGCAAGCAAGTAGAATTCCAGGGGTTAGCCCAAGCGACATTAACGTATTGTTAGTGATGATGAACAGATAGGTTTCACGTGAAACGTCAAATATACAGTGAGAACAAACATATTGAATATGAATAACGAAACACTATTGAAAAATTTAAGGAATGTGCCAGACTTCCCTATTCCTGGCATCCAATTCAAAGACGTAAGTACACTCTTCAAGAACCCCAAATGTATGGAAATTATGGTGAACGAGTTGTACGAACTCTACAAAGACAAAGGTATAACGAAAGTTGTTGGCATAGAAAGTCGAGGATTTGTGGTAGGGGCAGCACTAGCACTAAAGTTGGGAGCAGGATTCGTTATGTGCCGAAAGCCTGGTAAACTCCCTGCTGAGACTCGCAAAGAAAGCTACATAAAGGAATATGGAAAAGACACTATTGAAATATATAGTGACGCTATAGAAGAAACAGACGTAGTTCTCCTTCATGATGATTTACTGGCAACAGGAGGTAGTATGAAAGCTGCATACAACTTAGTAAAACAATTCAATCCGAAGAAAATCTACATAAACTTTATTATAGAGCTCACAATTGAGGGACTAAATGGGCGCTCCGTTTTCGGCAAAGATGTGGAGATTAGTACGCTCCTCAGGATATAAAAGGAATGGAGAAAAGGGAAAAGGAAGAGTTGAAAGCCTATTTAATGGGAATCGTAGGCAATTTGCCTGAATGTCCTGGTTGTTACCAATATCTGGATGATACTGGAACAATCATTTATGTGGGTAAGGCAAAGAACCTGAAAAGACGTGTATATTCCTATTTCTCCAAAGAACATGAAAATCGAAAGACAGCAATTCTCGTTTCAAAAATAAGAGACATAAAATATATCATCGTTAAAACCGAAGAAGATGCGCTTCTTCTGGAGAATAATCTTATAAAACAATGGTCACCACGCTATAATATCCTGCTAAAAGATGGCAAAACCTACCCTAGCATTGTGGTAACTAACGAATACCTGCCACGTATCTTCCAAACACGCAAAATAGATAAACGAATAGGAACTTACTTTGGACCTTATAGTCACATTCCTACAATGTACTTGTTGCTAGATCTCATCAAAAAACTCTATCCACTCCGTCGGTGTCGAGAATACATCACGGCAGAATCGATAGAAAAGCATAAGCATAAAGAATGTTTGGAATATCACATAAAAAACTGTAAGGCTCCTTGTACTCAGAGGCAAAGTCGCGATGAATACATGGAATATATTTCAGAAGCAAAAGAGATTCTTAAAGGAAACACGGCACAGATTGAAAAACAGTTGTTGCAGAGAATTGAAAAACATGCAGAAAGACTCGAATTCGAGGAAGCTGAGGTTTTGAAAAATAACTATATACTTCTTGAAAACTACCGAAGTAAGAGTGAAGTAGTGAGTAACACTCTCCATAATATTGATGTCTTCAACATAGAAAACAACGAAAAAGTCGCCTACATAAATTATCTTCATGTAACAAACGGTTGTATCACACAGGCTTTTACGTTTGAGTATACAAAACGACTTGAAGAATCTGATGAAGAGTTACTGACTGCAGGAATTGTTGAAATGCGGCAACGATACCAAAGTGAAAGTAAAGAAGTTATCGTTCCGTTCCCCGTGGAACATATAGGTGAGGGAATAATCATTACAGTACCTCAAAAGGGTGACAAAAGAAAACTCTTGGAACTTTCAAAGTTGAATGTATTGCAATATAAGAAGGACAGAATAAGCCAAAGCGACAAACTGAATCCGGAACAAAAACAAGTAAGGCTGATGAAAGAGCTACAAGAGGCACTACAACTCCCTACCCTACCGATAGTGATTGAATGTTTTGACAACTCAAACATTGGTGGAACGGATGCAGTCGCAGGATGTGTAGTGTTTCGTAAATGCAAACCAAGCAAGAAGGATTATAGGAAATACAACATCAAAACTGTAGAAGGACCGGACGATTATGCAAGTATGCAGGAGGTCGTAAGAAGACGATATAACCGAATGATACAGGAAGGCACTCCCCTGCCCGATTTGATTATAACAGATGGTGGTCGGGGGCAAATGGAAGTGGTACGAGCAGTGATTGAAGATGAACTAAAGCTTTTTATCCCTATTGCAGGACTTGCTAAAGATGACAGACATCGAACAAATGAACTATTATACGGGTTCCCACCACAAGTAATCGGACTGAAAACGGATTCTCCTCTATTTCGTTTGCTGACGCAAATTCAAGATGAAGTTCACAGATATGCTATACGATTTCATCGCGAAAAACGGAGTAAGCATCAGGTAGCAAGTATATTGGACAGCGTGCCTGGTATTGGACCTAAAACAAAGGAACTGTTGCTGCGTAAATGGCACAGTGTAAAACGTATCAGAGAAACAGAAGAGAAAGAATTAGCCGAAATAATAGGTCCAGTAAAGGCTAAGATATTAAAAGAAAAACTTGCTCAGAATATCTGATCTAGGTAGTTTTTCACGACATATATATAAAATATTGAAGAAAAGAGGAACAGCGACAGATGAGAACGGTGATTCAAAGGGTAAAACGCGCTAAGGTAAGTGTAAATGGCACTACTAAGGCAAGCATAGGAGAGGGATTACTACTACTGCTTGGTATTGAGGCGGCAGATACAGAGGAAGACATCCAATGGCTCAGTCACAAAGTTCTTGGATTGAGAATCTTTGATGATGAGCAAGGTATCATGAATCGAAACATTTTGGATGTAGGTGGAGATATTATCGTAGTAAGTCAGTTCACATTGATGGCAAGCTACAAGAAAGGGAACCGTCCAAGTTGGATTCGCGCTGCAGGACATGAACTTGCTGTACCAATCTACGAACGCTTTGTTGAGGTACTCAGCCAGGGAATTGGCAAGAAGGTAGGTACAGGAATCTTTGGAGCAGAGATGCAAGTGGAACTCATCAATGATGGTCCAGTTACGATTTGCATGGATACCAAGAATAAAGAATAGCGTAGAAGGGATTAGAAATAGAAGATATGAGTATAAGAGAAGCACAAGAACAAGTAGATCAATGGATTAAGACATACGGTGTGCGCTATTTCAATGAATTGACCAACATGGCAATACTGACGGAAGAAGTAGGGGAGTTGGCTCGCATCATGGCACGCAAATATGGTGAACAGTCATTCAAGGAAGGGGAGCAACAAGAGCCCAGCGAAGAAATGGCAGATATACTATGGGTTCTTATCTGCCTGGCCAACCAAACAGGTGTGGATCTGACAGAAGCACTACAAAAGAGTTTTGAAAAGAAAACCCTTCGAGACAAGAACAGACACAAGAACAACATTAAACTACAATAAAATGGAAACAATTGAAAAAAGCAAGTATGATCAAATGCTCTCACTGTACAATACTGCCATCAAGAACAGTGATGTAGCGACAAAAGTAGCTGAAATCATCGAAAATAAAGTACCTGAGAACAATACTCTCGAAGTAAAGAAGTTCCTTTTGGGTAGTGTGGAACTGACTACGCTGAAAACCACAGACAGCGAGGAGAGTGTGCTGGCCTTTACTGAGAAGGTAAATAAGTTCGAAGATGCATACCCAGAATTGCCACACGTTGCAACGATATGTGTATATCCCTGCTATGCCAAAATCGTCAGCCAAAGCCTGGAAGTGGAAGGGGTTGAGGTGGCATGTGTCAGTGGCAATTTCCCTTCCTCGCAAGCGCTGATTGAAATAAAGACTGTTGAGACAGCACTGGCCTTGAAAGATGGTGCCACTGAGATAGACATTGTAATGAGTGTAGGCAAGTACTTGAGTGGTGACTATGAGACGCTTTGCGATGAAATCAGCGAATTAAAGGCCATTTGTGGCGAGCGCAAGATGAAAGTCATCCTTGAGACAGGCCTGCTCCCAAGCGCCTCGGACATCAAGAAAGCCAGTTTATTGGCCATGTATGCCGGTGCCGACTATATAAAGACGAGTACAGGGAAGGAAAAGCCAGCCGCTACGCCAGAGGCAGCATACGTCATGTGTCAAGCCATCAAGGAATACTATGACAAGACAGGCATACAAATTGGGTTTAAGCCTGCGGGAGGATTGAACACGGTTCATGATGCTCTGGTGTATTATACAATAGTAAAGGAGGTGCTTGGCAAGAAGTGGCTCACCAACCAATGGCTGCGTCTGGGAACAAGCCGCCTTGCAAATCTCCTGTTGAGCGAAGTGCTAGGCGAAGAGGTGAAGTTCTTCTAAGGAGAAGGAGGAATGTCTGGTGCGAACGATTGGAACATTTTTTTCTAACAAAAGTGGGTTTTGACCCTACGAGAATCAATTATTTATGACCAAAGGGTGGGGAGAACGAAAAGAAACGATTCTCAGAAGCCCTTTTTAGGTCTAAACGGTTAAGACAAAACGATTTGAGCCAAAAAAGATAGAATAGGAAAAAGCTCAAAATAGATTGCTATGTCAAAAATTATTCGTACCTTTGCAGCCATAAAGCAAAAATAAACACATTTATTATGAAAAGAATCACATTGGCCGTCGTGGCTCTATTCATGGGGATGAGCCTATCGGCACAACCGTTACGTTTCAGCAATACACCTGATAACAACAATACAGGCAATCTGGAGAAGAACATCCAGAAACTTGTAATGGCAAGCGTCATGATAAACAATTTCTACGTAGATAGTGTGGACTCGAAAAAACTTGTCGAGGATGCCATCAACGGTATTCTCTCCAAACTCGACCCGCATTCCGCATATACAAATGCGAAGGACACGAAGAAGTTTACCGAGCCTTTGGAGGGTTCCTTCGAGGGTATCGGCGTTCAGTTCAACATGCTGGAAGATACGCTGCTCGTAATACAGCCTGTGCCAAAAGGTCCCAGCGAACGTGTAGGCATCCTGGCAGGAGACCGCATCGTTAGCGTGGCAGACACAGCGATTGCCGGTGTCAAGATGAGCCGCGAAGAGATAATGCATCGCCTACGTGGCCCCAAAGGCACTATTGCACATCTCGGCATCGTCAGGCGTGGCATCAAGGACACACTTTATTTCGACGTCAAGCGCGACAGGATTCCTGTCAACTCGGTGGATGCCGCATACATGGTGACACCCACCATCGGCCTCGTTCGCTTCAACAACTTTGCACAGACCACTCACGATGAGGTTGTCGCTGCCATCAAGAAACTCAAGGGTGAAGGCATGAAGGACCTCATAATCGACCTACAGCAGAACTCGGGCGGTTTCCTTCAGGCTGCTGCAGACATAGCCAGCGAGTTCCTGCCGAAGGGAGACATGGTTGTATATACCAAAGGTCGTAGTGTGCCCAATCAAGAGTTCCGGAGTACTGGAGGCGGTTGCTTCCAAGAGGGTAGGGTAGCAGTGCTTATTGACGAGTACAGCGCATCGGCAGCAGAGATACTTTCTGGTGCCCTCCAAGACCAAGACCGAGGTATTGTCGTTGGTCGACGTTCCTTCGGCAAAGGTCTTGTACAACGGCCCTTTGAAATGCCTGATGGCAGTATGATTCGCCTCACAACGGCCCGATACTACACGCCAAGCGGACGCAGCATACAGAAGCCCTACGAAAAGGGAAAAATCCTTGATTATGCGAAGGATGTCATCAACCGGTACAACAAGGGCGAACTGACCAACGAGGACAGCATCCACTTCCCCGACTCGCTCCGCTACCAGACACTCCGCAAGCGTCGCACCGTCTATGGCGGCGGCGGCATCATGCCCGACTGCTTCGTGCCGCTCGACACCACCCGGTATGCCAAGTGCTACCGCGAATTGTCCGCCAAGAGCATCATCATCAATGCCAACCTCCACTATATGGACAAGAACCGCAAAAAGCTGGCTAAGACATATCCCACATTCCAACAGTTCAAGGCCGAATACGAAGTGCCTCAGGAGGTCATCGACGGCATCTTTGCCGAAGGCGACAAGCAGAACATCCGACCCAAGGACGATGAGGAGCGGCAAAAGACCATAGAGAACATCCGTCTCATCCTCAAGGGACTTGTGGCGCGAGACCTCTGGGACATGAGCGAATACTTCGCCATCATCTACGAGAACGATGACGTAGTGAAGAAAGCTGTGGAACTGCTTGAAGCAGATGATAACCTATAATATAATAAATGTAGCGATGCCCGACATCCGCGAGGCAGAGGTCTCGGATTGGGTGCGGGAGGTGGCTAAGGGCTACGGCAAGGTGGTGGGCGACATCAACTATATCTTTGTTGACGACGAAACAATGCTCGACATCAACCGCCGCTTCATCGGCCACGACTACTACACCGACCACATCGGCTTCGACTACTCGGAGGGCAATGCCCTGAGCGGCGACATCTCCATCAGCCTCGACACCGTGCGCACCAATGCCGAACAGTTTGGAGCCACACAGAACGAGGAACTTCACCGCATCATCATACACGGCTTACTGCACCTCTGCGGCCTGCGCGACAAAACGCCCGAGGAAAGAGCAGAGATGCAAAAAGCCGAGGACAAGGCCTTAGCC
>JAEEGL017034166.1_pt1 | contig 11028 bp, 13 predicted proteins | sample 9134231 | NCBI WGS metagenome assembly JAEEGL01 (sample SAMN16246548, study PRJNA631951) | gut metagenome | biome: gut microbiome; feature: rumen; material: fiber-attached | host: Bos | place: Iran: Karaj | collected 2018-10
CTCCGTTGCTTCCGGCAGAAGCAGGTGACTTCATAGCAAGAATCATCCAAGTCAAATCGGGAAGCAAATATCCATACGATTGCGGTTGGGATGCCAACCACGATGGACAAGTATACACACCGACATCTGACGAGTTTGACACTCTGCTTCAAGTAAGGATGGAAACTATCAACTCGTGGGGCAGAAGTACGAACGGAGACATCACTCCTAATGGAACTGTACTTGTAAAGCCTTGTACTGCTTCTTGGGAGTGTTAAGAAAGGGGTAAGAAATGGCAGAACTTAACTGCACGGCTTGTGAAGATTTAAGAGAAGAAGTGCCACAGCTTATTGTCGATGGTTTCGACAGTACGATGTGTACCTCTCTGAAAAATGACACGGGTCTTAAAGCGTCAAGCGGTCATAACGATTGCACCGACCTCGACACGATGAATGATTGTCTTATCGGCAATATGGAAACCGAGATAGATCGCTACGACACTTGCGAGTGGAAACCGTTCACGAAGAAGTTCATCGACAATATATGGACTATGTACAAGGCTACCATATGCGCCATCTGCGGTCTGTGGAGCAACGTACACAGCCTTTGGACAACCATAAGTTCGCTGTGTCTGAAGAAAGAGGGCAACAAGATAGTCCTTTACAGTAACCTCGGTGACCATTGCTCCGTGACAGACAGCGATACGACTTATGAGATTTCCATCAATGGTCATACGATAACGCTGACAGGCTCTGACGGCTCTACGGACAGCGTCACAGTACCTGACGATAATACGAAATATGACCTTACCATAAGTGGGCATACAATCACGCTGACAGGAACAGACGGCTCGACCGACAGTGTAACAGTACCCGACAACAACACTACTTACACGCTGTCGAAAAGCGGAGACACGATAACGCTCACTCCATCAAGCGGTACGCCATCAAGTGTAACAGTAAATGATGATAACACTACATACACTTTATCGTTGAGCGGTAACACACTGACGCTGACACCATCGAGTGGTTCTGCGCAATCTGTAACGCTTCCGTCATTCACACCGCAGATGAACACATCTACGCAAGACGGCTATGTAAAGAAAGGCGAAGATGACCCTCTGAAAGTGTGGTGTACAAACGCCAACGGCATACCGGGATGGCGAAACTCGCCAACTCTAGGTGGACATCTGACCCTTATGGATCACGATGGGTGGATAGGCGAAACGAAGTATTGGGAACTTGATTCTACGGTGTCGGTCGCAAATGATTCGACAACGGCAGCCAACGCAAAGATAAAGACGGTTACGCTTACCAAAGGCGTTTGGGTGGTAGCAGCCACAGTAGGATATGAGCCGAACGGAACGGGTGTAAGAGCGTTAGGTATATCATTCGGAAGTGCTGCACACAGAAAGGGAACGATGATTCCGGCTTGCGACTCGGCACACGAAACGATACTCTGCAAGACCTACATCCATACAGTATCCGATGCGACAGAGGATGTTTACCTCGATACATATCAGACATCGGGTAGTGCGCTCAATCTGATGGTAGCACCTGAAACATATGTAAACTGCGTGAGAATAGAGTAACTAATGTACTTTGAAGTATTCAAACAAGGAAACTTAATAATAAGGGGCAAGCACATCCTAAATACCATCTCCCTTGATAATGAACTTATGCTTGCCCCAAGCACTTCCCTCGTATTGCCGATAGATTGGCTTGATGTCATTGACGGCAGAGAAGAGATAAAGATACATCTCGATGAGTGCAGAGTGTTTTGGGGCATAGTGTGGGATATTGAGGTCGATAAGATAAACGAGACTATCGAACTCGATGTCAGACACGTCATCACGGAGTGGCAATATCGTCAGATAAGCGTCAACCACGCTATATCGGATAACGGCATAAACGGCAAGCTGAACATCGTCTACAAGGGTGACAAGATAAAGAAGTCTTCGGAGAACGATGAGACTATCACGGCTAACGGCTTCTCGGTCGTTAAGAGCAAGATAGACGATATGAAGATGGCTGATTGGGTGAAGAAAGCGAGAGCGGTAGCTTGGGTGACATCCAACGGTGACCCTGTCAAAGTCACCAATGTTGACTACTCGGACATCGACAAGGAAGACGGCAAGTGGAAAGAGGGAACTTACAACGTAAAGTTCTCCACAGCCAAAGGCACTACCGTAACTGTCGAATGCGAGGTCACATCGAGCATCGAGATGCAATCTCGCAGAACCAAGTCGAACAAAGCCAACAAGGAAACCATATCCGCAGTACCGTTCATTGTCCACGAGGGCAAGAAGATGACGGTGGCGCAGGTCAAGAAGAAAGCCGACCCTAAAGCGTGGGTGTACAGACACAAGAAGCAATCTGTCGATGTAACGAGCATCACAACAGACTTCAAGAACGAGGTCGGCATCTATCAGCTTACGGCATCCACGGCAAGAGGTACGAGCATCACGGTCAAGATTGAGGTCAAGGCGGGCAATGGCGATTACTCAACACTCGATGACCCTGCTGTCGTAGATCAGTTGGAAGACATCTACACGGATATGAACTTCGCATATCCGGGATGGCAGATAGACTTCCAAGACGATAGCGGTAACGAGATGATTGACTATGTATATAGCCGTCAGAACAAACTCGAAGCCTTGACACAGACTATGGAACTTACCGATGACCTTTGGTGGCGAGTCGGTCTGTGGAACGAGAAATTGGTACAGATAGGCAAGTTTGGTGAGAAGAAGCCGTACACGCTTTCAACAAAGCCGAGTGGCAAGACCAATATCCGCATCATTGAAGAGCCTACGATTGATTACGACTTTGAGAATGTAGTGAACGTAGCAACGGTGTATAGCGATAAATCTGATGGCGGTATGTCCTCTCTGACATTGAGAGAAGCGTATATGGACGAGGAACTCCTTGAGAAAGGTGTAATCACCAAGAGGATACAGAAAGACGGCTTTCCTGTAGTCATACTCCACAGCAACGCTAACAATGAGCGTGATTACTCGCAGTACATAAGTCAGTATCCGAAACTCGCACCGAATAACGAGATAGAGTACGCAATCATAGATGAAGAGAGCGTAGCACTTGAGCAAGGAACTGTCATCGAGGGTACATACGCATTCAATGACCTCTCTCCGTTCGAGATAGAGGGCAAGCGTATAAGCGATAAGAAGAGGGCAAGGGCAGCGAGGTCTGTCTACAACACGGTAGTCAAGAAGCTGATACAAGCAAGGCGAAGCCATAACGTAAAGGTAGTGACCGAGCCTATACCTTGTGACCTCGAGGTCGGTGACAGAATCAGATTCATCTATGACAACAAGATATTCCACTTGGAAGCGTGTTCGTCTTATTGGAAGAAGATACTGTCTCTCTCTGATTGGTGGTATGTGACAGCCGTCACTTATAACTATGATGAGTACGGCAATATGACGAATGAACTGACGCTTGCCAAGTGGCTGAAAGTGGAAAGAGAAACAGCAAACACATAATCAAGAGCAAAGGGGCGTATCAATGGACTTGAAAGGACGAAAGTATAATCGGCTGTTGGTAATAGGAGACGCAGTTAAATGCGGTAAAAACTACTATTATCCGTGCAGATGTGAATGCGGAAAAGAGACACTTGTTAGAAGAGATGCCCTTATCAGCGGTGGCACAAAGTCTTGCGGATGTTTACGAGGGAACTACCCTATAAATAGCATATATTCAAAACGTAGCCGACTATATCATGTTTGGTACGGAATGAAGCGTAGGTGCGAAAATCCGCAAGATGCAAGCTATCGCAGATATGGTGGTAGAGGCATCTGCGTTTGCAAGGAATGGTCTGATAGCTACGAAGCGTTTGTTGATTGGGCAATAGAAGCGGGCTACGATCCTGATTCAAAGCATAAAGAATGCACCCTTGATCGCATAGACAACAATGGCAATTACGAACCATCTAACTGCCGTTGGGCAAATATGACAATTCAGAGTAACAATCGCAGAAATAGCGTGTTAATTACATACCAAGGTGAAACGCTTACTGTTGCTCAATGGGCAAGACGAGTCGGCTTGAGTCACGGGGCGTTGCTCAATCGAATAAATCAAGGTTGGGATATTGAGACGGCACTAACTACACCAAGTGCCAAAGAAAATCGTTGGCTGAAGGGAAGGTTCGCATAAATCAATAATGGGCAGACTTATCACGATAGACAGATATATGAATATGTTAGCCGAGCGGACACTCGACAACAGCAGACAGCTTAAAAAGGATGTCCATCAGCGCAGAAACGGAATGGAAGACCTCTACGGCGTCTGCTTCTCTGCTAACGGTGATGCCAACACTCCCGCAAGGTTCTACATATCTCTTTCACCCGACTATGTGTATCTGCAAAGGTTTGCGTTCAAGTTCGTCATCAAGCCGTATACATCGTCAGTAGCCGGAGTTAGTGGCGGTGGAAGTATATCCATCGGCTCAACGGAACTGACGCTCGACGGTAGCGGTGATGATGTCATAAGCGGTACATCCACATTGGCAGACTCTGCACAGAGCATAACGCCTAATCCGCATACGCATAGTGCATCGGGCGGTTCTGTAAGCCTTGACTACGGAGTGACGAAGATAAACACGTCTTCCACGTCTTGGCAGATAAAGGTCAGCGGAGTGGACATAACTCCGTACCTCAAGGAACAGCAAGACATAGACCCTAACGATCCGTTATTCGATATGTCGAGCGGTGGTAGCGTCAAGGTTTTCCCTAACAGAGAACTCACAGAGGGCGTTGAGAACTTCTACGACATCCTCGATGTGGCATCGGTGTTATATGCAGAGGATACAGAGGAATCATTGGATAAAGCCAACGAACTGCTGAAGTCGGAGTTCAAGCAGGTAGACATAATCAGCGACCATCCATTCGGTGTAGACGCTTATGTATATCTGAAATATGCCCACTTAAATCGGTAACAACAACCCTCCGTTGTTACACATATATGGGTGGTGTGTCTGCTCCCCAACACCCAAGTTCTCGGATGCACCACCCAACTATATCAATAAGTAGAAAACTTTCGTCTAACAAAGAATAACAATCTTTTAGAGGGGGTCTGAATGGACTACACGGAACAACTGAAACGGCTCGATAAGCACATCGAGCAACATCCGACCGACTATCAAGCGGTGATAAAGCGGATGAAAACGAAATCCGATGCAATAGAGCATCAGATGTATCTGAAGAAGATAGCAAGGCTCAAGAGAGTAGCGGAATACAGGAGAGTATATGATGGGGAGAAATAAAAATTCAGAAGTCGGAGCGGGCGAAGACTTGCTCCGTTCAATAGTACAGATGGGCGCAGCTGAAATACACGCTATGGGTCTGTACTACAAGACCACAGCAGAGATGGAAAACGGACTTGTTGACATAGATGATAACGAGGTTCTTCAAAAGTATCTTGACAAGGCGAATATGTACCTTGAGGACATTGAGACTTATGCGGTACTCCGCAGACGGATGACCACGGCACTCAAGGAAATGGTCGGCACGGAAAATGCCGATAAAGACCTTTGGTGTATGGTCAAGCATCTAGGTCTGTCAATGATGCAATGCTTTGAAGCATATGAGAACTCTGACAATAATTTGGAACTTCTGAACCTCGCATACGAAGCGAATAAGGCGTTCACTAAAGCCGTAACGAGGTTCTTGGGAATAGAGATCACGGATTGCAGTAGCTGTCTGTCGGATGCCCTACGAGGTGAAAGAAATGGTTAGATACAAAGATATGTCCGGCGAACGCTATGGGTTACTTACCCCTATCGAATATGTCGGCAAAGACAAATTTAACAACGCTTTGTGGCGATGCCGATGCGATTGCGGTGGCGAAAAGATAGTTAGCCGTAAAGCGTTGGTTGACGGAAGTACACGCTCGTGCGGATGCATACACGAATTACGCCTTGAGGGGCAAAAGTTTGGACGGCTGACAGCAATCAAGATGGTTGGCAGAAACGAAAGAAGACGCAACCTTTGGCTCTGCAAGTGTGATTGCGGAAACGAGGTTGTAGTCTGTGCAACTGATCTAACGAATGGACATACCCGTTCTTGCGGATGCTTGATGCGAGAAACATCTGCGAAGACGATGACAACCCACGGCAAATCGAAAGAACGGCTTTATACCGTGTGGGAAGGAATGATTGGTAGGTGTAATCGCCCATCTCTAAAGCACTATAAGAATTATGGTGGCAGAGGCATTAAAGTTTGTGATGAGTGGTTGCACGATTATGAGGCGTTTCGTGCGTGGGCATACGCCAACGGTTATGATGAAAACGCTCCTATTCAGCAATGTACCATCGACCGTATAGATGTAAACGGTAACTATGAGCCAAGTAACTGTAGATGGGCAGACGCAAAGACACAAGCACAGAATAAACGCCCACGAAAGAAAGGGTACAAGCGAGGTCATTATAAAATTGGTAGTTAATAACGGTTTGAAGGGAGTAGAGAATGAATAACGATTGCGGACATCACATCCCAACACTATTTGGCAATCCAAAGAAGCCTAAAATGCCGAGCAATTGAGAGGAGTAGCTAATGATAATAACGGTCAATGTACTGACAGCGGAACTGACGCTGAAAGACGGACAGACGATAACCCTTGAAGACACCGTCAAGGATGACATCGCATCGAGGGTAATGCACGAACTGACGGCAAGCAGAAACCTTGTTTATGTCGGTAACGGCAAGTACATATCACCGAGGTCTGTGTTGAGTGCCGATGTGAGCATGTCACAAGAAACTAAACGCATACCTGACCCTTGCCAAAGCGGTGACCCTTGCGACACGCTTGACCCACCTACATTAGTAGTACCGAGTGGTACATTAGAGGTAGGAACGGGTGAGGAATTTGACCCACTTGAGGGTGTTACTGCAACAGACGGATATGGCGAACCATTGGAAGTATCCGTAACACTAATAGCATAAAGGAGAAACTTATGAGAATAGATACTGCGGGAACTTACACATTACGCTATACCGCTGAAGACGAGTGTGGGAACATCGCTACGGCTGACAGAACCGTAGTAGTAACATCGGTGACCTACCGCACAGTTCGATACACAGACGGAACTCTCATAATCAACGAGAAAAGTTCAGACACAAGTGCAAATGTTGCTCTGCATGGATCGGTTGCGAATGTATATGCTCCGTTCAACCCTAACGGCTCTACAGATGTTGAGAAATACATCTTTAGTGGTGCAAACAAGAGACCTTGGCACTCGCAGAGAGCATCTATAAAGCGAGTGGAGATAGGTGCAAACATCTTGCCACCGTCAACAGCGCGTTGGTTTTATGGGTTCAGCACATGTACAAGCATGAATTTGTCTAAATTGAACACAAGCAATGTAACTGACATGAACGCGATGTTCAACAATTGCTCTGCACTCACTTCACTTGACTTGTCACATTTTAGCACAAGCAATGTGACGGACATGAGTTTTATGTTTTGGAGTTGTAAAGCACTTACTTCGCTTGATGTATCGAGTTTCAACACTGGCAATGTGACGAATATGACCAGCATGTTCAATAACTGTACCGCACTCACCTCTCTTGATTTATCCGGCTTTAATACAAGTAATGTAACGAATATGACCAACATGTTCAATAGTTGTACTGCGCTTACTTCGCTTGATGTATCACACTTTAACACAAGCAACGTAACGAATATGTTCGGTATGTTCAATAGTTGTACTGCACTTACTTCGCTTGATGTATCACACTTCGACACAAGCAACGTAACGGACATGAGTAACATGTTCAATAGTTGTACTGCGCTTACTTCGCTTGATGTATCGCATTTCAGCACAAGCAATGTGACGAACATGAGCGGTATGTTCACCAACTGTTATGCACTTGCTTTACTCGATTTGTCCAATTTCAATACAAGCAATGTAACGAACATGCAAAGTATGTTTAGCAACTGTCAGGCACTTACTTCGCTTGATGTATCGCATTTCAGCACAAGCAATGTGACGAACATGAGCGGTATGTTCACCGATTGTCATGCACTTGCTTTACTCGATTTGTCCAATTTCAATACAAGCAATGTAACGAACACGAGTCAAATGTTCATGGGTTGTCAGGCATTAAAGACCATATATGCATCGGCAAACTTCGTGGTCGCACAAGTCACAAATTCAGGCAATATGTTCCATGACATGTCCACAAATCTTGTTGGTGGTGCAGGAACAACTTGGTCATCAAGTAACCCAAAAGACAAGACCTACGCACACATAGATGGCGGTACAAGCGATCCGGGGTACTTCACAGCGAAGTCGTAGAGGTGGCAATCGTGAAAGTCATAATCAGACTATTCTGCCTATTGCTCAAGTTTATAGAGGAATTACTAATGAGGATAAAACTTATCGGAGATACAGAAGTACATCTGCCACATATATGCGATGATATCGGCTACTTTGTCGGAGCGGATGACATCACAATCGTCCAAGGGGCAGATTTCGACCCTACAAGCGGTGTTTATGCGACAGACGGAGTATGCGGAGTTTTGCCATACGATGTCTCGCCATCGAACATAAACACTTGCGAGGTAGGCAAGCACACGCTGACTTACTCGACAGTATCGTTCTCAAAGACGAGGACGATAACCGTCATCCAAGCAGCTGCACCGACCATCAGCGGAACATCACAACCTATCACCGTAGACGCAGGCGAGGAGTTCGATCCTATGAGCGGAGTATCTGCGGTAGACGCACACGGAAACACAATAACGGTAACGGTAGCATTGATGCCGTAAGAAAGGAGCATATACATATGGATTACACATTTCTTATCGCAGTAGTAGCGGTCGTTCTGATAGTCCTTGCGATTGCGAGTTTCACAAACTTCGGACTTGACGATGAGCATTATGACAGACTCAAGTGGATAGTAACCAAGTGGGCATACCACGTAACATTCATCGGCATACTCGCAAAGACGTTCGAGATACCTTACGGTGTCGAGACAGTAACGGTAGTAGCGGGATTCGGTGCGATGCTTGCCGGACTTCTCGACATCAGCAACGCACAGTATGAATCTCGTCAGAAGTTGGATGATGACTTCTATGACGAAGAGTACATAGATGATGGCGATGACGGAGATGAAGAATAATGGCACTACTCAAAATTGAAAACAGAAAGAAACGCTTCGAGTATCTTGAACTCGGAGAATACAACGCAAAGAACATCAAGAAGTTCCAAAAGATGGCTTTTCCGCACGACAAGGATGAGTGGGATGGCATCTACGGACAGCATACGGACAATGCTCTGCGGACTATCTATAATGTCAAACGCTTTGGCGATGGCGTGTTTGAACCCGAAGAGTTCGTCTGCAAATGCGGAAGATGCTGTGGCTATCCAACCTTTATGAAAAAGGTGCAGATTCAGCACCTTGTAAGGATACGCAAGCATTGGAACAAGCCGATGCACATCACAAGCGGAATGAGATGCAGTTTTGAAAATAGCCGTTCGGGCGGTGTGGCGAATAGCGGTCATCTCCGTGGCTATGCCTGTGACTTCTATATGAAGGGCGTGACGGAAACCGTCAGCGAAAGACAGAAGTCGATGAAATGGATCGTGAAGCAAGTGAACCATAAGTTCACATACGGAGCGTTTATGAAGGGGTCGGATGGTGTCTATAGGACAGCAAGTGGAATGGGCAATGCGATGCATACCGAGACGCAAGCACCGAAGAAGACCACGACCACAAAGAAGACCACAAAGAAAGTGGCTACCGTGACCAACGCAATCGCTAAAAAGGCGAAGGAATACGCTTATCCTACGAACACGAGCAAAGCCAACTACAATGGCGGTCAGCCTACGGAAGCCTACAAGAAAGGCTTGGACGAAGCATATCCTAAACGCAACAGTTGGGGTGTCGCTCCGAGAAAGGGTGCAAGCTGTGACGTATTTGTCGGCACTTGTGTCCGCAACAGCGGTATAGATAAATCATTCCCAAGAGGACTTGACGAGCAATGGGAGCATCTGAAGAAATCGGATAAGTTTGCACTCGTGAAGAATCCGACCGTGAACAACGTCCAAGACGGAGACATAATCACTTACATCAAGTCATCGGGTGGCGGTCATATCTGCATCGTATGTGACGGCAAGATAAAGGAAGCCGGATATAGGCATTATTATCCGAAAACTACAAATTACTTAAAACAGCGTCTGTCCACAAAGGGCAAGAGATGGCTGAAAGTATATAGAGTGAAGTCAAAGTAAAGGTGGTGAGTAAGGTGGATGCAACATTAGTAGTTCAGTTAGTAGGAATAGTCCTAGGTAGCAATGTGATTTTTGAATTTGTTAAGTGGGTGGTCGATAGACTCGACAAGAAGAAACAATCGCCGGAACGGCTGATGCTCAAGGCTCTCGGTGAAGAAAAACTCGGCAAGTTGCTCCGCAAGTGGATGCACAACGATGTAAGACTTGCAGACGATTGGCGAATAATCGAAGCTTTATACGAAGGATATACGGCTCTCGGCGGTAATGGCGAGATCAAAAAGTTATACGAAGAAGCGAAGAACATACCGACAACAGAGTGATATGGCTTACATAACAAAGAAACAAACGAATAGCGGAGTAAAGCCGATAGGGAGCAATCTGTACGGCACTTGTTCAACGGCAAGTGCCACGGCTTCCAAAGTCGTGTCGATGCCTGACTTCGATGTGCTTGTCGAGGGCGTGACGATCCATGTCTACTTTGCCAATGATAATACGGCAAGCAATCCTACTCTGCAAGTGGGAAGTGCTACGGCAAAGCCGATAAAGTACAACGGACAGCAAGGCGGTTCGTGGGAAGCGGGCGGTTTCATCTCGTTCACATACCACAGCGATGCATGGCATCAGAACGACATCACGATAGGCGGTGTGACTTATACGTTCAGTATCAGCGGTCATACAATGACCATCACAGGCTCTGACGGAAGTGTTCAGACCGTTACTTTGCCCGACGATAACACCACATACAGTATCAGCATCAACGACCACACCATTACTTTAACTGACAGCAATGGTGGTACA
>JAEEGL017227614.1_pt1 | contig 11028 bp, 4 predicted proteins | sample 9134231 | NCBI WGS metagenome assembly JAEEGL01 (sample SAMN16246548, study PRJNA631951) | gut metagenome | biome: gut microbiome; feature: rumen; material: fiber-attached | host: Bos | place: Iran: Karaj | collected 2018-10
ACTTCGTAAAACAATAGAGAATAATACGCACCTTGAACTTGATGTAGCCAATTCGGTGGCAGTAGCCATGAAGGAATGGGCAGTAGAGAACGGAGCCACACATTTCACACACTGGTTCCAGCCCATGACAGGAGCAACGGCAGAGAAGCATGACAGCTTCATCAATCCTACCGGAAACGGCGAAGTCATCATGGACTTCGGAGGAAAGGAACTCGTTAAGGGTGAGCCCGATGCCAGCAGCTTCCCTTCAGGCGGACTGAGAGCCACATTCGAGGCAAGAGGATATACAGCGTGGGATCCTACTTCTCCGGCATTTATCAAGGACGGAACACTCTACATTCCCACAGCTTTCTGCTCATACAGCGGAGAGGCACTGGATAAGAAGACACCGCTCTTAAGATCCATGGAGGCACTCAGCAAGGAAGCAACAAAGATGCTTCACATCCTTGGAAATGAAGAAGTTACAAGCGTGTCCACTACGGTGGGACCCGAGCAGGAATACTTCCTTATAGATAAAGAAGATTATGCAAAGCGTAAGGACCTGATCTTTACAGGAAGAACTCTTCTCGGAGCCAAGCCTCCCAAGGGACAGGAGATGGAAGATCACTACTTCGGAGCACTTAAGACAAGAGTATCCAAGTACATGCATGACCTGGATATGGAGCTCTGGAAGCTCGGAATACCTGCCAAGACCAAGCACAATGAAGTGGCACCCTGCCAGCATGAGCTTGCACCCGTATTCGATACGACGAACGTGGCAGTAGATCACAACCAGCTGACCATGGAGACAATGAGGAGAGTGGCTGAGAGACACGGATTTGTATGTCTCCTTCATGAGAAGCCCTTCGACGGGATCAACGGATCCGGCAAGCATAACAACTGGTCTATCAGTACTGACACAGGTGTCAACTTACTGGAGCCCGGCAAGTCTCCCGCAGAGAATACACAGTTCCTGGTATTCCTTGCAGCAGTCATAAAAGCCGTGGACGATTACGCTGATCTCTTAAGACTTTCGGTTGCGACACCCGGTAACGACCACAGACTCGGAGCCAACGAGGCACCTCCGGCTGTAGTATCAATGTTCCTTGGCGATGAGCTTACCGCAGTAGTTGATTCGATAGAGAATGATACATTCTTCGGCAAGATGGACAAGGTCCAGATGGATACGGGAGCTTCGGTATTGCCTCACTTCTTTAAGGACAATACGGATCGTAACCGTACATCACCGTTTGCCTTCACCGGTAATAAGTTCGAGTTCAGAATGCTCGGTTCTTCATTGTCCGTTGCAGGCCCTAACGTAGTCCTTAATACGGCAGTTGCTGAGTCGCTTTCACTTTTCTGTGACGAGCTTAAGGACGTGGCAGCAGATAAGCTGGATGATGCGGTTCATGCACTGGTTAAGAAGACACTCATTGAGCATAAGAAGGTAATCTTCAACGGTGACGGATATACGGATGAGTGGATCGAAGAAGCAGCCAAGAGAGGACTTCCGAACCTCAAGGCAACTCCCGATGCGCTGCCGGTATTTATAGCAGATAAGAACGTTAAGCTGTTCACAAAGCACGGTATCTTCACAGAGAGTGAGATCAATTCAAGATATGAGATCCTGCTTGAGAACTACAACAAGACGCTTCATATAGAAGCCAAGACTCTTGCGGATATGGTTTACCACCAGTTCCTGCCCGGTGTAGAGGGATATATGAATGAACTGGCAGAGACCATCATCAAGAAGAAGCAGGCAGTTGCAGGAGTAAGCTGCAAGTCGGAAGAGAAGGCACTGCAGACGGTAAGCGAGAACTACGACAAGATCTATGAACTTGCTGAAAAGCTTAAGGCAGACACTGCCAAGGCTGAGGGCATAGATGATGAGCTTAAGCAGGCTGACTTCTATAAGACAACGATAATAACGGATATGGAAGAACTCAGAGCGGTAGCGGATGCGACCGAGGAGATCATCCCCGAGGATGCACTGCCGTATCCGAGCTACGGAAAGATATTGTTTTACGTATAAAACAGTATAAATGGAGAGGAGTGATGATTTATGGAAGAATTGTTAACGACGATGGAAGGTGAATTGTTTGGTGTCTGGTTCCTTATAGGAGCGGCATTGGTGTTCTGGATGCAGGCCGGTTTCGCGATGGTCGAGGCCGGATTCACCAGAGCCAAGAATACTGGTAACATACTGATGAAGAACCTTATGGACTTCTGTATCGGTACCGTCGTATTCATACTCATAGGTTTCGGATTGCTGCTTGGTGAAGACCTTGCGGGATTCATCGGTAAGCCGGGATTCGATATCTTTACGGCATATGAGAGTTTTGACTGGTCAAACTTCGTATTCAACCTTGTGTTCTGTGCTACGACCGCAACGATCGTATCAGGTGCAATGGCTGAGAGGACCAAGTTCTTATCTTACTGTGTATATTCAGCTATTATATCAGCCCTTATCTATCCCATTGAAGCACATTGGATCTGGGGCGGCGGCTGGCTTGCACAGCTCGGGTTCCACGATTTCGCAGGTTCATGTGCGATCCACATGGTAGGTGGTATCTCAGCACTTATCGGTGCCAAGATCTTAGGACCCAGGATCGGTAAGTTTGAGAAGGATAAAGAAGGTAAGATCGTTAAGGTCAATGCCTTCCCCGGCCACAACCTGGCTATCGGATGTCTTGGATGTTTCATCCTCTGGCTTGGATGGGACGGATTCAACGGTGCGGCTTGTACAAGTCTTGAGCAGCTTGCATCAGTGTTCGTAACAACAACGATAGCTCCTGCAGTAGCAACTGTAGTCTGCATGATCTTTACATGGATCAAATACGGCAAGCCCGATATCTCAATGTGTCTCAACGCTTCACTTGCAGGTCTTGTAGCCATCACGGCTCCCTGTGATGTGACAGATGCATTCGGTGCGATCGTTATCGGTGGTGTAGCAGGACTCCTTGTATGCTTCGGTGTATGGTTTCTTGATTACAAGCTCCATATCGACGATCCGGTTGGTGCGGTTGCAGTTCACTGCTTAAACGGTATCTGGGGTACGATAGCAGTCGGTCTCTTTGCAACAAACACTGCACCCGACAGTGAGCTTGTTGGACTGTTCTACGGCGGCGGATTCAGGCTCCTTGGCATTCAGCTCTTAGGATTTGTATCAGTAGCAGCCTGGACAGCATTGACTATTACAATAGCATTCATTATAATCAGAGCGATATTCGGATTAAGAGTTTCCGAAGAGGAAGAGATCGTCGGTCTCGACTCAACAGAGCACGGTCTTCCCAGTGCATACGCAGGCTTCTCTATCATGGATATTTCTAACACCATGACGATGGATATCAATGAGAACACTTCACTCGGAAGCGATGCTTACGAGGAGGCAAGTGAAGCCAAGAAGGCAGCTGCAGTACCTGTGGTACATCCGGTTGTCAGCGAATCAGGTATCAACAAGGTGGTCATCATTGCAAAGGCAAGCCGCTTCGATGCTCTGAAGAAGGCAATGAACGATCTGGGTGTTACCGGAATGACAATGACTCAGGTTATGGGTTGTGGAATCCAGAAGGGCCTCGGCGAGAAGTACAGAGGTGTCGAGATGGATGCAACGCTGCTTCCTAAGATCAAGGTTGAAGTGGTTGTCAGCAAGATCCCTGTAGAGTCTGTGATCGAGTCAGCTAAGAAGGCACTCTATACCGGACACATCGGCGATGGCAAGATCTTCGTATATCCTGTTGAGAAGGTAGTGAAGATCCGTACAGGAGAAGAAGACTACGACGCATTACAGGATGTAGAATAAACAATCATCCGGTGGATGATTGTTCCCTCCGGCAGACTTGGAAAGTGGATGATCATTCCCGCCGGAAAAGTTAAACTGTAACAATGGGGGCGCGGCTTATGCCGCGGCCCCTTGATGCGGATAGAAGAGTATATTATCAAAGGACAGAGATGATGGAACAGCAATTAGTTAAAAACCGCAAGCTTGTGCTTGAATCGGGAGAAGTTTTTGAAGGATTCGGATTCGGTGCCAATACGGAGAAGGTATTGGAACTCGTATTCAATACTTCGATGGTGGGTTATCAGGAGATAATCTCCGATCCGTCCTATACGGATCAGGCAGTCGTAATGACCTATCCGCTGATAGGCAACTACGGCATCAACGAGGATGACTATGAGACCCAGACTCCGAGCATAGGTGCGCTGGTGGTAAGGGAGTATAATGACGACCCTTCCAATTTCCGCGCGAGCGAAACCCTTCAGAACATAATGAAAAAATACGGCATCTCAGGTATCTGCGGCGTAGATACCAGAGCCATCACACGGATCATCAGGAACAGAGGCAGTCTGAAGTCACTTATAACTTTTGCAGACAAGCCTCTGTCTGAATGTATGGAGATACTTGAGAGGACACAGCTGCCTAAGGATTCAGTATCCAGGGTATCGGGTAACCGTATATGGAAGGCTGACATCATCACGCCCCAGACTTCTCTGTATGAGCATATACACGGAGATCATTCGGGGCATCGTCCTCATATAGTTGCAATAGACTGCGGAATGAAGCAGAACATACTCCGTTCGCTCTTATCACGCGGATGCAGAGTGACTGTCGTACCGTATAACACAAGTGCCAAGACCATCATGTCCCTTAAGCCGGATGGAGTGTTCATAAGCAACGGCCCCGGAGATCCGACAGATGTACCGGAGTGCATCGAGGCAGTCAGAAGTCTTAAGGGCAATGTGCCCATATTCGGCATCTGTCTCGGACATCAGATTCTGTCGCTTGCATACGGAGCCAAGACCTACAAGCTTAAGTTCGGACACAGAGGAGGCAATCATCCGGTCAAGGACTTAAGCACTGACAAGATAGAGATCACTTCACAGAACCATTCATATGCCGTGGATAAAGACAGTATCGGTTCCACAAGGCTTAAGGTCACTCATGTGAATCTCCTGGATGACACCATAGAGGGTGTAGCCTGCGAGGAGGACCTCGCATTCTCGGTTCAGTACCATCCCGAGAGTGCTCCCGGACCTCAGGACAGCTCATATCTCTTCGACAGGTTCATGGACAATGTATATAAGGCTATAGAGGGCAGGAAGGAGAATGCATATGCCTAAGAGAACGGATATCAAAAGGATCCTGGTCATAGGCTCCGGCCCGATAATAATAGGTCAGGCGGCGGAATTCGATTATGCAGGGACTCAGGCCTGTCTCGCACTCAGAGAAGAAGGATATGAAGTCATTCTCTGCAACTCCAATCCCGCTACGATCATGACCGACAAGAGCATCGCGGATAAGGTATATATGGAACCGCTTACTCTTGAGTTTATAGCAAAGGTCATCCGTAAGGAGAGACCTGATGCCATCCTCCCGGGTATAGGCGGTCAGACAGGACTTAATCTTGCGATGCAGCTTAAGCGCAAGGGTGTCCTTGATGAGTGTCAGGTAAGGCTGCTGGGGACCGACAGTGACTCGATAGACAGAGCAGAGGACAGAGAGCGCTTCAAGGAACTGTGCGAGAGCATAGGTGAGCCCGTGCTTCCTTCAGAGATCGTTGAGGATATGGAGGCCGGACTTAAGGCCGCAGAGGAGATCGGCTATCCGATAGTTGTCCGTCCCGCATTTACACTGGGCGGAACAGGCGGCGGATTTGCCGATGATGAGGATGAGCTTAAGACTGTACTTAAGAATGCGCTCAGTCTCTCGCCCATCCACCAGGCCCTTATCGAGAAAAGTGTAAAAGGTTATAAAGAGATAGAATATGAGGTGATGAGGGACAGCAATGATACCGCGATCACCATCTGTAATATGGAGAATCTGGATCCTGTCGGGATACATACGGGAGACTCGATCGTCGTATGTCCTTCGCAGACACTGACAAACAGAGAGTACCACATGCTCCGTGATTCCGCTCTCAAGCTCATAAGAGCACTCAGGGTAGAGGGTGGATGTAATGTCCAGTTTGCGCTCGATCCCACATCATTTGACTATTATGTCATAGAGGTCAATCCCAGAGTATCGAGATCATCCGCACTCGCATCCAAGGCAAGCGGATATCCGATCGCCAGAGTATCTGCCAAGATAAGCGTGGGACTGAGACTCGATGAGATAGAGCTGGCCAATACGCCGGCATGCTTCGAGCCTTCACTTGACTACGTGGTTTGCAAGATGCCGCGCTTCCCGTTTGACAAGTTCACTGATGCCAGCAACATCCTTGGCACACAGATGAAGGCTACGGGTGAGGTCATGAGCGTCGGAAGATGCTTCCCCGAGGCCCTTCTTAAGGCTGTAAGATCATTGGAGATCGGTGTATATCATCTCCATATGGATAAGTTCGATAATGAAGATACGGCTGATCTTAAGTCATACATCTGTGAGCAGAGAGATGACAGAGTCTATGCCATAGCGGAGCTCTTAAGACGCGGCACGGAGAAGGAGGAGATATCCGAACTCTCAGGCATAGACAGGTTCTTTATAGACGGTTTGGCTGATATCATAAGTGTTGAGAACATGATCGCAGTCAACAAAGATGACATTCGTGTCAGCAAGTGTCCGGAGATACTCTACGAAGCCAAGAGGCTCGGTTTCTGTGACAAGGCCATAGGCAGACTTCTTGATATCACGGCTGATGAAGTAAGAGCCCTCCGTAAGGATGCGGGCATCATCCCCTTATATAAGATGATCGACAGCTGTGCATCAGAGTTTGACAGTTACATCCCTTACTTCTATTCAACATACGAAGTAAGTTCCGTTAAAAATGCGGGAGCCTCAGATCCCGATGTCCGCGAAGATGAATATATAACCGAGGACGAATCGATCGTTACGGATAATAAGAAGGTAGTCGTATTAGGCTCCGGTCCGATCCGAATCGGCCAGGGCGTGGAGTTTGACTATTCCACAGTCCATGCCATAACTACAATAAGGTCGATGGGTTATGAAGCGATCATAATAAACAATAATCCCGAGACGGTATCCACGGACTATACGATGGCCGATAAGCTCTACTTCGAGCCGCTTACTGTAGAGGATGTTATGAACATCATAGATAAGGAATCTCCCGAAGGTGTCATCGTGACACTGGGAGGCCAGACAGCGGTCAATCTCGCCATCCCTCTTGCCGAGAGAGGTGTTCCGATAATAGGAACGGATGCCGAGGCTATAGACAGAGCCGAAGACAGGGATCTTTTTGAAAAACTCCTTATCGATCTTAATATACCCCAGCCCAGAGGAGAGGCCGTGACAAGTGTCGAAGCCGGGATAGAAGTGGCTGAGAGGATAGGCTATCCCGTCCTTGTAAGACCGAGCTTTGTATTAGGCGGCCGTGCGATGCAGATCGTTGCCAAGCGCGGTGATATGGAACACTATCTCCATACCGCGGTTGAAGTGGATGAAGACAAGCCCGTACTCGTTGATAAATACATCAAGGGCAAGGAAGTCGAGATAGACGGTATATGCGACGGAAGGGATGTGTTCGTTCCGGGTATCATGGAACTGGTTGAGCGTACCGGTGTACATTCGGGCGACTCCATGAGCATGTACCCCGCTGAGAGCATAAGCGACAATGTAAAGAGGACCATACTTGAGTATTCCGGCAAGCTGGGTATCGGCATAGGGATACGCGGACTCTTTAACATACAGTTCATTGTGGATGATGATGACAATGTATATATCATAGAGGTCAATCCGAGATCATCACGTACCGTACCGTTCTTATCAAAGGCCACGGGCTACGGAATGGCAGATATCGCCACCAAGGTGATGCTCGGAAGCTCATTAAGCGATGAGATCTCTTACGCGGATACCGGTGACAGACTGGAAAAGGGCATCACGATGGATATCGATGCGGCCGATAACAGCCTGCACAGAGTATTCTATCCGGGCGAGACCGAGAGACGGTATGTGAAGGCACCCGCTTTCTCATTCTCCAAGCTCATGGGTATGGATGCATATCTTTCTCCCGAGATGAAGTCTACGGGTGAGGCCATAGGATATGACAATACGCTGCACCGTGCGATGTACAAGGCTCTTATCGCATCGGGAGTAAAGCTCAGCAATTACGGTACCGTTATGGTGACTCTTGCAGATGAAGATAAGGAAGAGGCCCTGCCTCTTGTAAGAAGGTTCTACGACCTGGGCTTCAATATAGAGGCTACGATCGGAACAGCCGACTTCCTTAAGGAGCATGGCATAAGGACCAGAGTCCGCCATAAGTTAAGCGAAGGCTCCGATGAGATCCTCCGCTCGATCCGTGCGGGCTATGTCAGCTATGTGATCAATACTAGAGCCATACTGTCAGGTGTTCACTATGAGGACGGCGTGGCCATAAGGCGCTGTGCCACACAGAATAACGTTACGATGTTCACATCCCTTGATACCGTGAGGGTGCTTCTGGATGTACTTGAGGAGGTGACCGTAAGTGTCGATGAATTATAATGACGACAGACCGCATGAGGAATGCGGCGTCTTCGGAATGTATGATCTTAAGGGAGACAATGTTGCAGACTCTATATACTACGGTCTCTATGCACTCCAGCACCGCGGTCAGGAATCCTGCGGAATTGCCGTGTCGGATACCGAAGGCGACAAGGGCAACGTGACCTGCTATAAGGACATGGGACTTCTTAACGAGGCCTTTTCGCACGACAGGCTGAATGCCCTTAAGGGTAATATCGGCGTGGGTCATGTGAGATATTCAACGACAGGTGATTCGGTAAGAGAGAACGCTCAGCCCTTAGTCATCAACTATGTGAAGGGTGTGCTCGGCCTTGCTCATAACGGTAACCTTGTAAATGCTGCAGCACTCAGGGAAGAGCTCGCATACACAGGAGCGATCTTCCAGACAACGATAGATTCGGAAGTCATAGCCTATATCATTGCAAGAGAGAGGCTTAACACCGGCTCGGTCGAAGAGGCTGTAGCCAAGACCATGGACAGGATAAGAGGCGCATATTCGCTTGTCATCATGTCTCCCCGAAAGCTTATCGGAGCCAGGGATCCCTACGGGTTCAGACCTCTGTGCATCGGAAAAAAAGATGAGACTTACATCTTCACGTCAGAGTCATGTGCTCTTGATACCATCGGGGCGGACTATATAAGAGACGTGGAACCGGGTGAAGTGGTGACGATAGATTCGGAGGGACATCTTATCTCTGACAGGAGCAGATGCCTGCCTGAAAAAAAGCGCGGCAGATGTGTGTTTGAATATATCTATTTCTCAAGGCCTGACAGTTACTTTGACGGTGTGAGCGTATATAAGTCTAGAGTGCTAGCGGGCAAGTACTTAGCCATAGACTCACCTGTGGATGCTGATATTGTGACAGGTGTGCCGGATTCGGGACTTCAGGCGGCGATAGGCTATGCCGCAGAATCGGGCATCCCCTATGCTCAGGCATTTATCAAGAACTCCTATGTGGGACGTACATTTATAAGACCGGCACAGGAAGCCAGAGTGAGCTCTGTACGTGTCAAGCTCAACGCCCTTAAGGAAGTGGTAAGCGGCAAGCGTGTCATAATGATAGATGATTCCATCGTGCGAGGTACGACATCCGACAGGATCGTGCACATGCTAAGAGAAGCGGGAGCCAAAGAGGTGCATATGAGAGTCAGTTCTCCGCCGTTCCTCTATCCGTGCTACTTCGGAACGGATGTACCGGACCGCGACCAGCTCTTGGCTTACAACAGATCGCTTGAAGATATCCGCAAGATCATAGGCGCCGATACACTGGCTTATCTTAACATAGACAGACTGAGTGAGATCGCCGGCGGCCTCAATATATGTACAGGCTGCTTTACAGGCAATTATCCGGTTGAAGTTTAGGGGAGTGGCAGGCCTCTGACAGTTCGCCCCGGGTGTGGAAGTACCCGGAGGAAGAACAGGTCAGGGGCCTGCGATATTTTTTCTAAAAATGATAGGCAATATGCAAAAAATAAGAAGAACTTGCCGGGGCGATAAGATATAATATTGAATGTAGTATTGTGTTCAAGCACCCAAGAAGGAGATGTGATCTATGAGTATTGATCTTAGTACCATGCCCAAACTCGGATTCGGACTGATGAGACTGCCTGAGCAGGATGGAGTTATAGACCATGCGCAGGTCTGCAATATGGTCGATAAGTACATGGATGCCGGGATGAACTATTTCGATACGGCCTATGTCTATCACGGCGGCAAGTCGGAGGTGGCTGCCAGGGAGGCCCTGGTTAAGAGGTATCCCAGAGAGAGCTTCATGCTGGCGACAAAGCTGCCCGCATGGGAGATGCATAATGCGGAAGATGCTGACAGGCTCTTTAATGAACAGTTGGAACGTGCAGGTGTGGACTACTTTGACTTTTATCTCCTTCATTCCATAGAGGACGGTTCCAATTATGACACATATGTCAAGTATGACTGCTTTGAGTGGGGACTTAAGAAGCAGGCAGAGGGTAAGATAAAGCACTTCGGCTTTTCGTATCACGGAAGTCCCGAACTGCTTGAAGAGATACTGGATAAGCATCCGACGCCTGAGTTTGTACAGATACAGCTTAATTACCTGGACAGGACCAATCCTGTAGTCCGTTCACAGAGACTGTATGAGATCCTTCATGAGAGGAACATCCCCATTATAGTGATGGAACCTGTTAGAGGCGGAATGCTCGCCAATATGGCTCCTGAGATAGAGGCTAAGTTCAAGGCGCGCAGGCCCGATAGTTCGGTTGCATCATGGGCACTCAGATTTGTCGGCTCGCTTCCGGGTGTCATGACCATACTTTCCGGAATGTCATCTGAGGCTCAGATGGAAGATAACATTAAGACCTTCACATCATTTGAACCGTTAGCGGATGATGAGCTTAAGATCGTCAACGAGGTTACGGAAGAACTCCTCGGCATGCCTCAGATCGGATGTACGGCATGTAAGTACTGCTGTGACGGATGTCCGATGAAGATAAGCATCCCGGATGTGTTCAGGACGATCAATACACTCAGGCGTTATCCGGATGACTGGAGATCGAAGAACTTCTATTCGGGACTGGTACAGAGAAGCGGCAAGGCTTCTGACTGTATTGGA
>JAEEGL010513598.1_pt1 | contig 11027 bp, 8 predicted proteins | sample 9134231 | NCBI WGS metagenome assembly JAEEGL01 (sample SAMN16246548, study PRJNA631951) | gut metagenome | biome: gut microbiome; feature: rumen; material: fiber-attached | host: Bos | place: Iran: Karaj | collected 2018-10
CGCGAGAAACACGACGGTCACGGGGAACATGGTCTTCAGAATTGAAAACTCGTCCGTGCCGAGCTTGCCGAGGTAGTTGTAAAAGAGCAGCGCGGCCATCGAGAGCGCGCTCAGCCCCGCCATCACCGCGAAGAAGGTCGCGGTGCTTTTATACTTCATATTCGGTCACCTTCTTTTTTGATCTGCAAGCATTGTAGCACAACGCACCGCCGTTTTCAAGTCCCCCGCGGCCCATACCGCGAAAAAACCGGAGGACGTTCCCGTCCTCCGGCGTGCGGGTTTCAACGCTCACCCGCGCTTTTTGTTCTTTTTGCGGATCGTTTTCACGGTCCGCGCGGCGCCGGGCTCGGGGCGCATCACGGCAAGGCCCGAAAACGTTTTCAGCACGGTTTCGTCCGTCTCGCCGGCGCAGCGGGCGTATTCGGCTATCAGCACGGCGCGCACGGCGTGCAGGGCCGTTTCGTCCAGCTTGTCGGTGATCTCGTCCGGGATGCCCGCGATCTGCGCCTTCTCGCCGCCGCGGGGCATGCGCCCTGCGTTGAAGCGCTTGAGCATCTCGCGCGGATACGCCTCCGACGCGCGCAGGAATTCGCGCGAACCGTCGTTATTGTCATAGAAAAACAGCAGCGACATATAGGTGTTCCAGCTCATCGGCCGCTTTTCGCACTCGATGGCGGAATAGGTCTGGCGCGAAACGCCGAGCAGGGGCGCGAGCTCCCCCTGCGAAATGCCCACCTTTGCGCGCAGCGGCTGCAGCAGGGGCGTCAGCGCGGCGATCAGCTTTGCCTGCGCGGCCTTGGATACGTTGAACTCTGACATGGATATTCTCCTTTCCGTTGCGTTGTCGGCGGCGGCACGCTCCCGCCGGGCCCTGTATTCTCTATATACAGGAAAATTTTTATAGAATCCGTAAATGTTTATGAATCGACTGTAAACTTTTAAAAACATGAGCCAATTTTACATAAATATGAAAAATTGTGTACCGGAATACAGCCGCGCCGCCGCCGGACCTGTCCGCGGCGGGCAGCAAAAAAGCCGGGTAAGCTTCCAGGCGGACAAAAAAAAGACGTGTCCCGGACACGTCTTTTTTGATTGGTTCTTTTACTTCGCGAACGAAACTACGACGTCCTTCACGGCCTTCCCGTTGACGGTAGGCTCCCAGCACGCTCCGAGGGTCACGTCCTCTTTTTTCTTGTCGATCTTGACGGATCTTAAGCTTTCGCATTCAAAGAAGGCGCAGCCGCCGACGGTTTTGATGTTTTTCCCGACCGTCACGGAGGTGAGGTTTCGGCAATAGGCGAACGCGCCGCTGCCGATGACCGTCAGCGTCTCCGGAAGCGCGAGCTCCTTCAGCGCCTCGCAGCCCGCAAAGGCTTTATTTCCGATTTCCTTTAGGGAATCCGGCAGGGTCACGGTCAGGCCAGCGCACTTGAAAAACGCCTTGCCGCGGATGACCTCGACGCCGTCGGGCACCGTATACGCGGCCCCTTCGCCGCCCTTCCCGGCGGGATAGCAGCACAGCGTCTTTTTATCGGCCGTGAACAGAACGCCGTCGACCGAGGTGAAGCATTCATTCCCGCCGTCGACCTCGATCGAAGCAAGGTTCTTGTTTTCGGTGAACGCCCACTCGCCGATCTCTTTTACGTTCTTGCCGATCTTCACGCTCGTGAGCGAATCGGCGTGGCGGAAGGCGTAGTCCGCGATCGCCGTGACGCGCTTTCCGTCTGCTTCGTCCGGGATCGCGACCTCGGTCGCGCCGGTCCCGTCGATATAGCCGACGACGCAGAGCACCTTTTCGGCCTCCTTCTCTTTTTTGCACCCGTCGTCTTCTTTTTCGCCCTTTTCTTCGGTCTCGTGATACAGGATCAAAGGCTCGTTTCCGGCACCCACGTCGTAGACGAGCGTCAGGTCGTCGAGCTCCTTGCCCTTATCCGAGGGCTTCCATTTTTCGCCGTACTCGATGCTGCCCTCGGAGGCCATGATGTAGAGCTTCTTGAGGTTCTTGCAGCAGAAGAACGCGTAGTCGTCGATCTTGCGGATCTTTTCGCCGAGCACGACCTCTGTCATGTTCTCGTTGTACGAAAACGCGTCTTTGCCGATCCATTCAAGGTCGTCGGGCGCGCAGAACCTCTGCAGGGACGAGCAGCGGTGGAAGGCCTTTTCGCGGATCTCGCGGATCGAATCCGGGAAATACGAGACGTTCACGTAATAGCACTTATAAAACGCCTTGTCGCGGACGACCTCAACGCCCTCGGGGATATCGTAGTCGACGTAAACGGATTTGCCCTCCTCATCGGTGGGCGCCATGCCGAACCGGTCGAATTCGATGCCCCTGCCGCAGGGATAGTTGTAAAGGATCTTGCCGTCCGCCGAGAACAGCACGCCGTCGAAGGCCGTAAAGGTTTCGTTGCCCTCTGCCACCTCGAAGGCCGCGAGGTGCTGGTTGTTCGTCAGGCCCCAGGTGCCGATCTCGCGCACGTTTTTGCCGAGCGTGATCACTTTCAGGCTGTCTGCGTTGCACACGCCGAAGTCCGCGATCACGGTCACGGGCTTGCCGTCGATCTCGTCCGGGATCGTCAGCTCCGTCACGGTGGTCTTGTCGGAATAGCCGGTGATGTGGATCTCGCCGTCCACCTCTTTATAGGTCATGCCGTCGGTCGATTTCTGCAGCACGGCGAGGTTGTCGATGACCGCGCAGGAACAGAGCGACGCGACCATCGCGGTGAGCAGGAGAAGGCTGATCAGCTTCTTTTTCATTGCGCCGTCACCTCCTCGTTTTTCGCCGCGGCTTCTCTGGCGGCGATCTCCGCCACGCATTTCGCGTGCTTTTCTCTCGTGAGGTCATACCAAAGATACGGGATCGTGCACAGTGTGAGTCCCACCACGCCGAGAATGATATAGATCCGCATGGCCTGGCCGAACACCACGTTGTCGAACAGCACGTCCCAGTCGGAGGTCAGGCCCACGCTCTTGAGCAGAGCGGGCGAAACCAGGCCGAGCAGAGTGGCGATGGGCGTTGTGAACCACGAGAAGATGCCGATCATGTTGTCGGCGCGCTCGCCGGTCTTCCACTGATGGTAGTCCAGCGCGTCGGCGTTCAGACCGTCGGTCAGCGTGCCGCAGCCCGCCGAGATGCCCGACCGCAGGAAGATGAAGAACAGCAAGATCGGCACCGAATACTGCTGGAAGTAGACGCCTAAGAGATATCCGGCCGTTACCGCGATCCACAAAGCGCGCATGAACAGGATGACCGTGCGTTTTTCATACTTTTTGATCAGGAAGGGGATCGCGATATTGCCGAGCGACGAGGTGATGCCGGCGATCGAGGCGATGCCCACGACCCACTCGATGCGGATCGAATAGATGAGCGTATAGTTGATCACGCCGTCGGCGATGGCGTTCCAAAGCCCGAACACCGCCGAGATGTTGATGATCCAGAAATACTTGTTCCTGAGCAGGCTCCTCGCGGCCTTGCCGAATTCCACCTTCGGGGCGTTTTCCTCCTTGGTGTTCGAGGCCACGCGCTCCTTGACGCCCGAGATGAAGAACGCCAGAGAGAATGAGAACACGCAAAGGATCGGCACGAAGATCTGATACGAGCGGACGTTGAGGTAGCCGCCGGTAGCGCGGATCATGATCGGAAACACGATGCGGAAGATGGATCTCAGAGCCCCGAGAAAGATCGCGCCGATCGAGTGGTATTTCTGCCTCTCCTGCGAGTTCGGGGTGATGAGCGCCACGATGGCCTTCGGGTTGTCGTAATAGATCGCCGAAAACCTGCCGCGCAGGGTGAACAAAAAGTGCAGGATTACGAGCTTCGTGGTATACTCGAGGCCCTTCGTCGGCACAAAGGGGATGATGCAGGTGATGATCGAGATCGGAATGCCGTAGAACATGAGAAACGGCTTATACCGACCGTATTTCCGGCACAGCTTGTAACGCAGGAACCAGTTCACCGGTCCGCCCACGCCCGTGATGACCAGAATGTTCGCCACGATCTGCGGCAGGCCCTTGATGATGAACTCGAAGGGCTCGGGCGGGATGAAATAGCACCCGATGCCCGCGAAAAAGCACACCGCGTAAGCGATGATCGCCTTTTTCGTGCGCTCCTTCGTCAGATGGCCCAGGTTCTCGAAGATCGTCATCGAGATGGATTCGATATACAGGGTCAGATATTTGACCGCCAGCGCGATGATGGTGATCTTGGTGAAGTCCATCATCGTGATCTCAAAAATGGATCCGCACAGATACCCCGCGGTGAACGACACGGTATCGTTGCAGATGAAGGTGAAGCCGCACACGCCCATGATGCCAAGGCAGTAGAACAAAAACTCCTTCAGGGTCGTGTATTCGCCGGGACGCGGCGTTTTCCAGTTGTCCTGCACAAGGGTCACGGCTTTTGCCGTCGCGTCGGTCAGCTTGTTCGGGTGCTTCTCTAAAAACGCTTTCAGCTTATTTATCCGCATATCCGGGTCTCCTTACGCGTAAGGTCTCCTCTGTCAGCCGTTCGAGTGCGGCATATGCGCGTAAAGCGCCGCGGCGGTGTTGCTGATGGGCATGGTCTGCAGAATGATGTGGCCGGGGCCGGTCACAACGGTATTGAACAGGCCTTCGCCGCCGAACAGCACGTTCTTCACGCCCTTCACGGTCTCCGCGGTCAGGTTGCAGCTCGCGTCCATCGCGGCGAGATAGCCGGTGTCGATCACCTTGCGCTGGCCGGGCATCAGATCGTATTCCACCGCCGAGCCGTCGATCTCAAGGAACACGAGGCCCTGGCCGGTGAAGCGCTGCATCAGAAAGCCTTCGCCGCCGAAGAAGCCGCCCTTGCCCTTTTGGAAATGGACCGCCACTTCCACGTTGCCGTAGGACGCCAGATACGCGCCCTTCTGCGCGATAACGGGACGGTCGGGGGTGATCTGCACGGCGCGGATCGAGCCCGGGAACGAAGACGCGAACGCGATCTCGCCGGGGCGCTGGGCCACGTAGCGGTTGCGGAACATCTTTTCACCGGTGAACATCCGGCCGAAAACCTTGCCGATGCCGCCGCCCTCGGTGTTCATCACGATCCCGTCGTCCATCCAGGCCATGGAACCGCCCTCGCAAAACATCTCGTCGCCGGGGTTCAGTCTGCACACCACGACAGGCAGCGTGCCGCCCATGATTTCATACTGCATAAAATACGCCTTCTTTCTTTTTATTTAATTCCAGTATAGCATACGTGCGCGTTATATGCAAGCAGAAAAATGCGCCGTTTAGAACGCTCTTGCGTCCGCGGGCGGGGTGTGGTATAATGGCGGCGGTGACCAACGATGAAGCACTTGTTCCCGCGCCGCCTCGCGGCCGCTATATTGACCCTGACGCTCGCGCCGGGGCTCTTCGGCTGCGCCGGGAATATGCCGGGACCCGAATCAACTTCCGCGCCTCCGGCGCCCGAAACGACCGCCCCGGTTATCCCCGCGACGACCGTGCCGGCGGCGTCCGACCCCGCGAACGCCGTGCCCGACAGCTACGACAGCGGCGTGATCGAAGAAGAGGACTTCATCGATATCAGCGCCGCCGAGGCCACCGCCGCCTATTCGGTCCTGTTCCTCGTGGCGGTCGCGCCCGAAAACTACGAGGGCAAAACGCTGCGTCTGAGGGGCGATTACAAGTCCTACTACGACGCCGAGCGTGATATCCAGTATATGGCGTGCTTTTTGTCCGACGCCACGGCGTGCTGCTCGCAAAGCATCTATATGGTCATGGACGACCCGCCCGCCCCCGACGCCCTGCCGCCGGACGGCTCGGTCGTCACCGCCGAGGGCGTGGTGGAGCGCTACGTGATGGAGGACGGCACACCTTCCGTGCGCCTCGTCCACACCGAGATCCTCGCGGTCGAAACGCCGTAATTTCTCCCTATCAAAAAGCGCCCTGTTGGACACAGGGCGCTGATTCTTTTATGCCTTTCAGCGGTAGCCGTAGGGCTCGGGCGGCTGCGGCTGCCGGGGCTGCTGCGGCACGTTCGCGGGCGGGTAATACCCGGCGGGCGGCTGGGGCTGCGGATACTGGGGCGGCATCGGCTGCTGCGGCATCGGCTGCTGCGGATACTGCGGGTATTGCGGCGGATACTGGGGCGGCATTGGCTGCGGCTCGGGCTGCTGCGGGGCTTGCGCCCGGAACGGCTCGAACGAAAACGTAAAGGGCTCCGCGTGCGGGAAGCAAAGAATCGCCTGTCCCGTGCCGAGCTCATTGAACTTCCAGTCCTCAAGTACGTTTCCCTCGCGCTGCCTGTCGACCGTGCCGCCCTTGCCGGTCGGCGAATAGCGGTCGTGCTTCACGTTCTTGCCGTGCAGCGACTGCGCCCACGCGCGGGTCGCCCCGTCCTGCGTGCGGAAGAAAAAGCGGGTCCCGAACGCGTCCAAAAGCGCGGCGGCGCGCGCTTCGGGATAGGCGCGCTGCAGGGCGGTCACGCTGCGAAGCGCCGCGACCGCGCTGAGGTTCCGCATACCGGATACGAGCGCCTCTTCGAGTGTAGGCAGCTCCGGCAGGCGCTCAAGCCCGTCCAGAAACAGGGTGATCCGGCGTTCGTCCGCCTGCCGGGCGGCTGACACGGCTATTTGCAGCAGCAGCGCCGCGGCGGCGAGATCCCTGCCGTCGGGGGCGGGGATGACGAACACCTTTTTGGTTTCGCCGTCCTCGATGAGAGCGCGCATCGAAAGGGTACCGGTCTCGGCATAATTGCCCGTCAGCAGCTCGCGCACGGTCCTTTGTAACGTTATGAGGGCGCGGCTCCCGCCCTGCGGCAGGCGCAGGGTGGATGAAAGCGCTCTGAGCTCGTCGTGCGCCTCAAACTTTCCTTGCATCTCTTCGGGCGTCAGACCCGCGATAAAGGCGGCAAAGCCTTCGTTCGTGCGGTCCTCGGGCTCATTATCGAGGATATAGCACAGGGCGCAGGCCGAAAACAGCTCGGCGGCGCTCTCCGACGTAGGGCTGCGCCTGCCGCGGAACACGGCTCTCGCAAGCGCGTCGACGCTCCCGCGCATGCCGGGGCCGTAATCGAGCTCGCTGAACAGGTTCCAGAAGTCCGCGCCGTCGGGGCCCGTGGCGGCGCCGTCGTTCGAAAACACCGCGTCGCCCTCCTCGTAAAACGCCTCGCGGTATGCCCCGTCGGGGTCAAAGAAAATCAGAATCTCTTTGTCGGTCAGGCGCGTGAGGAGTTTCTGCGCGATATCTTTACCGGCGTTCGTTTTGCCGGTCCCCCCGGCGCCGACCAGCAGAATGTGGCCGCGCAGGGCGGATTCGGTCAACGGGAGCGGAACGTTCTTGCCCGCGCCGTCGGCGCCGCCGAGCAGCAGGGGATTCTCTCCGCGCGGGACCAGGTTGAGCGGCACGTCCGCTCTGAGCGCGGTGCCGAAAATGACGTTGGTTTCCTGACTCATGTGTGTGGCTCCTTTCGTTATCCGGCGCGCCCGTCAGACGAGGGCTTCCTGCCGTTGACGGCGCGAACGCTCCGCCTGTCGGCGAGTCGCTGCGCGTCGGGTTTGCGGCCGCATACGACGCGGCTCACCGGCTTTTTCTCCGGTTCGGGAACGGGGGAGGGGACCTCCTCCGGCTCGGGTATCGATTCCGGCTCGGGTATCGATTCTGAAATCGGTTCGGGTACGAATTCCGGTTCGGGTTCCGGTTCGGGTATGAACTCCGGTTCGGAAATAAATGTGGGTTCCGGCTCTGGTATAAACACCGGCGCGACGATCGGCGCCGCGATCGGCGCCGCGATCGGCTCCGGTGTAAACTCCGGTTCGACGATCGGCTCAGAAATAAACTCAGGCTCCGGCTCAGATATCGGTTGAGGTTCCGGTTCGGGTATCGGTTCGGGTTCCGGTTCGGGTATCGGTTCGGGTTCCGGTTCCGGTATCGGTTCAGGTTCGGGTTCCGGTTCAGGCTCCGGTTCAGGCACGACTTCCGGCTCCGGCACGGGCTCAAACACGAGATCCGACACAAACTCCGGCTCCGGCGGGGCGGCAATGCTCTCGTCGAAGGCAAACGCTTCGGGCTCCGCGTTCGCGTCTTGGGCTGAGATGTCCTCGAACGCGGGCTCGTCCGGCGTTTCCTGGGCGATCGGTTCTTCCGGCTGCGGCGCGGGCGCCGGGACCGGGAAGGGAACTGCTGCCTCCGTTACGGGTTCGAACGGCCTCGTCGGCTGCGGTGCGTCGTTCAGCGCGTCGGGACGGAAAGTGAACACCTCCTCCCGCTGCGGCTGCGGGGCGCTCTGCGGGACTGCCGGCCGGGCAGCAGCCTGCCGGATCTCCTCCGGCGACGCCGCGATTTCGGCGATCTGCGCGATGCCCTGCTGGCGGCGCTGGAAGTCGTCGAGCTGCGCCTTCGAGGGGCCGACCTCCTTGAGCGCGTTCTGCACGTCTTCGGGACGCGGATACAGGCGGGCGGCGAGCTGCTCCATCAGCATGGCGCTGTATGCCCACGGCGAAAAGCGGTCCTGTTCGTCAAACGTCTTTTCGATCGCCCCGTTCATCGCCTCGGCCCAGCTGAGCCTGCCGAAAGCGCCGCGCGCCTCGGGGCCGTCGTCGGCGTCCGTAAACCCGGCGGCTTTCGCCCGTGCCGAAGCGAGCGCCTGCCGGCTCGCCTCACGGTGCGACAGGGCGAGCTCCTTGAGCCGCCTGAAGCGCCGCACCTGATTCGCGCGCTCCGCCGCAACGTAGGCGTGGTAAGCGGGGTCGGGGCTGAAAAACGGCTCCATGCGCTCCATCTGGCGCAGCGTGAACGTATAGGCGTCGAGGTTCGGCGTCTCCGCGAAATACAACAGCTCCCCCGGGCGTTCATATTTTGCCCCGAGCTCGAGCCCGAGGGCGAGGGCGCGGCGGTTGTTTGAGATCACGTTGTCCGCGCCCGCGAGCAGACACAGGACGTCGTGCTGCTGGGCGTGGCGGCCCTCATGGATCACAGCGGCAAGGGCGTCGTAGCGGTTCGCCCCCGCCGAGAGATAGAGCGCGGCGTTCAGGTGGATCTGATTATCCCCCGTGCCGAAATACGCGCTCTGTCCGCGGGGCATGGTTTCGAACACGAGCCTGCGCTCGGGGCGGCTTTCAAGGTTCGCCATGTCGCGCTCCACCGCCTGCAAAACGTTAGCCCTGTCATTTTCGTCCGCTTTGAGCCACACGTCGGCGCCGAGCATCGACGTCCACCGCGGACGGTTCAGAAAGATCGGAGCGTTAGCCATCATTTCCTCCCAAATTCCATTTCGGAAAACTTCGCGGCAAAATCGGCGTCCTTCATCATATCGTCGAGATACAAAAAGGCGTCGGGGTAGTTGCAGTGCGCGAACGCCGCCACGTGCCGCACCGTCCAGCCGTTAACCTGAAAGGCAGGGTCCCGGCCGTTCGCGTATTCGTCGAACGCGGCCGCCAAAGCCGGCGGGAATCGCAGGACCGCGTCCGCGTAATACACGGTCTGCTCCTCCGGCATATTGAATCCGCGCAAGAATGTGATGATCTCGGGTTTGTTCAATCGTAGGCACCTCTTTCCGGTGAAAAAAGCAGGGGCGTCCTGCACCGCAGCGACAGCACAGACAGACACCCCTTTCTTTTATTCGTTTTACATATCGATCTTTACGATCCGATTCAAAAACAGTATAGCACAGCCGCGCGGCGGAATCAAGAGCGAATCCGCCGTTTTTTCGGCGAAGGCTCCTTCTCAGAACGCCTCGAAGGCCGACAGGCACAGATAATCTTCATAGGTTTTGCCGCCGTATACGCTCTCTACCGTGAGACGGACGAAGGCGGTATGCACGGGCTTTTCGAAGATGAAGATGTTGGCGCCGAAGTCGCTCTCCTTCAGGTCCTTCGCGCGGAAGCTCAGGGTCTTGCCGTCCGAGAACGTCAGCGTGAAGCGCTCCACGCGCGCGTAGGCGGTATAGGGGTCCCTGAGCACGCTGCGCCCGTCCAGCATGCCGTCCCAGCCGTTGCCGTTCAAAAGCTTGATCCCCGCGATCTCTTTTTCGGATGAAAAATCGATCTCGATCCACGCGCCGTCGGCGGGCGCCATCCAGGCGGATTCGGGGTCGCCGTCCGACGCGTTCTTCGCGAGATACCCGCGCGAATACTCGCCGTCCTCCTCGATCTCGTCCGAGGCCGCCACGCGCGCGGGCTCCACGTGCCCCGAGGTATCCACGGGGTTCGCGGGCTCGCTCCGGGGCTCCGACGCGGGCTCCGGTTCTTTTTGGGTCGTCGGCTCTTCGGTCACGATCACCTCAAGGCCTGAAAGTCCCGCCATCTCGGTGTTCACCCAGCCCTGTTTCGAGCCGTAGTCGATCAGCGACCAGCCGTTCTTCGCGGCGAGCACGGTCACGTTCGCGCCGTCTTCCAGCATCGTGAGCACCGCGCCGGCGGCGTCGGGCGTCGCGCGGACGTACAGCTTATACCCCTTCGATTTATCCACCTTCATGTCGATCTTCGCCTTTACGCCGCCGCCGAACACGTTGTTCACGCGCTCGTCCGAGGGGCGGAGCTTTAATTTGCTGTCGGCGACCGACACGGTCGTCACGCCGTCGGCGTCGGTGGCGTAGGGCACGCCCGTGAGGGTCACGTGCTTGCCGCAGAGTTTCCGCACGTCCTCGCCCTCCACGTTCACGCGCTCCACCGAAACGGCGGTCTCGCGGTTGTCGGGCTTCACGGCGGTCTCTTCGTCGAGGATCAGGGCGATCACGGTGTAGCTCTCGTAGCGCTCGTGCACCTCATACTGCAGGTAGCCCGTGAGCGTCACGGTCTGTTTTGCTTCGGGCCCGGCGGGCTCGGTTTTGTTCCCCGTGGGCTCCTGCGGCGTCGTGGCGGCGGGCAGGGCGACCTTCGACGCCGGTATCGCCTCGCCGATCTCCACGGTCTGGGCTGCGGGCTCGGTATCGTCGGCGGGCGCTTCGGTCTCGCCGCTCAGCTTTTCAACGAGCGGCGACACCACGGGCACGTTTTTGAGCACCCCGAACCACGTGAGCGCCCCGATGGCGAGAACCGCGACCAAAAGTGCGGCGATGATGATCA
>JAEEGL010964393.1_pt1 | contig 11027 bp, 6 predicted proteins | sample 9134231 | NCBI WGS metagenome assembly JAEEGL01 (sample SAMN16246548, study PRJNA631951) | gut metagenome | biome: gut microbiome; feature: rumen; material: fiber-attached | host: Bos | place: Iran: Karaj | collected 2018-10
ACCGGCAGCCACATCCATTGGCTCTTCGGGGTTGTCAATCCGGCGGCTTTCAGCATGCTGCAATGGTCGCCCCCGAAAGGAAGGTGGGGTGACACACGCACTTCTCCAGTATGCAATACATTGATTTTCATTTTTATCTACAAGAAGCTTTCGTTACCAAAACTTTTTGCAAAGTTACAATGAAAATCCGACACTGCGATGTTCTATTTTTCTCCAAGTATGGAGTATTTTCCGAATGTCTATACAGGCCGCCCCACAATTGTTTTTTTGCTTAGGCGCAATAAAAAGCCGAGGGGTGCGTTTTATTCACAAATTAATAATCTTATTCAATATGAAGAAATTATTTATGCTCGGAGCAATGGCTTGCGCCCTCGGAATGGTGACCGCCTGCATGAACGGGCCGGTGGGCGAAAACACCAATGACAGTACAAAACAAATTGAAACCACCGACGAGACTCAACTTACCGACGAGCAATGGCGCGAGCAATGGCTGAACGGAGAATTACTTGACTTAACCAAGTCCGAAAGAAACTATGCAGCCATACTGAGAAACGACATAGACACCTCGACCCCATACAATATTGTGGAACAGTATTACCCGCGTTCGGTAGAAGAAATGAATATATTGTATGACAGCATAGACATCCACTGCAACTTCGATAACCCATACGAGAACCGGTACAATATGATATACCACGTGCTGTACATGAATGCTTACCGTAACAGAGGTGACTGTTTGCGGCTTTACCTGAAGATGTTCTTCTTCATGGATCCGTGCCGTTTGGACGTTGACTGGATTGCCGAAGAAAACTTGGATGTATACTATTATTTAGCGCAGGAACAGAGCGCGGCGGTCCTTGCATTCTGCGACACTATAAATCCCAAGTATAAGGGTTTTGTCTCGGATTGGTACGAATCCGCTACTCATCCAAATACACTATAAAGAACCTGCTTCATCCCCAATCAAAAGTCTGTTTTGAAAATGAGACAAGGTTCATCAAGGCTACAACGGGGTGTTTTGAAGCGGACACATAGTTTTGTCACTCTGCATTAGGGCAAAAGGGAACACTCTTCTTATTCGCAAACTTTGAATGTTGCCATTCCGCTCATTTTTAGTCTTTTTGCAGTTAAAAAAAACAACAACGACTATGCGGCATCTGAGTTTTGACGACCTCCGGGAGAACTACTTGTTTGACTACAAGGACGGCGACCTGCTGGTGATTGACGACATCAGGCGGCTGAGGCTCGGTGACTATCTGCACACTACGTTGGCGTTTATTATGATAGCGTTCTGCCAGAAAGGACAAGTGCAGGTGACAATAGACGAGCGAATGTACCGGCTCGTAGAGGGTTCGCTGCTGGTCTATTTGCCTGGCCAGATGATGGGTGAGATAATGCCCAGCCCCAATGCGCAGGTAAAACTGATTGCCTTTGCCCAGCGGGCCGTAGACAGCTCGCTCTACCTCAACAAATACTTGTGGGAACGACTCTCCTACGCCAAGAAGCACCCGCTCTTCGCTCTCAACGAACACGAGCACCATGTAGCCAGTCATTACTACAACCTACTGAAGCTGAAGACGCAAAATGAAGAAGGCGACTTCCAGCACGATGTCGTGCGACTGCTCTTTCAATCGCTGATGCTGGAGATGATGATGCTGATAGACCTCCGGAAGGCGGAACAAGCCGATGCCGAGGAAAAAGATTCCACCGTCCGCCAGTCAACATTGGTCTATCGCCGATTCTTAAGGCTGGTGGCCGAGTCGGCAGGACGGGAACGCAGTGTTTCGGCCTTTGCCGACAGGCTGAACGTCACGCCCAAATACCTCTCCAAATGCGTGAAAGAGGAGTCGGGCCGACCACCGCTCGAACACATCCATGAGGTGACCGTCAACACCATCTGCCAACAGCTACGCTATGGTAACAAGACCATTAAGGAAATTAGCAACGAACTCTTCTTTCCCAACCTCTCATTCTTTGGCAAGTTCGTCAAGGAACACCTCGGCATGTCGCCTACCGAGTTTCGCCAGCAGAGCTTGAAAGAAGGTTAGGACAGTAAGTGGGTTTATCCGGCTTTCTAATTTTTTTGATTATTCGGTCAAGATGGCTATGGCGCGATCTGCATCTTCCGCGCTCAGCCCAATCCGAGGATTGGTAAAAATGGCGACTGGTATTTGCTCAGGAAGAAAATCTTCACCGTCGTCAACGATTACATACCTGTAGGATTGAGGGTCGTCGCATGTGTTGTCGTGCAGCCAACGGGCTATTTCCATGCCCCGTTTAAACATATAGCCTCCGGTAACATCGGGAGTTATCCCGCGTAAAAAACCTGGCATCGAACGTCTTTTCCACAATTCCCGCATGGCGTCAAAACCAAGGTATTTCCATGAAGATGTGATAATAATGTCGGCATCTGTGGCATCAACGAGCCTGTTCAGATTGTCAACGGCGTTAGCATCGAAGAACGGCCCCAGTTCATCCCTGACAGGAAGGCCTAAATCCTTACGACCGAGATTGTTCCTATCGGTGCTTATCACCCCGTCAAAATCCAGAAAGATATATCTCGTCATAACATCAAGAGTTGTTCTTGCTTCTAAACAGGCTCTACTAAAAAACTATTCAGGATTCCTTACGCTTTGTTCTTGTGCGTTTTGCAGTTCCTTTGGCCGACTTGGATGCCTTGGGTTTGCTTCTCTCTGAGGAACCTTTTTTTCGCCCCGACGAACTGCTTCTCGTACTCTTAGGATTGCGCGAAGAACCTCTTGCCTTTTCGCGAGGACTTTCGTAGGTTTCATCCACCATCTCGAAATCAATTAGTTTCTTCATCATGTCAACCCCTTTGACGCGTATGGTGACAGGGTCGCCCAACTTGTAACATTTGCCGTAGCGGCGTCCAATCACCTGGTAATTGTCTTCGTCCAGCATATAATAGTCACCCTGAAGGCTGCCGATGGGAATCATTCCCTCGCATTTGTTGCCCTCAATCTCGGCATAAATGCCCCATTTGCTAACGCCTGAAATCAAAGCCGGGAAAGTCTGTCCAAGCTTGTCGCTCAGATATTCCGCCTGTTTGTACTTCACGCTGGCGCGTTCGGCGTCGGCGGCTCTTTTTTCTGCCACTGAACAATGCTTGCAGTATTCCTCGTACTCGTCGGCGCTTACCGAGGTTCCGCCGTTCAGGTAGCGTTCCAACAACCTGTGTACCATCAAGTCGGGATAACGGCGTATTGGAGAAGTGAAGTGGGTATAGTACGGGAATCCCAGCCCATAGTGGCCGATGTTCTCTGTACTGTAATAGGCTTTCGCCATGGTGCGGATTGCAACCGTGTCAATCAGATACTCCTCGCCCCGTCCTGCAATGGTCTTGAAAAGATTGTTGTAGCTGGAGGCAAGAGCCTGCCGGGTGTTGACCCGCATTTTATATCCCAACTTGGCAACAAACTCAACGAATGTATTCAGTTTTTCTGGATTGGGCTCGTCGTGGACTCGGTATACAAATGTCTTGGCGGGCGCGCTTTTCTCTCCTTTGGCCTTGCCCTTGTGTGCCATGCCCACATGCTCGGCCACTTTCTTGTTGGCAAGCAGCATAAACTCCTCGATCAACCAGTTTGCCTCTTTCGACTCCTTGATATACACTCCAATAGGCTTGGCATTCTCGTCCAGTATGAATTTCACCTCCTGGCTGTCGAAGTTGATGGCACCGGCCTTGTAGCGTTCTTCGCGCAGAATGGTGGCCAGTTTGTGCAACTCAAGGATGGCGTTCCCTGTTGCCTCCTCACCGGCTTTCACATTGCCCGAATCTATTATCTCCTGAGCCTGTTCGTAACTGTATCGTTGGTCGCTGTTTATAACGCTCTTCCCCATCCATACCTTTTTCACTGTGGCGTTGCTGTCCATTTCCATTACCACGCTAAAGCATAGCTTGTCCTCGTGCGGGCGCAGCGAACAAACGCCGTTGCAAAGTTTCTCGGGCAGCATGGGAATCGTTCTGTCAACAAGGTAAACGCTCGTTCCCCGTTCGTAAGCCTCTCGGTCGATGGCGGTGCCGGGTTCCACGTAATGGGACACGTCGGCAATATGCACTCCCACTTCCACATTCCCGTTGCTGAGTGTTTTGAACGACAGTGCATCGTCAAAGTCTTTCGCATCCTCGGGGTCAATAGTGAAGGTAGTTGTCTTTCTGAAATCCTTTCTCCCTTCGTAGTCCTTCTTGGTAGGCTGGGCTATCCGTTCTGCCTCTTTCTCGGCAGCGGCTGGGAACTCCAGCGGAAAGTCATATTCAGCCAATATGGATTGCATCTCCACATTGTTGTCGCCGGGTTTGCCCAACCGTTTCAGCACACGGCCAACGGGGTTGTTCATACGTTCTGGCCAGTCGGTCATCTCCACCAGCACTTTTTCTCCATCCTCGGCTCCGCCCAAGTCGTTCTGTGGTATGAATATGTCCACCACCATCGACCTGCTGTCGCTCACCATAAAGGCAAACCTGTCCTGTTTCTGGATGATACCCACAAAACGGGTGCGCGCACGGTGTAGAATTTCTGCTACCTGGCCTTCGGGCTTGCGCATCTTTCTTTGGGGGAACATCAGCACTTTCACTGTGTCCCCGTGCAGTGCGTGTCGGGTGTTGTTTGGCGTAATGAGGATGTCCTCGCGGCCTTCCTCCTGCGGAATGACGTATGCCTTGCCCGTCTGCTTCATGTCTATCGTTCCGACCACATAATTCTTCGGCAGCAAATCGTCATTGATGTTCTTCGGATTAATCTTATACTTTCCTCGAGCCTCTGTGTCCTCCACCAGTATCTTGGCTTCGGCCATCTCCTGCATGGTTGCAGCCACCAGTTGGCGGCTCCCTTTGTCGTGGGCGCCCACCCTTGATGCTATCTGCTTGTGGTTAAAAGACTCAAACGGATTGTTGGCGAATATTTTCAGTATCTGTTTTGCGTAGATTTCGTTCATAAAATAGTTGTGTTAGTTTTTTTAGGAAAATTATTTTTTCTGGGGAGTGCCGTCAGGCTCCACCTCCTCAAATCCGCAACGCTCCATCAAGGCCGCCTTGTCTGGTTTTCGACCCATGAAGTTGTGGAACAGCACCGAGGGATGCTCCGTGCCCCCTCTCGACAGAATCTTGCTGCGGAATGCCGAAGCTGTGGCGGCATTGAAAATCCCCTCTTTCTTGAACTTCGAAAAGATGTCGGCGTCCAGTACCTCGGCCCACTTGTAGCCGTAATACCCCGAGGCGTATCCTCCTGCAAAAATGTGGGTGAATGCAGTGCTGGTGTTGGATCCCTTCACTGGAGCCTGCAACTCTCTCATCCTTGCGTGTTCAAAATCCTCTATGCTCCCCGTTATCGGTTCCGTAATCGAATGGAATTCGTAGTCGATTATGCCCAGGTTCAGTTGGCGGATGCAGAGCCATCCGGCCATATACTTCTCAGCGGCTTTTATCTTGCGGATATACTCGCCCGGAATCGTGTCGCCGGTTTGGTAATGCTTGGCAAATGTGTTCAGGAACTCTGGCTCGTAGCACCAATTTTCCATTACCTGTGAAGGCATCTCCACGAAGTCGCGTTTCACATTCGTGCCGCTCAGGCTGGGATAGGTGCAGTCGGTCAGCAGGCAGTGTATCGCATGTCCGAACTCGTGCATAAACGTCTCCATCTCGTCAAAACTCAGCAGAGCAGGCTTGTCTCCCACTGGCTTTGAGAAGTTGCACACTATCTGCACCAATGGACGCACCTGTTTTCCTCCTATGTTGCTTTGCTCACGGAATGTCGTCTTCCAGGCGCCGCTCCTTTTGCTTGCCCGTGGGTGCATGTCGAGGTAAAGCACACCCATAAAACGCTTTCCGTCAAACACCTCGTATACTTTTACATCGGGATGGTAAACCTCTATCGCTTTTGTCTCGCGGAACGACAGTCCATACAACCTTCCATACAGATTGAAAATACCCTGTCTCACGTTCTCCAGCGGCAGGTACGGCCTCAGCAGCTCTTGGTCAAAGTCGTACTTCTTCTGCTTCAGTTTCTCGCTGTAGTACGTCATGTCCCAGCGTTCCAATGGCAGTTTGGCTCCCATGCTCTCGGCAAAGATGCTTATCTCCTTCAGGTCTCGCTCCGCGTATGGCTTGGCAGCCTGGTACATCTCTTCAAGAAACCCCGACAACTCCTCCGGCGTGTTGCACATCCGGTTGCTCAGCACATACTGGCAGTAGTTTTTATAGCCCAAAAGGCTGGCTTGCTGGTAGCGCAGATACACCATCTCCTTGATCACCTCGTTGTTGTCGTTCTTGTTGCCGCGGTTGCCCCTGCTGTTGTAGGCGCGCCACATCTTCTCGCGCAGACTTCTGTTGTCGGCGTAGGTAATGAACGGCCCATACGACGGATAGGCCAGAGTGAACACCCATCCTGCCATCTTGCGCTCCTTGGCTTCTGCCTTGGCCGCGGCAACCACATTCTCTGGCAGTCCGGCAAGGTCTGCTTTGTCGGTGATGTGAAGAATAAAGTCATTATTGTCTGCCAGCACGTTGCGGTTCATCTGCTGCGACAATTCAGCCAGCCGCTCGCTGTTCTTCGCAAAAGTCTCGCGCGCCTTTCCCGTCAGGTTCACGCCGTTCCGCACAAATCCATTGTATGTGTCCTCCAGCAGTGTACGCTCCTCAGGGGTCAGTTTCAGGTTTTCCCGCTGCTTGTACACCGATTTCACCCTTTCAAACAAGTCCTGGTTCATATTCACGCTGTTCGAAAAGCGTGTCAGCTCAGGCGTCAGCTCCATCACAATGTTCTGCAACTCACTGTCGGTGTTGCATTCGTTCAGGTTGAACAACACGCTGCTGATGCGGTCCAGTTTTTCGCTTGCCGTCTGCAATGCCACAATGGTGTTCTCAAAAGTCGGCGCGGCCTTCTGTTTGACTATGTTCTGAATATTCTTTTCGGCTTCCTTAATCGCCTCCCGTACGGCGGGAACATAATGCTCATTGCGTATCTTGCTGAACGGAGGTGTCTGGTGGGGAGTCTTCCATTCCTGCAGCAGCGGGTTTGTGGTCTGCCCCATCGCGGGCTGAATTGTGCTAACGATTGTCATCAAAAGTATGGATTTTGCAATTTTTCTCATCTTTTTTAGATTTATTATGATTCTTATGGTCGGGATTGTGCAATAAAAAATACCAATCTCCGTTTTTTCTAACAATAACGTAAAGAACAAAAAATATTGTCCATGAAACAAAAAATATTAATTAATAACACAAAACACCTATTTGCTATGAAAAAAACTGTAACGGTATTAGCACTTGCCATCGTCGTCGCGGCTTTGGCGTCATGTAACAACCATCAAGCAGAACTGGATGCCGCCATCAAGACAAACGACTCCCTTTCCACCATCATCCAGAATAAAGATTCCGAACTCGACTCCCTCTTCTCCACCCTCAACCAGATTGAAGAAAACCTCGCTGCCGTCAACTCCCGCTACAATGCTGTCCAGGAACTCCGCCGTGCCAACATCGAAGGCCAGCCCAGCGTCAAGAACCAAATCAGTGCCCAGATTAAGGACATCGAAAACCTTATGGCTGCCAACAAGCAGAAGATTGCCAGCCTTCAGGCCAAACTCAATAACGACAGCAAAGAAAGCACCCGCCTTCAGGAACTTGTCAGCCGTCAGGAAGAGCGCATCGCCCAGCAGGAATCCCAGATTGCCCAGCTCCTTACCGAACTGGAGAACAACAAGGTGCTCATCAATAAGCTGAATCAGGATGTAACCGAACTCACCGCTTCCAATGCCCAGAAAGACCAATATATCAAACAGCAAACCACCGAGGCCAACCGTGCCTACTATGTTGTGGGTACCTACGACGACCTCAACGAGGCAGGTATCGTGAGCAAGGCTGGCGGTTTCATCGGCATCGGACGCCGTCAGGGCACCAACAGCGAAATGCCTCTCGACCGTTTTACTCAGATTGACCGCACCAAAGTCACCACCATCCCCATCAATATGAGAAAAGCCATTGTGGTGTCCAAACACCCCGAGAATAGCTACGAACTGGTTATGGACGAGAACGACAACAAACAGGTCTCCTATCTCCGCATCCTCAACCCCGCCAAATTCTGGGAACAGACCCGTTTCCTCGTCGTCTCCACCAAATAAACCCTATCTTAATAGATTATCTGTGATTATTAGTCGACTGGCTCTGGCCCTTCCTGTAGCCAGTCGCTCTTTTTATATTCCCCAGTCAATGCAATGTCCCATTTTTAGTGTAATGGTTGGTAGTAGTTCATAATAAAACTGTAGTACTTCCTTTGTTTAGACCACTTGAGAATTGATATTGCGTAAAAGTTTTAACATTGTTTGTGAAATAATCATTTATTTTGTGTATATTTGTAGCGTCGTTCTGCCGAGGTCGCGACAGGAATGGGTGGGGACAACTTATTGTTCTGCTGACGTTTCCACCACAATCGTGCAGACGGCAGACATATTGAAAAAGACGTTGTAACGGCGTTTTATCTGCGGCACATGAATCTCGCAAATTCTAATTTATCACCGCAATAACGCAATGTTCCTCGTCCATGGTTGGCATATAGTGATATCGCTATATCCATAACGCGTGGGCTTCGGCATTGCTTATTCTGTGATAAGGGCAATGCGAGAGCCTCATGTGCGGGATAAGCAAGAAAGTTGTTCCCGCGCTTTTTTATATGTTGTTTTGCAAGGAAATAAATTATTAATCCAAAACATAAACAACATGAAGAAACACAAATTATTCCTTTTCACCATCCTACTGATGGTATTGGCATGGCCGCAAAGCATCTTCGCCTACGATTTCTCCGCTGTCTCGCCCTCCGGCGACACGCTGTACTACAGAATCATCAGCAGTGGTGTTCAGCTTACTTATCCAGGGGCTATGGATTGGAGTGGATTCACCCAGCCTACGGGTAACTTGACCATTCCATCCACAGTCTCGTATGAAGGCACCACTTACAGCGTCACCTCAATCATGTACTATACCTTCTATAATTGTACCAACCTGACTTCCGTCACCATTCCCAACAGCGTCACATCCATCGGCGACTATGCCTTTTACGGATGCTCTGGCTTAACCTCCGTCACCATTCCCAACAGCGTCACATATATCGGTGACTATGCCTTCTATGGCTGCTCCGGCTTGACCTCCGCCCCCATCGGCAACAGCGTCACATCTATCGGTGAGGGAGCCTTCGCATACTGCATGGGCCTGACATCCGTTACCATCCCCAGCAGCGTCACCTCCATCGGCGACTATGCCTTCTATTACTGCATCGGCCTAACCTCCGTTACCATCCCCAACAGCGTCACCTCCATTGGTAGCAATGCCTTTTATTATGTGAGACATATTGAATATCATGGCTCTCACCAAGGTAGTCCCTGGGGGGCAAGATCTATGAATGGTGTGACAGATGGAGACTTTGTCTTTTCCGACAACACTCGTACAAATCTGCTGGCATATATCGGCACTGGCGGGGCTGTTTCCATTCCATCCAGTGTCACCACCATCGGCTGGAGTGCCTTCTTTTCCTGCACTGGCCTGATCTCCGTCACCATCCCCAGCAGCGTCACCTCTATTGGCAACTATGCCTTCTATGGCTGCACCGACTTGACCACGGTGAACTTCAACGCCACCAACTGCACCACGATGGGCAGCTATTCCTATCATGTATTCTACGGCTGCACCAACCTTGCCACTTTGAATATAGGGGACAGCGTTACACGCATTCCCGACTATGCCTTCACTGGCTGCACCGGCCTGACCTCCGTCACCATCGGCAACAGCGTCACATCCATCGGCTCCGATGCCTTCACTGGCTGCACCGGTCTGACCACCGTCACCATCGGCAACAGCGTCACCTCCATCGGCAGCCATGCCTTTGATGGTTGCTCCGGCTTGACCTCCGTCACCATTCCTAACAGCGTCACCTCCATCGGCGAAGTTGCCTTCGGTGCTTGCACTGGCTTGATATCCATCACTATCCCCAGCAGCGTCACATACATCGGCGACGCTGCCTTCAGTGGTTGCTCCGGCTTGACCTCTGTCACCATCCCCAACAGCGTCACATACATCGGTGGCAGTGCCTTCAATGGTTGCTCCGGCTTGACCTCCGTCACCATCCCTAACAGCGTCACATCCATCAGCGGCTATGCTTTCTATAACTGCACTGGCATGACATCCATTATCATCCCTAATTGCGTCACCTCCATCAGCATCAATGCATTCAGTGGTTGCACAAGCTTGACATCCATCACTATCCCCAGCAGCGTCACATCCATCGGCTACGATGCCTTCCGGAACTGCATTGGCTTATCATCCGTTACAATTCCCAATAGCGTCACCTCCATTGGCACCAATGCCTTCGGTAATGTGAGGCATATTGAATATCATGGCTCTGCCGCAGGTGCACCTTGGGGGGCGTTATCTATGAATGGTGTAACGGATGGTGACTTTATCTTTTCCGATAGCAGCAAAACGAATTTGCTGGCATATATCGGCTCAGGAGGAAGCGTCTCTATTCCATCTACCGTCATCTCCATTGGCAATAGTGCCTTCAGAGGCTGCACCGGCCTGACCTTCGTCACCATACCCAGCAGCGTCACCTCCATCGGTGACAATGCCTTCGATAACTGCACTGGACTGGCATCCGTCACCATACCCAGCAGCGTCACCACCATTGGCTATGGAGCCTTCTATGGCTGCACCGGCCTTACCTCCATCACCGTATTGAATAATAATCCTCCCACGTTGAGTTCTAGCGTGTTCAACGATGTTCCGATCACCTGCACCCTCGTCGTCCCCTGTGGGGTTGATTCCCTGTACCGAACCAGCAGTTGGGGAGGGTGGTTTTCTAATATCACTGAGGACTGCTCTGTCGAGACTTATTACGACTTCTACGCCGTCTCCCCCTCTGGCGACACGCTCTATTATATCATTCTCGACTCTAACCGTGTGACGGTAGTGCATCCCTTTGCTTCCGACACGACGGAACAGGCCTACTGGGACGGTGCCGTGC
>JAEEGL011000155.1_pt1 | contig 11027 bp, 7 predicted proteins | sample 9134231 | NCBI WGS metagenome assembly JAEEGL01 (sample SAMN16246548, study PRJNA631951) | gut metagenome | biome: gut microbiome; feature: rumen; material: fiber-attached | host: Bos | place: Iran: Karaj | collected 2018-10
AATACTTTTATTATTCTAAAAATTATTCTGAAAAAAAGGAAAAAAAGAAAAAAGATAATAAAGGCATAAAATTAATTAAAACATTTATAAAAGATATGTACTTCAAATTTGGAAAAACTAACAATAAAAAAGATGAATAAAATATGAAGCTTGGGTTTCTCTTTTTTTTTATTTAATTTAATTATTAAATATGAGCCTGCTCGCAGGACATTAACTAACTAACTAACTAACTAACTAACTAACATTTTTTATTAAAAAGTTAAACTAATTAACTAATTAACAAGCCAAAAAAACAAAAATTAAACTAACTAACTAATATTTTTTGTAAGATTAATTACAAGTTTTATTAAAGAAATATCTTATAATATTGCAATCTTTAATCAAAATACAATGAAATTTAATTGTCAATAATTACAAAATGAATAGTTTAGGAAAGGATTAAAAAAAATGAAAGCTATTAAATAAAAATTTAATGAAAAAAGAGAAGATTTGTGGACAAGTAGAATTGAAAATAATAAAGAAATTTTGAATATTATAAAAATATTAATAATTCGTTAAGTGAAGATGATATATTAATGAATTATTAAAAAAAAGTGAAAATATTCCTTATATAAAAATTGAATTAATATTGTTTTTGATTTTAAAGGTTTTTTATATGAAATTCCTAATTATTATATTAATTATCTTTGATAATATATAAATGAAGAAATTGGAAAAGCAAAACCTCAGTAAATTCAATTATTTTTTTAAAGGAATAGAATTATATATTGATAAAGAATTTTGGTTTTATCATTTTGAAAATCATTCATAAAGACAAAGATAAAAAAAAGTGAAAAAATTGATAATATTGAAGAAAAAGATAATAATGAAATTTGAAAAGAAAATGAGACTAGTTTAGAAGAACTTAAAATAATTTGAAAATTTTTTTGAAGATAAAGTCGATAAACATATAAATAATATATTAATAGAAAATAAAAGTGAATTATGATTTTAATTAAGCTTTTTTTATATCTGTTTTTAAGTAAAATTAAGTATTTATAATTTTTAATTATTATAATAAAAAATAAAATTGCAATATTTTTTATTTACACATCTATACTATTTTAAAATTTATCATAAACATAATTTAATGTTATCACTAAAAAAACTATTTTTAAACATTAAAAAAAAGATTATTCCTTCAATTATTATTTCTTTTGAGAAATTAAGAAATAATTAAATTTACTAAAAGATATATTTACATATATAAATCTATCAATTATATTTTTTTTGATTATCTTTTTTATTTTAACATAAATTTCTCAAATACATTTCCCAAAAAAAAAATTTTCAAATATTTATTATTCATTATTATATGAACAAAAAATTAAAGTTTTCCCAGTTTTAAATATCATTTCATTTTGAATTAAAATTTTATTCGAATAATCAAGTAATAAAAAAATTCCATTAGTAGAAGTTTTAATTGTATTATCATCTTTCGAATAATGACCATCATAAATATAAAATTCATTATTAATTTTATTATAAAAAAAAGTAAATTGAACTCTACTAATTCCTTCATCTTCATTTAAAACAATATTACATTTATTACATCTTCCAATTAAAAAAATATTATTTTCAATATAATTAAATTCTCCTTTATATTCTCCGTTATAATCAATATAAACAAATTTATTATTTGAATTAATAAAAAAATTTAAAAAAGAATTTTCATTAAAAAGAAAAATATTTTTTTTCTCTGGTAAAATTAATATTTTTTCTTTTACTTTCAAAAAAATTCCACTTCCATCATTATAACCTTTTAAATAATATTTCCCATTATAATATTCAATATCAAATTGATGAGGTAGAATTGTATTTTCATTAATAATAAAATCAATTTCTTCATTTTCAACACAATTAGAACTTCTAAAAGAACTTGAATTTGAATTTTCATCATCTTTATTTATTATTTCACCTCCAAAAGAAAAAATTGAATGTGAAGAATTTTCTTTTACTATTTTAATATTATTTTTTTTATTTTTTAATATATTTTGTGTTATTGATACTATTTCATAATCTTCATTTTTTTCTTTTTTAAATTTTAATATTAATGTTTCTTTTAATTGATTAAATAATGATGTTGAATGATTTGTATTTGAATTTTTTAAATTACTTAATGAAGTGTTTTTTAAAGAAAACAAACTTTTTAATTTAGATTTTGGAACAAATAAACTTCCATTATTTAATGTTTCTTTTGAATTTGCTCTTGAAAAATCGTTTTGAATTTCTATCATTTTTCCTTTATTATTTTCTCCAATAATACATCCCATTTTTTTCACAAGTAATATTTTACTGTTTTTATTATATTTTATTTATATTATTTTTAATTTTATTTATATCAATTTAAAAAAATAATTAATCATAAAAAATTTCAAATTATCTACTAAAAAAAATAGTAAAAAAAAATGAATACCTCAGAAGAGTTAGGTTTAAGCATAATATCAATTCGTTACAAAATAATATTTGTAGGTGATGTTGCAGTAGGAAAAACTTCAATAATGACAAGAATAATAACAAATGAATTTAAAGATAAATACGATGTAAAAAAATAAAAAATATATAACCAAAAAATTTTTATTTAAAAAAAAATAAAAAAAAAAATAGGCAACAATAGGAGTAGACTTTGTATCAAAAACATTAGAATTTAGAGATAATACATTAAAACTTCAAATATGGGATTCAGCAGGTCAAGAAAGATATAAATCATTAATACCTTCATATGTAAGAGGAGCAGCAATAATATTTATTATATATGATATTTCTAAAAGATCTTCTTATTTAAATTTAAATTCTTGGATTAATTTTATTAAAGAAACTTTATCTGAAGATTCTTTCCTTGTTTTGTGTGGAAATAAATTAGATTTAAATAGAGAAGTTGAATTTAATGAAGGAAAAGATATTGCTGATAAAGAAAATATGAAATACTTCGAAGTTTCTGCTAAAAATGCTATTGGAATTGATGATATGTTTTATAATTGCATTGTTTGTTTACCTTTTTTTGAACAGTTTAATGTTGATAAAAAATTACTTGTTCAAGAGTTAGAAAGTAATAATAAGAATAAAATTATTCAAAATAATTCCATTTATGATTTTAGGAAAAATGATAATAATAATATTAATACTCATAAACCTGTTTTAAATGTTAATTATAATAATAATAATAATGATAATAAGGATTTCTATCAAATGAATATTGATAATGAAGAAAATAATGATAAATGTAATTGTTAAAAAAGTAATTATTTATTGTTAGTTTTTTATTTATTGCAATTAATATTTTTTATATTTTAACTAATAATATTAACATTCTTTTTATTTTGAAAAAAAGAATAAATAACAACGTATATTTATAGATATAAAATTATATATAGAAATATATATAATATGTTAAATTTAATTTCAAAATTATAACACATAAATGAATAAAAGTCTTATTTTTGCCTATATAATAAAATCATAAACATTAATAAGTCTTTTTTTTTTCTTTTTCCCTTCTTCATCAGTTTTTTCGCTTTTAACATCTTCTAAATTAATTTCTTTTTCTTCTTTTTCAATTTCTTTATTATCATTATTTTCATTATCATTATTATTGTCTTTATCAAAATCTTTTTTAATAATATCAGGAATTTGATTATTTGTAAAAGTTTTTCCATTTCCAATTAAATCTTTTGTTAATTTTTCTATTTGTTCTTTATTATTTTCTCTTTTATTATAATTTAAATTTAAATCTTTTTCTTCATTTTTTTCTAAATTTTCTTTGTTTTTTCTTTTCTTTTTTGATTTTGAATTTCTTTTTATTTCATTTTCTTCTTTTTTTTCTTTAAATAAACTTTTATTATCTTTTGTTTTTTTATCATTTAAATCATTTTTTATTACTTTTTTTTTTTTTTTCTTTTTTATTTTTGAGTCATCTTTTTCTTTGAAAGTATTTAATGTGTTATATCCAAAATTATCCTTTTTTCCTTCTTTTTCATTTTTTTTTGAATTATCTTGTAATGAAATTGAATCAGGAAATAATGATTTAAGAGATTTATTCTTTTTAAAATCAATCATTTTTAACGATTTAATTGTTGAATTAAAATTAATATTTAATTTAGATGTGTCATTTTCATTTAATAATGTTTTTCTTTTACTTTTTTTTTCTTCTTTTTTTTCATTACTAATATTATTATTTTTTTCACTACTATTTTTTTTAACCACTTTAAATTTATTTTTAATTTCCTTTGATTCACTTCTATTTTTTTCATAAGAACTATTATTATCATAACTAATATTATTATTTGAATCTTTAAAATTTGAAATATTATTATTTTTTTTTTCTCTTTCAGTTTTAGAATATTTTTTATTATCTTGGAAAAAATCTTTTGAATAAGAATAATTATATAAAGTTGGAATTATATTTAAATTTTTTTTTAAAGGTTTTAAATTAATTAAACTATATTTACTTTCATTTTTATCAAATAAATGATTAAAAGTTTTATTCACTGGATTATTATCATTAATTTCGTTTCTAGATAAAATTTTATTTTTAATATCTTTATCCATAATTTTAGGTTTAACTTCAATATTCATAGATTGATTATTTTTATCATTAAAATTATAATTTTTAATATCATATTCTTCGTTTTTATTGTGACTATTAATCGGACTATTTTTAGGAATAACATTTTTTTTTTTTTTAGTTTCTGTAGTACTTGAATCAATTGTTTTTGTATCAATACTTTTTAAATTATCTAATCCTAGAAAAACATTTCTAGTTGTATTTTTATTTAATACTATAGGAAATAATTTATTTGATTTTTTAATATTATTTGATATAAATGATGGAAGAGATAAATTATTGTATGATGAATTATTCATTCCTTTTTTAAATAATTTTATTGATTTTTCATTTAAACTATTACTTAAAATACTTTTATCTGATTGAGTATAAAAATGATTTGAAGTTTTTTCTTTTATTTTATTTTCTATTTTGGGAAAATCAAATAATGGCTTTTTCTTTTTTTTATTTGATTCTGTCATTAAATAATTGTTATTTATAATATTTTCTAGTTCATTTATTTTATTAAATTTAATATTATTTGGTAATAATTCTTTAAAAATATTATCTAATAAAGACATTATATCTTCGTAATTTTCTTCTTTTTGAATTGTTAAAAAATTTATTTTTCCTAATTTAAATTTATCATTCATTTCTTGAATAAATTCAATAATGTTATTATGAAATTTATATTGACTTATTAAATATTTATAATTTATATGATATGACTCAATTTCGTTATTTAAATTTTTTAATTCTTTCTCATTTAAATTATTAATTTGTTTTTCTTCAAAAGCTTCAATTAATTTAGAATAATTTTTATTATTATAAAATTGATTGAATTTATTATTAACAGAAATAACATTATCTTTAAAAGATTTAATAGTTTTAATCAATTTTTTAATTATACTTTCTAAATTTGAAGAAAAATGTGATATTTCCTTAATAATATTATAATAAGAAGAATTAAAATTTTTTTTCATTGATTTATAATATTTATCATTAACATTTGTATCAGAAGTAGAAACATTTGATGAATTAATCAAATTTTTAATAAGAGATTCTTTTTTTTCTAAATGAATTATCATTGTTTTTTCTCCTTTTGGAACTATTGTACTTATAAGGACTTTATTATTATAATTTAATAAATTTACATCATTATATATTATGTTTAAATCTTTTTCTTCATTATGAAATATTTTTGATATTAAATCTTTAATGTAACTTATTGTTACTCCATTTGGAATATCGAATTCATATTTGTTACCTTCATATATTAAATGCATATTCATTTTATTTATTATTTTGGTTTATTTTTTTTCAAGAATTATTTTTTTATTTATAAATTTTTACTTTTTTTTGATTGTTTATAAGGTTATATATATATTTAAGATTTTTTATTTAAATTTTTTAGCTTCTAATTATTATGTTTTTTAGTGAAATTTATTTAAAAATTAATTTTTAATATATTTTTCCCAAAGAATTACTGTTTATATGTCTTAATTGAAAAAATAAATCTTATTAGTTAAAATAACATAATGAATAATATTTAATCGTTAAAATATTATATTTAATTTTAATTAAAAAATAATATTACAAATACTTTTTATAAGATTTTTTTGAAAAATTTTAAAAGAAATTTATATCTATTTAAACAAAACATTTATTCAAGAATTACTAAAATATTTTAAATTAACATTAAAACTTGTTATTTAAAAAGTTTTTTATATTAAATTTTAATAATTGTAAAATTAATTTACATCCTAATTTTTCATAATTAATATAAAAATTCAAAAATCATAATATATATCATGCTAAATTATTAATAAAAGCAATATTATAATGACCTGAATAGCTTTTATTCCTTCCAAAATATTTATCTAAATTTAATTTTTTAGGTAATTTTAATTCTGAAACAATATCTTTATAAGTTGCTTTTTTTCTTTTCAATTCTTTTAAATTATAATCTTTAAAAGATGAATTTTCAGAATATTTTTTCTCATAATATTGATAATCAATAGTATTAAATTCAGTAGAAAGTGTTTTTTGATTAGATAAAGTATTTAATAATTTAACATTATAAATATTAGGAAAATTATTATGAATTTTTTTTGAAAATCTTTTTCTTGAAGAATTACTAAAAGTATTATAAGGATTCACACATAAATTTAATTTTGAAGACTCTCTTTGAGTTAAAAAACTACTTTCTTTTTTATTTGGATTTGAAAAAGAAGGAAAATGTATGTTTGTTCTATTTGATAAAGATAATATTTTTTCATTATTTAATATTTTTTTATTTAACTTCAATAAATTTTCTTTTTTTATTTTATAAGGTTTATCCAATTCTTTTTTTAATTCCTTTATTTTATCATTTAAAATATGAGTTTGAATTTTACTTTTATTTCTATTTATTAAACTTTCATTTTTAAATTCTTCAATTCTTGAATTTTGTTTAACAAACAAAGGATAAATACTATCACAAAAATCAATATAAATTTTTTTTAAATAATCAACGTTTAACTTTAATAAAATAGTAAATTCTTTTTTAATAATTAAACAATGTTTATATTTTTCATAACCTTGAGAAGATTCTAAACCAGCAATTCCACCTTCATCTAAAAAAGAAAGAGTTTTAATTTGATCAAATTTATTTAAATAATCTTTTTTATTATTAACAATAAAAGGTAATTCACCAAGAATACATTCACCTTTATAAACCAAATATATAGTATTAGCATCATCAAAAGGAGTATAAACAATATGATTTTTTTCATAAAATTCAGGAGGAATTTTAGTTAATAAATTTCTTATTTTTAAATCCTTTTTAAATATTGGAATTCTATCTAATATAAATTGAACTTTTTTCATATCTCCTTCTAAAAATTTATTTAATAATATTTTATTAAAATATTTCTTTTCTAAATAAAATATATGAGTATCTTCAGGACAATAAATAGATGTTGTTCTTGGGATATTATATACTATTCCCCATTCTCCAACACACATTCCTTTCTTTAAAGTTACTCTTTTTTCTTCGAAATCTAATTTAAAATATTCTAATATTGAACCTTCTATTTTTTCTGGTGTTTGATGTTCTACTATTCCTATATTGTTAAAAATACTATTTCTCTTATTTTTAGATAAATTTGAATTTTTTTTATGCATTTTTATATCCTTCAATGGACTTATATTTTTCACTGTTTTTAATCTTTTTTTTATTTTTCTTCTTATAATAAATGCCTCTTTATATTTACCATAAAAATAATTTCTTTCATTCTCTTTATAATCATTATCATCATTATTATCAGTATCATCATTATCACTTTCAATATCACTTAAAAAATAATCATAAGGAATTTTCTTAAATATCTTTTCCATTTCTTCATCATCTTCTCCGTTATCATTACTGAGTTTTAAAGAAATATTTTTAGTTTTTTCAAAAGTTTCTATTTCTCTAACTTCACAACTTCCATTAATAATACCATATAATGCAGTACTTTTATCATATTGCCTTACAATATAAGAACCTTTTGGATAAAATTGATGTTTAATATAACATGATATATTTCTTATATCTTGAGCACATAAACCTTGATAATTCATGTATCTTTTTAATCCTTTAAATTTTAATAATGTTAAATATATTGCTTCTACATTTCTTATTTTCTTTGCTTTTTGATCATCTTTATCAAATAATATTGTATTTCTTCTTTTATTGATTTTACCTTCTTTATTCATTTGAATTGGCATATGATTTGTTATTTTTTTTGAAATTTCTTCTATTAATAATTCTTCTTCATCTTTTTCCATTTGAAAAATCTCGTTTTCTAATTGCTTTTCATTCATTTCTCTATATTTTGTTAATACAAATTCTGTTAGAATTCTTGCTACTTTTAAATTTGTTATTTTTTTCTTTTCTTCAGTCATTATATTGTTTTTTTTTTAATTTCTATTATTTATCAAAATTTATTTTTATTATTTAAAAAAATTTTATTATATTATTACTATGTTAAATACTTTTTTAAAATACTTTTTAATAACCGAAATAAATGGTAAACTTAGAAATATATAATACTTTTTTTCTTTATTTTAATATTCTTCATGAAAATTAGAAGATTGAAAAAGAAACAGTTATCATAAAGTTTTTGTGAATTAATATTAAAGTTTTTCAGAAGAAATTTCTAATATAATAAATTAGTTTTAATTTAGTGAAAAATTTTTTAATTATTCAATTTTAAAATATTTTGTTTTAAAAAAAAAGGATTTTTTCATTCATTCAAAGAATTCAAAATTAACACATACTTGAATATTTCCATTTATAGAAGTATTAACAATAATATTTTTCGCAAAAACATTATTACTGATTTTTCTTAATTTATTATTATATTCCTTTAAAATAACTTCATTAACAAGTTCAGAATAAGTAGCAAATTCTTTTTTATCTTTAAAAGCTTTAAAATATTCATATTTATATTCTTTAATATTATTATTTTTATCATTAATTTCCCATAAATAAACATTTTCATCTTCAGAAGCAGAAATAATAATATTATAATTATCATCATAATTAACTTTAATAATTCCTTGTTCATTGACATGACCTTTAAATTTTTTAATTAAACTTCCATCATTAATATTCATATATCTAATTCTAGAATCATTTGTTGAAATAATACATTCGTTTCTGTTTTTAAAAACAATATTAGTTATTTTTTTTCCTTTTGAAAATTTCCCTTTTTTATTTCTACATTTAAAAGAATATAAATAATGTAAATTATTAATATCATATAAAGAAATTTTTCCATCACTTGAACCAGCAATAATTAAATTTCCATTAGGAAGAAAATTTAAAGAAGTAATATATTCATTTTCAAATATATTTTTTAAAGGTTTTTCACTAGAATTAATACTCCAAATTCTAATTTTTTGGTCAAAGCCTCCAGTAATAAAAATATCATCATTATTATTATTATTAAAATAAGGGAAAAAAGCAACAGAAGCAACAATAGAATTATGATGATAAATATTAACATAATTATTTAAATTAATATTCCATAAAATTGCTTTATAATCAACAGAAACAGAAACCAATAAATTATAATTTTTATTTGACCATGAAATATCAGTTATATCACCATTATGTTCAGAATAAACTTTAAAGGCATCTTCTTGAAAAAAATTCAAATATTCTTTTATATTATTTTTATCATTCAAATTATAATAATTTAAACTCTTAGAATATGATAATATTTCCCATATTTTTAATACTCCTGAATTTCCTCCTGTTGCAAAATATTTTCCATCATTTGAAAATTTACATACCCAAATTTTCTCTGGTTCTGCTTTAAAAATTTGAATTTCATATAAATTTTTTAATAAGGATTTTTCTTCTTTTAAATTATATAATTTTGTTTTTATTTCTCTTTTTCCTTCTAATATTATTTCTTTATCTACTTTTATGTTTTTTATTTCAAATATATTTTCTTGAAATGATTCATATTTTCTTGTTTTTTCTTCCTCTTGTAATTTCGATATTTCATTTTTATTTAATGGAATAAAAGTATTGTTATTTATATTTGTTATTTCTGAAATATTTTCTATTTTATTATCTAAAATATCCTCTAATTCACGTATGCTTGATGCGTCTTCAAAAATACTTTCTCGATTTTCACTGTTAAAATTTTAATTGTAAAAAATACTTGCTTTTATCAACCATAAATCTTTTTTTAAATAATTATAAAATATTATTTATTTTGTTTTATTTAAATATTTAATTAAATTAATTTTCACTTTTAATATATTTATTTATTTTTTATTATTTTACAAGGAAATCAATTTATTATTTTAGGGAAATTTTTATATAACCTATGAAACATTTGTTTTCTTTGATTTTATAAAGATTTTTACAACGCTCGAAATTTTTTATTTTTATTACATTTTAAATTTATCTTTCTTTAAAACTATATTAAATTTATTATAAATAATTATAAAATTATAAAAATATATATATAATAAAGAAATTTTACTTTTCTTCTTCATTACCTTCACTAATATTTTTTTTATTTTTTTTAGTTGAAATTTCATTATCATCATTTCCTAAAGAATCTTCTCTTGGAGAAGTACTATCATTACTTTTATCACTTCTATTACTTTTTTTACCACTTTTTTTCTTTCTTTTTTTTCTATCACCATCACTACTTGAATTAGAATTAGCAGAATGAATAATATTATGAATTTCTTCTTTTAAATTTTTTTCTTTAATTTCACTTAATGAAAAATTTGTCTTTGGAGTATTATTTCCTAATGATGAATTATTTGGAATTGAATGAAATAATTTATTGTTATTTTGATTATTATTTTTCACATTTTGACCTTCTATAAATATTGCATTGTTTAATTTATTTTTTTCCCTTTTATTTTTACATATACAATATATTATTATTGC
>JAEEGL011416870.1_pt1 | contig 11027 bp, 8 predicted proteins | sample 9134231 | NCBI WGS metagenome assembly JAEEGL01 (sample SAMN16246548, study PRJNA631951) | gut metagenome | biome: gut microbiome; feature: rumen; material: fiber-attached | host: Bos | place: Iran: Karaj | collected 2018-10
CATTCCGACTCCGTAAACATACATAATGTATAAAATGTTTATCGCACTAATCAGAGTACCTATGTGCGAAAAGATGTGATAAACGTTTTTCTGAAAATAAGTGCGAATTGAAAGTCCGAGTGCCGTAAGCGAAAACACAAGGCATAAAAGAGTCGTAAGACCGACTTTTAATTCTATCTGCCCTGCCAGTTTAAACGACATGATAAGTGAGACAAGAAGCGCAACAAAAGAAATGAGTGAAAGTGAAACACTCATAACGGAAAACGGTGATATTTTCTTGTCGGTAAATTTGTAATTCGCGTTGGGTAATTTAAGCATTTTGTCTCACTTTATGTTCGTAAAATCTTATTTTGCACCGTACTCTTCGTAGTATTTGTCGATTGCAGCCTTAATCTCATCGTTAATGATGATTTCTCCCTTAACTTCCTTGTTGTACAAAGCTTCGGTTACATCCTTCATTGATACGATTGCCGCTGTTTTAAATCCGTAAGTAGCCTCGATTTCTTCAAGAGCACTCTTTTCCGTATTAAGACCCTTTTCCATTCTGTTAAGGCTAACGATAAGACCTACGATCTTAACATCGGCCTGTGCCTTTAAGATGGGGAATGTTTCCTCGATTGACTTGCCTGATGTTGTAACATCCTCGATCATGATTACTCTGTCGCCGTCATTTAACTTTGAGCCGAGTAAAATTCCGGTATCGCCGTGATCCTTAACTTCTTTTCTGTTGGAACAGTATCTTACTTCTTTTCCGTAAAGTTCGCTGTAAGCGATGGCTGTACATACGGAAAGAGGAATTCCTTTATATGCAGGTCCGAAAAGAACATCGAAATCATCTCCGTATGTATTATGAATAGCTTTTGCATAATACTCTCCGAGTTTCTTTAACTGATAACCGGTAACATATGCTCCGGCGTTCATGAAGAAAGGTGATTTTCTTCCGCTCTTTAATGTAAAATCCCCGAATTTCAATACTTTGCTTTCTACCATAAATTCTACAAATTCTTTTTGATATGCGTCCATTTCGACCTCCGAATCAATTATTTTCTCAAACATACAAATTTTAACATAAGAAAGGGCAAAATTAAAGTCACTAATCCATTTCCTTCATATTGGACATTAAATTGATAAAATCCTCTGTATATTGTATAATATAGGGTGATTGTTGCAAAAAAACGTCATGTAACCACACACAAATTTTATTTACCGAAAAGGAATCAGCATGAACGAAAAAATGGAAGTAAGACCCGAAAAAAAGAAAAAGAAAAAAAGTACCGCAGGATATATTGTTGCCATAGTAATGTTAAGTCTCATTACTCTCACATCCCTGCTTGTGGCATATGAGTCCGTAAAGCTTTACAAGGACTCGATTAAGGAAGAAGTCGAAACCGTACCTGAAATCACATACACTCAGGCTCAGGTTGACGAAATGCTTGAAAACGAAAGAGCCGCTGCTGCGGAGGAAGCTCTTTTTGACTACAGAAAAGAATTAAAAGAAACAGCCGAAAACAGCAACGGAATCGTAAGTATGCTCAGAAAAATGTATCCCGAGTATTTCGTATATTACAATTCCAACCATTACGAATTCGTGGAAATCGACGAATCCATTCCCGCTGCAAACTTTGATAACGAAAACATCATTTCAAACGAAGGATTTCTCGAATACAAAGTCGACGGCGAAACACAGTCGATTAAAGGTATTGATGTTTCCAAGTTCCAGGGCGACGTCGACTGGCAGAAAGTTGCCGATTCGGGAGTTAAATACGTAATGTTAAGACTCGGACTTCGCGGATACGAAACAGGCAAGCTTGTTATGGACGAAAACTTCGAGACAAATGTTCAGGGTGCTCTCGATGCAGGCCTTGAGGTCGGCGTATATTTCTTTACACAGGCAATCAATCCCGCCGAAGCAAAAGAAGAAGCCGAATACGTACTCAACGCTCTCGAAGGTTACAATATTACCTATCCCGTTGCGATCGACGTTGAAGATCTTTATAACGAAAAAGCAAGAAGTTACAATCAGTCAAAAGAATCAAGAACCGAATGTGCCATAGCATTTATGGATGCCGTTAAAAAGGCAGGCTACACTCCCGCCGTTTACGGTAACTTAAATACATTTACAAAGCTCCTGGAAATCAACAAACTCGGTGACTATGACAAATGGTTCGCACTCTACGATACACAGATTTATTTCCCTTATGAAATCACCATCTGGCAGTATTCAGACAAGGGTAGAGTCGACGGAATCGAAGGCGATGTCGATCTGAACATCACATTCCCCAAGAGCACTAAAGAAACGGAGTAATTATGGAATACGTAAAAAGCGAAACAAAACATGTAAAAACAGCATACAGTTCGCTTACAATATCCGGAATATCACTTGTTTCGGCTTTGTTAAATGTTTTCTTTTTACCTTTTATCCTTTCTCCCATTGCGATTATTCTTTCGCATCTTTCGAAAGGACGACTTAAAACAAAACATGTAACAGCAAAAGCTTCGATGTTGCTTGCAATACTTGCAATGATCATCAACTGCCTGCTTATAGGCCTTAACATATACAGATTCAAATATGATGCGGGCTACCGCGCAAAACTCGATCAGGTTACAAGAATGTATTACGGCGTATCATTCGACGAATATATGGATGAAGCCATGAAGAATCTGGGAATAGCAATTCAGGAAGCAGAATAATCTGACAAAAGGAACAAAAATATGAGCGATACACCGTTCTCTTCGTTAAAAAACAGAGAAATTCGTGCATATGCACGCGAAAGACTTCTCGGGAACATGCTTGTCCCCGTTATGATAACCATCTTCGTTTACAGTACCAGATTTACTTTCGAAATGGTATTGTCTCTCGGAATAATGGGAAGGGATTTGTTTTCCTTCTTATTTTACATTGCTCTTTTTATCGTAATGAATTCACTCTGGGGAATAATAAAATACGGGATCTGCAATTTCTACCTCTCTTTCATTACAGGTAAAAATGCAAATCCCATCAGAATTTTTGCAGGATTCAGACAATCAACCGAAGTTATTATCTGCGCATCATTGTTTTTGACCGTTATTAACGTAATACTGATGCTTCCGTATCTTATTTATTCTTTCTTCTTTTCACCGAATAACTATTACGGACTCGGAGTAAGTTTCCTTTTGCTTCTCGTGGCAAATCTTTTCTCTTTGCTTATAGAATCCTATCTTGCTCCTCTTTATTTCGTAATCTGCGATTATCCGGGAATGCGTCTTACAATGGTTATTATAATGACTTTGTCATTAATGAATACAAGAAACTTCTTTAAATACCTGTTCCTTCAGATATCATTCATTCCTTTGTATATTCTCTCAATAATGTCATGCGGAATAGGGCTTCTCTGGGTAACACCCTATGTAAATACCTCGTACGCGTACTTTTACGAGAATCTCTGCTTATCCTTTAAGCCTGAAGGAGAAAACTAAACGTTCTCGTTTGCGGCATCTTCGCCAAGGCTTTTCCATTTCAAATAAGCATTTATAAAAGGATCCAAATCACCGTCAAGCACTGCACCCGCATTGCCTGATTCTTCGTTTGTTCTTAAATCTTTTACCATGGTATAAGGCTGAAGAACATAGGATCTTATCTGGCTTCCGAAACCGTTTTCCATTACTTCTCCTCTTATATCATCAAGCTTTGCTGCATTGGCTTCTTCCATGAGAATAAGGAGTTTTGCTTTGAGCATCTGCATTGCCTTATCCTTGTTCTGGAACTGGCTTCTTTCATTCTGACACTGTACTACAACGCCTGTGGGAATATGAGTAATTCTTACAGCCGATGATGTTTTGTTAATATGCTGTCCGCCGGCACCCGATGAACGGTATGTATCGATTTTCAAATCATCGGGATTAATCTCAACGGTATTGTCATCTTCAAGTTCGGGCATTACGTCAAGAGACGCAAATGAAGTCTGTCTCTTGCCCTGAGCATTAAAGGGTGAAATACGTACAAGTCTGTGTACTCCCTTTTCTCCCTTAAGATAACCGTATGCATTCGGGCCGTTAACCTGCCATGCAACGGATTTAATGCCCGCTTCATCTCCTTCGAGATAATCGAGAACTTCAACTTTAAAGCCCTTCTTTTCAGCCCATCTTGTATACATTCTGTAAAGAATGCTTACCCAGTCGCAGCTTTCGGTTCCGCCCGCTCCGGCATTCAGTCTTAAAATTGCATTGCAGGAATCGTGTTCTCCCGAAAGAAGCATGGATATACGCATGTCTTCAAGTTTATTCTTGAATTCCTCGAATTCTTTTACGATATCTTCCTCGAGTCCTTCATCATCTTCTGCCAGATCGATTAAATCCAGGATATCCTGAAACTGACCTTCCAGATTTCTTACATCGCTTATGGTATTTTTATAAAATTTGCATTCCGTGCTTAACTTGTTCGCTCTGTCGACATCATTCCAGAAAGTAGGCTCCTGCATCTCTCTTTCGATTTCGGATACCCTCTCTTCTTTTCTTTCGATGTCGCAGGATAATTTAACCTGAGTCAGATTATCTTTAAGCGATAGCAATTCGGTTTTAATATTATCCAAAAGTACCATTATAACCTCACTATTTGTCGTCCCTTATCCAGACTCTGGTCTTGGGTGCGGCACTTGTTGCCTTACCGTTATCGGATTTAAAGACTTTTTCGTTATTTGTATTCTGTGCTTTATTTTCAGGTTTTTCTTTGAAGTAAATATTCTTAGCCGCATCTTCGGGTTTTCTCTCGAATGTTCTGACCTTGGGCTGCGTATTATTTCCTTCGGTTGTGAATCTGCTCTTATTAAGTGAAGAGAATGAAGTAGTGCCGGTTGCAGTTGCAGCAGTCTGATTGGACGTTTCAGTTTTACTCTGCTGAGGCGCAGGCTGAGGTTTCTGCTTTGCAGCGGAAGTTACAGTCTTTGCAGTCTTTGTACTCTTCGTATTTCCGACAGACATATTGACGATGTCGGACTTTTCTGCCTCTTTGGGTTCTTCTTTCGAAGTTTCCTCTTTGAGAATTCTTGCCTCTTCTTTTCTCTTCTTAGCTTCGCTTTCGCTCTTGCTCTTTGCTCTGTTAGCAGCCATCTTGTCAATAAATGAAAGTGACAGATGGAATCTTCTTACTGCGATATCAATAAGGAATACTAAAGATGCAATTATAAGAAGCGGAATCCATAAATTGAAACGTGCTTTTACAAATTCGGGATTAAGTTTAAATACATCCTTCGGGGTTTCGATAAACGCTGCACCCGTGCTTGCCGCAAACTCTTCAAGAAGCGTATTGTCAGGATAGAAAATATATTCAAGCGAATACTGCATGATGGCTGCCGTATTGATTGAACTTACGATTTCATCCTTATCACGCTGCTGAACGTTGATTGTATAAATACCGGTTTCTTTTGTGTCAATCTGAGCACTGTATTCACCGGGCTTAACCGCATCAAGTTCAATCTCTTTCGATTCGCCGTTTTCATCGTAAACCGTGGCATAAACCTTGGTATCTGCCGAATACTCTTCGGTTGTGTAGGTTACCGTAGCCTTGTTGCCCTTTTGTTCAACATTTGCATAGGTACCTTCCATACCGTTGTCTTCGCTTAAGATTTTCATGATATTATGCCATAAAAGTGTCGTATTTTCCCAATCTGAATACGCTGCCGACCATTCACCCGAAACATCGGAAGTCCATGCAACCGTCTTTCCGAGACCGTACTGCCAGTAAGAAAGAATCGGGTCATTCTGGAATGATTCGAGAAGGTCGATTGACCTCTCCTTCTTGGTCGTAGCCACATATCCGTAAAGATCCGGCATACCGTTTGCCGCAACTTCTCTGATAATCTTATCGTTACTTGTTACGTTGGGCTGGAATACTTCCTCAACAATATAAGTATTTGAAGCAAGGAAAACTTCCTGTGCGAAAATACGGGGTAAATCGGTATTTTCATCGGAATAGAAAATACGTCCGTTTCCTTTAGTTGCAAGATCTTCAAGAAGCTGATCGTTACATCCGCTTCCGACAGCAACACATGAAAGTGTAATACCGGCCGAATTCATGATATTAAGAAGCTGATCGTAGCCTGTGTTGTAATCCTGTCCGTCGGTAAGAAGCACGATATGCTTAATGGCTGCAGGACACGCGTTTATATCTTTTACGGCTGCTTCAAGAGCGGGATAAATACTTGTTCCGCCGCCGCTCGGAATACCGTAAATCTTTCTCTGAATTTCTTCCTTATTATCCACATTCTGAAGGGGAACAACTCTTGTGTACATATCATCAAAAGCAATAACCCCTACATAGTCCGTAGGTCTTAAATAGTCAACAGCTGCAGCTGCAGACTGCTTTGCAAGATCAAGATAAGTAATAACCGAACCGTCATCCATTGAACCGGAATGGTCGATAACCATTACCATGGCCATTGTAGGAACTTCATTCTCACCGTTAATATCCATGTATACGGGCGACATTTCTTCAAGAACCGTATCCTTGTATCCTCCGAGTGCGAATGACTGCGATCCGCCGGTCATAATAAGACCGCCGCCGTTATTCTTTACAAAATCATCAAGAAGATCGGGAAACTCTTCTCTTAAATCGCCCCTGAAAACGTCAACCATGGCAACGGAAGAATACTGCATAAGTGTAGGCATATCGGTGGGTACCGTTCCGGGCGATGCAGTATCATACTCGATACCAATGGAATCAAGTATTTTCCTGAAGTTTTTAGAATTACCCTGAGTTCCCTCGACAATCAAAACGGGAAGCTGGGTTTCGATATTTGTATAAGCTGAGAATTCGTTGTTTACGGTAATTGTATCTTTCTTGGATTCAACAACTACTTTGTATGTCTTTAAACCTTCATTGGACTGTGTGTCAACGAAAATAAGCTGGTTGGTACCTTTCTGAAGGTGAACTTCCTGCTCGCCTTTAAGAGTACGTCCTGCGTAAAGTTTAACTACCGCATCACATGCAACGTTACTTTCTACTTCAACTTCGATATTAAAGTTTTCTCCGAGTCCGACCTGGTTGGGAATCGACATATCGGATACATAAACTTCATCCGAAACATCTTCTTCAAGCTGTTTTATTTCAAATACACAGCCGCTCGCTATAACATCCGCTGCCGCACTCTTTAATGCACCTTCGTTTTCGTTTCCGTCGGTAATTAAAACGATTCTTCCGGCAGAATCCGAAGGAAGCTGCGTAACTGCAAGTTTAACCGCATCTTCAAGATTGGTGGCGCCTGTATTTACATCCGTCTGGAATTTACTGAATGCAACATCCTGAGAGATAAACTGCTCTACTCTCGAATCCTCGCCAAAAGCAATAACGCCGATATAATCATTCTTTTTCTTGTCTTTTACAGCTTCGTTAACAAATGTTATAAGGTCGTTTCGTTTGTCTCTGACGGAATCGGAAACATCGACAAGAAAGATTGTTGTGGTATTCTTTCCGGTAAACTTAAGACTGAAGCCCGCCAATGCAAAAATCAGCGCCAGAAACAATAATGCTCTTATCGCTATCTGTCCGATTTTGGAACCTTTTTCTCTTGTAAACATAAAATGCTGCGTAATAAGCAAAAACAAAGCAGCAACGGGTATCAGTAAAAGATACCACGGGTTTTCAAATGAAATACTCATAATTATCCTCGATTACCTTCTGAGACTGAGAACCCATTCCAGCGCAAGCAGAACAAGTGCCAGAAGAATAATAAAATTACGCAAATTAAATATTCCTTTTACTTCCGTGACAACATTTTCATCGGAAGAAGCATACATCGAAGGATGCATATCTATCTTGCTCTCCGATGTCGGGAAATTGACTACAAACGAATCCTCTCTGGGATTGCCTTCCACTGTCTGTGAAATCTGATATACACCAAACTGTTCGGTATCCGTAAAATTGTAACGATAATCCGTAAGTCCCACTCTGTCACCCGAAGGTTTTATAATTTCGGGAAGATCGCCGTCGGCATTGGCATTTATTGCTACACCGTCACCGCTCTGGTATACACGGTTTGCTACGATACCCGAATTTGAACATTCATTGATAAGGTTATACATAAGAAGCGGGAATTCCATATAAAGAGGGAAATCCGAGTTATGAATATTGAAACCGAACATTGCAAATTTTCTTCCGTCTTTTTCAGAAAGAAAAGCTACACATCCGTCATCCGAACCGTCTTCAGCAAATGCTTCAAGGAAGGCCTGACCGTATTCGGGAACTTTATATGAATAAGTCTTTGCAACTACAAAATCAATACCGTCAAGGTACTGTGTGGGTTTGGATTCAACACCCTGGATTCTTCGCATATCGTCATAATATTCATCCACAGTGGCAATTTCATCGCATTCGCATCCGAATACTATAATATTTCCGTGATCCGGAAGTTCAGCGGGAAGCATACTGTCGAATATGTAAATATCATATTTCTGTTTTGCAAACTCACTGAAATTCTCTATATCTTTCGATGTAGTTACTGCCACATTGGGAAGAAGTTCAAGCGCATTGGTTAAATAAACATTTGCGTTTGTCATAAGCAGTATTCTGCATTCGCTTGATTCGGAAAGAATATCGTAACAGATGTTATCCGCATCAAGAGCATCCTTACCGGAAACCTGAACATAGTATGCCGTACTCATAAGTTTCGCATCTTCAAAGAATACTATTTCCGATGAGTTTTCATCTATTTCAACTTCTTTTGTTTCAATTAAAACTTCATTCTGATAAATGGAAACATCTCTCTTAACTTTTTCCTTGCCGGAATTGGTTAACTTAACAAGAATATCAAGTCGGTCCTCTTTGTATCCGTGGCTGACGTAATCAATTGAAACATTGTCTCTTTCAGAGAAAACATCAACAACGGTTGCATCAAGCGCATCTACATCAACGGTCGAATCCGTAATGACAAGTGTCTGAAGTCCTTTGGAATCAAGAGCAAGAGCCTTTGCCATCTCAACACCCTCAGTAGCATCACCGCTGAAATTGGAGGCTTTAATGTTCTTAATCGCATCGATTACTTCGTTTTTGTTCTGAACCTTGCTGGTTAAAAGAATCGCATTCTTGTCGGAAGTAATAACTGATATTTCCGTACCGGTTCTTAAATTTCTGACATAGCTTACCGCTTCTTCTTTTGCCTTGTCGATTCTTGCCTGATTATCGTCATACATGTAATTCATGCTGGCGGATGTATCAATTACAACACAGGCTTTTCCCGTAGAAACAAGACTCGACAGAAAATACGGGCTCATAAGTGCCACAATGAGCACCAGAAGCGTAATAATCTGAAGAATCATCAGCCAGTTCTTTTTTAATTTTTCCCATGGTGTATTGGCCCTGTCGTTTCTTACCATCTCGCTCCATAAGAAAAGAGATGCGACTTTCTGATCTTTGGCTTTCTGCTTGAGGATGTACATGATAATGATTACAGGTACAAGCAGAACAAAAGCCAGCGGCCATAAATGAGTGAATTTCATTTTTTATTTTTCCTAAACCTTTTTTGCAAGTTTTGCCAGCGACGAGAAGAAAAGGGAATCGCATGAATCCGATGAATTGACACGAATATACGTTACCGCATATTTCTTGCACATCGTTTCGGTTTCATTCAAAAATCTGTTAAGCGAATCCTTGTAGGTTTTTACCGCTGCCGCCGAAAATGATACTCTGAGACTGCTTATTGTTTCGGAATCCTGAAGATTCAGAGTACCCTCATATCTCGGATCAAGTTCTTCATCCGACAGAACGTGAATCAGAACCACATCCTGTTTTTTGTATTTAAGATACTTGATAACCTCATCGAGTTCATCCGTATATCCATCGGTAATCAGAAACGAAAGACCTCTGTTTTTGAATTCTTTTTCTTTAATACTCTTAAACAAATCATTGCTTCCGCCCATCGGGGCTTCTTCAAGGAATTTAATACAGCGGATAAAAGCCTGCATTCCGGAATAACTTCCCGCAGTGACAACATGGTTATCCTTAAGCGTATTAATATAAAGTCTGTCTCCGTTTTCAAGAACTATGTAGGAAAGCGCGCCCGCAATTCTTTTGGCGCAGACTTCCTTGGATTTCTCACCGAATTTCATTGACTCGGAACAGTCCATGAAAATCTGGAAAACACCTTCCTTCTCTTCCATGAAAAGTTTGACAAACAGTTTGTCGAAACGGCCGTATGCATTCCAGTCTATCCTTCGGATGTCATCACCAAGCATATATTCTCTGAAGTCCGAAAATTCAACACTGTTACCTTTTGAATTACTCTTTCTTCCGCCGGCCTGACCGCTCGCGATATTTAAAGCAATGCTCATACGGAGTGTATGCAGTTTTTCGTAAAACTCACTGTTAAATATCTGTTCCATCAATTTATTCCTTAGGGATACTTGAAATAATCTTCTTAACTATCTGATCTGTTGTAATGCCTTCCGCAAGTGCTTCGAATGAAAGAGTTACTCTGTGACGAAGTGCAGGAAGCGCAACGGATTCAACATCTTCAAAAGATACATTGTATCTTCCTTCAAGCATTGCTTTTGCTCTGGCTGTTCTGAAAATAGCCTGTGCAGCTCTGGGCGAAGCTCCGCATGAAATATACTTCTTGGCAATCTCGTTTGCTCCGGGAACTTCGGGATGAGTACTGATAACAAGGCGAAGTGCGAATGCTTCTACTTCTTCTGCCATGGGTACTTCGTTAATATACTGTCTTATACTCATAATGTCATCACCGCTTAAAACATGGTTGAGTTCAACCTGTTTGTTGGTAACGGTAATATCCATGATCTGCTTTAATTCCGCAAAGGTAGGGAAATCTACCTGTATTTTAAAGAGGAAACGGTCTAACTGAGCTTCAGGCAAAGGATATGTACCTTCGTTTTCGATGGGGTTCTGTGTAGCAAGAACCATGAAAGGCTCAGGAAGTGAATATGTATTGTTACCTACGGTTACAGTGTGCTCCTGCATCGCTTCAAGCAAAGCAGACTGTGTTTTGGGTGTAGCACGGTTAATTTCATCTGCAAGAAGAAGGTTTGCAAATACAGGTCCG
>JAEEGL012513993.1_pt1 | contig 11027 bp, 9 predicted proteins | sample 9134231 | NCBI WGS metagenome assembly JAEEGL01 (sample SAMN16246548, study PRJNA631951) | gut metagenome | biome: gut microbiome; feature: rumen; material: fiber-attached | host: Bos | place: Iran: Karaj | collected 2018-10
ATCTGAATGTTCTGGTGAAGGCAAAACCGTTTGTGACCCTGAATTATTGCTTTGTGTTCCGCGTTCCGTTTCCAACGAACCCAAACCTTACAAATACATCAAGATCGACGATCTTACCACAATGTCAGACATTGCAGAATTGAACTCTGATGGTACTGTTAAGCGTTGGAAATCAGAAGATCCTGGTGCAGATATTGACGCTATTGTTCTTACCAAAGCAGGTTCTGGTCAACCCATCTATGCAGAAAGCGTCCAAGGTTATCGTCGTGGCGACGGGGATTCCTCTACCGATGATAGAACCCACGCTTTTGATTCCGAAGCAATTCTTCACGCTCCGGATTCTATGGACACCTATCCAAGCGACACCTGCAAATATTATCTTGGCGATCCCCAGGACGCTGCGACCCGTAAATATCCGTTTGTCTCCTTAGGTGGTGAAAATGGTTGGATCATCGTCGAAATGGGCGGCAACATCGAAAAAGGCGACCATATTGATATTATCGAGCTTGGTGACTGCAATCTTTCCAATACACAAAGCGGTACAACTAATAAAGCACGTGCTGAGTCCATGAGAGTTCAAGTCGCTGTTGGTGATAAGGTTGACAGTACATGGCACGTCATCCAGGAATCTGGTGCAGCACAAAAGGGTGTTCTCTCCATTGATGTAACCATTGATCTCCCCGAAGTTCCCGATGATGGTACTGACTATTAATCCTTCCTCTTTAGGATAATCTCCAAAGCCTGCTCGCCTTGAGCAGGCTTTTTTTGTCAATCCACACTTCCTGTTTTTGGGTGGGGGAAGTCTCCCCCTACGCGTCTATGTATCGACGCGACCGCGTCGATACATACGCCGCTACCCCCTCCTTCTCCCATGATTTTCCCAAGTCCTCGGCGAACCCTGCTTGCACCATCTCCTGCAACCCGCTACAATGAAAATCAGCGCGATCATTCATCCCAACAGTTTCATGAATGACAGCGCATTCTCGGGGAGCTCAATATGACACTGACAAACCGTCAATACAAAGACAGACTCTTTGTTTTCATCTTTGGCCGCGAAGAAAACAAAGAATGGACGCTGAGCCTGTATAACGCCATCAACGGCTCACACTACTCAGATCCTTCTGCCATTGAGATTACGACCATTCAGGAAGTCATCTATTTGGGAATGCATAATGACGTGTCATTCCTCATCGCAGATGAACTAAATCTGTATGAGCAACAAGCTTCCTACAATCCCAATATGCCGCTCAGACAACTTCAGTATTTGTCATTACTCTACGAAGGATACCTTCAGAAAAATAAAGATAAATACGACAAATTCGGGAGATATCTGATTCCATTACCCGTACCGCGATGCGTCGTTTTTTATAATGGCTTGGATAAACTTGCCGAAGAAACAACGCTTCATCTGAGTGATGCCTTCCCCAAAGGCATGAAAGGTGACGTCGAAGTGACGGTGCGCATGCTCAATATCAATTATGGAAAAAATAAATCCTTGCTGGAAGCCTGCAAGCCATTGACAGAATACGCATGGATTGTCCAGGAAATACGAAAATACAACAAAGTCATGGATATTAAGCAAGCCATTGATGCTGTGATCGTCAATCTACCAAATGATTTTATACTCAAACCATTTTTAGAGATACATAAGGCGGAGGTGGGTGACATGCTACTAACTGAATATAACGAAATACAACGCGAAGAATTGCTGAGAAAAACAGAAAGAAAAGAAGGGTTAAAAGAAGGAACAATAAAAGCTGTGATGAGCAGTATACAAAATATCATGGATTCTCTCAAATTATCATTCGAGCAAGCAGCCGCGGCGTTAAAAATCCCAGCTGAGGAATATGATTTTTACCGCAAATCCATAATACAAAAAAACGAGGATACGTTAGAGAAGTGACATGCTATTAACTGAATACAATGAAATACAACGTGAAGAATTGCTGAGAAAAACAGAAAGAAAAAAAGGGATAAAAAAAGGAACGATAAAAGCTGTGATGAGCAATATACAAAGCATCATGGAATCGCTTCATTTATCATTCGAGCAAGCAGCCGCGGCGTTAAAAATCCCAACTGAGGAATATGATTTTTACCGCAAATCCATAATACAAAAAAACGAAGATGCGTTAAAGAAGTGACATGCTACTAACTGAATACAACGAAATACAACGAGAAGAATTGCTGAGAAAAACAGAAAGAAAAGAAGCCATGATGAGTGCCTTAAATAATCTCATGGATTCTCTCAAATTATCGTTCGAGCAAGCGGCAGCGGCGTTAAAAATCCCTGCTGAGGAATATGATTTTTACCGTAATTCCATAATACAAAAAAACGAAGATGCGTTACACAAAAGTGAACAGTGATGCAAATCACCGTTTTTCGACGTACTTTCCCATAAATCCACAAACTTATTCAGGATTTCCACGATGTCTCAGACTCCACGCGATCTATTTGACGAACTAGCTGACAATTATGAAACAATGCGCGACGAACTCGATTGGTCGCCCTTTGAACACGTTTATACAGCCTTTGAAAACGAAGAACTCTCGGGAAAAGAAATCCTAGATGTCGGCTGCGGTACGGGCGAAATCGCCCGCTTACTCCAAAAACAAGGTGCTTTTCCCTTCGGCCTCGATATTTCCCCGGAAATGTGTATGACGGCAGCAGAGCGAAGCGAGAATATTCCTTTTTTACCACATGACCTCAATGATCCGCTTCCCTTTGCGGATAAACGTTTCGACGCCATTCTTGCTTTGGGTTGCCTGGAGTATTTGCAGGGTCTTTCCTCAGTCCTCACAGAGTTTTGCCGCGTTCTGAAGGATGATGGTCTATTCTTGGGTGTCATTGAACGTTGTGGTTCCGACTGCCCCGATGGGAACGCACGCATTGTCCCCTTCCTCGATGATTGGTACCGATGCCGAATCCCCGAAGACGAAATTCACACGCTTATCCAGAAACACTTCATCCATACACGTTTCGATAGAGTCCATGGGTTCATTCTTGAAGACACGGGCGAACATACACAGTACGTCCGCGTAATCGCGAAAGGAATCAAACGTTGAAATGGTTCGTCGATCAGATGTTACCCTGGTTTTCGAGCCACGGACGCGATCTGTTATGGCGACATGATGTCACGCCGTATCGCGTATGGGTCTCCGAGGTCATGCTTCAGCAGACACAGGTAGCGACAGTCACCCCCTTTTTTGAACGCTGGATGACGCGCTTCCCCACGCTCGAAAGCCTCGCAAACGCCGAAGAAAGCGAGGTTCTCGCTTATTGGGAAGGATTGGGCTATTACCGGCGTGCCCGCTATCTCCATCAGGGAGCCAAATATATCCTAGCACATCATGACGGCGTCTTCCCCAAAACGGTTGCAGAGCTTCGCGCCATCCCTGGAATCGGCGCCTATACGGCTGGCGCCATCGCATCCATCGCATTCGAACAAAACGTCCCCGCCATCGATGGAAACGTCGAACGCGTGCTAGGACGTTATTTTGCCATTCGCGGTGACCTCAAAAAAGGCCCTTCCCGCCAGACACTCGAAAAACACGCCCAATCCATCGCCTCACTTGGCCATGCCTCTCAAATTAATCAAGCCATGATGGACCTCGGCGCAAGCCTTTGCGGCAAAATAGCATGTTGTGACACATGCCCGCTGGCAAAACGTTGTCAGGCATGTATTCAACATCTCACAGATGCGATCCCACAAAAATCTTCAGCACTCGAAAAATCCAAAATAAGCCGAGCGGCGCTTGTACTTGTAGATGCCTCAAACCACCTGTTGCTTGCCCGTCGAAGAGCCGAACAACTCCTGGGCGGATTATGGACATTCCCCATGATCGATGTAGCAACCACAGACCTCACGACTGCCCAAACGCGGCTTCTTATTCGTACACCGCGCGTAGCACAGTGGAACGCGTGGTTACATGATCACGGTATCGAAATCCCCCTTGCATCTGCGCATCCGACAGGAACATGGATACACCACGTTTTCACGCACATCGATATGCATGTCACACTAGATGTTGCCAGTCTCCCAGAAGCCCTTCAGCCATCTCAGATCTATCCTGATTCCGAATATGACGCCTTCGACAGCGTCACGCTGACCTCATCTGGACTAGATATGACAAATCACCCTTCATCAACATTGATGAAAAAATTACTTAAATCCTACGCCGACCTGTAACATTCCACGCTTTCAACACATACGGGTGAGCGATACTCCCCAAAAAAAGCCCACGCTTTTTTGGAAAAGGAGCATCCTGCAAAGCTGGCGTAGATAAGATAAGACAACGACATACAGACATTCTCCCCCTGGCTCAACGGGAAGGGAGCCGGGGGGATAGGGCTGAACGGTGAGCGTAAGCGAACCAACAGCCCTCCCTATGGGGAGGGTGCCGCGTAGCGGCGGGTGGGGCCTGAAAAAGCTGGATATGGCTGAACAGTTACCCCTTACCCCTTACTTCTAAAAAACAGAATGAATCCTTGATTTTCTTTTTGTCTGGTATTAAACTAAAAAAGTTTTAATCCTCCTAAGGGGGAAGGTGTTATAGCGTGTATAACATAAATATACGGGAGTTATATATCATGAATAAAATATATCAGTTTTTTATTATTTTTATTTGCATGATAGGCTTAATTTCATGCAATGACGAGAGTTCAGATAATAACAATAATAGTAATAACAATGACGAAATCGGATGCACATCATCTGAACGCAAATGTTCAAAAGATAAAAAGAGTTTTATGATGTGTATTAAATACAATAATATCACATCATGGTCTGAAGATATACCCTGTGAAGACGATACAGTTTGTAACGATGGCGTATGTATCCCCAAGGAAAAATTATGTACTGCTACTTCCCCAGAATGTACATCTAATAACAAGGGATATCACATTTGTGTCAATGGTGTATGGTCTGAAGATATACCCTGTGAAGGTACAGAGACATGCAAAGCGGGAAAATGTACCGGTGAAGATATTACGAGTCATCTGCCTTGTGAGAATGTTGGGGAACAACGGTGTCTATCTAACACTAGGGTTCAGGTCTGCGATAAGGATAACTATTGGAAGTTTACCAACTGTCCTGAAGATATTCCCTATTGTGATAGTGAAAAAAATGAATGTACAGTTGCCGCATGTCATGAGGGTGACGTAGAATGTGATGATACAAAAACGCTGGCCACTTGTGTCAACTATAAATGGCAATATGACACGTGTCCTGCTGACAAACCTTTATGCAAAGATAAAAAATGTCAGGCTGCTCCCAAAGAGTGTACGCACAATGACTTCAAATGCGATTCAAACACGTCGGCGGCTTTATGCGATGAAAATGGCTATTGGTCTTATTCAACATGCACTGGAGATGAATTTTGTCATAAAGGCAAATGTGTCCTTTGCAAAGACGGTGAAACTAAATGTAGCAATAATTATCGGACGCTTCTGACTTGCGTTGGGGGAACATGGGAATCAAGCGAATGTTCTAGTGGTTTATATTGTCCAATTAACTCAAAGACTTGTGAATATCTTACAATACAGGAGGGTGTGAACGCTGGCAAAACAGAGTGGTGTAAGGATGGATTTTCCAAATGTGCTTCCAACAAAGCTATGTATTTTTGTCAAACAAATGGCAATATTGCAAGGACAACGTGTTGGGATGGCTGCGATTATGCTCTAGATGGTATTGGCGCGTCATGCAGGGACAATGATCTCCTGCCATGTACCATAGAAAATGCCATAAGTACAACGGTCGATTTTTATAATTCATGGGTTTTCCACATACCATGTGCCGTCTGTAAAAAAACGACAAATGGCGATTTACGCTGGATACCGGTTGATAATTCCTATTGTCAGGGAATATAGTATATAAAAACAACAGAGACTAAATGATTCAACACTATTCGTTGCCTTATCTCACCCGCCGCTACGCGGCCCCCTCTCTTTTGGAGATAAGGCAGCCCGCAAAGCGGGCAGAAGTGAAGCGAGACAAAACCGAAATAGAAACAAAAAAAACCGTCCCAAAGGGACGGCTTTTTTAACAATCCTCAATACAGATTACGCGTTTTCTTTGGCGAATTTATCCATAAAGGCGATGAGTGCCTTGACGCCATCAATGGACATCGCATTATAAATAGAGGCACGCATACCGCCAACGAGACGATGGCCGGCAAGATTGACAAGGCCTGCCGCCGCCGCTTCAGCGACGAATTTCTTGTTGATCGCTGCGGCTTTGTCTGGATCCGTTTCTTTCGTGAGGAACGGAATATTCATCAGCGAACGGCTGCCTTTATCGACTGTGGCATGATAATAATCGGAATTGTCGAGATAGTTATAAAGAAGTTCTGCCTTTTCGGTATTGCGTTTCAGCATACCTTCCGCACCACCATTCTCCTTGACCCAGTCGAGAACGAGACCCATGACATAGATCGAATAGCACGGAGGCGTATTGAACATCGAGCCATTCTTGGAGTGCGTGTCATAACGGAACATCGTCGGAACCATCTTTGGAAGATCTTCGCGGATGAGGTCTTCGCGGATGATGACGAGCGTCACGCCGGCAGGCGCGAGGTTCTTCTGGGCACCGGCATAGAGAAGACCGAATTTCGTCACATCGAGCGGTTCCGAAAGGACACACGACGAAATGTCCGCCACGAGAGGAATGTTCCCCGTATCAGGAATATAGCTCCATTTCGTGCCGAAGATCGTGTTGTTCAGCGTGATATGGACATAGTCATAGTCGCCTTCGATCTTGCGAATCTCGGGGATATAGCAGCAGCCACGATCACGGGAAGAAGCAACAACATCGACGACATCCAAATAACGACGCGCTTCTTCGATCGCTTTCTTCGACCAGACACCCGTATCGACATAAGCCGCTTTACCAGTCTTGTTAAGATTGAGCGGGATCATGGCGAACTGAGAACTCGCACCACCCTGAAGGAAAAGGACTTTGTAATTGTCAGGAACATGCATGAGATCACGGACTTTTGCTTCCACACCTTCGATGATCGGTTTGTAAGCATTCGAGCGATGGCTCATTTCCATGACAGACTGACCCGTCCCATGGCAATCCAGCATCTCACGAGCACAGATCTCAAGACCGGATTCCGGAAGCGTAGAAGGACCGGCTGAAAAGTTGAAAACACGCCCCATGACATATCTCCTTGCAAAAAAAGTGAGCGGCATTCTCTCATAACCTCATGCCACTCAAGTCAAAATGATGTGTCGAATTTACAAAATAGTAATCCGACTAAAACATTCGTTTCTCTTGTTGACCAAATCTCGTCTCATGTCAACGTCAAATCATCGGAAGCGCCATTTTTGGGTGATTTAGCACCACAATTTCATACATACAACCACATCCTCCCCAATGCGTTAAGTGGATGTATTGATTAAAAAATATATCTAATTTGATGGAACAGCTCCAAACCATCTTCGAATCTATTTTTATACAATACTTTCACTCTCCTCCCCCATGGTGTACGCAAAGTTTTTGAGTGCACATTGTTAAAAGCCCGTTAGGGCTTTTGGCAAGTAGCCCCCGGCAACGCCGGGGGGTAAGCGTTAAACCAATGAATTGAACCCCGGTAGGGGTTTCCGAAAAAAACAATTGTTTGGCATGAGAAACTCCTACGGGATTAGAAATGTGTGTGGATGTTATTGATCCCTCGGTAGGAGCTTCGCGCCAACCAGGGGCTACTCGCCAGAACGCCTAGGGCGTTCATTCTGTTCTTTCCTCAGGGCAACGCCGGGGAGGGGTAACAATCGGCATACATTCATTGGCTTTCCCAAAAAACTCGGATAATCCTAAGTCGGATAAAACCGACTCGGCAAAAGCCGAGTAAAAGAATTTATTTAGAGGGATGAAAAACGAGGTAAAGTAGGATGAAGTTTTTCGGGCGTGTTTCAGAGAGAAAGGTGATGCATCAACTGCTTGGATGCATGGGGGTTCAGGTGTTACTCATCTATGGCCGACATCGTCGATGATGTCATCAGAAAAAGGTGCCGCGCCAAAAACTTCGCGACACCCAAATCAGTACTGAACCCACAAAGCGGGGCGCACGCCATATCTGGGATTAGAGCCGCTGTAGATGATGATGCCGCTGTGACTGACGCGAGTGTAATCACCAGTATGACCGCCTGGAGTGCGGAGCCACCACATAGATGAACATTTATTCAGTTGATAATTTGATGACGTGCAATCCATCGTACGATCTTCTTCAATATAAGCATAAGCCCGCCTGTTCACTACCGCATACTTCGTTACATACGCGATGCGGTCGGTACTATTATCAAAATACCAATGCCCGGCTCTGTAAGCGGCATGTTCGCCATAGACGTCGCCCAAACCTAAAAGGAAAATCTTATCATCTGTATCATTACCACCGGTAATTCCAGTAATCAGATTCTTCGGATTTGTAAGGTGCGTCGTCGGAATCCTGGCCTGTTCGGTTGTACTGAATGCATCATTCAAAAATGTACTATTCAGCCATGCGCGCAACGAACAATTTTCCCATCTTGTAAAGTTTGAAGAGTTATGATACATCTGTGCATCGAGCACATATTCAGAAAGCAATAACACTCGGCGATTTGCTTTGTCGTTATCCAATACTCGCCATTTGATCGGCTCTTTGGTTACATCATCCGTTTGGTAATAATTGCCAAAGGTAAATGCATCATCGAATACACAAACGCCATCAATCACAGCCTCACAAGTGCAGGAACCGCTATTACACACGCCAGACATGCACTCTGTGTCTGCTGTACAAGTCTCATTGTAAGTCTTCTTATCGATACAGGTGTGAGTCGTCAAATCACAATAAGCAATTTCTCTACATCCATTGTCACTCACACACTCAACCAATGCGTTACAGACGATCTGCACCTGATCCGGCTGACCGTCGCTATGGATCGTCAACTTGATGCCGCCATTCGTACAGCCATTTTGTTCGCCCTCAAACGATTCCGAATCAATTGAGACGTTCGTGCCATTTGTTCCATTACAAATATACTGCGTTTGGCCAGATTGCACCACGCCATCGACGAGGACTTCTACTTTGACGCCGCCATTGCCACAGCCATGCAGCGTGCCTTCAAAGGTAGATGTCTGTATGCTGGCATTTGTGCCGTTGGTGCCGTTTGTACCATTGGTGCCATTGGTGCCATTTGCACCGTTGCAAATATACTGCGTTTGGCCAGATTGCACCACGCCATCGACGAGGACTTCTACTTTGACGCCACCATTGGCGCAGTCGCCTTGTGCATCGTCAAAAGCAGTCGTCAAAATGCTTGCGTTTGTACCATTCGTACCATTGGTGCCATTTGTACCATTTTCGCCGTTTTCGCCATTACAAATATACTGTGTTTGTCCCGTCTGCACCACGCCATCGACGAGAACTTCCACTTTAACACCGCCATTGGCGCATTCGCCTTGTGCATCGTCAAAAGCAGTCGTTAAAATGCTTGCGTTTGTACCATTCGTACCATTGGTGCCATTTGTACCATTTTCGCCGTTTTCGCCATTACAAATATACTGTGTTTGTCCCGCCTGCACCACGCCATCGACGAGAACTTCCACTTTAACACCGCCATTGGCGCATTCGCCTTGTGCATCGTCAAAAGCAGTCGTCAAAATGCTTGCGTTTGTGCCGTTTGTACCATTGGTGCCATTCGTGCCGTTTGCACCATTTTCGCCGTTTTCGCCGTTGCAGATGTACTGTGTTTGAGCTGCCTGCACCACGCCATCGACGAGGACTTCAACTTTGACGCCGCCATTCGTGCAATCCCCTTGTGCATCGTCAAAGGCGGTTGTCTGAATACTCGCGTTCGTGCCGTTTGTACCATTGGTGCCGTTTGTACCATTGGTGCCGTTTGTACCATTGGTGCCATTCGTGCCATTGGTGCCGTTTGCACCGTTGCATAAATATTGTGTCTGCGTGTCATCCACGATGCCATTGACCAAGACCTCGATTTTAACACCGCCATTCGTGCAATCACCTTGTGCATCCTCGAATTTTGTGGTCTTCATGGTGGTGGGTGTCGAATCGTTTTGGTTTTCTGAGCAACTTGCTTGATACATGCCAGCCAAGACTGCCATGAATAGGGCAATCGTGATATGTTTTCTCATGATAAATATCTCCTTGCGGTATTTATATATATTATACCCTAAAATTATTCAGAATGTCTTCCGAATCCTTCACGATATGATCGATAATATTCTTTACCTTTTCTTATGTTCTAGAACTGCTTGTCAATTCTGTTGCTTCCTTCGGTTTAACCAGAAAGATCATTCCTCTCCCTCAGTGTAATGGTATGCAGAAATAGTGCAGCTTATCCTACACACCAATTCTTGAAAGATCTGCGATGCAAAAAAACGCATCACATCTGCAAGAAAAATTAGCACGCACCCATCCAATCTGCAAGCAGGATAAGTAGACCAATCCTACACTTCGCCCCCCTGTTTTTTAGCCTGTTTCCTTGCGTGATACCTGAAGTTTGACAACGTCATGCCCAACGATTGCGCTGCTTCAACCCAAGTAGTTTTGCCATTTTTCTATGTAGCGAGTGCGTCAAAAAAGACTTTGTCGCGTTCGGTTTCGCGTGGCAAGAGAACAATCTCCCTTGTCACCAAATATGCCGCCGTGCTGCACACGATCAGCAGAAGATGAATCAGCAAAGCAATGCAGAAGTCGTATTTGTGGGCACAACCGTGCCAAACAAGAAACGATTGCATTTCGTCTCACCAATGACTAAATTGTTTATGGATTTGTTTGCGCGGAGGTTTGGTATGCCTTTTGATCCCAGCAAAATAACACTCGAAGCAGACGCGCGGGAGTTTATCCGACGTTACGATGCACGCTGCAAGCGCATTCTATCGAACCGTATGGTGCTTGCGCATCTTCTGCGGGCGACGATGGATGAATTCGCGGGCATGGAAGCCGAGGAGATTGCCACGCGATATATTGAGGGGATTCCTGGGAAGGAGAATGATTCCCAGCGCATCTTAGGATTGCGCAACGAGCGC
>JAEEGL012606386.1_pt1 | contig 11027 bp, 6 predicted proteins | sample 9134231 | NCBI WGS metagenome assembly JAEEGL01 (sample SAMN16246548, study PRJNA631951) | gut metagenome | biome: gut microbiome; feature: rumen; material: fiber-attached | host: Bos | place: Iran: Karaj | collected 2018-10
ATGGATACCACCTATGTCGTATATCAGGTAACCGATGTATACGGAAACATTTATACTTCAGATGCATTCAAGTATGAGAACGGTGAACTTGTCGACATCGTAGAATATTGAAAAAAATGAGCAGAGTTGCGATCATAACCGCCAGAGGCGGCTCAAAAAGAATACCACGCAAGAACATAAAGGAATTCTGCGGGAAACCCATAATCGCTTATTCCATCGAGGCGGCACTCGAAAGCGGGCTTTTTGATGAAGTAATGGTTTCCACTGATGATAAAGAGATTGCGGACATTGCCGTAAAATACGGTGCAACCGTTCCCTTTATGAGAAGTTCCGAGATGGCAGGGGATTTTGCACCCACCAAGGAAGTCATCAAGGAAGTATTAAATGCTTATAAAGCTGCCGGTAAGGAATTTGATACTTTTGTATGTATCTATCCCACAGCCCCCTTTGTCACCGCCGGAAAGCTTAAAAGCGCACTGGATCTTTTTGAAAAAAACAATGCGGATGCTCTTTTGCCCGTAGTAAGATTTTCTTTCCCTCCCCAGAGATGCTTTGTCATCGACGGGGAGAGGCTGAAATATAAATGGCCCGAGAACGAGCTGACCAGATCCCAGGATCTTGAACCCTTTTATCATGATGCTGGACAGTTCTATATGATGAAGAGCGAGGTTCTTTTTTCCGAGGATACACTAGTTCCGAAGAACACAGCTCCCTTTGTTGTTGATGATATGGAAGTTCAGGATATCGATACCTTCGATGACTGGAACATCGCTGAGATCAAGTACAGGTCCATGACCGAAAAGTGATACTTGTTAATGACCATTTGAAAAGTACATACGGCTGCAAGGTCTATAAACTTTCTCTTCAGGCTAAGGTCACATGTCCCGTAAGGGATGGGAAGATCGATACCAGGGGATGCATATTCTGTTCCGAAGGCGGTTCCGGCGATTTTGCCGCAGACAGGGACAAGCCCATTCCCGAGCAGATCGCTGAAGCGAAAAAAAGAGTATCTGCAAAAGCCGGGAAGGATGCGAAATATATCGCTTACTTCCAGAGCTTTACAAATACTTACGGACCTGCAGAATACCTTGAAGGTATATTCAGACAGGCCATGGAACCTGAGGATGTGGTGATACTATCCGTAGGTACCAGGCCTGATTCCATATCCGAAGAAATGTATGAGGTTTTGGATAGACTGAACAGGATCAAACCTGTTTGGGTTGAACTGGGGCTTCAGACCATTCATGAAAAGAGTGCCGAATACATCAGAAGAGGATACACCCTTGATGTATTTGATGAATGCGTTAAAAGACTCAGGGAGACAGGTATCACCGTGATCGTCCATGTGATCCTGGGACTTCCCGGAGAATCAAAAGAAGATATGATAGAAACTGTGAAATATGTCTGTGCTTCCGGAGTACAGGGCATAAAACTTCAGCTTCTTCATGTCTTGAAAGATACCGATCTGTATGAGGATTATAAAGCGGGAAAAGTTCCCGTGATGGAGATGGAAGAGTATCTTGATCTTTTAAGAGAACTCATTCCCCTTATCCCCGATGATGTCATCGTCCACAGACTTACAGGTGACGGCCCTAAGAAACTTCTCGTGGCACCGCTGTGGACTGCGGATAAAAAGCGTGTCTTAAATGAACTGAAAAAGTTGTAAAACAAGGGTGGAACGGGGGACGGTTCCACTTTACTGTTCGTTTTCTTTTATTTTTCTCTTCGCAGCTTCCAGCATCAGCTTGATACGGTTCAGCTGGTTAACTTCGGAAGCACCGGGATCGTAGTCGATGGCTACGATGTTGGATCCGGGATGTGCATGGCGTATCGCTTTGATTACACCTTTACCTACAACATGGTTGGGAAGACATGCGAAGGGCTGGCAGCACACAATGTTGGGAACATTGTCGTGGATCAGCTCAACCATTTCACCGGTTAAGAACCATCCTTCACCGGTCTGGTTGCCGATGGATACGATGGGCTCCGCAAGCTTAGCGATGGTCCTGATGGGAGTTTGTGGTGAGAAGTGCTTTGACTTCTTGTATTCTCTTGTGCAGGCTCCTCTTAAGGGATGCTCAACAGCCCAGATACCTGCGCTGCAGAATGCCTTGGCTTTTCTGCTCATGCCAAGTTCATCGGCTTTGTAAACTTCACAGTAGAAGCAGTAGAGCATGAAGTCTAAGAGATCGGGAACAACAGCCTCCGCACCCTCCGCTTCAAGAAGTTCTACCAGGTGGTTATTTCCCGAAGGAGAATATTTTACAAGGATCTCTCCGACGATACCTACCCTGGGCTTTACAAGCTTTTCATCAATGGGGATGGCATCGAAATCTCTTATCATTTCTTTGCACATCTTCTTGAACTTGAAATATGAGGGCTTTTTCTTGGTGGTAAGGAAGTCCTGACAAATCTTAAGCCACTTTGTGTGAACCGCATCAACACTTCCTTTTTCCAGTTCGTAAGGACGCATTCTGTAAACGCACTTCATGAAGATGTCGCCGAATGCGGCACCAAGTGCGATCCTGTAGAGCAGATCCAGGTTGATGTTGAATCCGGGGTTAGTCTCGATGCCGCCGAGATTCAGTGATATAACGGGTATCTGCTCAAGTCCGGCTTTTCTGAGAGCTCGTCTGATGAAGCCGATATAGTTGGTTGCTCTGCATCCGCCGCCTGTCTGGGTGATGATGAGAGCTGTCTTGTTAACATCATATTTTCCGGACTCGATGGCCTGCATGAGCTGGCCTACAACCAGTAGTGAAGGATAGCATGCATCGTTGTTAACGTATTTAAGTCCGATGTCTATCGCATGCTTGTCGCTGTCGTTGAGTACGACAAAATTGTATCCTGCGGATCTGAATGCAGGTTCCATTACATCGAAGTGGATGGGAGACATCTGAGGACAGATGATGGTGTATTTTTCTCTCATCTCTTCGGTGAATTTTACTTTCTCGATATTGGTGGGGCGGGTGACGTGGGTCTTGCCCTGCTTCTCACGTACCTTAATGGCAGAGATCAGTGACCTGATACGGATCCTTGCGGCACCCAGGTTATTTACCTCATCGATCTTAAGGCAGGTATAGATCTTGTCAGAGCCTGAAAGGATATCGTTGACCTGGTCTGTGGTTACGGCATCAAGTCCGCAGCCGAAGGAGAAGAGCTGGATCAGATCCAGATTGTCCACGGTCCTTACATATGCGGCGGCCGCATAAAGTCTTGAATGGAACATCCACTGGTCCATTACGATAAGAGGTCTGTCTACTTTTCCCAGATGGGAAATGGAATCCTCGGTAAGAACAGCGATGTCGTATGAAGTAATCAGATCGGGAATGCCGTGGTTGATCTCGGGATCGATGTGGTAAGGACGGCCTGCAAGGACGATTCCGTGCTTGCCGGTCTCTTCCAGATATTTAAGGGCTTTTTCTCCCTCGCGTCTTACATCCTCACGGGTCTTGGCAAGCTCGTCCCATGCAAGGGCAACGGCTTCTTCGATCTGCGCTCCGGAGATGTCTTTAAATTCCTTCTTAAGAGCGTAGCTGATAGTCTCCTTTGATGAGAAGTTCATAAAAGGATTTCTGAACTTAACCTTGCCTGTGGTGATGGCTTCAACGTTATTCTTGATGTTCTCGGAATAGGAAGTAACGATGGGGCAGTTGTAGTGGTTTCCTGCTTCCTTGAACTCGTTTCTTTCATAGAAAAGAGCGGGATAGAAAATGAAATCAACATTCTGTCCGATGAGCCATTCGATGTGACCGTGGGAGATCTTTGCGGGATAACATTCGGACTCGGAAGGAATGGATTCGATTCCCATCTCGTAGATGGCTCTTGTTGATGCGGGTGAAAGAACAACCCTGAATCCCAGTTTGGTGAAGAATGTGAACCAGAAAGGATAATCCTCGTACATGTTGAGAACTCTGGGAAGTCCCACGGTTCCTCTGGGTGCATCGTTTAATTCAAGAGGAGCATAGTCGAATACTCTCTTTAATTTGTAATCGTAAAGGTTGGGAACACCGGTCTTATTCTTGACTCCGCCGATACCTCTTTCACATCTGTTTCCGGATACGAACTGACGTCCGCCGGTGAAACGGTTGATGGTGAGTCTGCAGGCGTTGGTACAGCCCTTACATTTTGTCATTGAGGTTGTGAACTCGAGATTGATGATGTCGTCAAGCTCAAGCATTGTGGTCTTATAACCCTCTTCATAACGCTCCCTTGCAATGAGAGCTGCACCGAAGGCACCCATGATACCTGCGATGTCGGGACGGATCGCTTTGCAGCCTGCGATATTTTCAAATGCTCTGAGTACTGCGTCGTTATAGAAAGTACCGCCCTGTACAACGATGTTCTTTCCGAGGTCGGATGCATCCGCAACCTTGATGACCTTAAAGAGTGCGTTCTTGATAACGGAATAAGCAAGACCTGCGGAGATATCCGCAACAGTGGCACCTTCCTTCTGAGCCTGCTTAACCTTGGAGTTCATGAATACGGTACATCTTGTTCCCAGGTCGATGGGGTGGGGAGCGAAGAGTGCTTCTTTTGCAAAATCAACAACGGAATAATCCAGGGACTTTGCGAAGGTCTCAATGAAGGATCCGCAGCCTGAAGAACATGCTTCGTTAAGCTGTACGGAATCTACGGTATTGTTTTTTATCTTGATGCACTTCATGTCCTGGCCGCCGATATCCAGGATGCAGTCAACGCTGGGATCGAAGAATGCCGCGGCGGTATAGTGGGCAACGGTCTCAACCTCTCCGTCGTCAAGAAGGAAAGCGGACTTAAGAAGTGCTTCTCCGTAACCGGTGGAGCAGGAACGGGCGATGCGTGCTCCTTCGGGAAGCTTGGACTTTATCTCTGTAATGGATCTGATGGCGGTCTTTAAGGGACTTCCGTCGTTGCCGGAATAGAATGAATAGATAAGACGTCCTTCGGTATCCACAAGAGCGATCTTGGTTGTGGTGGAACCTGCATCTATACCCAGGAACAGCTCACCCTTTGCGTCTGAAAGGTCGCCTTTAACGACACAGGTCTTCTCGTGGCGTGCGGTGAACTCATCGTAATCTGCCTGGGTGGCAAAAAGAGGATCCATTCTCGCAACTTCGAATTCCATCTTGATGGGAGAAGCGAGCTTATCAACCATTTCCTTAAGGCTGTATATAACATCTCCCTCAGTGCAGAGTGCGGAACCGATGGCTGCAAAAAGATGGGAATTGTCGGTGTTCATAATATGCTCGTCATCGAGCTTTAAAGTTCTTATGAATGCCTTCTTGAGTTCCGGCAGAAAGTGGAGAGGGCCGCCTAAGAATGCAACGTGTCCTCTGATGGGTTTTCCGCAGGCAAGTCCGGAAATGGTCTGGTTTACAACTGCCTGGAAAATAGAAGCCGCAAGGTCTTCCTTGGTGGCTCCTTCGTTGATGAGGGGCTGGATATCGGTTTTAGCGAAAACTCCGCAACGGGCTGCGATGGTATAAAGAGACTTATAGCTTTCCGCATATTTGTTGAGTCCCGCAGCGTCAGTCTGGAGAAGTGATGCCATCTGGTCGATGAAGGAACCGGTACCGCCTGCGCAGATTCCGTTCATTCTCTGCTCTGCATTGCCGTTTTCAAAATAGATGATCTTCGCATCCTCACCGCCCAGCTCAATGGCAACGTCAGTGCCGGGGCAGAGGACTCTCAGGGAAGTGGAAACAGCGATAACCTCCTGGGTAAAAGGAACCCCCAGATGCTTTGCAAGAGTCAGTCCGCCGGAACCGGTGATCATGGGATGGATCTCTTTGTTGCCCAGTTTTCCGTATGCATCGTTAAGCAGGTCGCTCAAGGTCTCCCTTATCTTGGCGAAATGTCTCTTATAGTCTGAAAAAAGAAGCTTTCCGTCGGTATCTAAGAATGCCACTTTAACAGTGGTGGAACCGATGTCGATACCGAGCCTTACGTAATCCTTCTCTTTAGTATTAGCGTTATCTGCAACTGCCATAACAAAACCTCAAATCTTAAAAATCATTTCTTAATAAATGTAAAAATACGCACACATTCGAGATTATAGATGGTAAACGCACTAAAATCAACCAAAAACCCTTTTCCTTGTTTTCGTTTTCTTAAAATGCTAAACTTACTCTGTATGTAAAGCTTTTACTCAAGGAGATACCTGTTTTGAATAAATTAAAGAAATATGCTGTTCCCAATCTGACCCTGTGGCTCATAATCGGCTATGCCATCGGATATGTCATAGAAATGGTCAATGACAGCTTCCTTTATTACCTCGCCCTTGACCCTTACAAGATCCTTCATGGTCAGGTCTGGAGGATCATTACCTGGGTCATCATCCCGCCCAATATGCTGGGAAATGATCCCCTGGGTCTTATTTTTGTGCTTCTTATGCTGTGGTGCTGCTACACCATCGGAAACATCCTGGAAAGGACCTGGGGCACCTACAAATATAATGTCTTCATTTTCACCGGTATCTTATTTACGGTGATCATGAGTTTTGCTTATCTGGGATATCTGTGTTTTACCGAAGGATATGAGGTGGTCCGTACTTATGAAGAAGTGGCTTATCAGATCACGGGATATGTCTGGTATGCCTTCAGTACCTATTACATCAATGTTTCCATCTATCTGGTCTTTGCCCTGACCTATCCGAACGATATCGTAAGGCTCTATTTCCTCATTCCCGTGAAGATGAAATGGCTCGGCATAATCGACATCATTTACATGACCTACCTTCTTCTTGTGGGAGCTCCTTACACCAAGGCTGCGGTCATTGCTGCCATGTTAAACTGTCTTGTTTTTTACCTGACAAATATCGGAGGCATTTCATTATCCCCCAAACAGATCCACAGGAAAAATCAGTTCAACAGGGACTATAAGAGAGGTATGTACGGTTCCGGCAAGAGATCATCAACCGGTCAGAGTGCAGGCCCCCAGTCCATGAGGATGGCAAGGCACAAATGTTCCATCTGCGGAAAGACCGATCTGACGGATCCCGACATGACCTTCAGATACTGCTCGAAGTGCATCGGCAATTTCGAATACTGTCAGGTCCATCTGTTCCAGCACAATCACGTAAAATATCCCGAGTAAGGTGAAATATGGATAAAGAAGTACTCTTCGGAAAAACTCTCGAAGAATTGAGAAAAAAAGCCGCTCTTCAGGGCGGATACATCGATAAGAACGACATCCTTGATCAGTTAAAGCCTCTTGAACTTGATGAGGAGAAGACCTCACTTGTCTTTGATTATCTTAAAGGAAGAGGCATCAGGTGGGAGATCACCATATCCGATAACGGCGTCCCCGCGGAGGATATCCATGACGGTGACGGTGTTTCTGTTTCCGACAACGAAGCCGTTCTTTCCGAATTTGCTCTGGACAGCATAGATACGGATTATCTCCAGGAATATATGGATGAACTTGAGGAACTGGAAGTTTTTTCCGACGGGGAAAAAAGAGCCTTTACCATCGGCGCCATGGCCGGAGAAGGCGCTGCCAGGGAATCTCTTATCAAATGCTATCTTAAGGATGTGGCGCAGATGGCCAGGATCTACACAGGTCAGGGCGTGCTCATCGAAGACCTTATAGGTGAAGGAAATGCTGCACTTTGCAGGGGAGTTACCATTCTTGATTCCCAGGAAAAACCCGAGGACTGCGAAGGATTCCTTATGAAGCTTGTGATGGATTCCATGGAGGAACTTATCTCCGAATCTGTGGAGTCCGACAAGGTTTCCGATGAGATGGTTGAGAAGACCAACAGGATCTACGACAAGGCCATGGAACTTGCGGAGTCCCTTGAGAGAAAAGTGACAGTACAGGAAGTTGCTGATTTTGCGAATGTAACCGAGGATGAAGTTAAGGATGTGATGGAGATCAGCGGTTACAAGATCGAAGTGATAGAAGACTACAGAGATAATGGCTAAACAGGTTTACGAGGATTACAAATATTTTCTCCAGGATGTGTCTTACTTTTATGTGGGCAGCAAGTACACATTAAAGGAGATCACCAAATGCGATGAGATAACCTATAAATTCCGCAAGGTTATTGCGGAGAGCATCATTCCCGCATTTGACCCGGAGGATACCCTTGAAACGGTGCTTTACTACCTTGGCGAAGATGATTTTGTTTTTCAGATCTTCAAACAGATGGGAGCTTCCGTAAGGGTTAGCATCAAAAGAAACAAAAAGCATCTTTTCGGCCCCGAGACTGAAGAGTATTCCACGGAATACATGAAGATCGCAGATCTTGTTAAGATGAGCAAAGAAGAAAAAGAAAACGCCGGGGTTATGGTACAGGAATTAAAAGGCAGCAAACTGGCGCTGCTTACCGTATAAATACAGCTACAGGAGACTTATATGGATATTACAAAAATAAGAAATTACGAACTAATCGAACAATACGATCTTAAAGACATCGGTTCCGTAGGTTACAGACTTGTTCACTCCAAGACCGGAGCCCGTGTTGCTCTTATAGAAAATGATGATTCCAACAAAGTATTCTGCATAGGCTTTAGGACGCCTCCCACGGATTCCACCGGTGTGGCACATATCCTTGAGCATTCCGTATTATGCGGTTCCAAGGAATTCCCTTTAAAGGATCCTTTTGTGGAACTTGTTAAGGGTTCCCTTAATACTTTCCTCAATGCAATGACATATCCCGATAAGACCGTATACCCCATCGCAAGTACCAATGATGCGGATTTCAGGAACCTTATGCATGTGTATCTGGATGCGGTTTTTTATCCCAATGTTTATAAGAACGAGAGCATCTTCCGTCAGGAGGGATGGCATTTCGAATATGACGATGAGGGAAAACTCATCATCAATGGTGTCGTATATAACGAGATGAAGGGAGCAAGATCATCGGCAGAGGATATCATCAGTTCCGAGTCCATGTTCTCTCTTTTCCCCGATACCGCATACGGCGTTGAGTCAGGCGGAGACCCTGATTTCATTCCCAGCCTTTCATATGAGCAGTTCCTGGATTTCCATAAGAGGTATTATCATCCTTCAAACAGTTATATCTATATCTATGGAAACTCGGATATGCTCTCAGACCTTGAATTCATCGACAGACATTACCTGTCCAGATTCGACCGTCTTGAGATAGATTCGGAGATCAGACTCCAGGCACCTTTCTCACAGCCTTCAAAGGTCATGAAGCAGTGTCCTTTAGCCCAGGATGAGAATGCGGATGAGAATACCTTCTTCTCCGTTAACTTCGCTCTTGATCCCGATCTTGATGCCAAGACAAGACTTGCATTCAGCATGATGGATTATGCCCTGGTATGTCATCCCGGATCTCCTCTTCGTAAGATACTTATTGAGCAGGGTGTGGTAAATGATGTATCCAGCCGCTTTGAGACTTCCGTAAGACAGCCCTACTACAGCATTATCGGCAAGGGCGCACCCATGAGCATGGAGACCAGATTCGGACAACTGGTTACCGAAACCATCGAAAGTACCGTAAAGCGCGGATTTGATAAAAATGCGCTACGAGCTGCCATCGATTCCGATGAGTTCCGCTACAGGGAAGCCGATTACGGCAGATATCCCAAGGGACTTATGTACGGACTGTCCATGTATGATTCATGGCTTTACGATGATACCAAACCCTTCGAATACATCGAGGCAGATGACGCTTATGATTTCCTTAGGGAAAATATAGATACCGGATATTTTGAGAAGCTTGCCAGAAAATATCTCATCGGAAACAAACACAAGAGCTATGTCTGTGTCCGTCCCACCGAGGGAGTTTTAGAGAGTAAGGAAAAAGAACTCCGTGCAAAACTCGATACCCTCCAGGCAAGACTTACCGATGCGGAGAAGAAGAGTATCGAGACCGTTATAGCGGGGCTTGAAAAATTCAGGGATACTCCCGATTCCGAGGCTGCCATCAGATCCCTTCCCATGCTGAAGAGAGAAGATCTTAAGAGAGAAGCGGAGCCTCTTGTTAACGATATCTCTGATGTCGGCGGTACAAGATTTATCTATCACAAGGTCGATACCAGGAAGATCGGATACCTTCGCCTTGCGTTTAATATCGATGCGGTGGGCAATGAGCTGATCCCTTATGTTGGCCTTCTCAGGGATATCCTCTGCATGGTGGATACCGAGTATCATTCCTATGAAGAACTGAATCCGCTCATTGACCTTACTATGGGAGGATTTTCTATCTCCACCGAAGAATATTCCCAGGTTCATGAACCCGGAAAATTTATTTCACACTTTGAGGTAAAGGGAAAATTCTTCGATGAAAGAAGTGATGATGCTTTCGCTCTTATGAGGGAGATCATCCTTACTTCCAAATTCAATAACTTAAAGAGGATCAAGGAAGTTCTTGTAGAGATCAAGAGCGGCATGCAGTCAGGACTTCTTTCCGCAGGCCACAATGTGGCATCCGCAAGAGCTCTTGCTTCGGTTTCCAAGCAGGCAGCATACCGTGACATGATCAACGGACTTTCCTATTACAGATTCGTTTCCGCTCTCATCGATAACTTCGATGATCAGAAAGGAATGATCCAGGAAAATCTGAACATTGCCTGCAGTTTTGTCTTCAGACCCGAGAATCTGACTGTAGATTTTACCGGTGACGAAGAGACAGCGGAACTTTTCAAGGCCAGGACTGCCGAGTTCAAGGAAATGCTCTATGCGGAGAAACATCGTCCCATGAGAAGGAATATCGAGCTTCTCAGAAAAAACGAGGGTCTTACCTCTTCGGGACAGGTTGTTTATGTGTGCAGAGCGGGTCTTTATAACAGACACGGACTTGAATATACTGCAGCTTTGAGAGTCCTTAAAGTATTCCTGGGATATGATTATCTCTGGGTTAATGTAAGGGTCAAGGGCGGTGCATACGGTGTCATGAATAATTTCGGTCTTACAGGTCCCGCATTTTTTGTTTCATACCGTGACCCGAACCTCACAAAAACCGTCGATGTATATGAAGGGGCAGCAGAGGCTGTTGCGGCCTTCGATGCAGACGAAAGAGACATGACCAAACTGATCATAGGAACCGTAAGCGACATGGACATTCCCCTGAC